>OFHG01000433.1_pt1 | contig 17028 bp, 18 predicted proteins | sample 1521931 | NCBI WGS metagenome assembly OFHG01 (sample SAMEA2468438, study PRJEB22500) | soil metagenome | biome: Glassland; feature: Farmland; material: Clay | place: Australia | collected 2013-01-31 | depth 0.55 m
GGCCAGCACTGCCCCACCGCCGAACGCGCTGCCGTGGTCAGTGACGCTCTGGCCGGCGAGGCCAGGCGCAATGCCAGCGGCTTTGGGGCGAAACGGTTGAGTGTCGGTTCCGCTTCTGGTTGCGCTGTGTGATCGTTCCTGGCTGCGGGCTTGTTGTTCAGGTTTCCTGCGAGACGGACGAGGCTCCGGATAGAAGAGGGATTCTCAACGTCTCTCTTCCCAGCCGGAGCCTCACGTGTCTTCTTACCCTGTCCCGTCGCGTGCCGTGCCCGTTTGCGCGGGGATGATGATCGCGGTGCCCGCGGAGCTGCTGGCCTCGCCGCTGAAGAACGGCAGGGACCTAGGGGACGGGGACCGGTCCGCGCTGGTCATTGCGGGGACGGAGAAGATCCGCACGGGCGGCGCGGTCGTGTTCTGCAAGGTGGTCGCGATCGCGGAGGCGCAGGTCAGGCGGGACGGGCAGGTCCGGGCGAAGGGCAGCCCGGTGCATCACGCGACGCTGGGGCCGCTGGAGGACAAGGCCGGGCCGGATGTCACCGGCACGATCGCGGGCCGGGCGCCGCTGGGTGCCCGGTTCGTGAAGGGGGAACGGGAAAGGCTGCTGGCCAGGGCGTTCATGATCCGGGTGATCGTGGCGATGACGCTCATGCCCGGTGCCCGGATCGGGGACGTGATCGCCGCGCTGGCCGGGGACCTGGCGCTGGTGCCGTGGGCGCGGCCGTGGCGGCCCGCGTCGGCGCGGGCGGCCGGGGACTGGCGGAGCGCCCTTGGCCCGGTCCCCCTGGAAGAACTGCGGGACCTGGTGCTGGGCTCGGCCTGGCGAGAGCACCAGGGCGCGGGCTGCCCCGGCGCGGTGACCATCGGGAAGAAGGGGCCGCTGAAGGCGGGATCGCTGGACGGGACGCTGCTGCGGGTGCCGGACACCCCCGCGAACAGGGCCGCGTTCGGCACCGTGGGCACCGGGGATGACTCCAGCCCGTACCCGTGCCTGCGGGCGCTGCCTTTGACCTGCTGCTCGTGCCGGGCACTGTTCGCGATGCCGCACGGGCCCGCCGGCACGGGCAAGGCAGAATCAGAGCAGGCCCTGCTCGATGAGGCGATGGAACAGTTCCCGTTCCTGTTCGCGCCGGACTGGATCTGGCTGATGGACCGCAACTACCACGGGGCCGCGCGGATCGCCCGGATGATCCGGTCCACGCACGTGCTGATCAGGCTCAAGAGCGACATCCCGCTGAAGCGGACCTCACAGATCCTGCCCGACGGCTCCTACCGGGCGGAACTGTCCGGCGACGGCGTCACGGTCGCGGTCCGCGTCATCGAGTACTGGGTCAGCGTGGAGGGCCAGGACGTGCCGGAGATGTTCTGCCTGGTCACCGACCTCATGGACTGGGAGGACTACCCTGCCCCCGAACTGGCCGCGCTCTATAGATGGCGGTGGGACGGGTCGGAGACCGCGCTGCGGGAGGCCAAGGCGCCGCTGCGCGGCGCCGGCCCGGGCACCGGGCCGACGCTCCGCTCCGGCTCCCCCGACCTGGTCCGGCAGGAACCCGCCGCCTGGGCGGCCGGGGGCCTCCCCGACGGCCGGTGCGGGCCGCCGGGGGCGCGGGGATCCTCCCGGTTGTGCCCGCCGTGTCCCGTCCCGCCGGGCGTGGTGGTTCTGGTGCTAGCCGCGAAAGAGTTCGTGCCCGGTTCCGGGGGCGTGCTGGCGGGCACGGCCAGCATCCTCCCGCCTATGCCTGCCGCGGCCCGGGACAGCTGATGAGGTCATCCTCTTGCTTCCGGATGACATTGCTTGCGGGCTGCCGTGATCACAGCCGTACGACCTGCCGGATGGTGGCGGCCACCTCGTCCAGGCCGGCCCGGCCGTCATCGGCGGAGCTGGTCGCCGCGGCGAGGACGCAGTGGCGCAGGTGGTCGTTGAGCAGACCCACGGCCACTTCCTGCAGGGCGCGGGTGGCCGAGGAGACCTGGGTCACCACGTCAGGGCACCAGGTGTCGGCGCTGATCATTTTCTGCAGCCCGCGGACCTGGCCTTCGATCTTGCGCAGCCGGGCCAGGTAGTCGGCCTTGCCGGAGGCATAACCGCGGACCGGGCGCGGCCGCAGTCCCGGGCGGGCCGGCGGCGGGCGGCACTCGCCGGCCAGCTGCCCGGCCGGCGCGGCGGTCATCGCCCGCTCCCGGTGGCGCCCGGGGCACTCGTCCCGTCCCCGGTGCCTACTGGGCCGTGACCCCCGCCAGCGTCCAGCAGTTCCCGCAGATGCCGGTACTCGCCGGTGTCGATCTCACCGCGGGCAAGCCGCTCGTCCAGGATGCGGTGCGCCCCGCCGCCCGGGTGCTCCTCGCCGTGCTGCTGCCCGGGCCTGCGGGTGACGGCGGTGACCACGGCGTAGACCGCCCAGATGAGCAGGCCCCAGAACGCGATCATGCCCACCCACATCAGGGCGACCTGCCACCAGACCCAGCCGCCGCCGTACCAGAACATCATCGTGATCATCTCCTCCTGACCCGGCGGTTCCCGGGCCGCTGCAGCCAGCCTCCCTTCCCATACCCCCTAGGGGTAGTGACCTAGGTCCTTGCGTGGCAGGCCGGATGACACTGCCCCTGTGAGTTGCCGCCAAGCAAGGTGGGAGTCGGGCGGGACAGGACAAGGGATCCCGGCAGGCTATGGGCCGGCTCAGCGGTCGCACGCGGCGTGGCCGGCGCGGTACGCGACACCAGGCAGACGGAGGGTGTCATGACAGGTAAGCGGATCGGCGTGCTGGCTGGCGTGGCGGTGCTGGCCGCAGCTGGGGTGGTGGCCGGGACGGCCATCGCCGCCAGTTCCTCCGGCCAGCCCGCGGCTGCCAGCGCTCCTGCCGGTGCCGGGGCTTCGTCTTCCCCTGGGTACTCCTGGTACCGGGCGATGATGGGGCGCTACGACGGCGGCGGGCCGATGATGGGCGGCTCGTCCTCCGGCTGGCTGATGAGCGCCGCCGGGTACCGGTGGATGCTCGGCGGGACCGGCGCACCGGGCTGGATGCGCGGCGGTGCTCTGCCCGGCTCCATGATGGGCAGCGGCGCCGACCCCGGCACGGTCATGGGCAGCCTGTGGGCGGACGCCCCCGGGCCGCGGGTCAGCCCGGCTGAGGCGGCCCGTCTCGGCAGCCAGATCCCGGCCGGGGCCCGCGTCAGCCGCGCGGCCCGCACGATCACCTTCACCAGCCGCAGCGTCACGCTGGTGGCGCTGGCCAGCCCCTCGATGCCCGCCGAGTCCTTCCGCATCGTCGGCATGACCAACCCAGACGTCATCGTGCCGGCCGGAGCCCGGGTCAGCATCGAGCTGATCAACGCCGACCATGACATGGCCCACGGCCTGGTCATCAACGCTGCGGGGACGCCGCTTTCGCCGGTGCCGATGATGACCGCCACGCCCGCGTTCGGTGGCGCGGCGCTGTGGTTCCTCGGCGAGCCCACCTCAGCAGGCATGCACGCCGGGACGCTCAGCTTCACCGCAACCCGGCCCGGGAGCTACCGGTACCTGTGCCCCGTCCCCGGTCACGCCCAGGAAGGCATGAGCGGGTCATTCACCGTCGAGAGCACATCATGAGCCAGGGATCTGGGCTTCCGGATCCGCGACAGCGCGCCGTACACTTGAAGCGAGTACCTTACCCCGGTGGGGTAAATGACTGGCGCCAGCGGGGAGCCGGCAGAGCGGAGAGCGGCGTGTACGGATACTCCCAGAACAAGGATGACTACCTGAAGCGGCTGCGCCGGATCGAGGGGCAGATCCGGGGCCTGCAGCGGATGGTCGAGGAGGACAAGTACTGCATCGACATCCTGACCCAGGTGTCCGCGGTGACCAGGGCCCTGGAGTCGGTGGCCCTCGGGCTGCTCGAGGAGCATCTGTCCCATTGCGTCGCGCAGGCGATCGCCGAGGGCGGGGACACCGCTACCGCCAAGATCCGCGAGGCGTCCGACGCGGTCGCCCGGCTGGTCCGGTCCTGACCCGAGTTCACGAGAGGAGCAGCATGACAGCCACCACGATGTACCACGTGACCGGCATGACGTGCCATCACTGTGTAAACGCGGTCACCGGGGAACTGGCCAGATTGGGTGGTGTGTCCTCGGTGGAGGTCAACTTGGTCCCGGGTGGGGAGTCTCTGGTGACGGTGGCCAGCGATGCCCCGCTGGCGGAGCAGGCGGTGGCCGCTGCCCTGGATGAGGCCGGGGACTACCACCTCGCAGCGCACTAGCGCGGTAGTGGCCTACCGCGGCCGGGCTGCTGGGGATGCCCGCCCGGCCATTTCCGCAGGGACCCGGCCAGGAACGGGAGAGGAGCAGAAGGCGGATGAGCACGGTTACCGGCGAGCGGGAACCTGCCGCGCCGGATGGTTCTGGGCGCAGCGTGGAACTCGAGATCGGGGGGATGACCTGCGCGTCGTGCGCGGCCCGGATCGAGAAGAAGCTCAACAAGCTCGACGGGGTCACCGCGACTGTCAACTTCGCCACCGAGACCGCGCGGGTCAGCTTCCCCGCCACCGTCGGCCCGGATGAGCTGATCGCGACTGTGGAACAGGCCGGGTACACGGCCGCCCTGCCAGCGCCTGTGCAGCCCGGGCCGACCGGGGAATCGCCTGCCGGCGAGCCGGATGAGACGGCCGCGCTGCGCCAGCGGCTGCTGGTATCGCTGGCGCTGGCGGCCCCGGTGGTGGTGATGGCGATGGTGCCGGCGGCGCAGTTCCGCTACTGGCAGTGGGCGTCGCTGGCGCTGGCCTCACCGGTAGCGGTGTGGGGGGCCTGGCCCTTCCACCGCGCCGCATTCGTCAACGCCCGGCACGGCGCCGCCACCATGGACACGCTCATCTCGGTCGGGGTCGGCGCCGCCTACCTGTGGTCGGTGTATGCGCTGTTCTTCGGCGACGCCGGCCGGCCGGGCGCGCAGATGAGCTTCGCCATGCTGGCGCGCGGCGCCGGGGCAGACGACATCTATCTCGAAGTCGCCTCCGGGGTCACGGTGCTCATCTTGCTGGGCCGGTATCTGGAGGCCCGTGCGAAACGCCGCGCCGGCGCAGCGCTGCGGGCACTGATGTCGCTGGGCGCCAAGGACGTCGCGGTGCTCCGCGATGATCACGAGGTGCGGATCCCGGTCGGGCAGCTCGCCGTCGGCGACCGGTTCGTGGTCCGGCCCGGTGAGAAGATCGCGACCGACGGGATCGTGGAGGCGGGCGCTTCCGCGGTCGACACCTCGATGCTGACCGGGGAGCCGGTGCCGGCCGAGGTCGGCGCTGGCGACCGGGTGACCGGCGCGACCGTGAACGTCAGCGGGCGGCTGGTGGTCCGCGCCACCCAGGTTGGCGCCGGCACCCAGCTCGCGCAGATCGCCCGGCTGGTGTCGGATGCGCAGGCCCGCAAGGCGCCGGTGCAGCGGCTGGCCGACCGGATCTCCGCGGTCTTCGTCCCCGTCGTCATCGGTATCGCCATCGTTACCCTGATCGGGTGGCTGGCCGCCGGGCAGAGCGTGGGGGCGGCGTTCACCGCCGCGGTCGCGGTGCTGATCATCGCCTGCCCGTGCGCGATGGGGCTGGCCACGCCGACCGCGCTGCTGGTAGGTACCGGGCGGGGGGCCCAGCTCGGCATCCTGATCAAGGGGCCGGAAGTACTGGAGTCCACCCGCACCATCGACACGGTGGTGCTGGACAAGACCGGCACTATCACCACCGGGCGGATGAGCCTGGTGGACGTGACCGCCCCGCCCGGCGAGGACCCAGCCGAGATCCTGCGCCTGGCTGGCGCGGTGGAAGACGCCTCCGGGCACCCAATCGCCGTGGCGATCGCCACCGAGGCCGCGCAGCGGCTCGGTGGCAGCCTGCCCGGCGTGGAGGGGTTCGCCAGCCACGGGGGGCTGGGCGTCTCCGGTGTTGCTGACGGTCACGCGGTGGTGGCAGGCCGGCGGGACTGGCTCGAGCGCGAGTGGGCACAGCCCATCCCGGCCGGGCTGGCCGCCCGGGCCGCCGAGGCGGAGGCCGCGGGGCAGACCGCGGTGTTCGCCGGGTGGGATGGGCAGGTCAGGGGCATGCTTGTGGTCGCCGACACGATCAAGCCCACCTCGGCCCAGGCCGTGGCCAGGCTGCGCGGGATGGGCCTGCGGCCGGTGCTGCTCACCGGTGACAACGCCCGCGCCGCCCGGGCCGTCGGTGACCGGGTAGGCATCGGCGAGGTCATCGCCGGGGTCCTGCCGGCCGGCAAAGCCGACGCGGTCAGCCGGCTGCAGGACGCCGGGCGGGTGGTGGCCATGGCGGGTGACGGCGTCAACGACGCCGCCGCGCTCGCCCAGGCCGACCTCGGCCTGGCCATGGGCACCGGCACCGACGCCGCCATCGAGGCCAGCGACCTGACCCTGGTCCGCGGCGACCTGCTGGCGGTGCCCGACGCGATCCGCCTGTCCCGCCACACCCTGCGCACCATCAAAGGCAACCTGTTCTGGGCGTTCGCCTACAACGTCGCCGCCATCCCGCTGGCCGCCCTCGGGTTCCTCAACCCGCTTGTCGCCGCCGCCGCGATGGCGTTCAGCTCCGTCTTCGTCGTAACCAACAGCCTGCGGCTGCGCCGGTTCCAGCCAACGCCGGCACTCGTGCACACAAACCCCACGCCCTACGGTGACGCTGACCACGCCAGCGACAAGTGATATGCCGAATGCGCAGGCCGTTCGGCCGCTGCTCACGGGTGTCCCGGGGCTGCGACGATCTCGCGCCAGATGCCACGGCGGCGTACCGCGGTGACGGTGCGAGATGCCCACAGCCCAGCCGGGCGGAGCCAGCTAGTCGAACGATCCGGTCCTTGACCTGCTCTCTGGTGGCAGGAATCCTGGGTCGCGTGACACATGTCACTACGGGATTCTCGCCCTCGGCTTTTCTTCCGGTGCTGCTGCACGCATGCGCACGGGCGGGGCTGAGCGGCCAGGGCGCTGAGCTGCTCGGGCTGGGGGAGAACGCCATCTACCGGCTGGCCAGCGCACCGGTCGTGGTCAGGATCGCGCGGTCGGCCGACCGGCTGGGCCAGATGGAGAAAGAGCTCTGCGTGGCCCGCTGGCTGGCAGACGCGGGCGTCCCGGCAGTACGCGTGTACGAGGAGGCCGAGCAGCCGCTGCTGGTGGACGGGCACCCGGTTTCGTTCTGGCGCGCGGTGACCGGTGGCGGCCCGCAGCCGACCTACACCGATCTGGGCCGCCTGATCGCGTGCTTCCACGCACTTGAGCGCTGCCCGTGCAAGCTGGCCGGCTTCGAGCCGCTCCGGGCCTCGCAATCCCGTCTGGCGACGTCGGCCGGCACCGACCCCAGTGATCGTGACTTTCTCTGCGGAAGGTGCGCTGACCTGACTTCTGAGTTCCAGGAACTCGAGTTCGCTATACCGGCTGGGCCGATCCATGGAGATGCGCACCCCTGGAACCTGCTCACTGACGGCGGCCAGGTGGTGCTGCTGGGCTTCGGGGCTTCGGCGGTCGGCCCGCGGGAATGGGACCTGCTGCCGACCGTCATTGCGGTGGAGCGGTACGGGCTGGGCGAAGATCAGTACCAGGCGTTCGCGAAGGCATACGGGTTCGATGTACGCGGCTGGCCTGGCTACCCGGTCCTGCGGGAGATCCGGGAATTGACAATGACGACCTGGATCATGCAGAGCGCCGGCCAGTCTCCGGCGGTGGCTGCCGAGTTCGCCGTGAGGGTCAGCTCGCTACGGGAACGAGATTTCAAGCGTGCCTGGAACTTCTTCTGACCAGCCCCGACGCGCTCCCGGCGTACGGCCGAGGATCCGGGTGGGTCTTTCGTTCAGGAGCGGATCCGGGTCACGAACCTGTACGCCGCGCCCTGGCATGTGGCGGACAGCACCGCTCGTGGCGCCTTGCCGGACTCGCCTGCGGTCGGCCTGATCCGCATCGCCGTGCTCGCCGCCGCTGATCACGCCCCAGGGGCGGCCGGTAGCAGCCGGTCAGCGCCACCCGGGTCCTGTCCTCGCCGTCTGCCGCGAGGATCAGGTCGGCGTCCAGCACGGGAGAGAGCCCACCTGCCGGCCCGGCCGCTTCCCAGCGCAACGGGACTGCCATGGTGGAACCTCGCTGCACGGGGCTGAGGAAACGCACCTGGACCAGCTTGGAGACGCCGGGCGTGTCACCGAACGGGCCGACCCTGATCACGCGCGTAAGCCCTCCCTCGTAAGCCACCTGAGAGGGCCGGGTCAGGCCGCCAGCGTCCATGACCCGCACCAGCCCTGCCTGAGCAGCGCCGAACGCGGCGTCAACGACCAGCTCCCGTGCGATGAACACGCCCAGCCATCACCGCTGCCCCGGACCCCAGCACAGGGACGAAAGTCACCGCTGTGGTCACCGGTAAATCTCCGGGGAAGCTGCCTTGGGCAAGGGCGCGCCGGGGCTGGCCCCGCCTCATGGCCTGCCCTCCGCTTCGCACCAGCGGTTGCGTGCTGCCACGGGCGGTCATCATTCCGGGACTGTCGTCAGGTCCTGGCGGGCTGTTCGTCTCTGCCATCGGAGCAGGCGGCCACGGCACTGTGGGATAAGAGCCGATGCTTGTCACCGGGGAATCACAATGCTTGCGCCGCGATTCGCGGGAGGGCTGGGGGCAGCGGTGACCACTGGCATGCTGGCCGCAGCGACGGTGCCCGCCCAGGCGGCGGCCATGCCCGGGATGGGGCTGCAGGCGACGCTGCATGGCAGCCACGCCTACCCGCGCGCGGGCGGACCGCCGCCTATGAGTCCGGGGATCGCAGCCGTGGGCTGGAGGTCCACCTCTCTCACGCGGCCCATCTGGCCGGGTTGAAGCTGGTCATCTACGTGCATGGTGCCTGGGCCAGGATGATGACCGTCTCGCGGGGCTGGGTGTGCGCACATGGACTACCACAGCGGTGTCCCCGCCTGCGGGTCCGGGCAGCCGGTCCGGGTCCGCACCAGGTCCGGCACCTTCCATGCCCACCACGACTGACCGTCGGCCGGGCCAGCCCTTCCCGGCCGGACCACTTGGGGAGTACCTCATGAAACCACAGCACCACTGGCTGGCCGCCATCGGCACGGCAGTGATCACCACCATGGCGCTGGCCGCCTGCGGATCCAGCGCCACCCCGGCCGGCACCACGACATCCACGCCGTCGCCGAGCACGCCAGCCTCGAGCACGCCGACGGCGGCGGTCAACACCGCCGATGTCGCGTTCACCACCGGCATGCTCCGGCTGGAAGACCAGTCCACGGCCCTGGCTGCCCTGGTGGCCGGGCATACCACCAGCATCCAGCTGCACCAGTTCGCCGCCCACCTGCGAGAGCTTGACAGCAACACCCAGCACATGCGCGAGATGATGGGACAGTGGCACCAGCCCATCCCGGCCCCCTACACCCCCGGCGTCACCCCCCCAGGCGGGATGGGGCAGGGCATGATGGGCAGCCACGACTGGGACGAGATGACCCACCAGTACGGCCACGACTTCAACGACCACTGGCTAGATGCCATGATCGCCAACCGCACCGCCGAAATTGCCCTGTGCCGGGCTGAGCTGCGCTCGGGAGCCAGCACGCAGGCCCGCGCCCTCGCCCGCACCACACTCGCGCAGCGGCGGGCCGAACTCACCCAGCTGCGGCGCTGGCACCACGACCAGGAGCACAACGGAGAACACGACTGAGCCGGTGGTGCCCTCCGGCATCGAGGCAGCCGCATCAGTGCGGCTCAGGGCGAAAATCAGCCGACACGGCACTCGCCGCCCTTTATCAACGAGCTAAGCGCCAAAGGTCCCCGCTAACCCCCACCAAAAGTAGCGGCCCGCCAGCCGGGCCGGGGGACACACGTATACGCTCGGGCACCGGCGGGCATTCGCACCAGGCCGGGAAACGTGGCAGCGCCAGAAGACGGCGGCCACCTGGCCAACAGGAAGGCACAGTGAGGAGGACTCGACATGTGCGTCACGGCGAGCTGCGTATCGCCTACGAACTGCGTGGCACCCTGCATGCGCGCCGGCCCTGGCTGACGCTGATCCAGGGACTCGGATTCGATAGCTCCGGGTGGGGTCCGGTCCTCGGGAAACTTCAGAAGCATTTCCGGCTCGTTCTGATTGACAACAGGGGCAGCGGGCGCAGCGGTATGCCCCAGCAATCACTCAAGATCGCCGACATGGCGCGTGACGTTATGTCTGTGCTCGACGACGCCGGCATCCGCAGGTCCAACGTCCTGGGCGCCAGCCTTGGCGGAATGGTGGCGCAGGAGCTTGCCGTGCTCTGCCCGGAGCGGGTTCGCCGTCTCGTCCTGGCCTGCACCACACCCGGCTGGCCCTTCGCTTTCCCCATGCCGGCCAGCTCCGCCCTGCTGATGACGTCATTTCGCGGCCTGCCCGCCGAGATCGCCCTGCGGCGGATGGTGGAGAATGCCCTGTCCCCGCAAACGCTAAGGCAGCATCCCGAACTCGTCGAGCGCCTGGTGACACACCAGCGGTCCCGGCCAGCAGACCGTCGCGCCTGGTCGGCCCAGGCGCTTGCGGGGGCAAGCTACACGGGGAGGCTGACGCAGTCCCGCATCCAGGCTCCGACATTGGTAGTGCAGGGCGGGGCGGACAAGGTTGTTGATCCGCGGAATGGGAAGCTGCTAGCTGACCGTATCCCCGGTGCCGAGCTCGTGGCTTTCCCCGAACTGGGCCACCTGCTGTTCTGGGAGGATCCCGAGGGTTTCGCGGCTGCTGTTACCTCGTTCCTGCTGTCGGGTGACCAGGCGGGGAGGTAGGGCCCGCCGCCCGCACACCAATGCGTGGCCACGGCGGCAGCTCTGCGCCCAGCAGGCCGAATGGAGGCCGGCAGGAGGCGGTCAGCGCCACCCGGCTGCGCTGGCCGCTTTCCTCGCTCAGCCTGACGTTCGCATCCAGCACGGGAGACAACCCGCCGGTCACGCCGATAGTCTCCCAGCGCACGCCCCCTGGCATCGCGCCATCGCGGTGTACCGGATCGGGGAATTGGACCCGCACCAGCCGCGACATGCCCGGCATCTCGCCAAACGGTCCGACCCGGATCAGGTGGTCTACGCCGCCCCGGTAGGCCTCGTGTGACGCCGCATGACTAGGACCGCAGCATGCTGTGGTACACGGCGATGAGCGCTGTCTTCTGCTCTTCGCTCAGGCGCTGCTCAGCGCGGATGGCAGTCTCTACCGGCAGCACTGTATCCGCGTCAGCGGGGTGGCCGGGGTTGAGCAAGCCCGCCTGCGCCAGCAAAGTCTCTGCCGATACGTTGAGTGCTTCGGAGAGGAGTTTCAGGACGCGTACGGAGGGCTGGTGCAGCCCGCGCTCGATCTGGCTCAGATACGGATTCGAGAGGCTCGTCATCTCGGCAAGCTGGCGCAGCGAGAGATTCGCCAGTCTGCGCTGGCTGCGGATGAAGGCGCCAAGGGCCTCCATCTGCTCATCCCAGGGATCAGTCATGGTCGCCCTGCCCGGTCGACGATATGCACATGCGTGCTGACGGTGGTGAGGGTACATGCGTTCGCGGCGAACCCGGTGGGGGCCAGGATTCGCCGCGAACCAGCTGCGGGCAGGCGTGTCACTTCTTCGGTGCGCTGGCCTTCTTCGCCGTCACTGCCCCGGTGGCCTCGAGCACGTCTTCGGCGAACTTCCGCTGGCTGGCAAGGAGCTGCTCGGCGAAGTCGTAGGCGTTTGCCACGAGTTCCTCCGGCTTGGGCAGCTTGTCGGCGATGGCCGGGCTCAGGGCCGGCAGCGGTGGCGTGATGGAGCTGACGGCGTCGGCCCAGGCCTTCAGCGCGTCAACGACCGCCTCCTGGCTCTTGCGGACCGTGTCGAGGATCTGACCTTGCAGTTCCTGGCCGGCGGTGCGGGTTTCAGTCATGGTGCCCTCCTTGGAGTATCTGTGACGATGCTAACTTTATCAAGCAAAGGATAGATTTGCCAAGCGGAAGTGGTGCTGCCCGGGCGTGACATCCATCACCCCACTGGATGAAGGCCCCGATCATCGCGTGGGCCGGCAGCGGGGGCCGATGCGGCAGCGTCACCCGCGGACGTACTCGCCCGGCGCATCGCCCTGCACGGGGTAGCGCCCATTTCCCATCGGGGGCGGCGGGCCGAGCGGGCCGGCGCGTTCTCCCGCCCACCTGGCCCAGTCCTCCCACCAGGAACTGGTGTGGCTGCTGGCTGCCGCGCGCCACTTCTCCGCTGAGGCACGGTTGCGGTCGGCCGCCTCGAACCAGGCTCTCGGGCCCGGCGGGTTGACGATCCCGGCGATGTGGCCCCCGTTCGACAGCACGAACCTTACGCTGCCGCCCAGCAGGCGCGTGGACTTGTACGACGCCTGCCAGGGCACGATGTGGTCGTTGATGGCCCCGACGATGTAGGTGTCGCTCTTGATCGACGACAGTGACAGCCGCCGCCCGGCCAGTTCCAGCTCGCCCCGGGCGAGCTGGTTACGGATGTAGAGCGAGCGAAGATAGAAGGAGTGCATCGCTGCGGGCATCCGGGTGTGGTCGGCGTTCCACGCCAGGATGTCGAACGGCGGGGGATTCTGGCCCATCAGCCAGTTGGACACCACATAGCTGAAAATGAGCTCGTTGGCCCGCAGCACGTCGAATGTCGCGGCCATCTTGGCGCCATCGAGGACACCCTCGGCCTCCATCTGCTGCTCGAGGCGTGACACGGTCTTCTCATCCGTGAACACGCCGAGCACACCCGGCTCGCTGTAGTCGAGCAGCGTGTTGAGCAGCGTCACCGAGCCGATCCGGTCGTCTCCTTCCTGCGCCAGGTAGGCGGCGGCCATGGCGGTCAGGGCGCCGCCAAGACAGAGCCCGACGATGTCGATCCTGTCGGCGCTGGTGATCTCTTCGATCACGTCGAGGGCGGCGCGTGGCCCGCTGATGAGGTAGTCGCCGAGGCGGACGGAGCGCATGCTGGCGTCCGGATTCCGGTAGGAGATCGCGAAGACGGTCCGGCCGTGCTGGATGGCCCACTCAAAGAAGCTCCGTCCGGGTGCCAGATCCATGATGTAGTACTTGTTGATCCACGGTGGGCTGGCGAGCAGCGGGATGGCATGAACCTCCGCTGTCTGCGGGGCATACTGGATCAGCTCGATGAGCTCGTTGCGGAAGACGACCTTGCCCGGGGTCGCCGCTAGATTCACCCCAAGCTCAAAATTCCGCGTATCGACCTGGCGTGGGCGGCCGCCGTTGTGCACTAGGTCATCAAGGAAATTGCGCGCTCCGCGGGCCACACTCACCCCGCCGGTTTCGAACGCACGCTTGATAGCTGCGGGATTGGTGAGCAGGAAGTTCGTCGGTGCGATCGCGTCGAAGAGCAGGCCGGCTGCGAGCTGTGCCTTCTCGTCGGCGACCGGGTCACCGTGTCCAGTTTCGAGAAGCTCCTCCGACAGCCGCCGTGCGGCGAGATAGGACTGGCGGATAGCGAAATATGCCGGGTTGTCGTCCCAGGATGGATCCGCGAACCGCTTGTCCTGCCCGGCTGGCACGGGTGGGGCTGCCGGTGCCCCAGCCCATAGCCGGGCGGCGGCTGGCCAGATCATCGCGAGATCGGTGGAGAATCGCAGGGCCGCCTGGGCGACATCTCCGGGATGCGCAGCCGCCCGGGCCAGCACCGAGATCAGGGATTGGCCGAACCCGGCCATATCCAGCCGGCCGATCAGTCCGGCTTCCGGTTCGAGAGCGGCAGCAGCCTCCTCAGCGGGCTGCCAGGCAGTTTCGCGTACGTTCATCTGGGATCGCCCATGTCCTCATAATCCGGCCGGGCTTGGCCGGCGTCTATATCCGCTCGAAGATCGCCGCGATGCCCTGCCCGCCGCCGATGCACATCGTCGTAAGGGCGTATCTGCCGCCGGTCCGCCGCAGCTCATAGAGGGCTTTGACGGCCAGGATGGTCCCGGTGGCGCCGATCGGATGCCCGAGCGATATTCCGCTGCCGTTAGGGTTGGTCCGCTCGGGGGGCAGGCTAAGTTCGCGGATGACGGCGAGCGCCTGGGCGGCGAAGGCCTCGTTCACCTCGAACACGTCGATCTCGTCGACCTTGAGCCCGGCGCGGTCGAGGACCTTGCGCACGGCGGGTACCGGGCCCATGCCCATGATGCGTGGCTAACCCCGGCGTGGCTGTAGGCGATCAGCCGCCCCAGCGGGCTCAGTCCTCGCTCGTCGGCGAATGACTTCGCCGCGACGACCACTGCCGCTGCGGCGTCGTTGATGCCCGAAGCGTTGCCTGGCGTCACGGTTCCGTCAGCGGCGAACGCCGGGCGAAGCCGTGCCAGGTCATCGGCAGTTAGACCGGGCCGGATGTGCTCATCGGTGCCGACCGTCACGGTGCCTTTCCTGCCCGGCACCTGGACCGGGACAATCTGCTCGGTGAAGTACCCGGCCGCCGCCGCTGCCGCAGCCCGCCCGTGGCTCTCCGCGGCGGGCGCTCCCTGGTCGGCCCTGGACACGCCGTAGTCGCACGCGACGTTCTCGGCCGTCACCCCCATATGGCAGCCGTCGAACGGGTCGGTGAGCGCCCCCACCATGGCATCGATGACGGCACCGTCGGTCATCCGCTGGCCCCAGCGCAGGCCGGGGAGCCAGTACTGGCCACGGCTCATCGACTCCGCCCCACCGGCCACGGCCACGTCGCAGTCGCCCAGCTGGACCGCCTGGGCGGCCGAGACAATCGCCTGCAGGCCACTGCCGCAGAGCCGGTTGAGAGTGAACGCTGGTGTCTGCACCGGAAGGCCGCCGTTGACCGCGGCCACGCGCGAGAGGTACATGTCCCGGGTCTCGGTGTGGATCACGTTGCCGAACACCACATGCCCGACATCTGCGGGCTCCACCGCCGCCCTGCCCACCGCCTCCCGCACCACGGTGGCGGCGAGATCACACGGCGGGACGGCAGCCAGGCCACCGCCATACTTGCCAATGGCGGTTCGTACAGCGGATAGAACCACGACTTCGCGTTGCTCAGTCATGCCCTTGCACTCCTTACATGTCGAGGCCGCCGTTGACGGCCCAGATCTGACCAGTGATGTAGGCGGATTCGTCGGCCGCCAGGAAGCAGACCACCCTGGCAATTTCCTCCGGCCGGCCTAGCCTGCCGACCGGAATCTGGTTCCGGATCCGCTCAAGTACCTTGTCCGGGATGGTGGCGAGCATGTCGGTCGCGATGAAGCCCGGGGTCACGGCATTCACGGTCAGGCCGGTTCCGTCGCCCGCCGGCCGACCAGCGCGCTGCAGCTGGAACACGGACTCCTTCGCCAGTGACTTTGTCAGGCCGAAGAGCCCGGATTTGGACGCCGCGTAATTGGCCTGGCCAATGTTGCCGGTCTCGCCGATGACCGAGGACACATTGATGATCCGCCCGCTGCCCCGCTCAAGCATGTGATCCAGTGCTGCCTGCGCGATGAAGAAGGCGCCGGAGAGGTTGACCGCGATCACCCTCTGCCAGTCCTCGTCGCTCATCTTGGCGACTGTCCGGTCAATCGTTATCCCGGCGTTGTTGACCAGGATGTTCAGTTCCCCATGCTGCTGAATGACCTCCCCGACGACACGCCTGCAATCATCGGGGGAACCGATGTTGCCCTCGTGCACTGAGACTCGCCGGCCGGGGAAGTCCGCTGTCGTGCTGGCAAGAAACTTCTGCGCCTGCTCGGTCTGCCGGTGGTAGCCGGCCGCCACGGATGCGCCATCGGCCGCCAGGGCACGGCAGACCGCCGCGCCGATGCCGCGCGTGCCCCCCGTGACGAGGGCCACCCGGCCACGGAGGCTCGCTCTCCCCTGCAGCGGTGGTTCCTGCGCTAGTGTCATCGCCTGCTCCTTTCGTGTGCGCCGCTCATCACGGGCTGGAATCTGTCGTGTCATGCCGTAGTCGCGCGCTGATGACCTGCTCGAACGGCACCTTCGGCCACGTCCGGGTGATATCCGCTTTGCGCGAGGGCACTCCGGGCAGGGCGTGCAGCCGGGCGATCACCGCGCCGCCCGCCCTCCGCGCGATACGGTCTTCGTCCCGCACGGCGGGCATGTGCAGGGGACTGCTACTGGCCAAGGGTGGCGTCCTCCTCCGGGGTGAGCAGCCGGGAGCGGATGAGGAACCGCACACCCTCGGGAGCCTCCAGCGAGAAGCCGCTGCCACGGCCCGGCACCACGTCCACAGTGAGGTGAGTGTGCCGCCAGCGGTCGAACTGGGCGGCCGACATCCAGAAGGTGACCGGCTCCGGCACCCGCTCGACGTGCAGCGCGGCCAGCAGCACATCGGAGGCCCCGGTGCGGAATTCGCCTTCCAGGTAGCACATCGGAGAGCTGCCGTCGCAGCAGCCGCCGGACTGGTGGAACATCAGTGGCCCGTTGGCCGCGTACAGGGTCCGCAGCAGATCAGCGGCTGCGGGGGTCACGGCGACCCGCGATACCTCGGACGTGGTCATGTCTTGCCTAGAAGAAGCCCATGGCCTGGGGTGAATAGCTGATCAGAAGGTTCTTGGTCTGCTGGTAGTGCTCCAGCATCATCTTGTGCGTTTCGCGGCCGATGCCGGAGCCCTTGTAGCCGCCGAACGCGGCGTGGGCGGGGTAGAGGTGGTAAGAGTTGGTCCACACCCGGCCCGCCTGGATCGCACGGCCGGCCCGGTAGGCGGTATTGATGTTTCGCGTCCACACGCCGGCGCCGAGCCCGTACAGCGTGTCGTTGGCGATCTTGACGGCGTCGGTGAAGTCCGCGAACGAGGTCACCGACACGACCGGGCCGAAGATCTCCTCCTGGAAGATCCGCATGGAGTTGTTGCCCTCGAAGATGGTGGGCTCGACGTAGTACCCGCCGGACAGTTCGCCGCCGCGGTCGGCCCGGTGGCCGCCGGCCAGGATCCGGGCGCCCTCGGCCTGGCCGATATCGAGATAGGAGAGGATCTTCTCGAGTTGGTCGTTAGAGGCCTGCGCCCCGATCATGGTTGTGGTATCGAGCGGGTGTCCCTGCGCGATCTTTCCGGTGCGCTCGACCGCGTCGGCCAGAAACTCCTGGTAGTGCCCCTGCTGGATGAGCACCCGGGACGGGCA
>OFHG01000434.1_pt1 | contig 16973 bp, 16 predicted proteins | sample 1521931 | NCBI WGS metagenome assembly OFHG01 (sample SAMEA2468438, study PRJEB22500) | soil metagenome | biome: Glassland; feature: Farmland; material: Clay | place: Australia | collected 2013-01-31 | depth 0.55 m
GCCCTGGACGGGACCCGGTATGCGGATTGGTAGGTTGAGATCGGCGCTTTCATCGGTTCACCTTCGTGAGCGGGATGACAGCCCCGCGTTCACGCTGCTTGAGCTGATGATCGTCATGACGCTGATCCTGATCCTGGCGACGATGGCGGTCCCGGCTTATCTGAATGCCATCCGGCGCGCGCGGGAAGCCGTGCTGCGCGACGACCTTTACACCATGCGCAAGCTGATTGACGAATACACGATTGACAAACAGCAGCCGCCGCAGTCGCTGCAGGATTTGGTGGACGCCAATTACCTGCGGGGCGGCTTGCCCGTTGATCCCATGACCCGTTCGAACGAGACGTGGCAGGCGGTCACCGAGGATGTACCCATCAGTCCTCAGCAGGCGATACCCGGGATCGTGGACGTCCACAGCGGCTCGGACGAGATTTCGCTGGACGGCACGCCGTACAGCAGTTGGTGACTTTGGGCAAGCCGCAGAGCGGGAAAAAACAACAGGGCCTGAGTTTCCATGGCTGAGTTTGTTTGTAAATTCGGGACGGAGTCCGGGCACGTGATGAACGAGACGCGCCAGGCGGCTTCCGAAGACGAATTGCGCCAGCACCTTGCCTCCGAGGGCTACTACATCTTTTCCATTGAGCCCCGCGAGATGCTGAAGGCAAAGTTCAAGGGAATCGGCAAGGGCAAAATCCATGCCGACGAATTCCTGATCTTCAACGAACAGTTCCTGACCCTTTCCAAGTCCGGACTGCCGCTCCAGAAATCTCTGGAGATGCTGGCCCGCCAGACGCGCAGCGACGCCCTGCGCGAGGCCATGGAGGGAGTGCAGGAGAAGGTCCGCGCCGGCAAGCTGCTCTCCGAGGCATTCGAGGAAGTGGGGAAATTTCCCAAAGTCTATGCTTCCACGCTGAGCGCCGGCGAGCGCAGCGGCAGCCTGGATAAAGTCTTGTCGCAGTACGTGACCTACCAGAAGACGCGGCGCACTTTCCGGAAGAGGTTCATCACCGCGCTGATCTATCCCGCTTTCCTGGTTTTCTTCATGATCTGCCTGGTTTCTTCGCTGATGATTTGGGTCATCCCTCGGTTTGCCGAGCTTTACAAGAACCTGGACGTCCCGCTGCCCACCCTCACCGTGGTTCTGATTGATTTCTCGCACGGCATGAGGATTATCGGCGTCATCCTGCTCGCCGCGATCGTGGTCGCTGTGCTGATCCTGCGAGTGGCCTGGCGTTCGGCATCCACTCGCCTTACCTGGGACCGGATCAAGTTTCGTCTTCCGCTGGCGGGAAAATTATTGCTCAAGTTTTCCGTGGCCGAATTCGCGCGCACGCTCTCCACGCTGCTCCAGGGTGGAATTCCCGTGGTTTCAGCCATGGAAACGACCAAGGCGTCGGTCGCGAGCCCTTTGCTGGGGGATGCCATCATGAAAGCGCAGCAGGAGGTGATCGGCGGCCGCTCCCTCAGTTCGGGATTGCGGCTGAGCGGTTTTTTCCCCGTCACCGTGATCGAAATGGTGGAGATCGGCGAAACCACGGGCGCTCTGCCTACCATGCTCGACAGTGTGGCCAATTTCTATGAAGAGGATGTCAATATTGACTTAGCGGCTTTGGTCGCGACCATTGATCCCGTCATGATCGGCGTCATCGCCGTGGTCGTTCTGTTCGTGCTGCTGGCGTTTTACATGCCGCTGTTTTCATTGGCCGGCCAGGTGCATTAGGATGGAAGAGGAGAGAAGTCGCACGCGCCCCATCGTCACCCCCGCGGAGGCGGGGGTCCCTAACTGGATTCCCGCTTGCGCGGAAATGACATGTGGCAAGGTCGTATTGCAAGGAAGAGGTTGCCATGGCGAATTCGGCGATGAATAGCGGAGGGGAACTGGAGCAGGCCCGGGCGCTGGCGGAGCGCTACCACTTTGACTTCGTGGATCTGCGCGACGCCAAGCCCGACCGCGAGCTGCTGCGTACTATTCCTCTCGACCTGATGGTGCGTTACGAGTTCCTTCCGCTCGAAGCCCACGACCATCAACTGGTGGTGGCGATGGGCGATCCCACGGACCTTTCGCGCCTCGAAGAATTGGAAATCAAGCTGGACCGGCGGGTCATCGTCAAGGTCGCCGCGCCCAGCCAGTTGCGCGCCATCCTGAAGGCCTCCGAGCCCTCGCAGCGCGTGTTGGAGGAGGCCACGGAGGAGTTCCGCCTGGACGTGATTCGCGAAGAGGGCGCCGCCGGCGAGGGCTTGACGCTCGAACATCTGGTGACCGAGCGCGATTCGAGCCCCATGATCCGCCTGGTGGATTCCATCGTTTTCGCAGGCCTGGAGCGGCGCGCCAGCGACATTCACATCGAGAGCCAGGACAATTCCGTGACCGTCAAGTACCGCATTGACGGTGTGCTCCAACACGCCATGCAGCCGCTGGCGCCGGAGTTTCAGTCCAACCTGATCACCCGCATCAAGGTGATGGCCGAGCTCGACATCGCGGAGCGGCGCATCCCGCAGGACGGCCGCTTCCGCGTGCGCTATCGCGGGCGGCCGATTGATTTCCGTGTTTCCATCATGCCCTCCATCCACGGCGAAGACGCGGTGCTGAGAATTCTCGACAAGGAATCGCTCAGCGAAAAGTTTCACGAACTGCGGCTCGACGTGCTGGGCCTCTCGCCCCGCGAGCTGAAGCGCCTCCGCCGCTTCATCCGCGAGCCCTACGGCATGGTGCTGGTCACCGGCCCCACCGGAAGCGGCAAGACCACCACGCTCTACGCCGCGCTCTCCGAAATCAAGACCGACGAGGACAAGATCATCACCATCGAGGATCCGGTTGAGTATCAGCTTCGCGGCATCACGCAGATTCCCGTCAATGAGAAAAAAGGATTGACCTTCGCGCGCGGGCTGAGGTCCATCCTGCGCCACGACCCGGACAAAATCATGGTGGGCGAAATCCGCGACAACGAGACCGCGCAGATCGCCATCCAGTCGGCCTTGACCGGCCACCTGGTGTTCACCACCGTCCACGCCAACAATGTGGTGGATGTTCTCAGCCGCTTTCTGAATATGGGCGTCGAACCCTACAATTTCGTCTCGGCGCTCAACTGCATTATGGCGCAGCGGCTGGTGCGCGTGATCTGCGAAGCCTGCAAGCAGCCCGTGGAAGTCTCGCGCGAAATGTTTGAGGAATCGGGGCAGGACCCTGCCGCCTGGAGCGACGTGACCTTCTATGAGGGCGCAGGATGCGACCAGTGCAATCACACCGGCTACCGCGGCCGCACCGCCATCGGCGAGCTGATGGCGCTTTCGGATTCGATCCGGCAGGAGATCCTCGCCAAGCGGCCTTCTACCGAAATCCGGCGTGTGGCGCGCGATGAGGGAATGGTCACGCTGAGGGAGGCGGCGCTGGAAAAAGTCCGCGAAGGCGTCACCAACTTCCGCGAAATTAACAAGGTGACGTTCGTCGAGTAGCGCGGCGAGAGTTTTTGTTGATTGGTTCGGACAGCATGAAGACACGAAAGAGTTCCGCGCACGGCAGCACGGCGAAATTCGTGCTGCCGCGCGTGGTTTACGAAATCGAGCCGGGCTTCGTGGTGGGCGCGCGGCTGGACGCGCGGTCGCGCCAGCTTCGCCGGCTGGCAGTGCGCGAATTGCCTCCGCACACCGTCGAGCCCTTCGCGCATCGCGCCAACGTTGAAAACGCCGACGATCTGCGCGTTGCCCTGCGCGGCGTGGCCCAGGTGGTCGGCGACGGCAACACTTCGCGCGGGCTGCTGATCCCCGACGGCGCCGTGCGGGTTGCGGTGCTCGATTTCGAGACTCTGCCTGAGAATCGAAAGGAGGCCGAGGCGCTCATTCGCTGGCGGATGCGCGAAAACCTTCCCTCCCAGCCCGACGAAGCCAGAATCTCCTATCAGGTCCTCAGGAAAGAGCCACGGCACGTTGAGCTCCTCGTGGTGGCCATCCGAACTTCCGTGCTGGCAGATTATGAGCAAATCCTGGAGCCGATGAACGGTGGACTGTCCCTGGTTTTGCCTGCCACCCTGGCCCTGCTTCCGCTGATTCCGGCGGGCAGCGGCGCAGGTGAGCTCCTGCTGCATATCTGCGGCGGGTGGATGACCACGGTTGTGCTGCACGAGAACCGGGTGAAAATGTGGCGGTGTTCCGACGGAAGAGTCATATCACCCGGAGAGCTCGCGCGCAGCGCCGCCGTTGAAGTGGCGCGCGTCTCCGAAAGCGCCCGCGACCACCTGCAAGTCGAGACGGACAAGGTCTGGATTATTCAACGTCCGATGGTCACCGCGGGACTGGAAGAGGAAATGAGTCGCACGTTGTCGAAAGACGTCGTTCGTCTCACGCCGCTGAGTTTAACCGCCGGCGCGCTGGCGGAGTCGGAACGTCCCGTCTTTGAGAATTTCGGCGGCACGCTCGCCGGCCTGATTTCGAACCTGAGTTAAGCTGCGATGAAGATTACCCTGAACCTGGCCACTTTACCCAGCCGCCGCGAGCGCTACGCGCTGGCCTGGGCCGTGCCGCTCTCCGTGCTGGGTGCGCTGATGCTGGTCTACCTGGTGATGCTGGCGGTGGGCAATTTTCGGGAATATCGAAGTGTCAAGGCTGAGATTTCCCGCCAGGAGGAAAGGAAGACGCGGCTTTCGGCCGAGGAAGAGAAAATCAAGAGAGAAATCGAACGGCCCGAATATCAGATCGTTTCGCGCCAGGCTCAATTTATCAATTCGCTGATTGACGAGAAGAAAATTTCGACGGCGGACTTGACTCTCAAGGTGAGCAGATTGTTGCCGGAAACGGTTCACCTGACCAGCTTCGGCTTGTCCCAGACGCAGGGAACCGCGGTACGCTTTGCCGTGGTTGGGCGCGACGAGGACGCCCTGGAGGATTTCCTGACGGCTCTCGAAGACTCACCGGATTTTCAGGATGTTTCCGTGGTGGACCAGGGATTTCAGTCGCAGAGCGATGCGAACTCCGCGGTGACGATCACCTGCACAGCGACTTACGTGGGCAGCCTGCTGCCTCAAAAGGGAAACTGATCGGATGTCGAAACACAAGCGAAAAGCACTGATCCGGGTAGCCGAGCGATTCGCGCTGGCGATTCTGGTCGTGGACATCGTGGCTTATTCCGTCCTGGTGCTGGGATTGTCGGATCGCATCCGCGCCGCCTCCCAGACGCGCGAGAGCTTGCGCCGCCAGGTGTACGAAAAACAATTGCGTATTTTGCGGCTGAAGAAATTGCAGGCCAGCCTTCCCGATGCCCAGGAGGAGCTTGCGAAGTTCGAGGAGAAGCGCGTCCCCTCCCGCCGCGAAGGCTATTCGCGGGCGGCTCATCTGATCCAGGATGTGGCGCAACGCAGCGGTGTGGACATTTCAAGCCTGAGCTATAAGCTTGATGCCAATAAGACGACTCCGCTGCAGCGCCTGGGAATCACGGTCGCAGCGGAAGGACTTTACCCGAGCCTGCTCAAGTTCGCGCGCGACCTGGAGACCGCCAGCGACTTTGTTGTGGTGCGTGATTTTTCTTTCCAGCAACATGCGGGGGGCACGCTCGGCTTGAGAATCTCAGCGGACCTGTATCTGACGCGATGAAGCGCCCGAGCAAACAAACCGAACGATGGCTGATCGGCATCCTGGGAGTGGCCTGCCTGGGGATGATTGTTGCGCTGGTGGTGCGAATCTCCCGCGGCGTTCAGGTCAAGGCGGCGCCGGCAGCCGCCGCCCGAGAATCCAAGGCCAGTCCCGGGCGAACCGGGCACGCGGCAGACGACCTGGCGCGCTATGACCTGTCCTTGAATTTGGGTTTGTTGAAGCAGATCGAAACCCATCCGCTTCCCGAGTCATCGCGGAATCCCTTCGAGTATCCGCCGCCGCCAAAACCGAAAGTAACGGAGATGGGGCCGGCGATGCCCGCTCCACCGCCTCCCCCTCCGACGTTGCCGCTCAAGGCCATCGGCTATTCGGTCAAAGCGGGGAACATTCCCGAAGCGCTGGTGACGGACGAGCAGGACATGTACGTCGTGCACAAGGGCGACACCTTCGCCAAGCGTTACCACGTGCTGAGCCTGACTCCCGACCGGGTTGAAATCCAGGATGACACGACCAAACAAACCGTTCAGCTTCCCATTGCCCAGTAGGCGCGGGAGGCCGGCGCGCTCCCGAGCCTCGCGCGGGCGTGGCGTGGCGTTCCTGATCCTGATGATGGTTCTCACCATCCTGCTGATTTCCCTGACCGTGGCCGCTCCCGACATTTACACGGTCGGCCAGCGCGAGCGCGAAGAGGAGCTGATTTTCCGGGGAAATGAGTACGCCCGCGCCATCATGCTCTACCACCGGCAATTCAACCGCTTCCCAACTTCGGTCAAGGACCTAGTCAAAAAGACCAATGGTTACCGCTTCCTCCGGCACGACTACCCCGACCCGATGACGCGCTCCGGCAAGTGGCGGTTCATCCATGCCAACGCGGCCGGGGTGGTGATCGATTCAAAGACCCTGACGCCTCCGGCCGTGAAGAAGCCCGGTGAGGAAGTCCCGGGCGCCGGCGGCCAGGATACGGGGCGGGGCGCTTCGCCGACCGGACAGGGGTTTCATCTGTCCTCATCTTCTTCCGGCGGCGGACACGAGGGGACGGCACAAGTTTCCACGCCGACCGGAGAGGCTTCCCAACAGTCATCCACGTCATCGTCCGACAAAGAGGTCAAGGGCGCCTTCATTGTCGGCGTGGCCAGCACCAGCACCCAGAGATCCATTCGCGTGTGGAACAATCACGACCGGTATGACGAGTGGGAATTCCTCGGCGTCGGCACTGCCGCGACGGGCGCGGGCACCGTTCAACCCGGTACACCTTCGTCGAGCGGAAAGGCCGGCCCGCAGGCCCCCGGCGCGGGAATGAGTCCTTCGCTCCCTTCCAACCCTCAGCACTGACTGTATCCTCGCCGGCGGATGAGCAAACCCAGCCGCTCATGCTGGTCCCAGGTCTTGATCGAATGCACGGTCGGAAAGAGGCCAAACAAGAGACAGGAGGGCTGTGGCGGGTGGTCCTGTATTGAAAAGTGACGAAGGGTCGGAATCCTCAAGCCAGCACGACACCGCGGGCGGCGCGGCGATGTTCAGCCAGAAGGGCCAGCAGGGAAGTGCGCTCCAGATTTTCGCAGTGGATGGTGCAAAGTGAGAGCTCGGTCAGGGAGCGCACGTATTCATGCAGCCGGCTCTGGTACTTGAGGATGCTGCTTTCTTGATGGCCGTTCTCATACACCCAGGACCAGTCGGAGACCCATCTCAAGATGGACCCGCTTCGGCGCAGGCGGCTGCGTTGCAGAGGGTCGTGTGCGTTGGACAGGAACTCGAAGCAGTCCGGCGCGGCGAGAAGAACCAAACGGCTATTCCGCAGGAGGGCGTCCGGCTTCATACCGGCATCGCTCACCCCGCGCGCCAACTCCTTTAGGCAGGAAGGCGACGCGACGGCGACGACTTGCTGGCCCACTTCCAATCCGGCGATCACGAACTGAAGTATTTCTTCCAGACCCTTGTTCTTTCGGATGACCAACCGACACGAAAGATGATGCTCTTGTCCATTTCCATTGCCTGGGGTTGGATGCATATGAGCTTATCTTCCCCGAATAACCGGTGTCGTGTCAACTCTACTTCGCGCAAAAAGTGCACCTTTTGAACGTCTGCCGACTTTCGCTTTATCTTCGCGAATCACGATGTCTAGGGGATCCGTTGACAGCCGGCCGTTGGACACCTAAGATGGCGTGGGGAGATCAGGCTCCTCTTCCATGATCGGCAAAACGGTCTCTCACTATAAGATCGTTGAAAAACTTGGCGGCGGCGGGATGGGTGTGGTCTATAAGGCCGAAGACACCAAGCTCGGCCGCTTTGTCGCGTTGAAGTTCCTGCCCGAAGAGCTGTCCAAGGACCATCAAGCGCTGGAGCGATTCCAGCGCGAAGCGCGCGCCGCTTCGGCCCTCGATCACCCCAACATTTGCACCATCCACGAAATCGGCGAGCACGAAGGCCAGCCCTTTATCGTGATGCAGTACCTGGAAGGGCAGACCCTCAAGCACCGCATCGAGAGCAAACCGCTCAAGCTCGACACCATGCTCGACTTGGCAACTCAGATTGCCGACGCCCTGGACGCTGCCCACGCCAAGGGCATCGTGCATCGCGACATCAAGCCCGCCAATATCTTCGTCACGCAACGCGGCCAGGCGAAAGTGCTGGACTTCGGACTGGCTAAAGTGGCGCCGCGCCTCCCGGCCGCGGGCTTATCGGGCATGGCCACGGTCGCCACCAGCCCGGAGTTTCTGACCAGTCCCGGCACCACCATGGGCACGGTCGCCTACATGTCGCCCGAGCAGGTGCGCGGCGAAGATCTCGACGCGCGCTCGGATATTTTTTCTTTCGGCCTGGTGCTTTATGAAATGGCCACCGGCCGGCAAGCTTATTCGGGCGGCACTTCCGGCGTCATTCTGGAAGCCATCCTGAACCGCGCGCCGATTTCTCCCCTGCGCGTCAATCCGGAGCTTCCTCCCAAGCTGGAAGAGATCATTCTCAAGTCGCTGGAAAAAGATCCGGAGATGCGCTACCAGAACGCCTCCGAGATCCGCACCGACTTGAAGCGTTTGAAGCGCGACACGGATTCGGGGCGCGCGGCGAGCCGCGTGCAGCCGGCCGAGCCGAGCGGCTTCATGCCGGCTCAGCCCTCGTCGCAGGCGCATACCGTTCCACCGCAAGAGTTGCCCCAAACGTCGCCGCTAGCTCCGTCCGCGCCTTCGGCTGCCAGCGGTCCCGGCGAAATGATCCCGCCCTCTCCCCTCAGCGGCCCGACGAGCGCGGTGACTCCGCCGCTTGAGATTTCCGGGAGGCGGCAGCGCCTGAATTTCCTGATCCCCGCTGCCGTGTTGGTGCTGGCGGTGGCCGTGGCTTTGGGCTGGTGGTTGATGCGCCGTCATGCTCCGGGTTCGGCGGGTGAAGCTGGGCACAAGGCCCTGGCAGTGCTCTATTTCTCGAACCTCTCGCAGGACCCTTCGCTTGACTGGCTGAACGGCGGGCTGACCGAAATGCTGACCACCAACCTCGCCCAGGTGAAGGGTCTGGATGTGCTCTCGACCGAGCGAATTCTCTCCGCCTTGCAACGCCTGGGGAAAAAGGACGAATCCAAACTCGACCCTGGCACAGCCATGGAAGCGGCCCGCAACGCCGGCGCCGATGCCTTCATCACCGGCGCGCTGATGCGCACCGGGCCGCACCAACTTCGCCTGGACGTGCGCGTGCAGGACACTTCCAGCGGCCAGATTCTTTTTTCCGACAAGGTGGAAGCTCCGGACGTGCAGGGCATCTTCGGCATGGTGGATCAGATGACGGGCCGCATCGCGCAGCACTTTGCGCCTTCCAGCAGCCTGGCCGCGAATGCTCCCAGCATCGAGGAGTCTGCTACCTCAAACCTCGAAGCCTACCAGCATTACAAACTTGGGCTCGATTATTCGCGGCGATTTCTGGTGAAGGAAGCAGCCCAGGAACTTGAGGAAGCGGTCCGGCTCGATCCCAATTTTGCCCTGGCGTATTGGGATCTTGGGCAGGTTTACCAGACGGAAGGTGATATCCAAAAGAGCGAGGAGACATTTGCGAAGGTCGATCAATTGCAGTCGCGCCTGCCGCGCAAAGACCTGTTGTCGTTCCTGGCGGAAAAGGCATTCCGCGCCGGAGATGACGCTGGCGGCCGCGCGGGGCTGGCAAAGCTCCTCGAGGAATTTCCTCGCGAGGATGATTACCGCTCATACTTGGCACAAAAGCTGTTGGGAGTAGGAGAGATTAGCCAGGCAATACCGGTTCTTGAGACAGGGCTGAAACTGGATTCCAAGAGCGAAAGCCTTCTCAACGTCATGGGTTATGCTCAGGCGTTTGCAGGAAATCTGCCGGCGGCCATTGCGGCCAATGACCAATACATCGCCGTCCGGCCCAACGACCCGAACCCCTGGGACACTCGTGGCGACATTTACTTTAAGCTGAACCACGACGATGAGGCAGTAGAAGCTTACCGCAAAGTCATCGAGTTGAAGCCCGACTTCGTGGGCTATCAGGATTACGTCAAATTGGCGGTCGTTTACGGCGATCAGAAGAAGTTTGCCCTGGCCGATTCGGCGCTGCAGGAGTATGTCAAGCGGGGAACGGGAGCCGGAAGGGCTTACTTGGCCGTTTTTCAGGGTCAGTTCCAGGAAAGCCGTGGCGACCTGGACGGCGCGCGTACCAGCTACCAGCGTGCGGTGCGAGACTTGGCCCGCGCCGGGCAGAATCAGGGCGCCGGCGATGCACTCCAGGCTCTGGCAGTGATTTCCGTGCTTACTGGTCAGGGGATGGAAGCTGACCTTGCCTTCGCGCGACAGCAAAAACTCTCCGGCGAAGAGTACCGCGCGATATCCCTTTTGCAATCAGCCACGGGCGATGCGGCCGCCTCCGAAAAAAGCCTCCAGCAATATGTGGCGGCTCACCCGGAACTCGGTCCGCAAGGCATCGAGCACGCTCGCAACATTCTTGCCTTGTACTCGGCCTTGGCGCGGAAGGACGCGCAGAGTATTCTCACCACGGCGGGGCACTTTCCGAATTACGTCGCGTCCTGGTTGCGCTTCCCGCGGGGATGGGCCTATGTTGAGACCAAAGACTACGCGCGGGCGGAAGAGGATTTCCGCACAACCCTTGTCGACGAGCGCAATATGAGTAGTTTTAACCTGATTCGGACTCGTATACCGCTGCTTAGCGCCCTTTCGCACTTCTACCTGGGCCAAATCTATGAGACGACGGGCAAGCGCGACCAGGCCGTGAACGAGTACCAGGAATTCCTCTCCCACTTTGAAAACTCCAAGGCGCAACTCCCCCAGATTGCCGTCGCCCGCACGGCCCTCCAGCACTTCATGCAGTGAGCGCCGGCAGTGAGAATCTGCCGTCTTGCCTCTCAACCCGCTGCGCGCTTAAAATGAAGCCACGATGAGAATGGCGTGGCGAGGTATGCGTCAAACCGGCTGGCTCTTGATCTGCGCATTCTTGGCCGCGTGCTCGCCGAGCGGCCAAAACGCCGCAGCGCCGCGCGAACCGGCGGGGAAGCCGCTCAAGCTGACTTCTGCCGCGTTTGAAGCTGGAGGCACGATTCCGCGGCAATTCACCTGCGAAGGCTCCGACATTTCGCCCGCGCTGACGTGGACCGAACCACCGGCCGGCACCAGGAGCTTTGCCTTGATCGTAGATGATCCCGACGCGCCCGCCGGCGTCTGGGTTCACTGGGTCATCTACGACCTGCCGCCAAGCGCGCGCCAATTACCGGAAAACATCCCCGAGCAAGCCGAATTTGATAGTGGCGCTCGCCACGGTCGGAACGACTTCCGCCGGCTCGGCTACGGTGGGCCTTGCCCGCCCCCTGGCCCCGCCCACCGCTACTTCTTCAAGCTGTATGCCTTGAATGCCACATTGGGGCTCAAGCCGGGCGCCACCAAGGCGGATCTTGAGAACGCCATGAAGGGTCACATCCTGGCGGAAGCCGAGCTCATGGCCCGATACGGACGATAGGCGCGCCCAACCCCACAAAAACACCCTCCTGCGTTTCCGAAGCCTACTTGTTTCCAAGCACTTGCCGGATGAACATCCCCTCTTCTGCCGCCGCCTCGGTTGACAGGATTCGAAGCGATGTGATACTCATTGAAATCTTTATTGCGCTGTTCAAAAGCTTTCCGCGAATAGGCCTCAACTCGAAATGGCTGATGAACCCAAGGTTCCGCCTTCGGGCGGACCGAGCGAGCCGCCCGCGAAATCCCCCGAAGCCCCGGAAGGTGCCGCGCCTCCTGCCAAGCCAGCGGGCAAGCCGCCTGCCCCGGCGGGCAAGCCGCCGGCGCCCGCTCCCAAACCCGCCGTCAAGCCTGAGCCGTGGACCAGCCCGCTGCTGGATGAGCTTCAGAAACGCTTTCCGGGAGTGATCAGCGAGCCGCTGACCTTTCGTAACCAGCCGGCGATCGTGGTGGCCAGGGAGTCCTTGCTGGAGGTCTGTGAGTTCTTGAAGAGCGACCGCGGCGGATCATACGCGCTACTGACCGACGAAACGGCGGTGGACTATCCCAAGCGCGAAAAGCGTTTCGATGTCATCTACCACTTGTATTCATTCCAGCGCAACGACCGCCTTCGGCTGAAGGTTCTGGTGGGCGAGAGCGAAAAGGTCCCCTCGGTCGTCGGCATCTGGCCCACGGCTGACTGGCTGGAACGCGAAGTCTTTGACATGTTCGGCGTGCAATACGAAGGCCACCCGGACTTGAAACGAATCCTGCTGCCGGATGGTTGGACTGGCCATCCGTTGCGGAAAGACTATGACATCCTGCGCCAGGACGATGCGTGGGTGCAGGCGAATCTGAAGATTAAAAGCGGACAGTAATGCCTGAAGCGACTTACCTCGACGCCAACGAGCTGGTCATCAACATGGGGCCGCAGCATCCGGCCACGCACGGTGTGCTGCGAGTGAAGTTGCGCCTCGACGGCGAGCGAGTGCTGGGGACGGAATGCATCATCGGGTACCTGCACCGCGGGGTCGAAAAGATCGCTGAGAACCGCACGTATATCCAATTTGCGCCTTACGTTGACCGTATGGATTATGTGGCCGCGGTCACGAACGGCATGGGCTATTGCGAAGCGGTCGAAAAACTCATGGGGGTGGAGCTGCCTCTCCGCGCCCAGTACACGCGCATGATTCTCGCCGAATTGCAGCGGATCGCCAGCCACCTGCTCTGGCTGGGCACCCACGCTCTCGACATCGGCGCCATGACGCCGGTCTTCTACACTTTCCGTGAGCGGGAAGAAATTCTGAAGATTTTCGAGAATTACTGCGGCGCGCGGCTCACCACCCACGCCTTCCGAATTGGCGGCCTCCAGTACGACCTTTACGACGGCTTTGAGAAAGAGGTCACCCGATTCTGCGATTATCTCCTGCCCAAAATTGACGAATACGAGGAATTGCTCAGCAGCAACCGCATCTGGATGAATCGGACCAAAAAAGTCGGCGTGCTTTCCGGCAAGGATGCGATCGCGCTGGGCGTGACCGGGCCCGTGCTGCGCGGTTCCGGCGTCAAATGGGACATCCGCAAGGCGCAGCCTTACGAGGCCTACGACCAGGTCGAGTTCGAAATCCCCACCGGCCAGAACGGCGACACTTACGACCGTTATATCGTGCGCATCCAGGAAATGCGCCAATCGGTGCGCATCATCCGCCAGGCGGTGGAGCGCCTCGCGCCCGGCCCGATTTTCGGCAAGGTGGGCAAGGTGATCAAGCCGCCCGCGGCTGAAATCTATCACTCGATCGAAGCGCCGAAGGGCGAGCTTGGTTATTTCGTGGTCAGCGACGGCTCGACGCACCCTTATCGTGTGCGCGTGCGGCCCCCGTCGTTTGTCAATCTGGAGGCCCTGGATATCATGTCGCGCGGGCACTTGGTGGCCGACATCGTCGCCATCATCGGGACGCTCGACATTGTGCTGGGGGAAGTCGATAGATAGAAACGCGACCCAAATGCTCCAAGATTCCTTACAGTTTCTGACCGACCATTATCTGATTCTGGCGACGATCAAGATTCTGATCGCGTTCACGGTCCTTTGCGGGATTGTGGCCTATCTGGTCCTGATGGAGCGCAAGGTTCTGGCCTTCATGCAGGCGCGGCTGGGGCCGATGCGCGTGGGACCGTGGGGCCTGCTGCAGCCGATTGCGGACGGATTGAAATTGCTTTTGAAAGAAGACATCGTGCCCTCGGGCGCGGACAAATTCATTTTCCTGCTCTCGCCGGTCATCAGCATTGTCGCCGCCTTCACGGTGTTCGCGGTCATCCCCTTCGGGCCGCCGGACAAGGGATTCGTCATCAGCGACCTCAACATCGGCCTGTTGTTTATTCTGGCCGTGTCGTCGCTGGGGATTTACGGCATCATTTTGGGCGGCTGGTCGTCGAACAGCCACTATCCGTTGCTCGGCGCTCTGCGCTCATCCGCGCAACTGGTCAGCTACGAGGTCGCGGCCGGACTGGCTGTGATTGGCGTGCTGCTCTGCGCGAACTCTCTCAGCATGGTCGAGATCGTCAAGAACCAGCAGGCGGCTGGAATCTGGAACGTGTTTCGCCAGCCCGTGGCCTTCATCATCTATCTGATCGCCGCGGTGGCGGAGACCAACCGCAATCCGTTTGACCTGCCCGAGGCTGAGTCGGAGCTCACTGCAGGCTTCCACACCGAGTACAGCGGCTTTCGGTTCGCGCTCTATTTTATGGCCGAGTACACGGCGATGGTGCTCGTCTCCGCCATCGCGGTCACGCTCTTCTGGGGCGGGTGGCTGCGGCCGGTTGCAAGCGTGCATTGGCTGAACTTTCTTGATTACACTCCGGTGGTTGTCTTTTTGGTTGCGGGGATCGCCGTGATCCTGGGGAGCATCAAGAACCCGGTGCCGGGCGAGAAGTTGTTCCTGTTTGCGGTTGCCGGGCTGTGCTTCCTCCTGGCGGTGGTGGTTGCCATCCCGCCGGTCAACGCGTGGATTCAAGGCGTGTTCTGGTTTGTTGCCAAGGTGATGGTTTTTCTTTATGCCTTTATCTGGTATCGCGGAACGTTTCCCCGCTATCGTTACGACCAGCTCATGAATGTCGGCTGGCGCGTCATGATTCCGGTGGGATTAGCGAACATCATTGTGACGGCGGTAGTGATCTATTGGTGGTCGAAGCCGCACGCCGCGGCTGCGGCGATGCTGCTTTTCAGGTGAGTGAATGGGTTTGAAAGACCTTTTGCGGCGGATATTTCTGCTCGACCTGATACAAGGTCTGCGGCTGACGTTTTCCTACCAGCGGCCGAGCGCCACCTACACCGAGCAGTATCCGCGCGAGCGGCCTCCGGTGGCGGAGCGTTACCGCGGCGCGCCGCGCCTGAACAACCATCCCGAGACGGGCGAGACGCTGTGCATCGCCTGCAACCTGTGCGCGCTGGCGTGCCCGGAAAACCTGATCGTGGTGGGCTGGGAGCGGACCGCGGACCGGCGCAAGAAGCTCACGACGTTTACCTACGACGTTTCCCGGTGCATGTTCTGCGGGCTGTGCGAGGACGCCTGCCCGGTGGACGCGCTGGAGTTGACGCAGGATTTCGAGATCGCCAGCTACACGCGGGAAGGGATGATCTGGGACCGCGACCTGCTGGAAAAAGGCCCCCAGCCGGTGCGGTACTCGCGCTAGAGCCGCCGAATCCCGTTTTTCCCGATCAAGAAGGATCCCACCAAATGCCTGAGAATCAGGCAGAAGACGTTCTCTCCGGCCAGAGACACATGTCGGGCGATGGCCAGCAGGGCCTTTGAACTGTGGGGTAAATTGACGTGGCAAGGCGGTTCTGCGCGGCAGAACCGCCCTAGCTCACAGGTCTATTTCTTCTTGGGAGGTACGACCGCATCCTTGAAGGACTTGGCCAGACGGAATTTGACCACCGTCTTGGCCGGAATCTTAATGGGTTCACCGGTTTGAGGATTGCGTCCCATGCGGGCCTTGCGATTCGCCTTCACGGCTTTGCCCAGCCCGGGGATTACAAATTGTCCGCTCGACTTGCATTCTTTGGTGGCCAGGGTGGCAATCTCTTCCAGCACCGCGGCCGCCGCCTTCTTCTGAATTCCAGCCTTATCCGCCAGGTGCGACACCACCTGAGATTTGGTCATCGCTTTCGCCATTTGATGCTCCTCTCGTGAAGTTAAGATTTAGCTGTTCCGTGTCAATGATGGCAGGGCGGTACTCTACGCAATTCACCCCAGCGTGTCAAGCACTATTCCATGCTCAAGGCTCCAAAAAGCCAGAAAAAATGCGGCTGCGAAGCGTGCTGCTTGCGCCGCCTTCCCGTACCGCCCGGGCGGGCAGACTTGATATGCTTTTCACCTTCCGATATATTTGAAGTGAACCCCCGGCCGCCCAAGGAGCCCGCATGCCCATTTTTGAGTACCGCTGCAAGGATTGCGGAACGAAGTTTGAGAAGATTGTTTCCAACGGCCGTTCGGTGGTCGTCTGCCAGCACTGTTCCAGCAAGCGCGTGGACAAGCTGCTTTCAGTCTTTGCCGTTTCGGGTGTTTCGCGAGAAGCGGCGGCCGCCCGTCAGCCGACGGGTCCTTGCCCCTGCGGCGCCCCGCGGCGCGGAATGTGCGAAGAGTAGTACGGTTGCCGGTAGCTGCTTGCCGGTGGTTGAGAACTGGGGGGACTTGGCGTTGCGAAGCTGGACGGGCGGCAACTTCCGGATTCAACCTTTAACCTTTAGCCTTTGACCTTCGACTATCAATACGACTTTCCACTCTTGAACGCGACCGCCATTCCGAACCTCCACCTCGGCACTTCGAGTTGGTCAAGCGAAGACTGGGTGGGGCCGTTTTATCCGCCCGGCACGCCGCCCGCCGCCTTCATCACCGAATACGCCAAGCACTTTGACACGGTGGAAGTGGATGCAACGTTCTACCGCATCCCCGCCGCCTCCATGGTCAGGAATTGGCGCGAGCGCACCCCGCCCGGCTTTGTCTTCGCCGCCAAAATTCCGCAGGTCATTACGCACGAAAAAATTCTGGAGGACTGCGCCACGGATTTGAAGCAGTTCTTGGAAGCGATGGACTTGCTCGGAGACAAGCTCGGCCCGCTGCTCTTCCAGTTCCCTTACTTCAACAAGAAAGCCTTCGCGCGCCCGGAAGACTTTGTCGCGCGGCTCAAGCCGTTTTTGGCCAAGCTGCCCTCGGGATATTCCTTTGCCGTCGAGGTGCGCAACAAAACCTTCATCGGCCCGCCGCTGCTCGACCTGCTGCGCAAGCACCAGATCGCCCTGGCGTTGATTGACCATCCGTGGATGACGCCCATTGACCAACTGATGAAGAGGTTTGATCTCGCCACCGCCAAGTTCTGCTACCTGCGTTTTCTCGGCGACCGCAAAGGCATCGAAGAAAAAACCAAGCACTGGGACAAGGTCATCGTCAACCG
>OFHG01000436.1_pt1 | contig 16952 bp, 22 predicted proteins | sample 1521931 | NCBI WGS metagenome assembly OFHG01 (sample SAMEA2468438, study PRJEB22500) | soil metagenome | biome: Glassland; feature: Farmland; material: Clay | place: Australia | collected 2013-01-31 | depth 0.55 m
CGGCAGGACCGCCCCCGCACTCCCCGCCCAGCCCACCCCACCCCCGCCTCCCCGGCCGGGCCGCCGACGACATATCACGGGGTCGGGCGACCTTTGCGGGGGTCGCGCCGAACTGCGCGCCATTTCCCCCCCGAACCTACCCGGCAACGTGGCACCCGGGCCCGGAACGGGCCGGGCCCGCAAGGGAGCCCCCCCGGCCGGTCCCTGCTGGTGTTCCGGGCGCTCCGCCTGCCGCCGCGGGGCCCGGGGCGGCAGGCCCCCGCCGCCAGCGTCCCGCGACGGGATAGTCCACGAACTTGCCGCCTACCCGGACCCGGGCTTCCCCGGCCTGCTCGGAAGCCTGGAAGGCCGCCAACTGCGCCTGTGCCTCGGCCACTGCCGACTGAGACGGGCGGAACGCGCAACATACGATCTTGCCCTGATCGGGGTGTATGGCGTGCTTCCCGCCGAATCCCAGGGACCGTGCAAAGAGTGCCTCTGCCCGAAGCTGTTCTGCCTTGCCGAGGTGCGGGAAGACCCCATCGTGAGGTTGTGCCAGACCTGCGCTCCGGGATTCGATCACCACTTGTGTCTTCGCCGCAGTCATTGTCGGGTTCTCGATCCCGCTCTCGGCTGTCCAGTCAAGATGCAGATCGAGGCTGAGGTCACCCGGGCCGAAACTGAGGAAGCCCAGGCGGGGGCTTGACCGCGCAACATCCCGCAGATTGGCCAGCCCCCGCGCCGTTTCAATCGTTGCGCTGGTCCGTATCGTTTCCGCAGCCAATCCAGAGCGCCGCTCCAGCACACCGAGGATGCTGTCGACGATGGACGTATCATGAGAGCTTTCGACCTTGGGGATGACGATCCCGTCCAGTCCGGGCCCTACGATCGCCTCCAGATCGTCCAGGAGGAATCCCGAGTCAACCCTGTTGATGCGAACCCACAGGACAAGGTTTTCCCCGGCACGCTCCAGGACGCCCCGCACCAGTTGCCTCGCCTTGGCTTTCGACGAGAGCGCTACCGCATCCTCCAGGTCCAGAATGAAAGCAGGAGCCGCGATCTGTGGTATCTTCCCCAATTTATGTTCATCGTCGCCTGGCACGTAGAGCATGGCTGGAAGGAAACTGCTCATATGGTACGCACCCCCGGTGCGATACATATCTGTTCGGCAGCGGCCCTCAGCAAAGGCAGGCACTCCTCCATCCGGGATGGCGTCCAGCGATCGGCGGGTCCCGCGATCGTCAGAGATGCGACGGGAGTGCCATCCTGCTCGAATAGCGGCACGGACACGGGGCCAACCCCCGGGGTCCGGTCCCCAACCCCGATCATGTGACGTTGTTCCCGGATTCGCGCGAGCGTCCTCTCCAGGACAAGCACGTCAATTCCCGCGGCACGTGCTGCCGCGAGTGGCCCCTTTGCCTCATTCTCGTCAAGGAAGGCTAGAATCACCTTGCCTGTCGGGCTGGCGTGCAGCGGGACGCGCTCGCCGATAGTCAGCACACGCCGGACCGGGTGCGAGCTCTCCACGCCGGCGACGCAAATTCTTTCATCACCGACCCGCAAGTGCAGGCTGCTGGTCTCTCCCGTCACCTCGCACAGCCGCCGCAAATGAGCTGCCGCGTTTGCCTTGAGTTCCCAGCGGTTCAGCGCAGCCGCGCCCAGCGCTATAAAGGCCGGGCCTACCGTATACCTCTTGGTCACCGGGTCTCTGTTGAGAAAACCACGCTGCACAAGGAACGACAGAAGCCGGCCCGCCGTGCTCTTGTCGAGGCCGGATTGCTCCACCAGTTCCATGAGACCCAGTGGGCGCTCGCTGGCGGCGACAAAGGCCATCAGATCCAGCGTTCTCGCTGCTGACGTGCTCATCCTTTCTCACCAGGGACGAAAATCACTGTCGCCGAGCACGCCCCAACCCCGTCCTTCCGCACCTACTCCTCCTCCTCATCGTGCCCTGGCCCCGCGCCCCCTGATTCCCCCACGGGACGGAAGCATTGCTCAGCGATCCGTTGTTCCGTGAGATCCTCACCTCTCAGCCAGGTAACAAGGCGGCCGCTTCGTAGTACCGCCACCGCATGACAGATGTTCGCGAGGTCTTCGTATTCTGCCGAGGCGATAAATATCGCGGTCCCAGACGCCGCGATCTCCCGCAGGACGGCGAAGATATCCCGTCTCGCCCCGATGTCCACGCCCTGGGTCGGCTCGTGCAGGAGCAGCACTCGCGGCTGCAGCTGAAGCCACTTCGCTAGCAGCGTCTTCTGCTGATTGCCGCCGCTCAAGGTGCCGAGAAGCGCGGCCGGCTGTGCAGGCCGGACATCGAAGCGGCCGAGGAGTGCCTGCACGAAAGATCGCTCCCGGCCGTGGTGAACGTAGCCCCGATGAAAGAACTGCCCCAGCGCCGGCAGGGTCACGTTCTCCATGAGCGTCGCGCGCGGCACGCCGCTTGACCGTGCCCGGTCGGCTGGGACCAGGCACACCCCGTGTCCACGCATGCGGCCGGGGGTCGGCACACCCAGGTCCTCGCCGCCGATCAGCATTCGGCCGCCAAGCAACGGCTGTGCCCCATACATCAGATAGGGAATCTCGTCGTGGCCCATCCCGACTAGTCCGGTGGCCCCGACAATTTCCCCTCTATGGAGTTCGAGGGAGAAGTCACGGACAACGGAGCCCCGGATGTGGTTCACCGTCATGACCGCCCGGTCAGAGGCCTTGACCCGGGTTGGGTACATCCGGCCAAGCTCGGCCCCAAGAAGGAGAGCGACGAGCCGGTCTTCGGAGCTGTCACGCGTGACCAGCGTCCCAACGCTCGCCCCGTCCCGGAGCACTGTCACGCGATCGGTTATCTCCATGACTTCCTCAATGCGATGGCTGACGAACAACACTGCCGTGCCGTGTCGCCTGACCACCCTCATAGCATCGAACAGCCGGCTGACGGCGGGCCGCGGCAGAGAGCTGGTTGGCTCGTCGAGCACCAGCAGCCCGCGCTCGCCATCGAGCTGGTGATACGCCCGCAGGAAACCGACTAGCGCCCGTTCAGCCTGCGGAAGCTTATCAACCGCTATATGGGGATCGACATCTATGCCGAATTCGGCCAGCATCTGGGAGACCCGGGCCGATTCTTCCTTCCAGTGGATCTTCCATCCCAGGCCGGTTTTGAATCGACCAAGGCGGAGATTCTCAAGAACCGACATGCCTCCGGCAAGGCTGAGTTCCTGATGCATGAAACTGAGCCGGTAGCGGGCGGCGTCGGCCGGACGGACGGGGAGGTGCAGCACATCGCCATGCACCCGCACCTCCCCGCGGTCCGGTGCGTGAAAACCTGAGAGAACCTTGATAAGGGTAGACTTCCCAGAGCCGTTTTGCCCGATCAGACCGTGGATCTCACCGGGTCTGATGCTCAGGTCTGCACCGCGAAGCGCGAGCACTCCGGAAAAGGTCTTGACGAGCCCCCGGACATCAAGGGCGGGTTCAACCTCTTCGCTCATCAGAGCTTCCACGGCCGGAATTCCCTCGCTTCACGCTGCTAGGATCTGCTAACCCAGTCCCCACAGATGCTTGTATGCGTTCACATAGCTGCCACCCCAGAGCTGGTCTTCGTTGGACGTCGACAGCCCACTGAGGTTGGTAGGCACGAACATGCGCAGCGGAATGTTCGGATTCACCGGCGCCATCTTCAGCAGTGCCCGCCCCATCTCGTCGACCGCCGCCCATCCGGACCAGACATCAGGCTCACCCACGTCGGCGATCTCGACATTCTGCGCGGCGACCCAGTCCAGGTTGGACGGCACCGCGTCGGACGAGACAACCTTGGCCGAGCTGCCCATGCTCTTCATCGCCGGAACAATGTAGAGGGCTTGCGCGTCGTACGTCGGCAGCACCCAGTTGATGTCCGGGCTACGCCGGAGCAGCGTCTGGGTGAGTCCCGGGAGTGCCGTCGTGAGCGAGCCCACCTGGGTGTCCTGGAACGTATAGGTGCACTTCGGGCAGAGGGAACGGAACTGCTGCTCCATGCCTTGGATGCGGGTGACCTCGCCCGGGAATTCGTTGTCCCCGAACATGAGAACGTGCGCGTTGCCGTTGGAGTGGGCAATGACATAGTCCGCCTGCAGTTGGCCCGAGTGGTAGAAGGAGATGCTCACGTGGGCGAAGGTGCCGGCAACAAGCGGGCTGCTTTGATCTGCGGTCAGGACATCGACGACCGGTATGCCCGCAGCACGCGCCTGGGCCATCGCTGACTTCATGACCTCTGGTGAGGCTGCGATCGAGATGACCCCGGCTGCGTGCTCTGCGACGGCCTCCTCGAGCGCTTTGCTCCAGTTCGAGACAACCCCCTGGCCGTCTACCAGATGAACGTTCCAGCCGGCGACCTGTGCCGCCTGCTGAGCTCCATGCGCGATGCTCGCGACGAAAGGAATTGCCAGTGACGATGTTATTATCCAAACACTCTTACCGCGCAGCTTCGCCATGTCGACGGGGGCTCCCGGAGCGGTAAATGCGGGCATCTTCTCTGCAGCCGCAACGGCCGCAGTGGCTTGCGCGACACCCTTGACGCTGGACGGCGACGAGCTTGCTGAGGAGGATCCCGATGAACTGCTGCCGCATGACGAGGCAGCAAGCGTGACGGCCAGCGTCAGCGCGGTGAAGGCAGGAGCAACCCACCCGTGCATCCGTGAGCCGCTACCTATCCGTCTAGTCTTTAGCATTCTCGATCTCCATTCTGGTGTCATGTTTCGGGCCTTTATGTATCCGATTGACTCATAGCCGCTCGCTAGCGAGCCGCCTGGTCCCTGGCCACAAGGCGGGCGAAGGTGACAGCTATCACCAGAGCGGCACCATTGAAGACCTGTTCCACCCAAGAAGAGACACCCATGAGTTCCAGGCCGGTAACGCCGGTGACGAGCATGTACAGGGCAATCACAGTGCCCCACACATTGAATCTTCCCGGCTTTATCGTCGCTGCGCCAAGAAATACTGCGGCGTAAGCTGGGAGCAGGTAGCTACCGCCAACGGAGGGATCGCCCGAGCCAAACTGGCCCGCCGCCAGGATCCCGCAACTGGAACTGACGAAGCCAGCGCCAACGAACGCGAAGAACCTAAGCCGCTTCACTGGCAGCCCGGCGAGACGCGCGACCTCCCTGCCTTCGCCGACAAAGTAGAGATAACGGCCCAGCGGAGTCTGTTCGTACATCCACCAGAGCACCAGCGCGAAAACGAGGGCAAGCCATACCGGCAGGGGCAGCCCGAGCAGCTTATGGGTAGCGAAAGACTGGACTCCATTTGGCACCCCGTTGAGGATCTGGCCACCGGAGACGAGGAGGGTCAACCCGGTCAGCACTGTGCCTGTGCCCAGGGTCACGATGAACGCATTGACTCCGAGGTGAACCGTGAAGAAAGCGTTGACCACGCCAACCAGTGCACCAATGGCGAGAACCGTGATGATCGCCGCCCAGCCAGGCCAGTGATATATCCCCGCCAATGCGGCTAGCAGGACAGCGCCGAAACCTAGCATCGCGGCGACGGAGAGGTCGAACTCACCGGTTATCAGCGGGAACGTGAGGCCGAGGGCGAGAATGAGGAGGACCGCTTGAGAGCTGAGGATCGTGACAAAGTTGCCTGTGGTGAAGAAGGTCCGCGGAAGGCCAAGCGAAAATCCAATGACAAAAAGAATGAGGACGATCACCACTGCGTAGCGGTAGACAAATAGCCGGTGGCGTGAACCGCGAAGCCCTGCTTGCACGGAAGGTGTACCTGTCGGGACCGGGGAATCGGCATCGACACGAGACGGTTCCGAACCCCCCGGATCGGTGAGAAGAGGGGCATCAGGCATAAGTGGACCCTTCCGCAGAGCACCGCGCGACGACACCCTGCCCAGCCAGGACGGAGAGGGCTCGTGAACCACGAGTATCACTAAGCGAGAACTATTCTTGCTAGGAGAGTATGGCTGACTGGATACGGACCGTCAAGGATGCAGCAGGCTGATCTACGCTCTGTCGCATCTGTCCTTACGGTCCGTGATATTTGCTGGATTGTGACCACCTGGACCGGACGCACCTGTCACCGTTGGCGCCGCCAGCGAACCCGGTGCGGGCATCCCGTTGGCGAGCCCTCCGCACTCACGTCACTCTGCAAGTCAGCACGACCCGCCCCGGAGAACGCGCAGTGAAACGCAACCTGGCGAGATGCTGATGGATAGCACCCGGACAACCGACGGTCCACAGGAGTTGCCGACGTAGGCGCGCACCTGCTGCCAGATTGCTTCGACCGCCGCCGGAACCAGGTCCTCCAAGGACGCCTCGACGGCCGCCGACTACATCGAGCCATGCGACTGGCGCTCACGCAATTGTCCGGTCGGCTGCGTCTGACGACGGCCACGAGAACCTGATGTCCCTTGACATGCGTCGCAGGGCGCTCATCCGCGCTGACTCCGGCGGCGGTGCCCTGGTTTCCTGAACTGGCTGACAGCACGCGGTGCTGTCCGAGGCGATGCTGACCGCCGCGCAGGCCCGCGAACCAGTATGGCTGTGCTCGCTCGCGATGCCCAGCCTGCCAGGGCTCATTTTCGCGTGGACAGCCTTCGCGGCGCCGCTCCCGGAAGCGGCCAAGATGCGATCTTGCCCTCAAAGTGCCCCTCAGGGCACTACAGACCTTCGGCCCTGACGCCTCTAAACCACCGCTGACCTGCGGTCCTGCGAGGCGGACCGAACCGCAGACCTTCTATCACCACAGGCCAGGCACCAGAAGAGGTCACCGGATACACATACGAAAATTGCTCCTGACCTGCAGAGCCCCCTTACGGAATCGAACCGTAGACCTTCTCCTTACCATGAACCGCCGCACGGTTCTGTTCTCGCTGGTAGAGGGCGTGACCAGGCAGAACACGAGCACAGACCAGCACCCGCAAGCGCCAGACAGGCCCACGCAAGCGCAGTTTGCCCCTCAATTTGACCTTGCTGCAGGGGGCACATCGCCATCTCCGACTCAGTGCTCGAAGGCCGGGGCGACCGCAAGGTTGCTCGGCGTGTACGTAGTTATCGGGGGTGGTCACTGCCCAGGGACCGTTCATAGTCGGCGAGAGTGTGTCCAAGAGCGGGATCCCCTCGCCAGGGCGCTCTGCCGCCTGGTGAGCGGGCTGCGAGGTTGTTCCGCAAGGTCAAGGTGTCCGGGTCGTCGGCACTGCAAACCCGTTCATAGCCTGTGAGGGTGAGTTCATGTGGCGGGGTCGCCTCGCCCAGGCGCCTGCCGTAGCGCTGTCCAGCGACATCAGCACAGCCACGTGCCAGCAGGCGTTGGCGGTGTGTTGCGCCGTCGGCGACGGTTGACGCAAGCCTTAGGATCGTGGAGACTTTGTTTAGGGTTGCGCAGTATTCCTAAACAAGGAGTTCCGGTGTCTCGGGTTATCCGCCGAGTCTGGGCTAGCAACCCGCTTGCCCAAACTCGTAGAGACCGCCTGCCGTGCGACTACGAAGCCTACGTCCCTGATCCCCTCATGGGCCGCCGGATCGTATTCGACGGAGACGTTGCGGCCGACGTCAGCGACGCTGAGACTGCGATAGCGCGCTACGACGTGAAGGCGGCCGCGCTCGTTGATACTGAAGCCCTCGCCCGCATCCTGCTCCGCGCGGAGTCGATCGCCTCATCTCGCATCGAGGGCCTGGAGGTCGGCCCCCGGCGCCTCCTCCGCGCCGAAGTTGCTCAGCAACTTGGGGAGCAGCCATCCGATGTCACTGCGAGTGAGATCCTGGCCAACATCGATGCAATGGCCACAGCAATCAGCGGCATCGTGCCCGGGGTTCCCATCACTCTCGATCATCTGCTCGCTTTCCACCGGAGACTGCTCAGCGGGACCCGGCTGGAGGAACATGCCGGGCGGATCCGCACAGTCCAGAACTGGATAGGAGGGAGCGATTACAGCCCTTGCTCTGCGGCTTTCGTTCCGCCGCCCCCAGAACTTGTCGCCGGCCTTCTCGACGATCTTTGCAGGTTCTGCAGCGATGACTCGCTGCCCGCCGTGGCGCAGGCCGCGCTCGCCCACGCCCAGTTCGAGACCATCCACCCCTTTGTCGATGGCAACGGCCGGACGGGCCGGGCACTCATCCACTTCGTCCTGCGCCGCCGCGGCCTGGCCCAGCGCATTCTGCCGCCAGTCTCGCTGGTCCTGGCCACTTGGGCCGGTGACTACGTCGGTGGGCTGACCGCCAGCCGTTACCAGGGAAGGGCCGACTCACGAGAGGCCCACCAGGGCATCAACCTGTGGATCGCAAGGTTTGCAGGTGCGTGCAGTCGCGCCGTGAGTGACGCCAGTTCGTTCGAACGCCGAGCCCAGGAAATCGAAACAGAGTGGCGCGAGCGCCTCGGCCGGATCCGTGCACAGTCTGCGACCGACCTCCTGCTGCGCTCCCTGATTGGCGCCCCTGTCATCACCGCAAAAAGTGCCGCGGAACTGATCGGCCGAAGTTTCCCGCAGGCCAACGAGGCCATCGAGCGGCTACTCAACGCAGAGATCCTGAGGCAAGTGAACGCCGGCAAGAGGAACCGCGCTTTCGAAGCCCCAGCGATCATCGATGCGTTCACAAGCCTGGAGCGTCAACTCGCAACCCCGAAAGGCGACACCAGGACCAGCAAACCTGTCCGCCCCGTCCCGCGCCGACTGTGAAGCCACCTCGGTGATGCGAAGCCTGGAAATTGGCTGACTCTGCTGGGTAACAGTATTGCGGGCCACGCAGGCTGTGCCCGGCGCCCAGGAAGTGAGTCTGCATGCCGCAGCGCGAAAAATCTCCCGGACCAGTGGTCATCCAGCCAATCAGGGACTGGGCGTGCGCCGGGTGCGGCCGGGCCGGCGATCTGCTGAGGATGGACGACGCAGGCCCGCTCGGCCTGCCCTGTGCCGACCTGGACCACCTGGTGTTCCTCTCGGCCGGTGACCCCGCTCTGACCCGCCGCGCCATGCGGACGAGCAGCCTGTCGGCGGTGGTTGTGCGCTGGAGCCGCAGCCGGAAGCGGTACGGGCGGCAAGGCGTCCTGGTGGAGGACCCGGCCCTCGCAGATGCCGGGCAGCAGCGCCTGTCCGACGAGGACGCCCGGATGCTGCGCCGCGAACGCGACCGGTGCGGCGCGCTAGCGCGGATGAGACCCGCGACGCCGCCCGCGACCAGGTACGGCCCGCCATAGACCGAATCCTCGCAGCCTGGCGTGAACCCAGCCGCACAACCTAGTGGACCGTCCCGGGTTCCTTGGAGGCCGTGACCTCTGGGAAGGTTGGGGCTCATGGTATCCGGGAAACCGCATCCCGCTGAGCTGCGGGAACGGGCAGTGAAAATTGTCATCGAGGTGCGGGCGGAGACAGACAACCCGCGTGGCTCGATCGCGCGGGTGGCCGAGCGGCTGGGTCTCAACAAGGGGACATTGCGCAACTGGGTTGCGCAGGCAGAAGTCGATGAGGGGCAGCGGCCCGGCACTGCCACTGCGGATAAGCAGCGGATCGCGGAGCTGGAACGGGAAAACCGCGAGCTGCGCCGGGCGAAGGTGAGATCCTGAAGGCGGCGGGTGTCTGGCCAGCCTTGGCGATGGCAGGGTAAGGCACCAGCAGCGGTGACCGACGTCCCGCAGGCGCCGGGCCGTAATGCCCTGTCACCGGCTCTGCGGCCCGCGTAACAGTAGGCCATGCTCAGGTACCGCGTTAGAGCGGGTGGCCGGGCCGGGGGGCGGATGGAGGCAGGCGGCACGGTGAGCAGGCCCATGCTCTCCTTTGGCCCCGGCGGGCGTGAAGGGCCTGCAGCCAGCCTGCCGCGCGGTGCGCACGTGCCCGGCGCGCATGGTCACCGCCGGTGGCGGCAGCACAAGGAGGCAGGCTCATGACGAATACCGAAGACGTGCAGCGCTACGCCGACACCATCCTGGCCATGATCAAGGAGGATCAAGATAGCGGGCAAGTTCCCCGCGACGTTTCTACGTGGGACGAGCTCGACGACAGTGTGGACACCGACGATTACTTCCGGCAGGCTCACCTGCCATCAGCCGGCGCCGGAGCGGCCGGCCTGCGCAACGCCGTTGCCGACGAAGTCAGCCGGCGCCTGACCGGATCACAAGGCGGCCCGTGGGGTGTTACCTGGACGCGTCCTGACGGGCGCGCTGTGGAGATCGGCCGGACGATGGGGTACGCCACACGAGCGGAAGCCGAAGCAGTCGGCCAGCGATACCTCACAGACCATGGCGGGGCCTATCACGTACACAGCGGCTGACACAGACCGGATTTGATACCACGAGGAATTCCAGCACGCTCTCATCAGCCGCGATGAGGGCCATCAAGATCGCTGAGCGTCCGGCAGTGCTGTCCGTCCGTGCGACGTTGCCGACCACACCACGGCGGTTGGAGCCTGCGGCGCCGGCATGCCGGCCCTGACGGACTCGATCATGACCGCGCAGCGTGACCGACTGCATCGGCCGCCAGTGCCAACCGGGTCCAGGCGCCCATGCCAGCACGGCGGCATCCACGCACGGCGCCGCCGCCTTCACCCAGACCGGCCTTGGCCTCCAAGGATCAGAGCCTCCAAGATCACCGGGGCGGTCCAAAGCCCCAATGGATTGTGGTGTGCCATTGTCCCTGTTTGAATGGGTGCCCGGTCAGAAAAGCACATCACCAGAGCTGGCCAGCTCAGGGCATGCCAGGTCAGCTGGATGGGCCAGAAATGAAGTTCATCAAGGCTTGGCGGCAGCTGAAGGCGGTAGGCCAGGCAGCCAACGAGGCAGCGGCGGTGGCCTCGGGCGGACCTTCCTACCCGTCGCAGGGATTCGCCGCGGGTTTGGTCAACGTGCTGGCTGACGCCCTGGCCCCACGAATCGCCGCGACGGCCGAACGGCGGGGTGGTCCGCTTCCCGGCAGCGACAGCGCCGTTGCGGATGGGTCGGCCTGGACGAAACCCCTTGCCGCCGACATAGCTGAGATACAGGCCCGCGACCACGCATTCGATGTCACCTTGCTCACCTCCTTCGCGGGGCAGGTGTTCGCCGCCGTCGCGGCGGTCTGGGCGGGAGCGGACGCTGGGAACGTCCGGCCGGTCATGAGCGACGCTCTGTGGGAATCGCTGGCCGCGGCCACCGGGGTGCGCGGGGGCTTGGGGATGTATGCGGCATTGGGCCAGCAGCAGGCCACAGCCCGGGTGACCGGGCTGCACGCCGGAACGTGGTATGACTCCGCCCAGGTGACCATGGATGTCCGCCTGGGCGGCCAGCCGCTGCCGCCCGATGTTCCCCCCGGAATGGCCGGGTGGGGCGAAGAGTGGCTGTTCCAGCGGTCAGTGCCACCCGGCGGTGACCCGATGATCCGGCCACCGGCATGCCCGTCGTGCGGCGCCCCAACCGAAATCGGCGATCATGGCCTGTGCCTGCACTGCCGTGCGCCGGTGCCATATCTGACAGCGGGCTGGCTCGTCACCGGGATCGTCTCCCGCAACCCGGTATACGCCATGGAGCACCAGGCACTGGCCGATCAGCTGCGCGCCAATCCCGGGATCCTCCAGCAGCTTCCGCCGGAGATGATCCGGCTGCTGCCGGAAGACCTGCGGGCGGAGGTCACCGGCATCCCACCCGGAGCCCTGCCATGAGGTGGCACCACGAGGTCTCCGTGGAGGACCTGGGCTCAGGTGAATGGTTCGTCGCCGGCTCCCCGGCCGCCGGCAGTTCAGCCAGCCTGACCGGCACGGGAGTGGGTTCCATCGATTCGATCCGCGCGATCGACCCCGCATTCAACGCCGACGCCTTCGCCGCCTGGGCGGGCAGCGTGTACCAGCGGGCAATCGCGGCGTGGCGGGACAAGAGCCCCGAGCTGCTCCGCCCGGTTATGGCCCAGGAGGTATGGGATCGCTACGCCCAGTATCTGCTGACTGCCAGCACCGTCGCTCTCGCCCGCAAGCTCATGTCCGCCGCGGAGGCGACCACCACCCTCGCCCGAGCCAGCGCAGATGCGCACAGCCAGAGCGTGACCGTCTTGTTCGCCGTCACCATCACCGCGGCGCAGGCCTCGCTTATCGACGAGCAGGCGCGCCACTGGCAAGAACGATGGCTGTTCCAGCGGCCCGCCGGGAGCCGCACCCATGTCTCCGGTTCGGTGGCGGTATGCCCGGTCTGCGGTGCCCCCGCCGACCCAGCCGAGTCGGGCCGCTGCCCTTACTGCCATTCCGACATCACCACTCGCACAGCCGGATGGCTCGTCACCCAGGTGGCAACCACCATGCATGGCGCATCCCGGTTCGGTGGCCGCCAAGACATGGCCGCTCCAGGCATCGCGACACCACTACAGCCACCACGCAGGGAGGAGCCATGAGCGAGCGGGTGAGTGGATAGCTGCCACAGCTGCTCCAGCCAGGCCAGCGCCCGCGCCCTATCGCCGCCCGCCAGCTCGGCTCTTCTATCGGCACCGTGCTGCCCAACACTATCGCCGCCGCTAGCCACGTCGCCCGCCATACAGCTGCAGTCGTTCTGTCCGGGTTCCGCAGCTGATGTAGCGCGATAGTCGGCGAATCTGGGGGCTGACGTGCGGAAACGCGCCCTTGCCTGGATCGGGGGCGTGCATCTAGGCGGTGGTGTCCGCGCTGGTCAGGGCGTTTCGGTGGTGAGCTGGAAGATCCTTGGCGGCGGGTCGATCTTGAGCTGGGCGAGGATGTCGCGCTGGGTCTTGAGCAGCCCGCTGCGCTGGTGGACGGTCCCGGCGGGTCCGGCGGAAGTGCCCAGCGCGACCCGGTCCAGCTCGCGGTGCAGCCCAGGCCAGGTGGCCTGGCAGGTCATCTCGGTGACCCGGACGCGATGCATCCGGACCGCTGTTCCCCAGGGTCTACCGCCGTCAGCCCACAGGCGGCTATCGCGATCTGCGGGCCGGTGCCGGAGGCGAGCCCGGGCCGGCCGCCGTGCGTGTCGGGCGTGTCCGCGGGCATCTTCGCTCCTGGCCAGCGATCAGCGGCAGCGTAGCGGCGAATACTGGGGAGGGGCGTCGATGGCAACGTTCGTGCTGGTCCATGGGGCGTGCCATGGTTCGTGCTGCTGGGAGGCCGTCGCGCCCCGGCTTCAGGCGCTGGGTCACGCGGTGGTGACACCAGACTTGCCGTGCGACGACCCGGCGGCGGGCCGCACTTGACCACCGTGTTCGCCGCGCTGGCGGTCAGCCGCTGGATCGAGCGCCAGACCGGCTGGTCGATCCGCAAATTCGTCAAGACCGCACGCCGCCATCGCACCATCGAGATCCAGGCCGGACCCCACGTCATCACCGCCGCCGACCGCTCCCCGCCGACCTCCGCCAGGCCCCTTCACCTCATACACCGACATCACGTGCCGCTGCGACGGGTACTGAGGGTGAACGACCGTGATCCGGCCACCGGTCGCGGCCCACTCCGCCCTCCCACAGGTTCACCCCTGCGACCGCGGCCGGCTGGCCCTCCACGCCGATACTGACGAACCGCCAGCCCCGATCCAGATCCACACGACCATCCTCCCAGGGAGCGCGACCGACGCTCATTGCCCCGGGCCCACCAGGCCATCGGCCGCACCCACGGGCGCACAGGCCGGGCGCACTAACGTGTCACAAGTCAGGTCAGACGACGCCGAGCAACTGGTCACGGCGGCCACGTACGACGCACTGGACGGAACGGCGAGTTACGGCCATGCGAGGCACCCGTGCCCAGCCACTTGCCGGTGGCTCCGCGAAAGCCCGGATGTGCCGAGTCACGTGCTCCCGGCAGCCATCTCACCGAAGTCGAGTTGCGCTGACTCAGAGGGTTATTCAGGCGAGCATGTAGAAGTGCAAGGCTATAACGGTTGAGATGGTTTCTGTGAATGTTGCGATGGGCCTCCGGTAGTCGGTGTGCATGATCCGCCAGGTCTTGAAGTTGGCGATTACCCGCTCGATCACGTAGCGGATCTTGTTGACCTGCTTGTTGAATTCTTTCTCCCAGTCCAGAAGGTCACGGCCGACAGGTTTCTTGATCGGCGTGATCATGCCGTTCCCGACGTATCCCTTATCACCTACCCAGTTGCGGGGATCAAGCGTCACGATGACCCCGGATTCGCTGAGGCAATAGGTGTCATGGCGGCTTCCGTTGACCGCGTCGGAGATCCACGCGAGTTCCCCGGAAAGGGTGCAGGCGATCTGCAGGTTCATTCCGGTGGTCTTGTGCTTGCCGGAGTACAGTTCCAGGTTCGAGGCCCATGACCAGCATGGGACCAGCGTTCCGTCCACGATGTACTGCGCCCGCTCGTCAAGCTCATCGGCCGTCGGAACGTAATCGCTGAGCACCTTGCCCAGTAGCGGCGTCAGTCCAGTAATGGCTCGGCTGATCGTGGACTGGGACACGTCGTAGGTTTCCGCCAGTTCTGCCTGGACCCGGTTCCGGCGCATGTATGTCAGCGCCACGACTACTGACTTGAACAACCCCAGGATAGGCGGCCAGTGATTAATGCCGGACTCTAGTTTGGTTGCGCGGATCATCGCGCACAGATCTAGGATCTCGTCCCTGGAATATCCCGTGGTATAATACATTCTCGGCGGCCCGTCTTCCCTTGGATGGTTCAGCAAACTCCATTCTTTCGGGAAGCGGGCCGTTTTTTACGCAGGCGCGCCGCGGATAATCAATTCAGCCAATTTTCCTGCACCGTGAATAAGCCTCAGTGTCGATCATCCAGAGCGCGATCTCACCGGTGCCACTGGACCGGATCTCCCCAGTGGTCGGGTTGTACACGTCCACGCCGCGGATCTCCACCACAATTCCGTCCGCCGTGTGCTCGACCTTCACGTCCGGTTCGCCGAACACCATGAAAAGGTTCGCGCTGCCGGTCTTCTTCAATAGCACGTCACCCATCGCCAGGTCGGAGTTCATCCGCACCAGCAAGATCGGGACCTTGCCGATCTGCCGCTCCGCCTGGACAGTCGCGAAGTCGCCGGGATTGCTCGGCGCGAACTCCTCGGTCGTCCGGACCGCCTGCGGGTCGAACGCGAACGCACACACCAGCAGGAGGTCGAACCCCATGCCGCGAGTGGCCTCGCGGCCAGCCTGCCGGATCAACCCCGGGTCCACGGTGCCGAACGGCGGGCCGATGCTAACCGCGATCCGCTGCGGTGTGCCGTCCTCACCGTTCTTGCGCATGCCCTCGGCCTGAATGTACTCCCCAGGGAACGGGATGAGCGTCTCGAACTCCAGTCGCTCCCTCTTTCGGCCGTTCTGGACTCCAGCCTTGAGCAGGTTGTCGAGAATAGTTCGCTCAAACGCCGACTCGCCTGTAGTTTCGGCCCGCTCGGAGGACGGGGCGGCGTCGGGGGAGATCGTCTTGGTCGGAGCCAGCCCTCCGTCCGTGATCCGCCCCGCCCCCCGCACTTTGCGAGAGTCCTCGTAGGGCCGATCACGGAGGGTCTCTGTCTCCGCATGCCGTGCGATCACCGCATCGATTTCCTCCCGGGACATTCCCTCTTTGATGTCCGGATTGTTCGCGATCGACTTGAGCGTCACGTGCGGGACCCGTTCGTACACGAACCCCTTCCGTACATCGCCAGACACCGCCCCATCAGACGGAGGAAGTCCGGTCAGCTCAGCTTCTTTCCGCTGCCCCTCCCGGGAGTCGGCTAGCATATAGTAAGGAAACCGCGCCCCCATAATCCGCTGCCGAGCTACAGAAGTTGAAAGGCCAGCATTCGTGCCTCTCTACGGGGGCTGGAGTTCGAGGGTGAGGCCGGTCTGGGCGAGGAACGCCTCGATGAGGGCGGGCCGGTACTGGATGCGCTTGAGCCGGTTCTTGATGATGACGGCGAGCTGGTCAACGTCGCGGGCGGCGAGATTGCCCAGGCCGTTCTTCATGTTCGCCCAGGCGCCCTCGGCCGGGTTGAGCTCGGGGGCGTAGGAGGGCAGCCGTACCTCGGTCAGCCAGCCGGAGCGGGCGCCGATGAGAGCGCGCATCGCGGCGCTGATGTGGGTGTTCAGGTTATCCCAGATCAGGATGACCGGGGCATGCAGTTCCTGGTGCGCGGCGGTGATCAGGTCAGCGTAGTCAGCTTCGGACATCGAGCGGCGCTCGCCCTTGCGCCCGCGGTGGATGCGGACCCGGTAAAACAGATGGCCCCGCGCGCCGGGCTTCAGGCACACCAGGCCCGCCACCGAGACCCGGCCCGAGCCCTTGCCAGACACCCTCACGATGGGGGTGTGCCCGCGGGGTGCCCAGGTCCGGGCCTTCGGCGGGCGCAGGTTCTGCCCGGCCTCGTCCTCGAAGCACACATACGCCCCGGTCGCCGCCGCTAGCCTCGAACCTTCGCCCAGGTCACAGCCCGCCACGCGGCGATCGCCGCCTCATCCCGCTCCGCAGCCCGGTGCACCGGGACCTGCGGGGTGAAACCGAGGCGGTGCAGCAGGTACGACGTTCCGCGCAGCGTGTACCGGACATGGAACAGCCGGCCGATCAGCGTGGTGACCCGGGCCAGCGTCCACCGCTGATCCTCCCCCCAGCCCCAGGCGGCAGGGCCGCCCTCCAGCGCGGCCCGCAACCGCCCAAGCTGCGCCCCGCTCAGCCGGCACACCGCCCCGCCCGGGCCCCTGGATGCCAGGGCAGCCTCCCCGCCAGCGCGCCAGCGCCGCCGCCACGCATACGCCGAGTTCGATGAGACCCGCAGCCGCCGCGCGACCTCCGGCGGCGTAACCCCCTCCGCGAACCATTCCGCGGCCTGCAACCGCACCTTCTCCCGCCTGGCCCGCCCAGCGGCGGACAGGCCACCACCATCCGGATACCTCATACCCCCGCAGTAACCCCGCCAGCAACTCCCGTCACCACGACACGCCGGGCACGCGCCAACTGTGAGAATCCTGACAATTCAATCCCTGTAAGGGCTCGCAGATGATTAACACGCTGTCTTGGTCTGTGTTGCCGGCTCGGCGTCCTCGGCTGCGAGGAAGGCGATCAGGTCTGCCGGTGCGGGGAACCGGGCGGTCGCGGGTGTGATGGCGTGTCTG
>OFHG01000437.1_pt1 | contig 16932 bp, 15 predicted proteins | sample 1521931 | NCBI WGS metagenome assembly OFHG01 (sample SAMEA2468438, study PRJEB22500) | soil metagenome | biome: Glassland; feature: Farmland; material: Clay | place: Australia | collected 2013-01-31 | depth 0.55 m
GAGCTGATCCAGCGCATCCTGCACAAGGCGCGCACCGGCACCCGCGTGATCTACGTCCCCGGCAATCACGACGAGGCGGCGCGCGATTACTGCGGCATCCACGTCGGCGGCATCGAGATCCGCGAGGAGGCGATCCACCAGACCGCCGACGGCAGGCGGCTGCTGGTGCTGCCCGGCGACGAGTTCGATGCGGGCGTACGCTACTCGCGCTGGCTCGCCCATCTCGGCGATCATGCCTACAAGAGGGCGATGGCGCTGAACCACTGGTTCAACGTCGTGCGCCGCCGCCTCGGCTACCCCTTCTGGTCGCTGTCCGCCTGGCTCAAGGGCGCGGTCAAGAACGCGGTGCAGTACATCAGCCAGTTCGAGGTCGCGGTCGCCGAGGCCGCGCGCGAGCGCGGCGTGCACGGTGTGGTGTGCGGCCATATCCACCGTGCCGAGATTCGCGACATCCGCGGGCTGCTCTATTGCAACGACGGCGACTGGGTCGAAAGCTGCACCGCGCTGGTCGAGCACCCGGACGGCCGGCTGGAGATCGTGCAGTGGTCCGACGTCGAACAGCCGCAACTGATCTCGATCCCGGCTTGAACGCTCCATGCGAATCCTGATCCTGACCGACGCCTGGTACCCCCAGGTCAACGGCGTCGTGCGCACGCTGACCAAGGTCATCGGGGAGCTGCAACGGCTGGGATACGAGGTGCTGGTGATCCACCCGGGCCAGTTCCGCACGATCCCGGCGCCGTCCTATCCGGAAATCCGGCTGGCCCTGTGGCCGGCACGCCGCCTGCGCGCCCTGGTACTCGATGGAGCAGTACAGGGTCGCGTTGGAGGCCGCCACGAGCCGCCCCTCCACCTCCAGGCTCCCGTGGGCGAGCAGTTCAAGCGCGGCCGCATCGTCCAGCTGGCCGGCCGCGGCACCGGCGCTGCCCTCCGGGCCGGCCGGCGCCGCCGCCTCGCCCGCCCTCGCCCTGGCCGGGCGCCGCGCGCGCTTGCCTGCGGCTGGTTCAGCCATCGCTTACCCGGTGACCGTTCTGCCTGGGGCAGATGTGCCCCGCCACGTCCAGCGGCAGCCCGCACAGCGGGCAGGCGGGCCGCCCCTGTGCGACGATCTGCATCGCCCGCTGGGAAAAGGCGCGAGCCTCCGCCGGGGTGATCCGCACCCGCAGCACCGCCGGCCCGCTCTCCGGTATCTCTTCGGCCAGCGGCTCGACCGGGTTCTCCGACTCCTCCTGCGCCTCGATGACCACCCGCTCGTCCTCGCCATCCCAGGCGAGGGCGATGGCGCCGACCCGGAATTCCTCCATCAGGGGCAGGTCGAGCGGTGCGTCATCGGCCAGTTCGGCGGGCGCGCTGGCGGGTACCACGACCTGCCCTCCGCTGCGCCTGAGCACCTCGTCGAGCAGTTCGTCGAGACGCTCGGCGAGCAGGCTCACCTGGAACTTCTCCAGCGACACGCTCGTCACCCTGCCCGCCGCGCTGGCCTGGAGGTAGAACGTGCGCTCCCCGGGTTGCCCGACCGCCCCCGCGACGAACCTGTCCGGCGGATCGTATGAGTAGACCGGCATGGACCTATCCTCCCGCGCCGCCGCCGATGACCGCGTCCCCGTCCCCGAGCCGGGTGCGCGCCCCGGGCCGCGACGACGTTCCGGCGTCAGCGCGCTTCTGGCGGCCCCCGGCGGGCCGCACCAGGCTGCTTACCGTGCCGCCGGTGTCATTCATCCGCATCAGGAACGGCCGCAGCGGCGTGTACCGGATCACGGTCAGTGAGCACGGGTCGATCTGGATGCGCTGGAACAGATCCAGATGCAGGCCCAGGCTGTCGGCGACCACTGACTTGATCACATCACCATGCGAGCAGATGAGGTACACCGCCTTGGCGCCAAGGCGGGCGTTCCAGTCCCGGACCGCCCCGACCGCCCGGTGCTGGACATCGGGCATGGACTCACCATCGGCACCGGGGAAGCGGACCGCGCTCGGATGTGTCTGCACGGCCGGCCACATCGGGTCCCTGGCCAGCCGTTTGAGCGGTTTGCCCGTCCAGTCCCCGTACTTGACCTCGGCCACCCGCTCATCGGTGTGGACGGCCACCGGGTGGCTGTTGCGGGCGGCCGCGATCGCGTCAGCGGTCTGGCGGCACCGCTCCAGGGGGCTGGTGACGATCGCATCGAGTGGCACGGCAGCAAGCCGGGCCGCGAGCGCGGCTGCCTGCTCACGGCCCCGGTCATCCAGGGGGATGCCCGGCGTTCTGCCCGTGAGCACAGTTCCCGTGCCCGCGGTCAGGCCGTGGCGCACCAGAAGTACCAACGTCACGTCCCTGACTCTAAAGGGTGAATGGAAATGCCGGGATGCCCGCGGCCCCTGAGCAGGTCAGTGCAGGCGGACCCGCGGGTCCAGCACGGCGTAGAACGCGTCGACGACGATGTTCGCCACCACGACCGCCGCCGCGGCCACGATCACCACGCCGATGATCACGGGCAGGTCGTCCTGCGTGATGGCCTGCACCGCCGTGAACCCCAGACCTGGCATGCCGAACACCTGCTCGGTGACGACTGCGCCGCCGAGCAGGATGCCCACGTCGAGACCAAATGGGGTGACGCCCGGCGTGAGCGCGGCCCGCAGCGAATGCCGGAAGATGACCCGCCGCTCGGAAAGCCCTTTGGCCCGGGCGGTGCGGATGTAGTCCTCCCCCATCACGTCCAGCATCGAGCCCCGGGTCAGCCGCGTGTAGGTGGCTGCTGAGACCAGCGCGAGAGTGAACCAGGGCAGGATCAGCCCGCGGAACCATTCGAACGGGCTCTCGGTGAACGGGGTGAAGCCGGAGCCCGGGAAGGCAGCGATTCCGTGGATCGTGAACTCGTAGTAGAACACGAGCAGGAACAGCAGCCCGAGCACGAAGGTGGGCATCGAGTAGAAGAACAGCGCCAGGCCGGTGAACATGCGGTCCGAGAAAGACCGGGCCCGGACCGCCGACAGGATGCCGCTCAGCACGCCCATGATGACCCACAGCACTGCCGCCCCGAGCACCAGCGACAGGGTGATCGGGAACGCTGCGGCCAGCACCGAGTTCACCGACTGCCCGTGGTAGAAGGAGTACCCGAGGTTGCCCTCCAGCAGGCCACCGGCGGGCCGCCCGGCTACCGGCAGCCCCAGGAAGTGCCCGTACTGCACCCAGAGCGGCCGGTCGAGCAGCAGGCGATCGGACACAAGTTTGAGAGTCTGCGGTGTCGCCATCTTCCCTGCCAGCCTGCGGGCGACGGCCTGCGGCCCCGAACCGATGTAGAAGAGGCCGAAGACGAAGACCGTGACCAGCCAGAGGACGAGGATGCCCTGCAGGACGCGGCGGAGAAGGAAACGGGCCACCTGAGTCTCCTAGACGAAAAGCTGGTCGCCGCGCGGGTCGAAGGCATCCCTGACCCCGTCGCCGAAAATGTTGAACGCCAGTGTCGTGACCAGAAGCGCGATGCTGGGGAACACCAGGTACCACCACGCCCCGTACTGGTACACGCTCTGCGAGTCGCTGATCATCTGCCCCCAGTCCGCGGTCGGCGCGGGAATGCCGACGCCGAGGTAAGACAGCGACGCCTCGGCCACAATCGTCACCGGGATGAGCAGGCTGGTGTAGACGATGATCGGGGCTATCACGTTCGGCAGGATGTCGATGAACATGATCCGCCACGGCCCCGCCCCCAGCGACCGGGCCGCCTCGATGTACTCCTTCTCCCGGATCGACAGCACCTGGCCACGCACGATCCGGCCGACCGAGGCCCAGCCCAGGAACCCGATCACGATAATGAGAACTGTCAGGCCGGGCCCGATGACGGTGACCAGGGAGATGGCGAGCAGGAGGAACGGGATCGCCAGCAGCCAGTCCATGAACCGCGCGAGGACCGAGTCGACGAAACCGCCGAAGTAGGCGGCGGCAAGCCCGACGATCGCGCCAATCGTCACTGTCATGACGGTGGCGACCAAGCCGACGATGAGCGAGACCCGGGCGCCGTAGGCGATGCGCACGAGGACGTCGCGGCCGAGGGTGTCGGTGCCGAGCCAGAACCGGCTCGAGGGCGGCAGTGGCTGGCCCTCGGGGCTGAGCCCAACCGGCGCATAGAACTGCTGGTTGGAGCCATGGCCGGTGATGGCGGCGACAACCGGCGCGAAGATCGCGATCAGGACGATGAAGCAGATGACGCCGGCGGAGATCATCGCCGCGCGGTCGCGGCGCAGCCGTTCGAAGCCCAGCCGCCAGGGGCTGCGCCCCTCGATCTTGCGCGCGGCGGCGTCCTCGGCGAGGGGGGCGCCCTCTGCTCCCGCCAGCACATCCTCGCCGGCGTGCTGAGTGTTGAAGGCCATGCTGTCTCTCCCTGCGTACGCGCTGCTCAGGAGCCGCCGAGGAGCCCGGGTTCGATGACACGGGCCTCAACGGCGATGCTTGGCCGGGCCTTGGAGATGTCCTCTCCGTCATCGACCGGGAAGTGGCAGGCCGCGAGATGATCGGATTCATCGCCCAAGCGGGGCGCCAGCTCCGGCGCCTCCTCGACGCACCTGTCGCGAGCCTTCGGGCACCGTGGATGGAACCGGCAGCCGGGCGGCGGGCTGATCGGCGACGGCACATCCCCGACCAGGATGATCTGCTCCCGCTGCGCGGACTTGTCCGGGTCGGGAATAGGCACCGCGGACAGCAGCGCGTCAGTGTAGGGATGCCGCGGATGATCCCAGAGTTGCCCGACCGGCGCCAGTTCGGTCACCTTCCCCAGGTACATCACCGCGACCTTGGTGCTGACGTGCCGCACCACGGACAGGTCGTGGGCGATGAAGACATACGTGAGCCCGAGCTCGGACTGAAGGTCGGCGAGCAGGTTGATGATCTGCGCCTGAATAGACACATCCAATGCGGACACCGGCTCGTCGCAGATGATGAGCTTGGGCCGGAACGCGAGCGCTCTGGCCACGCCGATGCGCTGGCGCTGGCCACCGGAGAACTCGGCCGGGAACCGGTTGTAATGCTCAGGGTTCAGGCCGACGAGTTCCATGACCTCCTGGACGCGCCGCTTGCGCTCGTGGCCGGTCGCCGTCTTGTGGATCGCGAACGGGTCGCCGATGATCGACCCGACGCGCCGGCGCGGGTTCAGGGACCCGTACGGGTCCTGGAAGATCATCTGTATCTCACGGCGGAATGGGCGCATCTGCCTTGCCGACAGCGAGGTGAGCTCATGCCCGTCGTAGAGCACGCGCCCGGACGTCACATCGTGCAAGCGGGTGACGCAGCGAGCGAAGGTCGACTTCCCGCACCCGGTCTCGCCCACGAGCCCGAGGGTTTCCCCGCGGCGCACTTCGAGGCTCACTCCGTCAACAGCGTGCACCTTGTCCCGGTTGCGGCCGAACAGCTTCCCTGACTGCACGGGGAAGTGCTTGACGAGGTTCTCCACCCGCAGCAGGACGTCACCGTCGGGTTCGGCGCCGGGCGGGGTCGCCGGTGTCTGTGCGCTCATTAATTCATCCTCACGCCTCAGCCCGGGCCGGCAACGGCTCGCCCACGATCTTGCGCCGCAATTCGACACGGGCCGGCATATCGTGCGAAAGCCAGCACGCGGACAGGTGCGTGGCGTCGGCCCCGACCACCGCGAGCGGCGGGACCTCGCTGCGGCACCGGTCCATGACGTAGGGGCAGCGCGGGTGGAAGGGGCACCCGCCGGGGAGCGTGATCAGGCTGGGCGGCTGGCCGGGGATGGGCCGCAAGCGCTCGCGTTCCCCGCCGTAAGCGGGCAGCGAGAGCAGCAGCCCCTCGGTGTACGGGTGGTGGTGCGCGAAGAACGTGGTGCGCAGGTCCGCCTTCTCCATGACCGCTCCCGCGTACATCACTTCTACATCGTCGGCGACGTCCGCGATGACGCCCAGGTCGTGAGTGATCAGGATGACCGCCGTGCCGAACTCCTCCTGCAGGGCGCGGATGACCCGGAGCACCTGGGCCTGGACGGTGACGTCGAGCGCGGTGGTGGGCTCGTCCGCGATGAGCAGCTTGGGATTCAAGGCCATGGCCATCGCGATCATCGCCCGCTGCCGCATGCCGCCGGAAAACTGGTGCGGGTAGTCGTCCACCCGCCGGTCGGCCTGCGGGATCCCCACCAGCTTGAGCAGGTCCACCGCCTTGGTGTGCGCCTGCGCTTTCGTGGTCGCGCGGTCATGCTGCCGGATCATCTCGACGATCTGCCAGCCGACCCGGTAGTAGGGATGCAGGCTGGAGAGCGGGTCCTGGAAGATCATGCCGATCTGCGCGCCGCGGACCTGCTGCATCTCCTCCCGGCCCAGCGCGAGCAGATCCCGGCCTTCGAACATGGCCCGCCCGCTGATGCGTGCCCCGCGGGTGAGCCCCGTGATGGTCTGGGTGGCCACGCTCTTGCCCGAGCCGGACTCCCCGACTATGCCGAGGGTTTGCCCGGTGTCCACCTGGAACGACACCCCGCGCACCGCCTGCACGACGCCGTCAGGGGTCCTGAACGACACGTGAAGGTCTTCGACCTCGAGGAGCGCCACGCTACCCACCCTCCGCGGTTCCCGGAATCCGCGTACCGTACCTGCACAAGATCAAACCCGAAATTTCCGAAACCCAGGCCTAGCTGGGACTGTAATCCACGCCAGGCGCCCCCGGTAGCCACCGCGGGGCGCCTGGCGTGATCATGAGCTGCTGGCTATCAGCCCGGGGGGCTCAGCCAGACATTCGTCGGGTCGAACTGCTGGATCGCCGGGATGTACACGGCGTTGTGCACATAGCTGGCGTGGTAGAGCGGCTGCTGCGGGTCGGTGATCGGATAGATCGGCGAGTCCTTCATGACCATCTGGTCCGCCTTGCCCCAGATGGCAGCGGCGTCGGACAGCGACCCCGCGCTGTTGCCCTGCTGGAAGAGCGCGGTCACCGCGGGGTCGTTGTAGAACCCGTAGTTGCTGCCCGACGGCGGGTAGGAAGCCGGGCCGGAGAACAGCGGGCCGAAGAAGGACACCGCCGCGTCGCCATACCAGTCGGGGCCCCAGCCAGCCAATGCCATGTCCCAGGTGCCGCGCTTCGCGACACTCGGCGCGAACAGGTACTTCACGTAGAAGTCCGACGGCGTGGCGGTGAGCAGCTTGACCTTCACGCCGATGGTGGACAGGTCGGACTGCAGGGTCTGGGCCATCTTGGCCTGGATCGAGCTGGTCGGCCGGTACAGCAAGGTCAGGGTCAGGCCGTTCTTGTACCCGGCGGCGGCCAGCATCTGCTTGGCTTTGCTCGGGTTGTACGGGTACGGGTCGTACCCGGACGGCACATTCTGCGATCCGTTGATGCCCGGGGGCAGGATGTGGGTCAGTGGCGGGCTGAGCGTCGGGCCACCGGCGTCGGTGATCAAATGCGAACGGTTGATTCCGTAGTCCAGTGCCTGCCGCACAGCCACCTTGCTCAGTGCGTTGTTGTTGTTCGGCGACACCTCGTTGTACACGAAGTACGGGTTGGTCGAGTATGTCGGGCCCAGGTTGAAGTTGTGGGTCAGCCCGGACTTCATCTGCTGCACCAGGCCCGGCGTCGCTCCCACCGGCGGGAACGAATCGAACTCCATCGACGCGGCTGCCGTGTTGGTCTGCAATTGCTGCTGGATGGTCGTCTGGTTGCCAGTCTCAGAGACATTGATCGTGTCGACGTACGCCTTGCGGATCGGGTCGCTGCTGGCCTTCCAGGCCGGGTTGCGCACGAACACGATCGACCGGGCGGGCGTGTAGCTCTGCACCTTGTATGGCCCGTCGGCGATCGTGTGCTGCGCGGACGCCGCGCTCGCCGGAACGTAGTTCAGGCTCTCCTCTGGGGCTGGGTAGAACGGGTCCATCGTCAGCATGGTCGGGAAGTACGACGCGGGGTGGACCAGCGTGTAGCTGATGGTCTGGCCGGAAGCTGTCACGCCAGAGATGTTGTGGGTGTCGATGTACTTCTTCATGGCCGCCGGGGTCGCGCTCGAGCCGAGCTTGGCGAAGCCGTTGCAGAAGTCCTGGTAACCCATGATCAGCGTCTCGAAGTCCGGCAGGCCGCCGAATGGCTGGACCGGGTTGCAGGAGCGCTTGAGGCCAATCACCGCGTCAGCCGCGGTGACCTGCCGCGGCGGCGTGGAGTCCCACATCGCGCCGGTGCGGATCGTCACCGAGTAGGTCTTGCCGCCATTGCTGACCGCGGGCGCCGCCGTGGCCAGGTCAGGGTAAGGCAATGTGGTCTTGCCGGGAATGGCGGGGTACGCGTACAGCCCGCGGATCCACATCCGCTGGGCCAGGCCGCCGATCGTGTAGTAGCTGATGTTGTAGTCGAAGTAGTCGACGTCGCCCAGGCCGAGCATGTTCAGCGTGCCGCCAGACTTGGGCGCGCCGGTGCCGGGGTTCAGTCCCTGGAAACCGGCGGCTCCCGCGCTGGGGGAAGCACTGGGCGCTGTCGTGCCACCGCCGCCGCATGCGGCGGCGAGAAGCGCGAGGGCGGCGAGGCCCGCGCCTGCCGCAAGACCCCGCGAACGTATCCGCATCGACACTCTCCTTCACCTGATACATGTCCGCGAAGTCCGTTTCGCGGATCGCCACCGGAGGCCAGCCGCCCCACGGCACGAGGACACACCCGCCGAGGGTGCACCTGGATCAGACTAGGAGCCGTGACACCGGCTGTGAACAGGCAGCCTGCCGCAAGGCACGAATTGTGACCCGACGGTAATCTGAGGCTTATCGGACTGCTACTTGCTGGCCAAGATCCCGTGATAGTCGCGATCAGCCACAGATCTTTTCGGGGGAGCCAGGCTGCCGGTCACCCGGGACGGGCAAGCACACGGGTGGCACCGCCAGGCCCTGGGGTCACGGAAGAGAACCTGCACGCCTGCGCGGCTGCCCGGCGGGATCAGGTGACGGCGTCAGATCTGGTGCCCGTGCAGCCGCCCGCCCAGCCGGAGCCAGCGGACCTGCCCGGCCCGGTCCCTGATGAAGTCGGCGCGGGTGCCCAGCGGAGTGCCATCGCTCTTGTTCACCAGCACGTAGCCGGATCCGGACGGACTGTCATAGAAGGTGAGGAGGACGCGGCTGGCCGTGGCACCCGCGCCGGTGGTCAGCAGCAGGCCGCCCCCATGCGCGGTCATCGTTCCCGGCGCCTCGTCCACCAGCCGCCCGGCAGAGCCGACCTGCTGCCGCGTGTAGCGGCCCAGGTAGGGCGCGAGATCTGCGGGGCTGAGCGAGCGCTGCCGGGCGGGCAGGTTGGTCAGCCCGGTGAACATCGCGAGCGCCACATCGTCCGCGAACAGTTCGTTGACCAGCGAGGAACCCGACTCACAGTTGGTGAGCACAGTCATCGCGAACCCCTGCTCGGGCACCAGCAGCAAACCCGATACTTCCCCGGTCCAGTGCCCGCCGTGCTGGACGATCTGTGTTCCCTGCGCGCTCGGCCGGAGCATCCAGGTGACACCCATACCGGTCAGCTCCACGATGAGGGTGCCGCCCGGGCCCGGGTGGCTGCGCATCGCCTCCAGCGCGCCCCGCGGCAGCACCCGCGTCCCATCCGGGGCACAGCCATCCCCCAGGTGGAACCGGGCCCAGTGGAGCTGGTCAGCCGCGCTCGACATGAGCCCACCCGCCGGGTTGATGCTGCGCGGCAACTGCCAGACCTCGGGCATGACCTTGGCCCTGCCGTTCACGATCACGTGTGGCGCGGCGACGCCGCAGCCGATGATCTCGTCGGAGAAGTAGAAGGTGTGGCCGAGCCCCAGCGGGCGCAGCAGCAGCTCGCGCATGGCGTATTCGTAGGTCGTCCCGGTGATCTGCCCGATCACCTCGCCAGCCAGGGTGATGGCCGCGTTGTTGTAGGCAAAGACCGAGCCGGCCGGGGTCAGCTGCGGCAGGGCCGCCATTCTCGCCGCGTATTTGGGCAGCGCATCCCAGCCACGGCCGGTGTCGTAGAAGTAGTCTCCCAGCCAGCCCGCGGAGTGGTTGAGCAACTGGCGGACAGTCACGTTCTGGGCGCCCGCCGGGGCCCGGAATCCGGGCAGGTAGCGGGTGACTTCGCTGTCCAGATCCAGCTGGCCGGAGTCCACCAGCCGCATCGCGGCCGTCCCGGTGAACGTCTTGCTGGTAGAACCGATCCGGAACAGCGTGTTCCCATCCACCGGGAGCGGGTGGCGGGTGTCGGTGACGCCGAAGCCCCGCACATGCTCCTGGCCCCGGTAGACCACCCCCACCGCCGCCCCCGGGATGAGGTACTTTCTCATCCCGGCCGCGATCTTCGCGTCGAGCCACCCGAACAGTTCCCTGGCTCGTGCGGAATCTGCCGCCCGCGCGGCGTCGCGGGCCCGCGCGGCGTCGCTGGCCCAGGCGGCGTCGCTGGCCCAGGGGGCAGGCGCCCACTCTGGCCTGACCAGCCCCCGCCCCGGCGCCGCCACCGGCCGCAGCGCCGGCTCGGCAAGGGCCGTTGCCGCCGGTGCCCGTGCCGGCCCCCAGCCATCCACCGCCGGCCCCCCCAAGGCGATCGCTGCCGTCCCCAGAACCACCCGCACGCATACCCCTGGGCTCTGAGCTCAGGCATGTTCTATCAGTAATTGGCCGGCTACTTATAGCGACACGCCATTTCTGAGCGGCTGGCAGCGCTGGCGCGAAGCGCCTACTTGAAGATCACCGTGCGGCGTCCGTGCAGCAGGATGCGGTGCTCGGCATGCCAGCGGACCGCTCTGGCCAGCGCGATCCGCTCGGCATCGCGGCCGATCGCCGCCAGTTCCGCGGGCCCGCAGGTGTGATCCACCCGGGCGACTTCCTGCTCGATGATCGGTCCCTCGTCCAGGTCCGCCGTGACGTAGTGTGCGGTCGCCCCGATCACCTTCACCCCATACTCGTGTGCCTGGTGGTAGGGACGCGCGCCACGGAAGCTCGGCAGGAACGAGTGATGGATGTTGATGATCCGGCCGGCCAGTTTCTCGCACAGCGCCGGCGACAGGATTCTCATGTACCTGGCCAGCACCACGAAATCGATCCGGTGCGCCTCGATGAGTTCCAGTATCCGGCCCTCCGACTGATCCCTGGCCCGGGCATCGGAGCCGGCCGGCACGTGCTCGAAGGCAGCCCCATGCGCGACCGCGAGCGGGCCGAGGCCGGGATGGTTTCCGGCGACCAGTGGGACATCGATGGCGAGCGATTCGGCCCCACGGCGGTAGAGAAGGTCGTTGAGGCAGTGGCCTTCCCTCGACACCATGATCAGCACCCGGGGCCGGACCGCCAGGTCATGCAGTTCCCACTCCATGCCGAACGTGGCCGCGACCGCCCCGAACCCGGCGCGCAGCGCGGCGCCGCCGTCGGCGGCGGCTGTCTCCACGTGAACCCGCATGAAGAACGTGGCGGCGATCCGGTCGGCGTACTGCTGGCTGTCCAGGATGTTGCAGCCCGCCTGATGCAGGTAGGCCGCGACGGCGTGCACGATCCCCGGCCGGTCGGGACAGCTCAGCGTGAGCACGGACTCATTCCCGGGCATATCCACCGGCCGGCCCGGTGCCCCGGCCCCCAGCAGGTCAGCCCCCGACGGCATGAGCACCCCCATCGGAATGGACGATCTCGCCGGTCGTGGCCGGGAACCAGTCCGACAGCAGCGCCACGCAGGCGCGGGCGGCCGGCTCGGGGTTGGCGATGTCCCATCCCAGCGGCGCCCGCTGCGGCCACAGTTCCTCGAAGTGGGCGAAGCCGGGGATGCTCTTGGCGGCCATCGTGCGCAGTGGGCCGGCTGCCACCAGGTTCACCCTGATCCCGCGCGGCCCAAGATCACGCGCCAGGTAGCGGGCACAGGACTCCAGCCCGGCCTTGGCCACACCCATCCAGTCATATGCGGGCCAGGCCACTGACGCGTCGAAATCCAGCCCGACGACGGCTCCGCCCCCCTCCATCAGCGGCAGCGCCGCCATGGCAAGCGCCTTCAGCGAGTACGCCGACACGTGCACAGCGGTGGCCACGTCCTCCCACTCGGTGTGGAGGAAGTTCCCGCCCAGCGCGGCCTGTGGCGCGAACGCGACCCCGTGCACCACCCCGTCCAGCCGGTCGACGTGCGCGGAGACCCGCTCGGCCAGCGAGGCGAGCTGGCCGGTGTCGGTGACGTCAAGCTCGAGCACCGGCGGTGGGTCGGGCAGCCGCTGCGCGATCCGCTCCACCAGGCTCAGGCGGCCGAAGCCGGTCAGCAGCACGGTGGCCCCCTCCTCCTGCGCGATCCGCGCCACGTGGAACGTGATCGAGGAGTCGGTCAGCACGCCGGTCACCAGGATCCGCTTGCCGTCCAGGATGCCCATCGGAGTTTCCCTTTCCAGTCCAGTGCCGGCCGCTAGTGGCCCATGCCCAGGCCGCCGTCGACCGGGATGACCGCACCGGTGATATAGGCCGCGTCGTCGCTGGCCAGGAACGAGACCACTGCGGCGATCTCGTCCGCCGAAGCGAGCCGCCCGAGCGGGACCTGCCCCAGGATCGCCGCCTTGCGCTCGTCCGGCAGCGAAGCCGTCATGTCCGTGTCGACGAAACCGGGCGCCACCACGTTGCAGGTGATGCTGCGCGACCCGAGCTCACGGGCCAGCGAGCGGGCCAGCCCGACCAGGCCGGCCTTGGCGGCCGCGTAGTTGGCCTGGCCGCCGGAGCCGAGCAGCCCCACCACGGAGGAGATGAAGATCAGCCGTCCCCGGCGCATCCGCATCATGCCCCGCACCGCCCGCCGGGCCACCCGGTAGGCGCCGGTCAGGTTGGTATCGATCACCGAGGTGAAGTCGCCCTCGCTCATCAGCGCGAGCAGCTGGTCGTGGGTGATCGCGGCGTTGGCGACCACCACCTCGACCGGCCCCTGCTCCGCCTCGACCTTGGCGAACGCATCGTCGACCGAAGCCGCGTCCCGCACGTCGCACGGCACCGTGGTCAGGCCTTCGATCTTCTCCCCCGAACGCGACGTCACCGCGACCGCGTTGCCCCCGGCCGCGAGCCTGCGTGCGATGGCCAGCCCGATCCCCCGGTTGCCGCCGGTGACAAGCATTGATCGGCTCATCTGCGCTAGTACCTCCGCGGTCGGCGGCGTGCACGGTCCTGCGCAGCGTACCCGGTGGCCGGGGGCCGTCAGGGTGAGACCGGGCCGGTGTGACCAGGCAGGCGTGGGATAGGTTGCCAGTCGTGGCTGACAATGCTGACAACCGCACCCAGGCCCGCCCCGGCGGAGCCGCCGGTGACGGCGCCGCGGGCCGGATCGACCCCGAGTTCACCGCCTACCCGCTGCGTGAGCTCGCGGCTGCCGCCCTGGAACGCGCGACGGCACTCGGCGCACAGCATGCGGACTTCCGCGCGGAACGCGTCCGCGGACAGCGGATCAGGATGTCCGATGGCCATCTGGAGACCCTGTTCGATGCCGACGACCTGGGGCTGGCGGTGCGGGTCGTGCTGGACGGCACCTGGGGTTTCGCGGCCGCGGTCGACCTGACCCAGGCGGCCGCTGTCCGTGCCGCCGAGGAAGCGGTCGAGGTCGCCAGGGTGGCGGCCGCGATCAACACCGAACGCATCGAACTGGCCGATGAGCCTGCCCACGGTGACGCCGCCTGGGTGTCCTCCTATCAGGTGGACCCGTTCGATGTCAGTGTCGCCGACAAGGTGACGCTGCTCAGCGACTGGAGCGCCGGCCTGCTCAGCCATCACCGGATCGACCACGTCGATGCGTCGCTGTACCAGGTCAGGGAATGCAAGTTCTACTCCGACGGCGCCACCACCACGCTCCAGCAGCGGGTCCGGCTGCATCCGGCGGTGACCGCGATCGCGGTCGATCCCGGCGGCCGGTTCGAGACCATGCGCACGCTGGCCCCGCCGGCCGGGCGCGGGCTCGAGTACCTGAGGGGTGGCCCTTGGGACGGGTCCGGCCCGCCGGCCGGCAGCTGGGATTTCCCGGCCGAGCTGGCACAGATGCCCGAGCTGCTGGCTGGGAAACTGGCCGCCCCCAGCGTCCGGGCCGGCCGCTACGACCTGGTGATCGATCCCAGCAATCTGTGGCTGACCATCCATGAGTCGATCGGCCACGCGACCGAACTGGACCGCGCCCTGGGCTACGAGGCCGCGTACGCGGGAACCTCCTTCGCGACCGTGGACAAGCTCGGCAACCTGCGGTACGGATCGCCGCTGATGCATGTCACCGGCGACCGGACGGCCGAGCACGGCCTGGCCACCGCCGGGTTCGACGACGAAGGGGTTGCCACCCAGTCGTGGGACCTGATCACGGACGGCGTGCTGACGGGCTACCAGATGGACCGGCGGATGGCACGCATGCAGGGGTTCGGCCGGTCCAATGGCTGCGCGTTCGCCGACTCCCCCGCCCACATGCCGATCCAGCGGATGGCCAACGTCTCGCTCCAGCCGGCCGAGGGCGGGCCGTCCACCGACGAGCTCATCGCCGGGGTCGAGGACGGCATCTACGTGATGGGCGACAAGAGCTGGTCCATCGACATGCAGAGATACAACTTCCAGTTCACCGGCCAGCGCTTCTACAAGATCGAGAACGGGCGGCTCGCCGGGCAGCTCCGCGACGTCGCCTACCAGGCGACCACCACCGACTTCTGGAACTCGATGGACGCCGTCGGCGGCCCGGGGACCTACCTGCTGGGAGGCGCCTTCAACTGCGGGAAGGGCCAGCCCGGCCAGGTCGCACCCGTCAGCCACGGCTGCCCGGCGGTGCTGATGCGGGGAGTGCGGATCCTCAACACCGCGGAGGAGGGGGCATGACCGCGCAGCAGACCCGATCACCGGACACCCGGCCGCAAGCCACCGTGGAGCGGGCACTGGCAGCCGCCCGCTGCGACGACTGTGTGGTGATCGCCGACGAGACCTCGTCGGCGAACCTGCGCTGGGCGGGCAACACCCTCACCACGAACGGGGTTTCCCGCTCGCGCCAGCTCACCGTCATCGCGATCAGCCGTAAAGCCGGGCAGGGAACCTGTGTCGGCGTGGTCTCCCGCGCCGGGGTCCGCGGCGGCCAGATCGAGGACGTGGTGCGTGCCGCCGAGCAGGCCGCTGCCGAGAGTTCCCCGGCCGAAGATGCACGGGAGCTGGTGGGGCCAGCAGACCGCGAGGCGTTCGGCCGCGATATCACCGCCGGCGGGCAGGCGGCCTGGGATGATCCGGTGACTGGCACCGAGATCGGGGTTTTCCGCGCGTTCTCGGGGGCACTGGGCGGCGCCTTCGAGGCTGCGGCCGCGGGAGGGCGGCGGCTGTACGGGTTCGCCGAGCACTCGGTGACGAGCACCTTCGTCGGCACCTCCAGCGGGCTGCGGCTGCGCCACGACCAGCCCTCCGGCACGGCGGACATCAACGCCAAATCGGCCGACCTGACCCGGTCGGCGTGGGTGGGCCAGGGCACCCGCGACTTCACCGACGTCGACGTGGGCGCCCTGGACGCTGACCTGAGCCGGCGGCTGGAATGGGCCAAGCGCCGGGTGGACCTGCCAGCCGGGCGGTACGAGACGCTGCTGCCCCCGGCTGCCGTGGCCGACCTGCTCATCTACATGTACTGGACGGCCGGGGCGAAGGACGCGCTGGACGGGCGGACGGTGTTCAGCAAGGCGGGCGGCGGGACCCGGGTCGGGGAACGGCTGTCGGGCCTGCCGCTGACCCTGCGCAGTGACCCGTCCGCGGCCGGGCTGGCCTGCGCGCCGTTCGTGATCGCGCACGCGTCCAGCCGGGACTCGTCGGTCTTCGACAACGGCCTGGCCCTGCACCCGACCGAGTGGATCTCCGGCGGCGAACTCGCGGCGCTGGTCCAGACCAGGCATTCGGCGCAGCTGTCCGGGCTCGCCACCACCCCGCTGGTCGGGAACCTGATGCTGGACGGGGCGGGCACGGCCTCCCTGGACGAGATGACCAGCCGCACCGGGCGGGGGCTCTTGCTGACCTGCCTGTGGTACATCCGTGAGGTCGACCCGCAGACGCTGCTGCTCACCGGGCTCACCCGGGACGGGATCTACCTCGTCGAGAACGGCGAGGTCACCGCGGCGGTCAACAACTTCCGCTTCAACGAGAGCCCGGTGGCCATGCTCGGCAGGATGACCGAGGTCGGCGCCACCGTCCCCGCACTGTCGCGCGAATGGGGCGACTACTTCACGCGTACCGCCATGCCGCCGGCCCGGGTGGAGGGCTTCAACATGTCCTCGGTCAGCCAGGCCAGCTGACGGCCTTCCGGTGGCTCAGGCGTCTTCGAGCCGGAAGCCCACCTTCATGTCCACCTGGTAGTGGGCCACCCGGCCGTCCTCGATCTGGCCGCGGATCTGCGTGACCTCGAACCAGTCCAGGTGCCGCAGCGTCTGCGCGGCCCGGTGCAGGCCGTTGCGGATCGCCGGATCGATCCCCTCGGCTGAGGTGCCGACGATCTCGGTCACCCGGTATGTGCGGTCGGTCATGGTCCCTCCGTTGCGGGCCGCGTGTGCTGCGTGACGTGGCAGCCGTCGACATCACCCTCTCACTGCCCACCCACACAAGGGGCCGCATACCCCCCGCCGGGGGGATGACGCGGCGGCAGTGGCAACATAGCGTGAGGTGGTGAGGACCATGCGCAGGATCCGCCGCACCAGCGCGCATCTTGTCACCGAGGCACATCGGCCCAGGTCAGAAGACATCTCGCACCGGGCACGCCGGTACCTGATCACGATGGGGATCAGGGTCGTGTGCTTCGTGGTCGCCGTTGTGCTCTTCGCCCAGGGTCTTGGCTGGCTCGCTGCGGTCCCGATCGTGGCGGCCATCATCATCCCCTACTTCGCGGTGGTGTTCGCGAACGCCGGCCGTGCCAGCAGCAGTAGCGGATTCCGCGCCTACGAGCCGCGGCTGCCGGCCGTGTACCGCCCACCCGGGGCCCGGTCCGGGGATGACACCGGCGGCGACTCCCCGTACCCGCACCGCACCGGGAACCACTGACAGCAA
>OFHG01000438.1_pt1 | contig 16888 bp, 12 predicted proteins | sample 1521931 | NCBI WGS metagenome assembly OFHG01 (sample SAMEA2468438, study PRJEB22500) | soil metagenome | biome: Glassland; feature: Farmland; material: Clay | place: Australia | collected 2013-01-31 | depth 0.55 m
TAGTTATACATCCCTTTGTAGGTGTAATCGCTCAGCCACTGGAAATTGCAGTAGCTCATCACGTCGTTCCACGTGCTGCTGGGCAGCACCCTGGGCGGGATGCCAAAGCCCGGGTCGCCCACGTCGAAGCCTTCCATGCTGTTGTTAGCCGGCCCGATTGGGGCGCGTGCCGTGGTCAAATTGCCGTAGGGATAGCTGGGATCGCTGCGGCTGTGACCGCAGTTTTCTACGGCCTGGGTTGACGGGTCGTCCGAGCCGGCATTGGGATGCGATCTCCCCAAAGAGTGCCCTATCTCGTGTGCCGCGTACCAGTCGGCGTAGGTACCATCCGTATCCCACCCGGAGCCCAGGTTGAAGGGCGAACCTGGCGTCCCGGCCGGCCCCACCGAGGTCTGGCTGTACATCGCCTGTCCGCGCGGGAAGTAGCCTGCAGCATCTGAAATCATCCCGTAGTAGAAGGCGTTGGTTTTAAGCCCCACATTGAGGGTACCGAACTGGGTCGCCACCCGGTAATAGAACAACCAGCCGTTCATAAAATAGCTGGCGCATAAGCTGATGTCGTCGTTCGGTGAGGGATAGACGAACTTACAAATAGGATTACTGGTGTTCACCAAACCGCCTAGTTGCGTCCCGCCGGCCACGTCCCACAGGCGCGGCTTGAAGGATTGGCCGACCGTGCCGCCTAACGGGTAAGCGCGCAGGATCCATGAATAGGTCTTCAGCACGTCGCCCGTAATGCGCGGGCTGTAGTTGGTATTGTTGAGCGTGTAGTTCAAGCGGAAGAACTCGACCGATAAGGTGGGGGAATTCTCGAAATTGACGCTGACCGAACCGGTGTTATCGCTGTAATTGGGCTCCAGCGGCACCTTGTACGGGTTCAAAATCACCCGCATACTCAGGCTGCTTTGCTGAGTCCAGCTCCAGGGCAGCTCAAATAGGAAGCTCTGGTTGATATCGTTTCGATCCGGGTTGGCGCGCACGGTGATATGCGTGCCGGCCGGATTGACCGGCGACAAGGGGTTGCCTCCCATCACCGGCGCCGAGAGCTGCGCCGTCACCCCCGGCACCGCCGCCCCGGCCGAGTTTACGTATACCCGCACGAAGGTACGCTTGTTCTTGATCAACGGGACGTGGTTGCTCAGGTCCTGGATGCTCTGCGTCACTTCGATGCCGCTGACGTACATGTTGACCTGGGGCAGCGCGCTGGCGTCGTTTGGCAGCCGCTCCACCCTATCGTCCTCCTGCCAGAACAGGAACGTCCCGTCTGTCCTCAGAGTCGAAGGCCCCGAGAATAAAGTTGGGCCGTAGGTGTACAGCGCGGCTGCTGTTCCCCCACCGCGCCCGGTGCGCTGCAATACATAGGAATAAGAAGAAAAGCATGGGGATGGGCTGCAAGGGAGGGTGCGCCGCTCGTAGAAGAACAGGTGGCTGAAATCTGTCACCAGCTCGTAAACCGAGGCGGTCGTATCCCCACTGGTGTAAATCGGCGAAGACCCCAGGGTGTTGGTCAGGTTATTATAAACGTAAATATATCTCCCTTTCCCAATGTAAACGGAATTGGAGAAATAACACTTGAATGGATTGATGGTGCAAATCAGCAGGCGCTGCCCTTCTGGGTAATACCCGCTGACCCCGGTAGCGATGGTGACCCCATTCGATCCCGGGCTCTGGCGGATCAGGTTGGTGCCTACCAGGTAATAAACGTAGCTCCCATCCCATTTCAGGTTGCTAGCGGAGGTCCCTGGGGCAGCCAGGTAAACGTACTGGTTGTTAGATTTCAGCACGTAACCCACCTGGGTGCTGCTGCCACCGGTGTTGTGGTGGATGACGAAGATCTTGTCGCCGCCGTCTGCCACCTCACCCGGCGGGGTCACCAGGGCATTGACCAGCTGCGGCGCGTCGCCGGGATTGGCGTCCGTGGAGAGCTTCATCAATCCATTAGGGCCGAGCCAGTACAGGAAACTGCCGTCCGAAACCATGTTGGACAACACCTGGTCCTGGCTGCAGTTCTGCTGTTCGGAATACAGGGTGCGCACCGGGCTGCCGTAAGTAGCGATGCGGTTGATGGTCTCTGTATAAGCCGACGGCGCCTGGGCGATCGAACTGGGCCCGCTGGGCGGGCAGGGCAGCACGCCGGTGTACCAGAAAATTTTCGGCGCCGCCAGGGTGTATCTGGTGACGCCGGATGGAACCATGCTGGTAGGTGTATCGTCAACAACTTCCCCCTCCGCGCGAGTGGACATCGGCCTTAATCCACTGCCCAGCAACATGGCGATTACGAGGAACGGGACAATGGCTCTACGCATAGTTTTTCTCCTCTTACACAAAATGATCGGTTGTAATCGCAAATCAAAAGTGGACATCTACCCCCTCTTTTGTTAAGTTTAGCACGTTTGCCATTCTGATTCAACAGTAAATTAGTACTGGTACTTCCTTTCAAGTACCCGCCTCCGCCACATCATTTGTGATAGGCTTTTCCTCTCAGGCCTCCCAATCTCCTAAAAATCCGGTAGAATTTGTCCTATCATGGCGGCAACCGGGCTCAATCCCACCATCCAAAAGCAAATTGCAGCGGTGAAAAACGACCCCCAGAACGCCGGCGGTTGGGAAGCCCTGGGGGATATGCTGGCTGAAAACGGCGACTCACAGCGCGCCGCCGACTGCTACCGCCGGGTGTTGGCCCTCCACCCGGATGACCCGGTCGCGAAGGTCAATCTCGAAAAGCTGGCCCCAGGCAGCGCTGCCCACCTTTCAAGGGCTGCCGAAGAACTGATCGGAGAATTGGAAAGCTTGCGCCGCCTTGATATCCCCTTATGGCTTCAGGTCTTTCTTGCCCTGGTCAGCTTCCTCATCACTCTTTTGCTCGCTTCCTCTCAGAATTGGAAAGTCACCGACCTGGTGTGGAGCCTGTGGATCTCCAGCCTGGTGCTCGGTTATAGCTACTTAATCACCGGGATCGTATCCAGTACGTTGCGCGATGCCCTCGCCTCGCAGGGACCGGTCGGCAAAATCTTGCAGGCCATTTCCGTACCAAGCAGCGCACGCTGGATCCTGGCCTTCCTGGGCGGGCTCTTCTTGCTGGTTTTTTTCTCGGTGCATTTCCTGATGTTCCATTTCGTGCATTCCGTTTTCTTGAACCTGTTTTTCCCTATCTATCGCAGCGCCAGCGGTTTCCCAAACATCTTGGTAGTAATCGGGATCTGTCTCACCCGTTATTGGCCGGTCATCCTATTCAGCGCCGTGACATCGTTACCCGGCTTCCTGCGCGTCACTCAGGCTACCGACATCAACTTCGTATCCATGCCCTACCGCAACGTGGTCAAATTACATATCAGCATCTTCGTCTTTGCCGGGTTAAGCCTGCTGATCGTCAACGGTATTGCGCTCTATTACCTGTTGATCTTATATTATTTCCCCTTCGGCGCTCTGAGGGCCTTCTTCTTCGGCCAGCGCCCGACCGCTATTCCTGCCAGCGCCGGGAAATAAAGCCCACCTTTTTCACCTATTCGTTTGACCGGGTTGCTTGATTTACGCCCCCAATCTCGCCTCTAGCCAGTTGACCAGTTAAAAATCACCCGGCTGGTTAATTTCAAAACTACCCAAAACGCCGGTGCACGCCGGGCAAATCACAGCTATATTTATAAAAAACGTTCGGAAAAAGTGCATGACTTTCTGGCAGTTTGTTCGTGAACGTAATGCCCCGGCTTGCCGGCCTTTGGCCGCGGCCGGTTCACCCGCCGCTCATCCGGCCTGCGTACCCGCCTGGCGCCCCTGATCGCCGCCATGTTCGCCATCTATTTCATCGACAGCCTGAGCTTTCTGCGCTTGCTGAAAACACCGGCCTACATGCACAGCGCCTGGCAATCGCCGGACCTGCATGTCAGGTTGTTCATCGCCGTCGTGCACGTCGCTGGCGCCCTGGCGGCCGGCATTTTATACACCGCTTTGAGTGAACGCCACCTGTTCTTGTGGATCTTCGGTATTTTCGCCCTGGCCCATTTACAGTACAGCTTCGACATCCGCCTGGGGCTCGGGCCCGGGGCCACGTTATCGATGCCCATGTTGTACGCCCTGGCGGTCAGCCTGTATACCGTCCTCAATTTCGCCCTGTGGGCCGACCTTTCCACGCCCGATACGATCTGCATGCGCTCAGCTTTAGGCGTCGCCCTTTCCGGCTGGACCGCCACCTTCCTCAGCACCGCCCTGGCGATTTACCTGCAAGGCGTTGGGGTCTCGCTGGAACAGCACATTCAGATTGTCGACGCACTGGCAATGCTCTTTTTCACCGCTGCGTTAACCTTCACCTTTTTCCGTGGGACTCAGGCTCCCCAAACGGAGAGTTACTCATGAAGCCTCGACAGGCAACCTTTCTGCTCGCCTTGTTGGCCTTGTTCCTGTCCGCCTGCAGTGACGCAGGTCTGTACCGCCTGGTGTTGGCAACCGAAGGGCGGCATATGCTCAATGAATCGATGCAGGCTGACCTGGTCGTCCTGGGTGGGGCCGTCACCTTACCCTCGGATACGGTCTTGCATGGCTCGCTTCACCTGTTGCGTGGCGAAGTGACCCTCGCCGGCCGGGTTACGGGAGACGTCACACAATTGGGCGGCCGGCTGGTTTTAGCGGCCGGTGCCCGCCTCGAGGGCAGCTTGCAGACCGCCGGTGGCGAACTGGAACGCTCACCGCTTTCAAAAGTTGCCGGAAGCGTAAACCGCGGAGCCGGCGTTTTATTTTCCGAAGCCCCGGTCCGCTCCCCGGTGCCGCCATTGGAACGCTTGCGCAAAGCCCTGTTCGATGGTCTCTTGCTTGGGCTGACAGCTGCCGCGCTGGCACACTTCTTCCACGGCCCACTGCTGCTGGTCTCCGAATCGGTAACCCATCACCCGGCCGTATCCCTCGCAATGGGCTTCCTGGTAGCCGTGGTGGGCGTCTCGCTGCTGGTCACCATGGCCTATACCATCCTGCTCATTCCGGTGGCCCTGCTTGGACTACTGGTATTGGGTGCTGCGTTTGCCGGGACCCTCGCCTTTGGATTAGCTCAGGCTGCCTTTTCTTTGCTCCCTTACCTTGGTTCTATCCTGAACCTGCTCATCGCTTTGGCCGGCTTTGGCGCCGTATTTTTGACCCGCTTTGGCTTTCAATGTTTCCGCCCTCTTCCCATCGAAGAGTCGCTTATCTGATTTCCTCCAATATGGATGCCGTCTCGACCAGCTCGGTCAGCCTCCTGGCAAAACGGGCTGCCGGCGCGCCGTCCACAACGTCGTGGTCGAAGGACATCGTCAGATTCAGGTATTCCCGAATGGCAATTTGCCCCTCGTGAACCCCCGGTTTTTGTACGATTCCCCCAACCGTGAGCCCCATGGTATGCATCGGCAAAAAGCCTATCCCCCATCCCCCACCCTTGCCGAACATCCCTATCGAGGTGATGATCACAGTTCCTGACATGCGCCGGAACCATTTCGGATTCTTCTTTAGCCCCCAGAAGAAAAGCATGCGCACAAAACGCGGCAGGTGCGGTCCCAGCTTCTCCAACCCCCCGTGTTGTGCGCTGCTGTCCGGATGGGCCTGGATAGAGCGGATCTCGTCGCTGATTTCCCGCACGCTTTTGCAGTTCGCCTGCCGGATGATGTGCGGGATGGCAACCGCTCCTGCCTTGGGTTCGATCATCGTCACCACATCAACCTCGTGGAATACCACCAGCCGCCCGCGCCAATCGCGGGTTGCCTGCACTTTGGGATAGGCCGCGACCGCCCGCGCCAGGCTCGCCACCAGGTAGGCCGTGAAGGAAAGCTTGCTTCCCTCCCGCGCGGATAAGTCTCGCAGGAGCTGGCGCGCCCGGGTTACGTCGACCTCCACCAGTCCAAAGATGATGTGCCGCCGAGCCCCCAGGTAGCCAGAATCGACTACTAATTCTCTCTCTGCTGGAAAAGGGGAAATATCAGGGTCCATATATTGAAATTTCCTGCTTCAGACTTTCGCCAATGACCAGATCATGAATCGAACTTCCTCTAAACCTGAGTTGCTCTGGCGAAACCCGGCGATCAATCGGCTTGGGTGGTCTTGTTGGCCTCATCCAGCTGCTTCTGCAGCGCCGCTACCTGCTGTTGGGCTTGTGCCAGGGAGGCCTCCAACCCCGTCTTTTCCTTTTTTCTGTTCGAAATTTGCAGTTGGCTGCGGATCGAGCTGGGCAGCATCGCCAGAAAACCAACCAGCACCCCGGCAATCAGCGTAATGATCATTTCCAGCGCGATGGAGCTCTGAAACGTCCACGCCAGGAAATTGATGCTAACGACTTGTGTGTTTTGAAGGGCGAAAATCACTGCAATCAGGGCGATCAAGAGTGCAAAAAGCAAGAAAATCCGCATGGTCTATATTCCTTCCAAATTTTTCAAAGTTATAAGTTAGCGATCGTTTTGCTCTAAGGTCAACTCAATAATATCACACCTGTATTCTGTCAAACCCTTTTCATACTATGCCCCCGGCATTAACAAAAAAGGGAATAGGGGTGCCGATGACGGCAATGCCGTTACTGGAATCTATCCGTGGACCAGCATCCGGCTGTAATCGTGGTCGCCCAAAGCGCCGCCGACGTCGCCCAGGCGGTCCGCTTTGCCCGCCGCCAAGGCCTGGGCATCGCCGTCCAATCCGGCGGGCATGGCGTGATACGCCCAGCGGATGAAGCCATGCTCATCGTTACCAACCAGCTACGCCAGTTGCGCATGGACACCGAAAACCAGAGGGCCTGGATCGGCGCCGGTTCGAAGTGGGGCATGGTGTTGGAAAAGACTCAGGAAGCCGGCCTGGCGCCACTGCTGGGCTCTTCGCCCGACGTGGGCGTGGTCGGCTACACCCTGGGTGGCGGCATGGGCTGGCTGGCTCGCAAGTACGGCCTGGCAGCCGACAGCGTCATCTCGATCGAGCTGGTAACCGCCGACGGCGAGATTATCCAGGCCAGCCAGGAGCAGAACCGCGACCTGTTTTGGGGGCTGCGCGGCGGCGGAGGCAGCTTTGGCGTGGTCACCGGCCTGGAAATCCGGCTTTATCCGGTGACGACGGTTTACGGCGGCAACCTGGTCTATCCGCCCGAGCTCGCCCGTGAAGTGATTACCCGTTACCGTGAATTGAGTGATGAAGCTATCGATATCCTCGTGCGCCACGCCGTTTCGGTGAATGGGTCCTCGCCCCTGGTGGCCGAGGAAGTACGCCACGCCGGCGGCAAGATCTCGCAAGTCGACCCGCACTTTAATGCCTTTGGAAATCGTGACGCCGTGCTGTCCTTGCAGGTAGTTGGGATGACCCCCACAGCGGAAGCACACCGCCAGGTGGCTCAGTACGTTGTCCAGATGAAGCAAGCCCTGGCACCCTACCTGACCGGCAGTGTCTATATCAACTTCCTCGAAGGTGAGGAGGCTCGCCGTCGCACTCACGATGCCTATTTGCCCGGCACTTACCGCAAGCTTCAGGTACTCAAGGCAAAATACGACCCGGATAATACCTTACGCTTTGGTTTTGATATCCCCCCGGCCCGCGCTTGAGCAACCGGCGGTTGATCCACCTTTTCTGTTAGAGGCAAGCCCTCCTCCACGCTTTTCCATCGATTAAGCCACATAAATCAGGACTGCAATTGCTTCTCATGTGCAAATGCAGTCCTTTTAGCTCAAAGGATTGCTCCACTTCTTCTGACTAGAATGTATTTTTATGGAGGTGGGTTTTTGGAACCGGCTTTCAGGGTTAAAGCACTGATAGGCTTCCTGAAACATGGGAGCTGGCCTGTGGTTTTCGCATGATTTCGTGGGCTTTGTGTAATCTCTTTGCCCACCGCGAAAAATTGACATGCACCCGATTTACCTGGCCTATTGACAGTTAATAACTTATGATTATAATTAATAACCAGACGATCTGGTTATTAATTAAGGAGAAATCATGGCGCGCACCGTCAAACCAGAAGAATTTGCCTCGAAGCGCAGAGAGATTCTGGATGCCGCCCAACGCCTGGTATTTACCAAGGGATACGAGCAGATGTCAGTCCGGGATATCCTGGACGAGCTCAGCATCTCCAGCGGGGCTTTCCATCACTACTTCGGCTCACGCCAGGAGTTGCTGGATGCGCTCATCGAAGGGATAAAGCAAGGGTCACAACAGCCGCTGCTCCCCATCATCCATGATCCTCACCTGACCGCCATCCAAAAACTGCAGGGCTTCTTCGACACGTTCGACCGTTTGAGAATGGCCCATAGGGTGGACGTGATCATGGCGGCGCGCGTCTGGTACACCGACGACAACGCCCTCGTGCGGCTGAAAGTAGACGAGGCGGTTTTCGAACAGTGCGCCCCGCTGCTGGCGGAGATCATACGCCAGGGCATCCGCGAAGGCGTCTTCACGGCCGCTTATCCTGACCAGGCTGGCGAAGCCATCCTGTCCCTGGTGCAGGGCATGGGGAATACCCATGCCAGGTTACTGCTGTCGTTAGTCCAGGAGGGCGGCGAGGGCACTGCAGACAGCCAGGCGCGCGTTATCGAAAAGATTGTCGTCACCCACGCCGCCTATATGGAGGCGATCGAGCGCGTATTAGGTGCGCCCCCCAATTGCCTGGTTCGTACGGACATCGAAGCGGTGAAAGTGTGGGTGGAGGCGCTGCGAGATAACGACCCCGGGTAAAACAGCCAGACATGGCTCGTTGTGAAATGTTAGATGACTTTCTGCGATTTTGGCGCTCCACCAACAAAATAGAAAACGAACGCTGGAAAAGGAATTTATTAAAATGAACAAGCTCATCTTTCTAACATTGAGAAATTTTTTGATCGGTGCACTCGCGCTGGGGATATTACTATTTCTGCCTGCGTGGACGCTTAATTATTGGCAAGCCTGGGTCTTTATCGCGGTCTTTATGGTCACGATCAGTGTGTTCGGCCTATATTTTTCAATCAAAGATCCGGCTCTCATGAATCGGCGCACACAAGCCGGACCGGGCGCGGAGCAATCCACCTTGCAAAAGATCGTGGCATCGATCGCAATCACATCCTTGTTGTCCGTGTTCATCGTCTGTGGGCTCGACCATCGCTTCGGCTGGTCTCATATGCCGCCGATTGTCTCCTGGGTTGGGGATGGACTCGAGGTACTTTCGTTCATCATGTTTTACTGGGTGTTCAAAGAGAACAGCTTTGGAGCTTCCAGTATTCGGGTGGAGGAAAGCCAGAAGGTCATCTCAACTGGCCCCTATGCGATCGTTCGACACCCTATGTATGTCGGAACCGTTGTCATGGTCATCGGCATTGCGCTGGGGCTGGGCTCCTGGTGGGCGCTTTTGTTCCTTGTTCTGCAGATGTTTGTGCTAGCCATCCGCATCCTTGATGAGGAAAAGACGCTGGAAAACGAACTCATGGGTTACAAGGAATACGAGCTGAAGGTGCATTACCGCCTCCTGCCGTATCTCTGGTAAATCGTTATGCCTTCTCAAGAGGATCTTGATGCGAATATTATTCATGAATTGCCCCTACAATGACCCACCTGCTTGGGTCTGAACCCGGCGCAGGCCTGGTTCGGTGTTCTTGTTGCTGCGAATTCATTCGCCAAGATCTGGGGTCACCTTAACCATTTGTCGCCTTTAATGCCGTAATCTGCATCAGAATATAATCCCGCTCCACCTGATTCTGCGTCAGGTCCAGCGCCGCCGCGTAGGCTTGGCGCGCCAGGTCGACCCGCCCGCTGCGCTGCATCATATCCGCTCGCGCCAGGTGAAAGGGCGCATAACCGCTCAACTCTTCGACCAGCAGGTTTAGCAGGCGTAGACCCACTTCCGGTCCGCTGGCCATCGAGACCGCCACCGCCTGGTTGAGACGGATTATCGGCGTGTCGCTGTGCCGCCGCAGCGCGGCGTACAGCGCCGCGATCTGCGCCCAATCGGTGGCCTCCGCAGTGGGAGCGCTGGCGTGCAGAGCGCTGATGGCGGCCTGGATTTGATATGGGCCGGCCTGGCCCATGTGCAAGGCTTTCTCCAATAGGGCCAGCCCCTCTTGAATGTTGCGCCTGTCCCACGAAGAGCGGTCTTGATTGCTGAGCAAGATCAGCTCACCGCCAGGCCCTACACGCGCTCTGCGCCGGGAATGGTGCAGCAGCATCAGACCCAGCAGTCCCAGCACTTCGGCGTATTGCGCCGGCGGCACGTCGGTCTGCGTCCGGCGGATGAGCAGTTCCAGCACCCGGCACAAGCGGATGGCGTCGTCGCACAACTCGTGGCGGATCAGCGCCTGACCGACAGTGGCTGCGTAGCCCTCGGTGAAGATCAGGTAGATTACGCTCAACACCGCTTCCAGCCGCTCGGCAAGCAGGTGGGCCGGCGGGACGTAATACGGGATGCCGGCATCTTTGATCTTACGCTTGGCGCGCACCAGGCGCTGCGCCATCGTCACCACGGGCACCAGGAATGCCGCCGCGATCTCCGCCGTGGTCAGGCCGCCCAGGGTGTGTAAGGTCAAGGCAATTTGTTGTTCCACCGGCAGCGCCGGATGGCAGCAGATGAAGATCAGCTTGAGGCGCTCGTCTGGGATTTCCTCTGTCGCCTCGAAGTCCTCATTTACCACCAATTGGGACGGCGGAACATCCTCCAGTTGTTGCGGGTCAACCGCATTGAAGCGGTTGCGGCGTAACCGGTCGATCGCCTTGCGCCGCGCCGTTGTGGTTAGCCATGCCCCGGGATTGCGCGGCGCCCCCTCACGCTCCCAATGCTCCAGCGCGGCCAGGAAGGCATCCTGCAGGGCATCTTCAGCCAGCTCGAAATCGCCCAGCCAGCCGATCAGGGTCGCCAGCAATTGGCCGTACTCCTGCCGGTAAACCCTGTCCAGAAAATGTTGCGTTGTCTCAAACAAGTTCACTCGCGAGAATTAGAATCGCGACTTCAGCCATGGGGGCTGAAGTCGCGAAGGATCTTGCTTGTTGATGGTTACCCCCGGTCTAACCGAATTCCATGATCGGGCGCACTTCGATCGAGCCAGCCCGCGCTCCCGGGCATTTGGCCGCCCAATCGATGGCCTCGTCCAGGTTATTGCAATTCAGCAAGTAATAACCGCCGAGCTGCTCTTTGGTCTCTGCGAATGGGCCGTGCGTGGTCAACTTTTTACCATCCTGGACCCGCACCGTGGTAGCTGTGGCGGTAGGCTGCAATGCATCCCCAGCCAGGCTGACCCCCGCTTTCTGCATGGCCTCCGTATAGGCCCAGTATTCGCCCATCCAGGCATCCGCTTCTTCCTTGGACATATTAGCATCGGCTTTCTCGTCGCTGTAGATCAGTAACAGGTATTTCATCGTAGTTCCTCCTGATTAAGATTGGGTGGTTGTTTCCACCTTTTGCTATACCGACGCACAAAGCTGCTCTGAATCGACAAATTGGGTATATTCTAACCAATATTCACAGGTTATAATCTGCTCAATTCTTAAGGATTGCTTAAGTGAGAGGGTTCAAATTTCCAAGCTACGTGGGTACCAGCGCCAATCGGAAATCAAGTTTTTCCGGCGGACAAAACCAAAGCCATGCATCTGATCGTAGACAATTTCATCCTGGAACGATTTAAATCAGGCCAAACGCAGGGCGATTTCCCGGCAGTCGTCATGTTCGTGGATGTCTCAGGATTTTCCGCCCTGACTGAGGCTCTCATGGCACACGGGCAGCATGGGGCTGAAATATTGGCAGCAGTTATGCGTTCGGTTTTGAAACCGCTCATCCACTGCGTGTACGCCCAAGACGGTTTCGTCGCCACCCAGGCCGGAGACGCTTTCACTGCCATGTTCCCGATCCGGGAGAATGGCCGGATTCCCGAATGCGCCCTGGAAGCTGCAATTTCCATCCAGAGATGGGTGGCAGAGCATCCTCGTCACCTGACCCCCTATGGTGAATTCTTCATCTCGGTGAAGGTCGGCCTTTCGCTGGGCCCTGTCCATTGGGGTATCATAAGCTCTGAGAATGGGCGGCGGGCGGTAGATTATTATCAAGGAGAGGCATTGGATGCCTGCTCCGCAGCGGAACACTGCGCCGGGCCGGGCGATGTGATCATGGATGCCCGCTTACGGGAAGCATTGGCTGGCCAGATCCGTACTCGACCTGAAGGAGCTTATCACCGGCTGCTTTCCGTAGAGGCGGAACTGCCCGCCCCACAAACGGTCATCCCTCCTGTAGTCGACCTGTCCTTAATGAGCCGTTTCATACCCAGCGAATTGCTGAGCCAACTTCAAACAGGCGAATTCCGTCTGGTCGTTTATCTCTTTATTCACCTTCCCTCAGTGCGCACGGAAGTCCAGTTAAATATTTTCATGCAGACCCTGTTCGATTTGCAGGATCATTACGGAGGCCTGCTCAACCGCCTGGACTTCGGTGACAAAGGCGCCCATTTGTTGCTGTTCTGGGGCGTCCCATCTGCCTTTGAAAATGATGTGGACCGCTGCCTGAATTTCACCTTGGACCTGCAGGCCCGCACCAGCATTCCCATAAGCGCCGGAGTTACTTACCAGTTGGCTCACGCCGGGTTTATTGGCTCCGAGCTGCATGAGGAATACACCTGCTATGGGCATGGCGTGAACCTGGCGGCGCGCTTCATGAGCGCCGCCCCGCGTGGTGAAATCTGGCTGGATGAGGCTGCCGCCAAAAGCGCCGGTCGCTGGTTCGAAGTAGAATATGCCGGCGAGCAGTCCTTTAAAGGATTTTCCGAAAAGCAACGCGTCTACCACCTGCTGGAACGTAAAGAGCAAAGCCGGCCTTTCTTTAAAGGCGGGTTGGTCGGGCGTCAGGTAGAGTTCAGCCAGCTGGTCGAGTTTGTCCAGCCTGTTTTTACCGGGCAGTATCCTGGCGCGCTGGTCGTATTCGGAGAGCCAGGTATCGGGAAAAGCCGCCTGGTTTATGAATTTCAGAATTCGGCCATGTTTCGTGAGAGGCAGGTGCTCTGGGCTCTTTGCCAGGTCGACGAGATCTTGCGCCAGTCACTCAACCCCATCCGCTATTGGCTCAAACATTTCTTCGAGCAATCGGCCGAACAATCGGATTCGCGCAACAAGCGAAACTTCAACCGCATATTGGACGACTTGATAGAAACTACGGGGGATAAGGACCTAGCCTCCGAGCTGGATCACACGCGCTCCTTCTTAGGAGGCCTGCTCGACCTTCGCTGGCCCGATTCGCTTTACGAGCAGTTGGACCCACAGAGCCGCTACGAATCCACTTTCAGCGCATTGATCGCCTTGATCAAGTCGCTCAGCCTCCAACGCCCGTTGATCTTGATCCTGGAAGATGCCCAGTGGTTGGACGCCGATACACAGGCTTTTTTCCCCCGCCTGGCGCGCGCTTTGACCGCCGTTGAAGGCCAATCTTACCCGATTGCCATCCTGGCCACCGCCCGCATGGAGATTTCCGGCCTGCCTTGGGCCAGTACCTTGAACGCAAAGATCGTCCACCTGGAAGGACTGCAAACCGAGGATCTATCCCATTTGGTGGTCGATGCGCTAGGCGGGCCGGCCACACCGGCGCTGCTCGATTTGCTCGCTCAAAGGTCGGAGGGTAACCCCTTCTTCGCCGAACAAATCCTGCGCTATTGGCAGGAAGAAGGCGCGTTAGATCTCAGCAGCACCGGTTGGAGCCTGCAGAACCAGCATGACGGCACCCTGCCCTTACCTACCAATTTGCGCGCGGTTTTGGTGGCTCGCCTGGATCGCCTGGCGCGTGAAGTCCAGGAGGTTGTACAGACCGCCGCCGTCCTGGGTCGCGAATTCGAAGTGCGACTGCTGGCCCGCATGCTCCAGGGCGACGAAACTTTACCCTATAAGATTGAACAGGCTGAGCAGGCCGGTATCTGGACGGCATTGAACGAGCTCCAATATATTTTTAAGCACACCCTGCTGCGAGATACCGCTTATCGCATGCAGATACGCACCCGCCGGCAGAAGTTGCATCGGCTGGCTGCCGATGCATTCGAGACGCTCTATGCAGATGAGCTGGATCGTCACTATAACGAGCTGGCTTACCACAGCGAAAGAGCCGGCCTGCCGGAGCAAGCTTGTCGCTACTACGAACTGGCGGGTGATGTCGCTCGTGCCGCATTTCAAAACAGCCTGGCGGCCGAATTGTACAGCCGGGCGATTGCCTTGACTCCTGCCGGCGATCTACCGGCGCGGTTCTCCCTGCACGCCTCACGTGAAGCAGTCTATGATCTCTTGGGAAAACGCGACGAGCAGGGGCAAGATCTTCAAATCCTGCAATCCCTGGCTGATGATTTGAATGATGCCGAAAAACAAGTTGAAGTGCTGGTGAAACTGGCCGATTTCCACACCAACCTCGGCTCCTACCAGGAAGCCTCTCGCGATGCCCAGGAAGCGGTTTCCCTCTCTCAGCAAGCCCACCTGAGAAAATTGGCTTTGGCCGCCCACCGCGCGGCGGTCTCGACTTATCATCGCAAAGGGGATAAAGACGCAGCCTTCCAGCATGGGGAAATCGCGTTGCAGTTATGCCGGGAGTTTGCCGACCGCTCCACCGAGGGTCTAATCCACAATCTATATGGCTTGATTGTTCTGGACGGGCAAAATCTGGCGGGCGCCAGAGATTATTTCGAAAAAAGTTTGAACTGCTTCCTGGAGACGGGAGAGCTCCGTTCCCAGGCAATGGCATTGAACAACCTGGGCATGGTGGCCGGGTATATGGGCGATTACCCCGCCTCCCAGAAGTATTATGAGAAATCGCTGGCTATCGCCCAAAAAATCGGTTTCCGCACTGGCGAAGGCTATGCCCTCGGAAACCTGGGTTGGGTAGCCGGGGTACAGGGCGATTTCCTCACCGCCCGCACTCACGCCAGCCAGGCGATCCACATTGGACGCGAGGTCGGCAGCCGTGTCGGCGAGTTATACGGTTTGATCAACTTGAGTTCATATTCTCGTGCTTTAAGTGATTATGAAGCCGCGTTAAGCTACGCCGGGCAGGGCGTTGAGTTGGGGCATGCAATCCAGGACCGCAATGGTGAAGCCTGGGCCCTGACCGTCCAGGGGCACGCCTTCGCTGTGCTTAACCGCCTCCCTGAGGCGTCCGTCTCTTACCAGGCTGCCCTCAAAATCCGCACCGAACTGGATCAGGCCGCTCTGGCAAGCGAACCAAGCGCTGGACTGGCCAGGATCGCCTTGGCGCAAAACGACCTGCCGGCAGCGCTAGCTTACATCTCACCAGTCCTGGATTTCCTGGATGGCGGCGGCAGCTTAAACGGCGCTGAAGAGCCCTTGCGCGTCTTCCTGACCTGCTACCAGGTACTTCTAGCGGCGGACGATCCGCGCGCCGCTCAAATCCTGGCGGTGGCCTACCAGCAGCTACGCTCGCGCGCAGACAAGATCGTAGATCAGGCAGCCCGCCAGCACTTCCTGGAGGATATCCCTTATCACCGCCAGATTCTGGACGCCTGGGAACGCAATGGAGGCAGCCTGTCGATCAATAAGTGATGGAGGGTATTCCCGTTTGCAGGACGATTAAGACCATCCGATTGGCGGGTCGCCAACTTTCAACGTAGCCCGAACCGTGTCGCCTGGCCTGGCGTTACCCGGTGAGTAAACCAACGTTTCGATCTTCTTGCCATCGTAATAGACCAGCCGGTCACCGTCTTTGGTAAGGCTGATGGTATAAGCCTCTTCCAGCTCGCCGCTGATAAAGCCATCGCTGTCGAGTTTTCGGTTGCCCTGTCCAACACCCGGTTTGAGGGCAAATCCAAAGCATGCAACCCATTTGACGGGCCTCCCCTGATATTCGTTAAACGGGGATTTGTTGGGTTTCTTCTTGACTGTGTACCTCTGGTCAAGAGTATCGGAAATCCTGACGGTTAGCTTCTGCCCATCTGGTTTTATATCCTTAGACATGCTTGCCTCCTCTAGTTATTTTAATGCACATTCCACTGAGCTGGCCTACACTTTCCCGCCCATAACAATTGTAATCGTCATGGAAAGAGGCAGCCTGCTACATGCAAAAGAAATCGTTGCGCAAGCTGGCTGGTAGCGGCAAAATCCGCCTCGGCTTGCAGCCAACCGATTCGAGCACCAACGCCCCAACCGCCGGCAGTATCATCGCCGCGAGATACAGGCCTGCCGGCCCAAAGTTATCCAGGAAGATCCCGGTGCCGGCAAAGCTGATCACGCTGGCGATTGAATTCATCCCCTTGAGCCAGGATAAGCCGCGCGTCAGGTTCTCCGAGGGCAAGATATCGGTCGTCAAGGCCGAAGCCATCGCTCCGGAGGCTGAAAGAGAGACCAGCAGCAGGGTTGCCGCTAACCAGAATTGCCACAATTGCGTCGCAAACACCAGGATCAACACACCCGATGAGGCTAGCAAGTAGCCGGTCGCCAGGAAGCGCTCACGGCGTAGGCGGTCGGAGAGGGCGCCGATCAGAAAAGTCAATGGTATGGCGACCAATCCACTCACGGTTGCCGAGCTGGCGATGGCCGCGGGAGAAAAGTTGAGCGCCTGCATGGACAACGAGGTGCCCAGGCGCCCAGCGTTGATCGCCAGGGCCGATGCTATCGTCAACCCCAGGAGCAGGTAAAAGGAGGACGCGAATTGGGGCTGGCGCGTAGCTATTGGCATACTGACTCCTGCCGGCCTGGCAGACGGCCTGTCCTTCAAGACAAACAGGCCGATGAGCGGCAAGAAAACCCACAGGGCTCCCAGGATTGAAAACATGGGGGCAAACCCTTGCCGGCTCACCAGGCCGCCCACCGCCGCGCTGCCGATCAATGTCCCCAGGGGCATGGGAAGCGACATCAGGCTGAAGGATTTACCCCGGTTGCCGCCCGAGGAGTAAAGGCCTGTGAATACGTTGACCAACGATACGACCAGACCACCGCTAAACCAAAGGATGGAAGTCAAAATCACCACCTGCCACAG
>OFHG01000439.1_pt1 | contig 16873 bp, 17 predicted proteins | sample 1521931 | NCBI WGS metagenome assembly OFHG01 (sample SAMEA2468438, study PRJEB22500) | soil metagenome | biome: Glassland; feature: Farmland; material: Clay | place: Australia | collected 2013-01-31 | depth 0.55 m
TGATGGAACACCGCTACGAGGATACCCGCGGCCCCTCGCCCTGGTACAAAATGAAGACCCGCCCCAAACACCTCCCGCCCCACAAGCAGGACGAACTGCGCCGCGTCGTCGAGACCATCCGCCAGCACCAGGAGGTGGAGATGATCATCCTCTTCGGCTCCCACGCGAGAGGCGACTGGGTCGAGGACGAATACGAAGAGGACCACATCACCTACGGCTACCACTCCGACTACGACATCCTCATCGTTACCGCCGACAAGGGCAGCGAGCGGGACGTCAACAATGACAAAAAGCTGAAGGCCGCCTTGCAGCCGGAGGGGGAAGGAACGCGCGTCAACTTCATCGTGCATACGATTCAGCATGTGAATCAGATGCTGGCGGAGCGACGGTTCTTCTTCATGGACATTCTCAAAGAGGGGTTTCTGCTTTGGGATTCGGGGAGGTATTCGTTGGCGAGGCCGCCGAAGGAATTGCCGCCGGAGGTGATGTTGAGGCATGCGGAGGAGTATTTCTCCGAGTGGTCAAAGAGCGCTGATGGGTTTCTGAAGATGGCCCGGAACGCGCAATCAGAAGATGAACCGAAGATTGCGGCCTTCCTGCTCCATCAGGCCGCCGAGCGTTACGTCACTTGTCTCCTACTCGTGCACACCGGCTACAAGCCCAAGGAACATGACTTGGAGAAACTCCTGGCCCAAGCAGCCTGTTTCGACCCGCGCTTCACGACCGTCTTCCCGAGAAATACCGCCGACGAGGAACACCTCTTCGACCTCCTGCGCCGCGCCTATGTGGACGCACGCTATAGCAGGAGCTACCGGATTTCAGAGGCGAAACTAAAAGCGATCGAAGAGCGAGTGCTAGCGCTCAAGACAGTTACGGCTGACGTGTGTGAGACAAAAATTGGTCACTTACAAAGTTTAGAAAAGACTTGGCCAGGATGGGGTACAGCCTGACTCTAGGGATATCAGACAAATCTGGTCGCGGAAAAACACCAATCTGACCATTGCCAAGTCGTTCACATTGTAGCGACTGTTGAGGAAAATTTATGTTCGACTTTCTAAAAGCTCGGCTTGGGTCGGTATACTGTCACGAAATAGGCACCAAGGCTCGATTCGAGCACCTTACGTTATCCAACAAGAGCATATCCTTATCAACCGGCACGTCCGATTTGCTTTTCCATTACATATCTATTGCAACCAAAAGCGCAAGAGAACATGAGTTTACCCACGCTGTATCCATTGACCTAAACCCTGTCCACTCCATTGTCGATGGGTTCTTTTCTAGGAAGAATCTCCGAAAGACATCCGAGAGCCTCGCTCGACTTATATACGACCTTGGTACACACCCAAACATAAAGACTGGCACGCTGGTGATCGCCGATATCTTCAATGTTCGATTTAACGGTAGCAACCACAATATGTTGGGAATATTCAAAATTGAGTCCCGGGAAAACTTTTTGCAATTCCTCGCCGCGGAGGACTCAATCTCGCTCGGGCAAGTAACCGCCTTTTCCCCCGAGCAGATTGATAAAGCGTGCTTAATTGCGTATGACGAGGGTTTGTTTCGGGTGTTCACATCGGAACCAACTAGCACAGATACAAAATACTGGAAACGAGAGTTTCTCGGGGTTTCTCCGTTAGTAGACGCGAGGCTCCACACTGAGAATCTGACTGTAGCCTGTAAGTACATCGCCGGATCAATAGCAAAAAAGGAAGGCCCTAAAGCCAAGGCCACCTTCTTGGGTGGCGTCCTGTCATACCTTGATGATAATAGCGAATTTGCTTACGAAGATTTCCGGAACCAGTTCTTTGACTCCGCTACATCAGCGGAATTTGAGGAATTTGTAACAAAGCAACTCGGCGACCCCAATGTTCTTCAAGAGTTCGCTATATCCAATGAGTCTCTAAAGGGCTTTGCACGACCAGCCGAGCGAACCGTAACGTTAGACACAGGCGTGAAGATCGTGTTCCCCCCTGCTTCAGAAGCATATGTTGAGCGTGGCTACGACGAAACAACCAAAAAGTCATATTACAAAATATATTTCAGAAGCGAGAGTTAAAAAGGACATAAGATGGGCGAATGGAGCAAGAAAATTGGTGACGAGGGAGAGCGCGTTGTCGTTAAGCTCTTGGACTCAATCGGATGGAATCATATCGAAAAGAATATTGATATCAAGTGCGCCACACCCAGACACGGAGATAATACTCACGGAATTGATGGCGTGTTTTCATACACGTGTCCACTGAAAAATGACACGCTAAAAATCGTCGTTATCTCGGTAAAGTACACCACAGGAAAATATCCAAATAGTGCGACAGAGAAGTTCAAGGACTACCTGCGCGACTTATCAAAAGCGATAAAGTGCTTCAGGTCATCAGAGGAATTCTCTGCGACATATCGGGCGCACGACCGCAAAGGTCGTCCCGAGGTTGTTGGGTTGCTCGTTTGGTTAACCACAGAATCACAGGACAAAGATGATGACTTCCTCCAAAAAGTGGCGGATTGTCGTTTTTCAGCAGGCGATGAGATCGAGGATATCATCGTTATTGATAATGCCAGATCTGAGTTCATTCACAATGTTTCCGCGGTGCTAGAAAATGACTACAGAGACTCAACGGTTGAATACTACTACCCTCGCACTGGTGAAAATTTCGACCCTGTGCAGAGTGTCTCCAGCGGAAAGATCCTGCCGATCGAACTATTGACGTCCCGGGTTGCCGTTCTAAGAGTGTTCGATGATACAAACAAGAAAGAAATGACATTATTCTGTGAGGAGGCTTTTACAGAAAGCAATCTCGGACGCCTAATCGGACTAAGCAAGTACTTGGGTGGCGACTGGGCAACAAAACTGCGCATCTATTTTCCTGATTACTCGAACCTAGAGCATAAAGGGTTAGTGAGCCGCGTTGTCGGTGGATTTAACGATGAGCTTCTTTTGCGAGAGATAACTGTTGAGACTTCAACACTTGGATTTAGACGATAACGACTCCGAGGGAAGCAACGATGCAAACGATCCACACCAGCGTAAAGAAAATATTGGCGTGCGGGGAGTCCATGAGAGACTTCTTAGCTCAGCCATATGTTAGCGCTGGCGACATCAAGGGGATACTACGTCGCCATGGTTTTTTTCTCTCGGATTACGAAAAAGAGCACTCAGTTCCATACATGTCTAGGCTAATCCTCGCTCCAAGCGAGTTTGAGGAGCTTGTAGAGAAGCAACGCACTAAAGAAGATCGAACCAAGGTTACCTCATCAGAGATCGCGATTGTTGAGGGAACGGATCTTCGGAATATTCTCACCGCAGTTCAAGATCCGAGTGAACTCTTGGATCTTAATAGCCGCAACATCGAGATCGAGCACATAGAAGGACCAGTGTTCGAGAATGATCAACGCGCGAGGTATGAGTTCACACTAACCCGACACGAGATTAAGAACAATTGGCACAACCAACCACAGTTCCAAGGAAAGATTGAGGTTGAGCTCGACAAAACGACAAATGTAGTTACTTTCAGGAGAATCCGAACCTCAGCCGAAACCGGCGCCGTCGCGAGCGCTTTCATCCGAAAACAAAAAGCTCAATTCAGAAGTCTCGGGATAGTCGCAGATAAAACGGAACGCGAGGTCACTTTTGGCAGCTTTAGCAATGAGCAAAGGGCTCAGTTTCTTTTCTCCCTCGCTGAGTCTCAGCCTGCCAACGGTCTTGAGTTTGATGGCATACCTGACATCGACATTGCACCTGATCCCAAGCAAAAGCCGTTCCCAGAAAACACCAGCGTTGACTGGATGCAAGCAAATATCAAATCGGCGAAACTCGCTGGCAATATTCACGAGACAGCGTTTGTAAGGGACGATACCCTCTATAAATATCTTGTCTATTCCAGTATCCAGGTTACGTTCAAGTTTTCCTTGAGAGGAGCCGTCGGTTCACTAAGAGTGCGGTACCACTTCCCCGCGGAACGTGGAACGGGGGAGATCGCCAGTACAGCCGAGTTGGAAATCGATATAGAGTCGCTGTCGACGGAGAACCGTGGTGACACTAAATTAGCCGAGATTCGCGAATATTACCTTATGGTACTTGACGAGAAGAAGCGTCAACTGTTTGCAAAGACTGTGGCTAATAGCTAATAGGATGACAGCGTGTCGGCCCAAGTTCTTCATCTGGCTTTAATAATCGCGGAACAGGGTAGAGTAGAGAACAGCCTTGCGGCTGCCCTCCCTCATCAAACCGTGCGTGCGGTTCTCCCACACACGGCTTTCCGATGTTCTTCACACCGGGGCTTAGGGGTCAGGTCTTGTCTTTTGCGGGGCTTAGGGGTCAGGTCTTGTCTTTTGCCTTATATGTGCTAGGTTTGCCCTATGGCCAGACCGTTGCGACTGGAATTTCACGGTGCACTCTACCACGTCACATCCCGCGGTGACGGTCGGGAAGCTATCTATCTGGACGATGAGGACCGAGAAATCGGTCTGAGAGTTCTCGCCGAGGTGGTGAAGCGGTTCAACTGGATGGTTCATGCCTATTGTTTGATGGGCAACCACTATCACCTGCTGGTGGAAACCCCCGACGGAAACCTCTCACAAGGGATGCGCCAATTTAACGGGATATACACCCAGCGCTTCAATCGTCGCCATGGTCGGATCGGTCACGTCTTCCAAGGACGTTACAAGGCCATCATCGTCCAGAAGGACAACTATCTGCTGGAGCTGGCCCGTTACATCGTACTCAATCCAGTACGGGCCGCCATGGTACGCAGTGCGAAGGACTGGCCGTGGAGCAGCTACCGGGCTACGGCAGGTTTGACCAAGGCCGCACAATGGTTACAAACTGATTGGATACTGTCTGCCTTTGGGGCACGTAAAGGCCAGGCCATGGAACGTTACCGCGCCTTCGTTGCCGACGGCAAGAATCAGCCGAGTCCCTGGCAACAGCTCAGGAATCAAATCTACTTGGGAGAAGAATCGTTTGTCGACAAACTGCAAACCAGGATGGAGCAGGGTAAGGACCTGAGTGAAATCCCGATGGCGCAACGTCGGAAGCCGGCCAAGGCGTTGGCGTACTACGAGCAGAAGCATCGTGAGCGCGACGAGGCGATCGTGCAGGCGTATCAAAGCGGAGGGTATAGCCTGAAAGCGATAGGCGAACATTTCGGATTGCACTATTCGCGCGTAAGTAGAATAGTCGCAGTAGCGGAAAAGGCAAAAGGCAAGACCTGACCCCTATTGTTCGCGGTTCATCGCGGCCCGAAGCGTCTCGATATGGCGAACCAGCAGGTCGGCGCTCCGATCAGTAAGATTGACCGTGAAGAAGTAAGTACCTCCCGGTGCATCTGCTCGCCTGTACCGCATTGCGATTCCTTTCCTGGTTTTGTTGGGCTTCCTTCGTCAGCCCAACCTACGGGCTACAGTCTCATTGCCACGGCAAAGGCCAATGGCCATGAGCCCTACCGTTATCTGCGCCACGTTTTTAAAGAACTGCCTGCCGCAACCTCCGTCCAGGATATCGAGGCACTGCTGCCTTCCAATCTCAGCGCCGAGGCACTGAAGTAATCTCAGCCTCGTTTCAAGACGGGGTTTATTGAGCGCTTACAGTATAAAGGCACCACAGTCTGTGGATAGAGTTTTTCATCTGACCCCAAACATCTAAACATCTAAACATCTAAGGACGCTGATCAAATTAAGTTTTCCAACTTGTTCGCGGATGCAGCTCGTAATTCCAATCACCACAGAACGCGTCTTGATGTAGAGATAGGGTTTCCATCTCAGCTTTCGTTGTTGCGATCCCGGTGGGATATTTCCTCTTGTCGAGCTTGGCTTTGACCCGAAGGCCTGCTGCCGTTCGAGTATTGCCGATCAAATCAACGATTGTCTCGAAGGTCCGTAGCGGCTTGCCGCGCCAGTTCTGCGTAATGTGACAGAACAGCCTGTGCTCAATTTTGTTCCACTTGCTCGTGCCGGGCGGGAAGTGGCTAACCCGGATCCGCAGTTCGGTTTCATCCGCGAATTTCTGTAGTTCGTGCTTCCAGGCATGGGAGCGATAGCCATTGCTTCCTCCCGCGTCGGCAGTGATGTACAACTCCTCGGCATCGGGGTAAGCGCTCTTGCCCATCACACTCCACCACCGCCGGATGGAGGCTACCGCGAAGGCCGGTGTATCGTGATCACAACCGACATTCACCAACGCCTCATTACGGGCCATATCGTAGATACCATAGGGAATGGCTTTGCCCGTCGCGTCTTGGGGAAAATCATGCACTAGTGTTTTCTCTGGCGTCTGCTTTGGCTGCCACTCCCTCCCGGCGTTCTTGAAATCACCCACCAATTCCTTCTTCTTGGTGTCTACTGATACCACCGGTTGTTTCCGCTGTAGGAACTCATCCGCGGTCGCATTGATGTGTTCAAACTGCGCGTTACGATCCGGATGCGATGCCCCTTCCCGGCTCTTTTGCACGGCTTGCAAGCTATAACCCAACTCATGCAACAGGCGCCCCACCGACGTTGGGCTGATCTGCCATCCTTCTTTCAACAGCGTGGCTGACAGCTTTGCTTTGCTCTTGCACGTCCAGCGTAAGGGCGAGGTCGGATCACCGCGAGTCACCGGATCGACCAATTCCTCCAGCGCTTCTTTCAGCCCCGGTTGCGAATCTCCGATACGCGGCCTTCCGGCGCCTGGGTGACGAATGCGCGACCGTTCGTAGTCCCCCGATTCTATTTGTCGACGACCCGCGCGAATGGTGGGGCGTGATATACCTGTCGCGTCCGATACCACCGCATCTCCGCCATAACCGATGGACATCGACTCAGCCGCGGCCCAGAGGCGCCGACCACGCTCGTCGAATATCGACTCGATCGCCGCATACTTCGCCATGATCATCGCTTCAAGCTCGAGGTCTCGTTTCATCCGTCCATTAGATCACAAGCGCTACAACATGGAAATATAATTATGACCAGCGTCCTAAACATCTAAACATCTAAACATCTATACCAAACATCTAACATCGCGAACATCGCGGACCCCAAACATCGCGGATAACATCGCGGATAACATCGCGGATAACATCGCGGGATAAACATCGCGGGATAGCTGTTTGACTATCGCGGGGTATCCATATATGTCTTTGTTATTTCGTGGTACTCGGTTAGTTTTTTCGGCGATGCGCTTACTCGGTTAGTTTTTTCAGAAATCGCTTCACATCCCCGTCCGCGACAGAAAGTTTCCACACTTCACCCTTTCTTCCCAACAATTCGCCAAAATCGCCTGATAACAACATGCTATATATTTTCTTCTTCGCGTCGTTGCCTATCAGGAATGGTGGTGGCGGCGACTTTAGTGTCGCCGAGGACGCGACAAGCTGAGTGTATACCTTGTCCATAGCCCCATTGGGAATAACATGATGCACATACATCCATCCTATCTCCCCTCCATCTACTGGTGCGACACCACCTTCCTTTGCCTGCCACCACAATATCCAATCACCCTCGCGAACGTTATCGCTGACAACAAATGACATCGCGTCATCAAAAATGGAATCCACATCATCCGCGCCTGGAAACTTAGTGCTAATCACCTTTTCGTTGTATTTAACATCGTCGAAATACCATGCCACATGTATCCGGTCTAATTGACTCCGATATTGCTTTGGCCGCACAGATTTGTATAAATCATAAAGAACTCCAGCCGAAATAGCCCGACTCCATAACGACATCAGCTTGCGCAATTTACGGACCTTGTGGCCCGTCGTCGGATACTGAGTCTTGGCTTGCTCTTTCCAGTCACCATATATTTTCCTAAACTGTTCAATTATGCTCTTGTCGGACGTAATTCCGCACAACTCCTTCTGGCGATTGTCCGCGAACCCATTATCTGTCAGGTTCGCGCTACCTAATAACGCCATACGTTTCCCCAAATATAGTTTGGCGTGAAGATTATCCAGGAAATGCACATTATCGATGCCAAGCCGATCAATAACGTCATCTAGCGCTCGTGGATTTGTTCCCAAGGTGGGCGATACTATAATCTCACGGATTGCTGATGTATCGATATACGTGTCCCACCCAGCGCCCAAGAAGGCCACAGCAACATACTCGGGCTTTACATTCATTAGGGCAGCACGGAGAGCATCTGGTTTAGAGATAATTTTCATATGTGACATAAGCCTTCGCTATGAGGCGAGCACGTGGAAACAAACTACCTGTATGGCAGTACGCTCAGATACGTGTAGACGTATAAGTTATACCCTATGCCTTACCGAATTATGGTATGCAGCCAACACCAACGCCTTTGTGTATTGCCGCACCCGAGGCCCCGCCCTTCACCGCCATATACTCCTCTCTAATACACGTAACTCAAAGCCTTTACCGAAGGCGTCACATGTCGTGCGTTATCAGCTCCCGTGTACGTAACCGCTCCTTCTCCCGAAAAAAGCCCTCTAATATTATTGCGTTCCGGCGGAACATCATTCTGACCAAAATCTACGTAGGTGATATCGCCTGCTTCATCACTCACTAGTGCATGATTCCTGTCTATGTCTTGCATAACGACACCAGTCACATAGAAGCAGTACCCAGAATTACTATACGGCCCCATAAGGAAAAGTGCTGACCTGGCACTCGGATCAAATTTGCTGCCGGAATTCGATAAACTCATGCCGCTCGGGCATATTTGGCTGATTTCAGAAAGCGTTACTTTTGCGTCCTTAATTGCGATCCCAGACTGCATTAGCACATAGGATTCTTCCGGGGGTATGCGTGCATGTCGCCATGCCACCGCATGCCGAGGCGAGAATCGAGAAAACCCAACTTCGGTCCATGACTTTGCTTCCTTCGGACTGAAGCCAGCATGTCGCCATTCTGAAGCCTCCTCTGCGTCAAGGACACGACTCCATTTGTCCGCTTCTTCTGGAGAAAACTTTTTATTGCGCCATGGTATTGCATCAGCACCGTCTCCCATCCCTAAGTTATCAGAATCAAATCCACACTTCGTCCATTCCAGCGCTTGCTCTTTTGAAAACCCGTTATTGGTCCATTTTTGTTTCAGACCAAAGTCCTGATTATTCCATAGGCTACTTAGATTTTGTGCTTCCGCACTATTGTCCTTGTCATTACAACTTGCATATGCCGGCAGTCCGTATGCTATGAGAATTACGGTGAGTTGAACTGCGGCGACAATACTACGCATGCTCATACAATACCTCCTGTAATTACCTACCACCTAGATTCTAACCCTATGAGTGAACATTATGTCGTAGTCTGACAAAGGTAATAGTCTCCTTGTGTTGATATGAGTTCAGAACTGCCCTTCCTCCATACGTTGCCCTTGCGCTCGGGGTCTTGTCTTTTGCCTGCAACGTAAACACCGTCAAATAATGGGCCGCGCCTAAGCCCGCTTCTTCTCCTCCCGCACCTCGTCAACGAGCGATGGGTGTTTATCAAGCAACCTCAACAGCACATCGACCGCCTTCATCTGGGTCGTCTCGCCACGCTCATAACGGCTGAAGGCATTCGGCCCCCCGCCGAAAATGGCGGCCGCGTCCTTCTGGGTCAATTTCAGTTTTTTGCGGATGGTGCGAATCTCGGACGAGGTCAACAGCCCATCCACCTTGATGCGGAAATCGTGCAGCTCCTTCTCGGTGGCCTTGATGTCGGCAACCGTCAGCACGCCCTCACCGCACGCCTGGCACCAGTCGCCCGGTTGCTCGACGTGGATGGTCTGGTCTTTATAGGTATAAGGCACCGACCGGGTTTCACGGATCATCTTGCCTCCACATTCCGGGCATACCTTGCTCACGGCTTCGCCCTCCTAATCAGTCTGATACATAGGTTATCCGGGCTATTTGGCTTTGAAGGAAACAACCAGATACCCGTTGTCATCTATCGTAAATTTCAGGTACATCATCACTTCGCACCACTCCACATGGTAAACATCCTGCCAAATGCGATGGTCGGCGTAGCTCGTCATCGATTTGTAGAAGTGCTCCCGAATGGAGAGGGCCTGTATGAGCTGGAAAAGGTCCTCGACCTTGGCGCCCATGCGGAAAACCGTCTGGTTCGCGCTGAACGTCACATTGAGCGAGCCGTCCCGCGCCGCGCCCTTGATGCCTTCCAAGTCATACGTTGGCGTCCTTTTCTCCATGCCCAAGGATTAACCTTTAAGGTTAATATGTCAAGTCCAGCCGGTGCCGTCGGCCGGATGGGGGGATTGCTGCCGATGGGCTACTTCAGGAAATGGCGTAGGGCCTTGCCGGTCTGCGACGTTCTCCAAGCCTTCACCAGCTCGCCCGAGCTGCCGGCCACCACGACCTCGCCCCCGGCGTCGCCGCCCTCGGGACCCATGTCGATGCACCAGTCGGCTTCGGCGATCACATCCAGGTTGTGCTCGATCACCACCACCGAGTGCCCGGCATCGACCAACCGGTGCAGCACACGAATCAACTTCTCCACGTCCGCCATATGCAAGCCAACCATGGCTTCTTCGAACCCATAACATTCCTCCTGGATTCACGAAGCGGGCAACCAGTCTTCATGCCCATGGCGGACACGAACGACAAATACCGCTCCCTCATCGTCGGTGGTGTAGATGATGATATGCGATTCGACGGGGTGAACTCGCACCGACGGCGTGATCTCCGTGCGCAGATGGGCGGCGAAGGGATTTTCGGCCAGGAATTGGAAGCACTTCTCTAGAATGGCGTGGTAGCGCTCCGCCTGCTGGAGCCCGTACCGCTCGGCCCCGCGAAGAAATATCTCGATGATATCTTCTTCGGCCTTGCGGCTCAGGGTGTAGCCCCTACCCCGTTTAGCTGCTGCCCGCCTTCTTCCTGGCCGTTTCACGCAGTTCCTCCATGGTCTGCTTGCCCGGGCCGCTCTCCATGCCCTCGGTTACCAGTGCCTGCATATGGGCAATCTTCAACGCCTGCTCCTGATCGCGGCGGATAAGGTCGCGGACATAATCGCTGATGTTGCTGTAACGCCCTGAACGGGCCTGATTCTCCACCCACTGCTTCATTGCCTCGGGCAGGGATACGTTCATGGTTGCCATTGTCAGGTACCTCCATGGGGAAGCATGGCAAAGATTGGCAAATATTGTCAACGCATGAAAAAACCGCACTAAACAACGAATTCCGACTTCGGCTTTGGCGTCTGCACCGCTCTACCGCCTACATGGGTGTAGGTGGCCGCCCGACCGACAACCAGATTGGCATATCGTTATTTCAGGAAAGCCCGCAGGGCCTCGCCGGTTTGCGACTTGCGCCAGGCCTTCGCCAACTCGCCCGAACTGCCGGCCGCGACACCGCGCCACGATGGCGTCATTCCGCCGCGAACAGGGCGCTGATCGCCTCGGCATCGATGGGCAGATCGGTTTCTCCCTTGCCCTTGCCGTATACGCTGCCGGCCAACTGGCGCTTGCGCTCCTGTAGGGCGAGGATTTTCTCCTCGACCGTGCCCTCTGTGACGAGCTTGTAGACGAAGACCGGCTTGTCCTGCCCGATTCGGTGGGCCCGGTCGGTGGCCTGGGCCTCGACCGCCGGGTTCCACCAGGGGTCGTAGTGGATCACGGTGTCGGCCTCGGTGAGGTTGAGGCCGACGCCGCCGGCCTTGAGGCTGATCAGGAAGAGATTGACCTGACCGCTGCGGAAGACCTCGATCGCCTCCTCGCGTTTGCGGGTCTGGCCGGTGAGTTTGGCGTACGGGATGCCGAGGGCATTCAGCTCTCCTTCGATCAGCCCCAGCATGGTGGTGAACTGGGAGAACAACAGGACACGCCGCCCCTCGTCGAGCATCTCCGGCAACAGTTCCATCAGCATCGCCAGCTTGGCCGATGCGGCCCCCGCCACGCCCCGCGTCCCGCTCGGCAGCAGCCGCGGGTCGCAGCAGACCTGGCGCAGCTTGAGCAGCGCGTCGAGGATGGTGATGTGGCTGCGCGCCAGGCCCTGTTTGGCGATGGCCTCGCGCACCTTTCTCTCCATCGTCAACCGGATGCTTTCGTAGAGGGCGGCCTGCTTGCCGTCGATGGGGGTGGTGCGCAGAAGTTCGGTCTTTGGCGGCAGTTCCGAGGCGACCAGTTCCTTGGTGCGACGCAACATGAACGGGGCGGTGCGCCGGGTCAGCTGTTGCAAACGCTCGCGATCGCCCCCCTTCTCTATCGGGGTGCGGTAGGCGCGACTGAACTGCTCCTGCGCGCCGAGAAAGCCGGGCAGCAAGAAATCGAACTGTGCCCACAATTCGCCGAGATGATTTTCCATTGGCGTGCCGGTGAGGCAGAGGCGGTGGCCGGCTTGCAGTTCCCGCACCAGTTGTGCCGCCTGCGACTTGGGGTTCTTGATCTGCTGGGCCTCGTCGAGGATGAGGTAGTGCCAGGGCTGTTCGAGCAGCACATCGGCATCGCGCGGCAACAGCGGATAGGTGGTGAGCACCAGGTCATACTCGTGCAGAGTGTCGAAGTGGTCGAAGCGCGTGGGCCCGTGCAACACCAGCACCCGCAGCCCGGGGGTGAATTGCGCGGCCTCGCGCCGCCAATTGCCCATGAGGCTGGTGGGAGCGACGATGAGGCTGGGCCTGCGCATCCGTCCGGCCCGCTTTTCGATGGCGAGGTGCGCGAGGGTCTGCACGGTCTTGCCCAGGCCCATATCGTCGGCCAGGATTCCGGCGAGTCCGTATTCGCGCAGGAACTGCATCCAGTTCACCCCAAGCTGCTGATAGGCGCGCAGCGCACCCTTGAAGGTGGCGGGTATTTTGGCTGCCTTGATGCCACCGAAGTTGCGCAGCTTCTTTGCCAGCCTTTGCAGTTCGTTACCGCCGCGTACCTTGATGTCGCCAAGATCGAGCAGGCGCGGGGCGTCCAGGCGCGACAAACGGAGGCTGTCGCCGCCAGCGTGGTCGTGGAGGTCGATGATGGTTTGCAGGATCGGTTCGACCCGGGCGCTATCGATGGCGATGAAATTGCCCGCGCCGTCGGGCAGGTAGAGCCGCGGCGGCAGGTTGCCGGGGCGGTAGTCGCCGATGAGTTCGCTCACCAGGGGCAGCAGCGGCATTCGCTTGCCGTCGACCTCGATGTCGAAACGCAAGCCGAACCAGTCGTTGTCGGAATCGTCCACCTGCGCGTCGACGCCGGTGGCATGATTGAAGCGCGGCGCCTCACCGCCGGGCCACTCAATGGCCCAGTCTTCGCGTTCCAACGCCGGCAGTACCTGTTCGACGAATTCGAACCACCGTTGCGGCTGCTCGCCGGCGCCCTCCTCGGCGCCGGCGCTCAAGAGAAAACGAGGGGAACCCGCCGCCGCGCGCTCCAGTCCGACCGTCTCCAGGTGGGCCGCGGCGGCCTCCTCCGCCCCAAGTTCGCGGTGGATCCGTAGCAGTTCCTCGCCCCGTTCGAGCGTCAGCACCGGCGCTTCCACCTGCGCCTCCACCGCCATCCCGTCGTAGAGAAAATCGAGCAGGACGGCGACATCTCGCGGGAACTCGCCGGTCATGGTGATTCTCGGCCGCGGTGCAGCGTCGGCGATCTCTCTGACCACCACCTCGGTCGGCGTAGGCAGGGCCGGTTGGGTCACGGCCAGCAGGCGGCTGACCCGCGCCGCCTCGCTACGCGGCACAGGCGGTGCCTGCACCAGCGCATCCAGCATCTGGGGGTGAAGCCCCTCGGGGAGCAAGGGCGCCCCCACCCGCATGGTCTGGACATCGATATAGAGCGGAGGCGAGACCGGCATGGGGAAGACGCCCTCGGGCAGATCCAGGGCGAGGCGCACGTTTTGACCTTCCTCACGCCAGACCGGGCTCAGAGACAGGTCCGGCCCGGGCAATAGCGGCCGATCATGCTGGGCGCCCCAGAAGACACGACCGGTTTTCAGCATCAGATCGAGGGCGGTGCGGCCCGCTGCCCCGGTGAGCGCGGTGCCCGACCAGGCATCCCTGCTGGATGCCTCCAGCAGGGCCACAATCTCATGGTCCAACGGACGCATATAGGCGGGAGCCTGATAGCGGATCCCATACGAGGAAAAGTGGGCGTTACGCGCCTTGCCGAATGTCCCATCCTTCAAGAGCCGGGCAACCTTGTACTCGACCCGTATCCCGTCACTGCCGCGGTGCTGTGACAGGTGATAGAGCAGGTAATCCTTGCTGCGCTCGTCCTCCACCGCGCCGTCTGCCGATGTGCCGGAAAGCGCGGCTAACCACTGTGAGAATGCCGCAACGGCAGACCGCGGCCCCGCTTCAGCGCCAAGGCGGTGCTTGAGGACGAGACAGGCCGCAACCACGTGCTTACAGTTGAAACCCATCGGACAACTGCATCCCCCATCGATATCCAGGCTGCCGTCGATATTGCCGATGAAGATCTCTTGCTGATAGCGCCTGCCACCGCTGCCCCGGGTGGTGGCGAGCAGGTGCAGGAATTCCCCCTGCTCTTCGACGAGTTCGAGCTCGGTACGCCCCTCTTGATAATATCCATTGCCGCGCTCGTAGGCGCTGTGTCCACATTCCTCACGCAACAGGGCGGCGGTAATCTGGTCGGGTTGGATCTTCAAGGGCTGTTCCGAAAATTCGTTCACATCATGAGGTCATGTATTTTACCTTCCGCCGGCAGTTCACGCGACATGGTCGGTTGGCGGGTTCTTAAATGGCCGTTCCGAATGGATGACCCCGCCCCTTTCAGACGGCTATTCGTAGATTCCTGTAACACCTACGGTTCCATATCCAGCGATTGAGTGCCAGTCGTGCGAGCCCGAGAATTCGGGGCAGGATCATCAGAATCTGACCCTGAGGCATCCCCACAAGTCTGCGATAACTTTCAATGAGTTATCAATTATTTTTACCCGTTAGGGGAACATGCATGGCGTTTTTCGATCTCATTGTGGTTACCACACCAAACAACGAGGTCGCACCATGCATGCCCGGAAAGTATCCCACAAAATCATCGACAATGTCTGCGCCTGGATGCATGCGGCACGGCGAAATGCTTTATCGGAAGCGGTGCCGGCAGCGGTGAAGGAGCGCCGTCTGACAGTGACCCACCTGGGGCGTACCCTGGACAGCACGGCCAAGGAGAAACACTGCATCAAGCGTATTGACCGACTCATCGGAAATGCGCATCTGTTCGGTGAATCACGCGATGTCTATTGCGCCTTCACCCGCCTGATCATTGGCAGTGTGCAACGCCCGGTGATCCTTGTCGATTGGTCCGATCTCGACCCCTACAAACGCCACTATCTGTTGCGTGCCTCGGTGGCGCTTGAAGGACGTGCCATGACGCTCTACGAAGAGGTCCATAAACTTGGCACCAAGGAGAAACCGGCGACGCATCGCACTTTCCTGACGCGGTTGAAAAATATCCTGCCGCCGACATGCCGTCCGATTATCGTCAGTGATGCGGGATTCCGCACGCCGTGGTTTAAGCAGGTCAGTAAGCTGGGTTGGGATTGGGTAGGTCGGGTGCGCAACCGCCACATGCTGCGGCGCGATGAGGATTCGCCGTGGTTCGATAGCAAACAACTTCACGCCGATGCCACCTCTACGCCTACGCTCCTGGGTAGCATGCAGATGACACGCAACCAGCCGATTCACTGTCGCTTCGTACTCTACAAGGGCAAACCAAAGAAGCGCTCCAAGCTCACTTGCGAGGGTAAGCGCGCACGTTCCGCGCACAGCGAACAGTGTGCACGGCGTGAACGCGAGCCGTGGCTGCTGGCCTCCTCCTTGCCTGTGTCAGCAAAACTGGCCAGAGGCATCGTCGCCCTCTATCGTGCCCGCATGCAAATAGAGGAGGCGTTCCGCGATGTCAAGAGCGTACGTTTTGGCATCGGTTTCGAGCTCAGCCTGACACGCTCCGCACAAAGGTTACAGGTGTTGCTGTTGATCGCCATGATCACCCATTTCGTGTTGTGGTTGCTCGGAATGGCGGCGAGGAACAGCGGGCAACACACAAACTACCAAGCCAACACCATTACTCACAGGAATGTGCTGTCGGCCATCTACCTTGGCCTGCGCGTTGCCAACGACAAACGCTTTGAGTTCAATCTCAGTGAACTCCCTGACATTGCCTTGGTTCTATGGGCCATGGTGCAGAAGCATGGCGATGGGTGGTGAATTCGTGGGGATCCCTCAGAGTCTGACCCCATTGATTCGCATTGATTCGCGAATGCAGGAGACCGCCGTCAGGCAGCCTGTACGGGAATGGTATTGGCGGTACGAATGACGTTGTTGTGCTCGTCGAGATAGACCAGGGTAGGTTTGTAAGTTGCCAGTTCCTGCTGGCTCAATCCGATGAAGGCGCAGATGATGACGATGTCCTTGGGGGAGGCCTTGTGCGCCGCGGCGCCGTTGACCGAGACGATGCCGGAGCCGTCTTCGGCGCGGATGGCATAGGTGGTGAAGCGCTCGCCGTTGGTGACGTTGTAGATCTGGATCTGCTCGTACTCGCGGATCCCCGCCAGGTCGAGCAGCTTGCCGTCGATGGCGCAGGATCCTTCATACTCCAGCTCCGCGTGGGTCACCCGCGCGCGGTGAAGTTTGGCTTTGAGCATGGTCAGATGCATGGAGAGGCTCTACCTACTGCATGAACGGGAATTGGTTATTATGAGGGTTTGCCGCCGCCGGTTCAACGCAACGCGCCCGCAGCGGCCCGCTGTTAACCGTCATTAATCCATTTCTATCAGCAGGTTATCGATGAGCCGCGCCTTGCCCAGGTAGGCCGCCGCCAGCACCACCAGCCGCTGCTCGTCCCCGCCCGGTGCCATCAGGTCCGCGGCCCGGCGCACGCTGACATAGTCGGGACGGAACCCGGCGGCCACCAGCCGCTCGCCCGCCGCCTGCTCCAGCGCGGCGTAATCGCGCCGCCCGCCGCGCACCGCCTGGGACAGCTCCGTGAGCACCGCATACAGCTGTGCCGCCC
>OFHG01000440.1_pt1 | contig 16863 bp, 19 predicted proteins | sample 1521931 | NCBI WGS metagenome assembly OFHG01 (sample SAMEA2468438, study PRJEB22500) | soil metagenome | biome: Glassland; feature: Farmland; material: Clay | place: Australia | collected 2013-01-31 | depth 0.55 m
GGCTGACCCCGACCACGCCACCGAACGCGGGCCGGCGCCCGGCAGGACGTCGCAGGACCAGCCGGCCCTACCCGGCCGGGCCAGCCCGGCCAGCCCACCTCGCCTACCCGGCCCGCCTGGGCAGGCCATTGCCGTGCGGCAACCCCACGCCCGAACGGCTGGCACCGGGCGACTGAGCCTGAGCGGCCCCGGCCACAGGAAACCGCCGGGCCGTGTGTCCCCGCGCCCGGGCGCGGATGACCCGCTCCCTGATCCAGCGCCCTATGGCCGGACCTCTCAGCGGATGAGACCGGCCAGCACGTCGTGCTGGTCCCGGCCAGGCGTCCTGGCCTGCGGGCCGATACCCAGCGGTGAGATGGACCGGCTGAAGGCCGGCGGCCGCTGGGACGCTGCCCTGGGCCGGGTGACTCTGGTCATCGAGCCGCCGCGAGGCTTGGCACCGGCCCGTGCCCGGGTGGCAGGCTTGGCCGCGATACGCGGCTTGGCCACCCGTGACTTCGCCGGTGTCGCGGGTCTGGCGGCTGCCTTCGCCTTGCCCGCGGTCCCCCTGGCGGACGTACTCCTGGCTGCCGCTGGCCGCGCGGCGCTGCTGGCCGGTGCGGGCTTCGCCGCCGGCCCGGGCCTGGCCGCCGACATCGTCTTGGCCGCCGCGGTCAGCGCCCTGGTAGCGGTGGTCATGGCCTTGGTGGCCGTGTTCATCGCTTGCAGGGCGGCCGACATCGTCTTGGCCGACGACGTGGCCTTGGTGGCCGCCGTCGTCATCTTGGTGGCCGCCTCGGTCACCTTGGCCGCCGCGGACGACACAGTTCTCGCGGCGGCCGCCGCGGTAGGCGTGCCCCTGGCTGCGGTACGCGGGCTGCTGGCCGCCGCGCGGGTCCGGCCGGACGCGGTGGATTTCGCCGTGGTGGCCGTGCGGCTGGCGGTCTTGCTGGGCCCAGCGCCGTTGCGCGGCGCGGTTCGTGCGCGACTCGCTGATCCGCCGTGAGCGGCGGTGCGACTCGTCCGTTGCACAGGCATTGATCTCCCCCCCAATAGTGATCAATTACGGGAGACCTATTCCACGGTTAGCAGCCGGTTACACCGGCAAGCCTCAGGAACGGGACGAACGTGCTCCTGAATCATTTCTTTTCGTGTGGTCAGCAGGTAAACGCGGTATTTGTCGCGTACATCCGGCATGGCGCAAGAAACTACCGTCGGGAGGAAGATATGGCCGGCACAAGCCCAGCACCGGCACACGGTTTCGCTGGCGAGCGCGAGAGCCTGGTGGCTTTCGGGCGCCGCCTGGTGTCTGACGACCTGGTGGACGGCATGTCCGGGAACCTCAGCGCCCGGGCCGGTGAGCTGATCGCGATCACCCCGTCCGGCATTCCGTACCAGGACATGGAGCCGGCTGACGTCTGCCTGATCCGCCGCAGCGGGCCGGGCGGGCCGGGCGGCCCTGATGAACCGGACGCGCTCACCGGGGGCGGGGTCCGGCCATCAACCGAGACCCCGATGCACCTTGCCGTCTACCGGGCCACCGATGCCGCCGCCATCGTGCACACCCATTCGCCGTTCGTCGTCGCCTTGTCCACCGTGCTGGACGAATTGCCCGCCGTTCACTACGCGATGGCCGGGCTGGGTGGGCCGGTGCGGGTCGCGCCCTACGCGAGGTTCGGCACGCAGGAGCTGGCCGAGGGCGCCGTCACCGCCCTGGCGGGCCGGACCGCAGTGATCCTGCGCAATCACGGCGCCCTAGCCTACGGTGCCACGCTCGGGCAGGCCTACGACCGGGCGCGCACGCTGGAGTGGCTGGCCAGGGTGTACTGGCACGCCAGCCTGGCGGGCACCCCGAGCATCCTGCACGAGGACGAGCTCGCCGAGGTGAGCGAGGCGACCCGCGCGCTTCGCTACGGGGAGCGGGACCGGCCCGCGTGACCGCCCGGGCATAGCGACCGGGACCTGGGCCACTACCATGGCCGACACCGTGGCTACCGCGACCACAGCGACCGGCCACGCAGCTTGGCCCCACGCAGCTTGGCCCCACGCAGCTTGGCAGAGGAGCTGATCCGGCCGCAGCCGCCGGCCCGGCCACACCCGAGTTCCCCACCGAGGAGGCCTGACTGCCGTGGAACCAGCAGGACTGCCAGGCCCGCATGCGGCGACCCCCGCGGGCAAGCCGCGTGCCCGGGCGCTGGGCATCCCCTTCGGCGGCACACCCGGCCCCTGGAACGCGATCACCGACGTGCCGGGAATCCAGGTCGGCTACACCACCCTCATCGAGGGCGGCTCGGTCCGCACCGGGGTGACCGCCATCCATCCGCGCGGCCCCGAAGGCGCGGCCGACCCGGTCGCGGCCGGTTTCTTCTCCCAGAACGGCAACGGGGAGATGACCGGCGTCTCCTGGATCGAGGAATCCGGCACCTTCTCGCTGCCGATCGCCATCACCAATACGCACGCGGTCGGGATCGCCCACGCGGCCATCGTCGCCTGGACGGTCAAGCACCACCCCGAACTCGGCGATGACTGGCCGCTGCCGGTGGCGGCGGAGACCTGGGACGGCTACCTCAACGACATCAACGGGCACCACGTCACCGAGCAGGCAGCGCTGGCCGCCCTGGAGTCAGCCGCGTCCGGGCCAGTGGAAGAAGGGTCGGTCGGCGGCGGCACCGGCATGAACTGCTACGAGTTCAAGGGCGGCAACGGCACCGCCTCCCGGCTGGTGGGCTACGCGGGCACGACCTACACCGTCGGCGTCTTCCTGCAGGCAAACTTCGGCTCCCGGGCCGAGCTCACCGTGGCCGGGATGCCGCTCGGCGAACTGCTGGCTGCCGACAACCCGATCAGCGAGCACCCCGCCACGCCGCCGGGCGCCGGGTCGGTGATCGTGATCGTGGCCACCGACGCCCCGCTCCTGCCGCATCAGTGCAAGGCGATGGCCCGCCGGGTCACCCTCGGCCTGGCCCGTACCGGCACCACCGGCTCCCACTTCTCCGGTGACCTGTTCCTGGCCTTTTCCACCGCGAACGCGGGCGGGTTCAGCCCCTATGACCCCGCCACGGGTGAGGGCGCAGGCCAGCGTTACGACCGGCTCACCTTCATCCCCTGGGGCGCCATGAACCCGTTCTTCACCGCCGTGGTGCAGGGGGTCGAGGAGGCGGTGGCGAATGCCCTGGTCGCCAATGAGGGCATGGTTGGCCGCGACGGTCACCGCAGCCCCGCTCTCCCCCGCGATCAGGTCGCCGGCCTGTTCCGGAGCCGGACCCGGCCATCGCATCCGCCCGCCGGCTGAGCAGCGCGGCAGGGCAGGATGGAGGTAGGAGGGCACCCCGCCGAAGGGAGCAATCGATGGAGTACCGCCTGCTCGGCCGCAGCGGCTGCGCCGTTTCCGCTTACGCCCTCGGCACCCTTACCTTCGGCAACGAGACCGACGAGGCAGCCGCGTTCAGCCAGCTTGATCTGTTCGCCGACGCGGGCGGCACGCTCGTGGACACGGCGGACGTGTACGCCGACGGCCGCTCCGAGGAAATCATCGGCCGCTGGCTGGCCCGCACGCCCGGCGCCCGCGACAGCGTGGTACTCGCCACCAAGGGGCGTTTCCCGACGGACGAGAGCCCGAACGGTCATGGCCTGTCACGCCGTCATCTGGCGGCGGCGCTGGACGCCTCGCTGCGCCGCCTGGGCGTGTCGGCGATCGACCTCTACCAGCTGCACTCGTTCGATCCGCTGACACCCATCGACGAGACGCTGCGCTTCCTCGACGGCGCGGTCACGGCCGGGAAGATCCATTATGTGGGCCTGTCCAACTTCACCGGCTGGCAGCTCCAGAAAGCGGTGGACGTCGCCAGCGCACTCGGCCTGACCGGGCCCGTCACCGTCCAGCCCCAGTACAACCTGCTCTCGCGCGCTGTCGAATGGGAGATCATCCCGGCGTGCCAGTCCGAGGGGCTCGGGCTGCTCGCCTGGTCCCCGCTGGCCAGCGGGTGGCTCACCGGCAAGTACCAGCGCGGCCAGCCGCCCGCACCCGGCACCCGGGTGGCGGAGAACGCCGATGAGGGGATGCGGATCTGGAACCAGCGCGGTGACGCCGAGCGGACCTGGCGGGTGGTGGCGGCGGTCCGCGAGGTTGCCGGTGCCCGCGGGATCTCCTTGGCACAGGTGGCGATCGCCTGGCTGGCGGCCCGCCCTGCCGTCACGTCGGTCATCCTGGGCGCACGGACCCTGGAGCAGTTCGCGGACAACCTGGCCGCCGCACAGGTGCGGCTGAGCCCGGAGGAGTCGGGGGCGCTGGACGAGGCGAGCGACCCGGATCCGCCCGACTACCCCTACGGCGGGCCCGCCCAGCCCCAGCGCGCCCGCCGCATCTCCGGCGGGCGCTTCTGACCGGGCCCCTGCGGTTGGGGCCTAGTACCAGCCGTAGGCGAGTTCGTGGTTCCACGCGCGATGCGGGGACCCGTACCGCCCACGGATGTAGCGCAGCCCCCAGCGGATCTGGGTGACCGCGTTCGATCGCCAGTTGGGGCCTGCGCTGGCCATCTTGCTGCCAGGCACGGCTTGCGGGATCCCGTACGCACCCGAATAGGGATTGGACGCGTACCGGTTCCAGCCGCTTTCCCGCGACCAGAGCCGGTTCAGGTAGGTGAACTGCCCTGCCGACCAGTGGAACTGGGGCAGCATCGCCCGCGCGACCTGGCGGGCAGCGCTGGGCGTGCGGGCCGTCGCGTAGGCGAGCAGGACGACACCGCCGCCCGAACCGGCCGTGACCGGGCTGAGGGCGGTAACCGGGCTGGCGGCAGTGACCCGGCTGGCGGCAGTGACCCGGCTGGCGGCAGTGACCCGGCTGGCGGCAGTGACCCGGCTGGCGGCAGTGACCCGGCCAGGGGCCGCCGCGCGGACGGCGGCCGATGGCCCGGCAGAGCCGGCCAGCGCGGTGGCTGTGGCGGCGGCCGCCACCGTGATCGCCACGCCGGAGACTGCGAGGGTGAACTGAGAGGGTTTACGGTTGCGGACAGTCCTGAACGAGGACAAGGGGAACCTTTGGTCGGGCGCGCGGCGCGCGCTCGGCTTCCGCCCGCGAACGTCTGCCTGCCGCCGACGACGGGGCAGGACCAGCGGTGTGCGAGATGGTGCGGAGCAGGGCACCGGGCCAGTCACTGGCGGCGATCACGCACACAGGGGCGCTTGAGCTACCCACCCTGCAACACGGGCGAGTCCTCATCGGCCAAACCAGCGGGAAAGGGACTATGGCGCTTGTCACAAACGAGTATCCAGGTCCCTCACCGACCCCACGATCCTCAGGAGTCACGCAGGACCCGCGGCCCGTCCTGGCACTAGCCTGACGACCGCACAAGCACAGCAGCGCGCACCGGGAAAGGACAGCATGGACAGCCTGGTGATCGAGGGGTGTGCGGTAGCCACCGTGGACGGCACCGCAGACGGGGTGGCTGCCGGGGCGGCGGCAGGCACCGAGTACGAGTCGGGCCATCTCATCCTCGACGGCGGCCAGATCGTCGCGGTCGGGCCCGGGCCCGCGCCCACGGTGGAAGACGCACGTGTGGTGGACGGCACCGGCTGCCTGGCCACTCCCGGACTGGTCGGGAGCCACCACCACCTGTTCCAGGGCCTCACCCGTGGCCTGGCACAGGACAGCACCCTGATGCGCTGGCTGGCAGCGCTCTACCCGCTGTGGGCCCAACTGGACGCGGACCTGCACGGCGCCGCCGCCCGCGCGGGGCTGGCGACGCTGGCGCTGTCGGGCTGCTCGGCCACCGCCGACCACCAGTACCTGTTTCCGCGCGGCAGTGCAGATCTGCTGGCGGCGGGGATAGGCGCAGCGAACCAGATCGGGCTGCGCCTGCATGCCTGCCGGGGTTCCATGGACCTCGGGGCATCAGCGGGCGGCCTGCCGCCCGACAGCGTGGTGGAGGATCACGACGCCATTCTGGCCGCCACCGAGCGTGCGATCGAGCAGTTCCATGATCCCGGCCCGGGCGCGATGGTGCGGGTGGCGGTGGCGCCGTGCGCGCCGTTCACGGTGACGCAGGCGCTCATGCGGGAGTCGGCCGAACTGGCCCGGCACCACGGGGTACGCCTGCACACCCACCTGGCCGAGACCGACGACGAGCATGAGTTCTGCCTGGCGCGGTTCGGGTGCACCCCGGCGGAGTACATGGAGTCGCTGGGCTGGCTGGGCGAGGACGTCTGGATGGCGCACTGCGTTCACCTCGACCGCAGCGCCATCACCCGGCTGGGGCGGGCCGGCACCGCGGTGGCGCACTGCCCGACGTCTAACGCCAGGCTGGGCTCGGGGGTCGCCCCCGTTCCCGAACTGCTCGCCGCGGGCGTCCCGGTCGGGCTGGGCGTGGACGGCGGCGCCGCGAACGAGAACGGCGGGCTCCCAGCCGAGATGCGGCAGTCTTTGCTGGCCGCCCGTGCCCGCCTCGGGGCGGGCGCGCTCAGTGCCCGGCAGGCGCTCGCGCTTGCCACCATGGGCGGGGCCAGGTGCCTGGGCAGGCAGAACGAACTCGGCTCACTGGAGGTCGGTAAGCAGGCGGATGTGGCGCTGTGGCGTCTGGGTGATCTTGCTCACGCAGCCATGGCCGATCCGGTGTGGGCACTGGTGTGCGGCCCACCCGCCCGGCTGGAATTGCTGACCGTCGCTGGCCGGCCCGTCGTGGAGGCCGGGGAACTGCGCACGGCTGACCCCGACTCCCTCAACCGCGACGTCCGGGCCGCCACCCGTGAACTGCTCCGCCGTCACCGGGCCGCGTCCTAGCGGCACGGACCGTCCCGGCCGGGCCACCGGCGCCAGGGAGCCTGGACAGCCCTGAGGCGGGCCCCATGCGGGGGCCCGCCTCAGGCTGCTCGATTCAGATCGGGCGGACCTGGTCAGCCTGCGGGCCCTTCGGGCCCTGGCTGGCGGTGTACTCGACCTTCTGGTTCTCGTCCAGGCTGCGGTAGCCGGACGAGTCGATCGCCGAGTAGTGAACGAAGATGTCGGCGGAACCGTCATCGGGGGCGATGAAGCCATAACCCTTGTCCGGGTTGAACCACTTCACAGTGCCCTGTGCCATTCTGTGTCTCCTTGGTAGGACTACGGGAAGACCTGCGCGGTTTGCGCAGATCAGTTGCTGGTTGCCCGCCGTCGAGGAAGACCCACAAGACACGGCAAGCGCCCGCTGTCAGAACTCCGCGGGCGCAGTCACGATCGCAAACTTCGACAACAACTGCGAGCCACAGCACGCTCCGGAGCCAGAATATTCCCTACCGGCGGGTAGTGCCCGCCTCGCACGCCACATCGAGCAACGCCAGGGCCGCCGCCCTGGCGTCAGCGGCGGCCCCGGCGTTGGCCCCGGTGGCCGCCGAGACGATGGCCCCGTCCATCAGGATCAGCAACTGCGCCCCGAGCACCGAAGGCGCCACCGCCCCAGCGTCGGCAGCCAGACCTGCCAGGTAACGGCGCAATCTCTGCTTGTGCAGCTGGGCGATACGGGTGACCGGGCCGGCCACCCCGGCCCGGCCGCCGAGTTCGCCGAACGCGTTGATGAAGGCGCAGCCGCGGAAATCGGGCGTGGCGAACCACTCGGCGAGGAAGGTGAAGACGGCCAGCACCCGCTGCCTGGGGTCACGGCTGCGGCTGACGTGCAGCGCCAGCGCTGCCAGCCACCGCTCGTCCCGCCTGCTCAGATAGGCCTCTACCAGCCGGTCCTTGGACGGGAAACACTGGTACAACCGCTTCAGCGGCACCCCCGACGCGGTCCGGATGTCGTCCATGCCCACCGCTGCGATGCCACGGCTGTAGAACAGGTCAGCAGCCGCCGCCAGCAACCGCTCCCGCACTTCCTGATCGTCCACGCCGCTCCTGACCACCCACGCCGCCTTGCACCATCCACGCTGGCCGGCACCATCCACGCTGGCCGGCACCATCCACGCTGGCCGGCACCACCCACGCTGGCCGGCACCACCCACGCTGGCCGGCACCACCCACGCCAGCCCAGCCGGCCATACCCCCCGGCCAGCCTTGAGAACGCTGGTTCTCCACCATACTGTCCTGGGCCGCGCCGAGATCACCGAGTTCCTGCGCCGCAAGCGGGGCCGCAAACTCGACTACGCGCCGCGCAAGGACCTGTGGTCCTTCCACGGCAACCGGATCGCCGTCCGCTTCCAGTACGAGTCACGTGGCGCCGATGGCCAGTGGTTCCGCAGTTACTGCAACGAGTTGTGGGAATCCGGCGAGGACCGCCTGATGCGGCGCAGGGAAGCCAGCATCAACGACGTGCCCATCGACGAGCCGCAGCGCCGCATCTCCGGCCCGCGGCCCGAAGCCGAACGAGGCGCCTCCTTCCCCCTGCACTGACCGGCTCCGGGCGGGCCACAACGGGCACGATGTGGGGTGATCACGGCCGGGCGGCCTGACTAAGTCCTCACTTTTTGTATATGAGAGATTACTAATTGTGAGTACCCTCATGGCGCGCTGTGGGCACCGTCAGCAGCCTCCGAGCAGCCACTGGCCAGCCCTGGTGACCGCGGCGGCACTGGCTGTGTTCGTCCTGGCCGGGCCAGGCACGGGAGCGGCGGCCACACCGCCGGTATCTTCGCAGGCCAAGGCCGAGGCGATCGTCGCGCCGAGCGTCGTATACGTGACCACGAAGTGGCGGGGGTGGATCCGCCTCACCAACGGCCGCCTGCTCTCCCACTATCCCTTCTACGTGAACACCACCTGCTCGGGTTTCGTCGCGAGCCCCGACGGCTACGTCGTCACCGCGGGCCACTGCGTGGATGACCGCACCGCCGATGGCGGAAAGGGCCTGCTCATCAAAGAGGCGCTCGCTGAACTCGTCCACGCAGGCCGGCTGACCCTCAAGGAGGCCCAGGCCCTGCTGCAGCATGCGTACATGAACTGGACGGTGGAGGGCACACAGTCGGGATCACCGCCCGACCGCGCGATCGCGGTGTACCAGGCCCGCGCCGCATCCGGAGTGCCCGTTTCCGAGCCGATGCAGGCCAGCGTCCTGTCGTTCAGTTCGCTGCGCACCGGGGACGTGGCGCTGCTCAAGGTGGCGTCGCCGGCCCCGATGCCCATGCTCGCGGTCGCACCGCAATCGCCGGACAACGGCACCGAGGTGGTGTCGGCCGGTTATCCCGGCTCGGTGGCGAAGGTGACCGACCCCAGGCTGCTGCCCTCCTTCAAGGAAGGTTCGACCAGCAGCACGCAGACCGTCAACGGCGTGCCCTTCATCGAGGTTTCCGCCGCCGCCAGCCCCGGCATGTCCGGTGGCCCGACTGTGAACCTGGACGGCCAGGTGGTGGGGACGGTGAGCTTCGGCGTGGGCGGGGAGTCCCAGCCGTTCAACTTCATCACCGACACCAGCACCGTGCGGGCACTGCTCGTGCGCAACGGCGTGCCCACCACGCTGAGCGCAGCCGATCAGGCCTTCCGGGCGGGGCTTACCGATTACTACGCCGGGCACTATCACGACGCGGTGGCGGAGTTCGACAAGGTGCTCGCGGTGCAACCCAGCCAGGCGACGGCACAGCAGTACCGGGCCAGGGCTGTGCAGAACTACCCGAACGAGGTCAGCGGCACCTCCCCCTGGCTCTGGGTGGGCACCGGGGCCGGTGCCCTGGTCCTGATCGCTGTGGTGATCGTGGCCGCACTGATGATCCGCCGGAGCCGGACGCGGCGATCGCCACCTGGCGCAGCACCACCGCCGCCCGGAGCCGCACCACCGCCGCCCGGAGCCGCACCACCGCCCGCCGCAGCCCCGCCACCGGTGGACAGCACGTCAGCACCGACCGCGTCCACCTGCCCGCAGTGCGGCACACCGCACCCACCCGACGCTCACTTCTGTGCTGCCTGTGGCCACCAGTTCGGCCCCCCGGGCCAGGCGGGGGTGGGGGGGCAGCCCCCGCCTGGCGCTGGACCTGACTGACCGTGGTGCAGGCGGTGCGGCCGTCAGGGTGGTGACCGGGTTCAGGCACTGGCTGCCACCCGGGGAGGTTCCTGGGAATCCCGGCGGTAACGCACCGCAGTGGGCAGGGGCACCGCCGCCCGGTAGGGCGCTGGCGCTCACGCAAACGGGTGGGTACGGTCCCATAGACAGGTCACGCGCGCCGGCCGGGCTCCGGTTCAGGTTGATGAAGCGCTATTTGCCAGCACTCGCGGCCTGTTGCCAGACTCGGCCTGCCTGGCGCATACCCGGCCAGGTCAACAGGACATCGGACCGCGGTCCGGCAACCGGCTCCCGCGGACCGGCAAGGAGGACGCGATGGCGGATGGGCAGCGCATCAGCTACGTGCCGCTGGACCAGATGGACGAGCAGATGCGGGCGGAGATGGAAAGGTGCAGTCGCGAAGGAACCCCGCGGCCGGAAAGCTCAGCGATCCGGGCACACGTGCCGGCCTGTTTCTGGTTCTTCGCCCGGTCATGGGATGAGATCTTCCGTCACGGCGTGTGCGACCACCAGATCAAGGAACTCTGCCGGGTCTACATTTCCCGCTCGGTGAACTGCGAGTACTGCGGCAACCAGCGTTCTGTCCAGGCCGCGGCCCAGGGCCTGACCGAGGGCAAGTACGACGAACTGCTGAACTTTGAAAAGTCAGACCGCTACAGCGAGCGGGAGAAGGCCGCGCTCGCCTACGCAGAGGCGATCGCCTGGAAACTGCCCACCGATGACGCCTTCTGGGAGCGCATGCACCGCCATTTCACCGAGCCGGAACTGGTGGAACTCGGCTGCGCGATCGGGCTCACCTTCGGCCAGCAGAGCTGGCTGCGGATGCTGAACATCGGCCATCACGAGGTGATGGCGGGCAGCGATGCCTCACTCGCGCCCGGCTTCGAAACGCCTGAGAAGATGTCCGCCACCATGGCCGCCGACGACTACTGGGCCAAGCACTGAGCGCCCCGGCCGGGCCACAGGAACCAGGGCTGCCCGGAGCACCCGGAGCACCCGGAGCACCCGGAGCACCCGGAGCACCCGGAGCACCCGGAGCACCCGGAGCACCCGGAGCACCCGGAGCACCCGGAGACGGGTACCCGGTCTTCTCTGCCGCGGAAATGCGCCGCCGCCGGGATGCCCTGGCCAGCGTGGTGGCCGAGCGGGGGATCAGCCAGATCCTCGTCTACGGCTTCGACCGGTCAGGATCGGCCATCGGCTGGCTGACCGGCTGGCCGGTCACCCGCGAGGCAGCGCTGCTGTTCGCACCCGGTGAGCGCGACCTGATGTTCGTCTGCTTCAACAACCATGTGCCAAACGCACGCAGGCTCGCCCCAGAAGCCGACGTCAGGCCCGGTGACGGGTCCGCTCTTGACGCCGCACTCGACGCCATCGCCAGCCGGGCAGGCGGGACTGGCCAGGCGGCGCGGCCGGCCACGCTGGGGGGCATCGGGCCGGTCCCCGCCCGCGCCGGCGCCCGGCTGGCCGCGATCGCCGACGAGATCGTGTTTCTCGACCGGGATTACGTCCGGCTGCGGCTGGTCAAGTCGGCCGAGGAGATCGGCTGGCTGCGCACCGGCGCGGCGATGAGCGACGACGCGGTGGCCGCCCTCTCGGCCGCTGCGCGGCCCAGCATGACCGAATCGCAGTGCTGCGCCAGCCTGGAGAGTGCCTACATCGGCGCGGGCGGGCTCACCCACATCCATTACCTGGGTGTCACCTCTATGGCGCGGCCCGACCTGTGCGTGCCCGCCCAGTGGCCGTCGGCCCGCCGCCTGTCCGCCGGGGACGCACTGAGCTGTGAGGTCAGCGCCAGCTACCAGGGCTACCCCGGGCAGTTGCTGCGCACCTTCACGATCGCGGCGCCGCCGGCCCCGCTCTACCAGGACCTGCACGACGTGGCCGAGGCGGCCTTCGACGCCGTCACCGCCCGGCTGCGCCCGGGCGCGACCGCGCATGACCTGGCCATCGCCGGCGCCGAGGTGATCCTCGGCGCCGGCTACACGATCTACGACGACCTGGTGCACGGGTACGGGGGCGGTTACCTGCCGCCAGTGATCTCCCGGGCTGGCCTGGAAGCCCGCCAGGCGGCGGATTTCACCTTCGCGGCGGGCATGACCGTGGTGATCCAGCCCAACGTGATCACGCCCGATGAGCGGGCGGGCGTGCAGACCGGCGAACTCGTGGTGGTCACCGAGACAGGCTGGGAATCGCTGCACAGCTACCCCCGCGGGCTGGCCCGGATCGGTGACTGACCGGCTGAACTGGGCACTCTCCTCGCCGGAGATCAAGAACTCGGTCATGGTGGGCCAGTTCCCCAGCACCGGTGAGCACTATGGCCTGCTGTTCCGCAAGAGCAACCCACTCGTCGGCTGCGTCAGCAAGGCACTGGCGACGCTGACGAGCAACGGCACCCTGCAGGCGCTGCAGAAGCAGTATCTCCGGATCTACCTGAGCGTCCCCGCCATCCAGCCGTGACCTGCTTCGGGTAGCACCGGCACGCATGGACGATTCCCAGCCGGCCGCGCAGGGTGCCACCTCCGGACGGCCGCGGCCAGGTCGCTAGGCCTCTCCCAGACGACCGCGTTGCGCTATGTGATCTTGCCGCAGGCGATGCGGAACATCATTCCGCCGCTGCTGAACGACTTCATCAGCCTGCGGAAGGACACGGCACTGGTAGGGGTGCTGGGCGCGATCAAGGCGAACCAGGCAGCGCAGATCTACGCCAGCGCCGTGCTCGACTACTCAAGCTTCACGGTGGCGGCCATCTTGTTCCTGATCCTTACCATCCCGCTCGCTGTGGACGCCGGCCGGCCGTGACATGACTGCGCGGGCCCGGCTGCCTGACCCGCCGCCATCCTCAGTGCATCACCCAGCCGCCGTCCACGCAGAGCAGCTGGCCGGTGATGAAGGACGTTTCCGGCGCGCTGAGGAACAGCACCGCGCCGGCCACGTCCTCGGCCCGCCCGCGCCGCTTGACCGCCTGCTGGTCCAGCACATACGTGTTGTAGGCGACCGGGTCAGGGTGGATCGCCTCGGCGGCGGTGGGGAAGGCACCGGGTGCGATCGCGTTGACGGTGACCCCATCAGGGCCGCACTCGCGGGCCAGCGCCCTGGTGAGCCCGACCAGCGCGGCTTTGGATGTGACATAGGCCGCGAGCAGCGGCAGGTCACCGAAGAAGGTGATGCTGGAGACGTTCACGATCCGGCCGAACGAGGCCTGCCGCATAACGGGCAGCACCGCCTGCACGCAGACGAATGCAGCGTCCACGTTGGTTCGCTGGACCCGTTGCCACTCCTCGATGGAGTAGTCCGCGACCGGCTTGCTCGGGTAGATGGCCGCGTTGTTCACCAGGATGTCAGCGCCGTGCCCGGCGGCGAGTTCCGCCATCGTGGCGGCGGTAGCGTCCAGGTCCGCCAGGTCGCACGGCACGAAGAAGGCGGATCCTTCGCTGGCGGACCCGCCGATCCGCGCGGCCACCTCTGCTCCTGGGCTACCAGGAAGGTCCACCACGGCGACGGTCCCGCCTTCCCGGGCAAATCCAGCCGCCATAGCCGACCCAAGGCCGCCAGCCGCGCCGGTCACGATGATTGTCCTGCCGGCAAAACGCATCCGCCGTCCTCTCCGGCCCTGACGCCGTGACCAAGGCGGCTCACTGGGACAATAGAGAAGATACCCACAGACCCTCTCGCTCACCGGGACAGAGCGGTCCCTAGTCGGAGGCGGTCGACCCTGCCTACGGGGTGGCATGGACAACAGGCCGGAACCAGCAGCTGGATTCCTGGCCCATCGCGGCCTCATCGCTTTCGCCGCCGCGATCGCGATGGCCGAGGCGGCTCTGCTCAGCGTGATCGCTCCGGCGGCGCGGGCGCTCGCACCGCAGGTGACCGCGCTGCCTCCGCTCGCCGTCTTCCACGACCTGCGCTGGCTCTACAGCGCGCAGCGGTCCTGGCTGGGTTTCGCGGGACTGCTGACCGCACTGGTGCTGGCGCGATCGGCAGTCATCGTCCTGCTGGTCCGGCTGGCATGGCCGGACCGGGCGACGGTGCCAGCACCATGGGCGGCTGTACGCTGCGCCATCGCCTTCACCTTGTTTGCGGGGCTGCTCATATCACCGCTGGTCAGCCTCACCCTCGGGGTGGCGATCCTGCCGTTCTCTTGGCCCTTCCTGGCGTCATTGCCGGTCATGCTGCTGATCGCGATTCCGCTCAGCCACGGCGGGCTGGTGAGCACGTGGTGGCGGATGCTGCCCCCGCTGTCCGCGGTGGGCTGGATGCTCGCCGACTTCGTGGTCCTTTCGGCCGCGGCGACAGCCATCGGGCGGCTGCCAGCCGCCGCCGCGGTCCCGGTGGCCGGGCTCGCCGGCCTGTTCAACGCGCGTGCCTGGTACGGGCTGACGGTAACGATCGCCTGGGCGCAGGATCGCTCCCATGCCAATGCCCACCGGTACGGCTGGTGGACAAACACCTGGCAGGCCCGCCGGATCCCGGTGGCACCGCTGGCCACCATGGCCGCGATCGTGGTGGTCACCCTGATCACCAGGCTCGCGTTCCTGGCCAGCGTGCCGGCCAGCGAGACGCGGGGGAAAGATCAGGCGGCGGGCCCGCCGGTGGCGACCGGCCCGGGCCTGCCCACGCGGCCGGGGAAGGTGGCGCCGCATGGGTCATCCGGCCACGACGCGCGGCGGCCGCCCCCGGTCCTGGAGATCCCGGGATTCGGGTCCCATTGCTGCACGCCCAGCCGGGCACTCGCCCGTGCCCTCCCGGGCACACTCGTGCGGCAGTTTTCCTACCGGGGACTGGACGCTGACGGGAACCCGCTGCCCTACGGTCCGCCGGCCAGCAATCTGCCGTTGCCGGTCCTGGGTGACCGCATCGCGGCCCAGGTGCGGTGGCTTCACACACGAACCGGCCAGCGGGTCGACGTGGTCGCCGAGAGCGAGGGCACCCTGGGCGTGTACGCCATGCTGGCCAGGCATCCGGACGTGCCGGTCTCCACGATTGTCCTGCTCAGCCCGATTGTTGCGCCGGGCCGGGTGAGCTACCCGGTCGGCGGTGGGGCCGCGATGGTGCCTGGCAGAGAGCTACAGGCTGTGGTCTGGTTCGTTGGCGGCCTGTCGCCGTTCGGCACGTCCGGCGCGCAGACACTCATCTCCTCCGTCAACCAGTTCGGCGCACGCTTCGCTGCCGCGGCCGCCCGGCAGCACCGGCTCCGGTGGCTGGAATTGGTGCCTCTCGCTGACGCCGTCACCCTGCCAGCCTGCAGCCTGCCATCCAATGTGCTGGTGGTGGCCGCCATGCACGGCCAGTTGCTCGGTGACCCGGCAGCGCTGCGGATAGTCCGGCGCTTCCTCGATCATCGCCCGGTCAAAGCCTCTCCCGGCATGCGGGAGACCGCCGAACTCGTCGCCGCCGCCGCCACCGCCTGGCGCATCCCGCAGGCGACCGCGCCATCGCCACCGTGCGCGCGATAAGCGCAGGCTCACCGGCCAGCCGGGCCGAGACGCTGACGATCTACGCCGCCGGGCTGGTCGAGGGCAACGTGCTGGTCACCTTCCCCGCCGCCAGCACGATCTTCACCGCAGCCGCGTCCTACCACCTTTCCGGCAGCCAGTACGGGGCCATGTTCGTGCCGCAGGTGATCACCGCGATCACAGCCTCGCTGGCCGGAGCCGGGCTGTCGGGCCGGCTGGGCGGCAAGCGGGTGTGTCTGGCCGGGCTGATCCTCGATCTTGCGTCCATGGGGCTGCTGATCGCCAGCCGTTTCGTGCTGACCAACCAGGCTGCCGCCTAGCCGTTGCTGCTGGCGGCCACGGCCTGCCCGGGTGCGGGCTTTCGGGCTGACCTTGCCGGCGATCAACACCTTTACCGCCGCCTTCCACCCCGGCGCGGTCGACCGGTCGGTCCTGGTGCTCAACGCACTGCTGGGCCTCGGCACCGCGCTGGCGCCGGTGTTCGTCGCGATCTTCGTGGGGCTCGGGGCCTGGGTCGGCCTCCCGGTGCTGGCAGCCGTCCTGCTAGCGGTCCTGACGCTGGTGAGCGTGTGACTGCCGTTGCGGGAGGAGCGGCAGCCAGCGCCGGGGCGGCCGGGATGGCGGCGGCCAGAGCCGCGGCAGCCATGCCCCGGATTCGGGCTGATCGCGGCGCTGCCGTCCGGGAGCCCGGTGCTTGGCGCGGCGGGAGGCCTGTCCTTCGTGGTGGCACACCGCCGTTCCTCGCCGGTGTCCTTGCACCCGCGCCCGGCTGGGCACCATCGCGAACCACACAGCGCCGGGCGCAGGTGAGGGCAGGGCCGCGGTTCAGTTCGGGGCGAGTGGCACGAGACCGGTACCGCGGCACTGCTCGCACAGGCCCGCGATACAGGGGACCCCGCCCGTGACCCAGGCAGCGACGGCCGAGGCCGGCCCGCCGCAGGCGTGGCAGTCCGCGCTCTCGCCGCTTGTCTCGATGAACTGGTCCGTGCAGGGCGCGCACGCTAGCACGCCGGCCGGGAGGTACCAGAACGCCGGCTGGTCCGGATGCGGGCAGTGCGGGAGCAGGCCGGCGGCGAGTATCCGGGCGCTGTCATCTTGCAGGCGGCCAGCGGGGGATCCGGTAAGCGGGAAGCTCCGGTACCCGTGCACGCCGAAGTGCTCGTCTATGCCGTTCACCTCGGGGAAGGCGCAGCCCTTGGGGGGATGGGCGGCGGGAACTCCCGAACCTACCGCACGCCGGCGAGTGCGTGGCGCCTTGTCAGCCAAGAACCGGAGGGCCTTGGCGGATCCGGGCCATCGCGTCGTCACTGGTCCCCCGCCACCACCCGACCGCCTCGATCCACCAGCTCAGGCCCACGCTGACATAGGGCTGGACGTGACCTGCCCCGCGGTCGGCAGCAGTGCCGTCGGTGCGCCCCTCCAGCGCGCCGTCGAAGGGCCCCGCCGCCGCCCGGCGCTGACAGCTGCCCTGGACG
>OFHG01000441.1_pt1 | contig 16851 bp, 17 predicted proteins | sample 1521931 | NCBI WGS metagenome assembly OFHG01 (sample SAMEA2468438, study PRJEB22500) | soil metagenome | biome: Glassland; feature: Farmland; material: Clay | place: Australia | collected 2013-01-31 | depth 0.55 m
CGGGCTTTTGCGCCCTTCTTTGAGCGCGGCGCGCCGCAACTTGCCGTTCAATGAGCACGCCCATCTCAGTGACTTCCTCCTGCTCCTGGGAGTCCAGAATCAGCTGCGCTGCCTCCGCCAAATGGTTTTCTCGCAATGCCTGGTAGTCTTCGGGGGAGATTTTGCCGGCCTGATATTCGAACGCCAGGGCCTGGAGGTTCTCGTAGACCACCATGCGCCGCCGCTTCAAGTCAGTGAGCGGTGTGACATCAATGGGCAAGGTTCTTTCCCCGGGACCTTCCGGGGCCAGCAAGGGCGTGGCCACCAATACCGCCATGCCGACCGCAAGCAGGATTGCAATGCCCAACATCATGGTTAGTTCTCCGTGCCTTTCCGAAACAGATTAATCCACAAACTTCTTCATTTCTTCTTCCACTGCCGCGCGGAGGTTCGCATCCACGGGCCCGGCCGGACTTGCGGGCGCGGGAGCGGGCCGGCGGGGCAGGCCCGGTGGCCGGCCCCCCCGGCATTCTCGCGCTGGGCGGCGGGGCCGTGATGGACCCGGCCACCCGCCAGTTGCTGGCCGGCCAGCGGGTGGTCTACCTGGAGACGGGTTTCGCCGCAGCCGCGCACCGGACCGGGCTGGACACGCCGCGCCCGCTGCTGATCGGCAACCCGCGGGCCAGGCTGAGGGAACTCCTGGCGGAGCGGCTGCCCGTGTATGAGGGACTCGCCTGGCTCACGGTGCCCACCGACGACCGCGCCCCGCAGGACATAGCCGACGAGATCGCGGCCGTGGTCGCGGCCCGGGTCGCATCCGGGGCGGGCGAGGGGGTCGGCACCACCCCGGCGGCACCCGGCCCCCCGCCGGAACCCCCGGGCCCCCCGCCGGAACCCCATGGGCACCCGCTGCCGGAACCACCAGGCACCCCGCCGGAGCCGCCGCCATGACCGTGACCAGGATCGCCATCGACGGCGAGCATCCCTACGAGGTGGTTGTCGGCACCGGTGTGCTCGGTGAACTGCCCTCCCTGGTCGGCCCAGGCGTCCGTACCGTGGTCGTCGTCTACCCGGAAGGGCTGGGGGAGGTCGCCCGCCCGGTGTGCGGGGCCCTGACCGGTGCCGGGTACATCGTGCATGGCGAGGAAGTCCCCGGCGGCGAGGCAGCCAAGATGGTCGACGTGGCGGCAGGCCTGTGGTCGCGGCTCGCCGCCCACCGGGTCACCCGCACCGACGCCATCGTCGGTGTCGGCGGCGGGGCCACCACTGACCTGGCCGGATTCGTGGCCGCCACCTGGCTGCGCGGCATCCGGGTGGTGCTGGTGCCGACGACCCTGCTCGGTGTGGTCGACGCGGCCATCGGCGGCAAGACCGCCGTCAACATCGACGCGGGCAAGAACCTGGTCGGCGCCTTCCCTCCGCCGGCCGGCGTCCTCACCGACCTGGCTGTGCTCGAGACCCTGCCGGATGCCGAGTACGTCAGCGGCCTGGCTGAGGTGATCAAGGCCGGATTCATCGCCGACCCGGAGATCCTGGACCTGATCGAGGACGATCCGGAGGGCGCGGTCGTCCCGCACGGCCGGCATGCCCGCGAACTGGTCGAGCGGGCGGTGCGGATCAAGGCCGATGTGGTGACGGCGGACCTGCACGAAGCGGGACGGCGTGAGATCCTCAACTACGGTCACACCCTCGGCCACGCGATCGAGCGGGTCGAGCGCTACACGATCAGGCACGGCGAGGCAGTGGCGATCGGGATGGTCTACGCGGCGGAACTGGCCCTGCTGGCCGGCCGGCTGGATGCTCCGACGGTGCACCGTCACCGCCGTGTGCTCACCGCGGTCGGGCTGCCCACCACTTTCCTGCCCGGTACCTGGCCTGCCCTGCGGGAAGCGATGGCGGTGGACAAGAAGTCGCGTGGCGCGCAACTGCGTTTCGTCGTGCTGGACGGGCCGGGCCGGCCCGCCATCCTCGCCGACCCTCCGGAGGAACTGCTGGCCCGCGCCTACGAGGAGGTGGCCTCCCGATGAGGCGGGTGCTCGTGCTCAACGGCCCGAACCTCGGCCGCCTGGGCTCACGTGAGCCGGAGGTGTACGGCACCACCACCTTCGAGGAACTGGCCCAGCAGTGCCGTGCGACCGGCCATGAACTGGGGCTGGAGGTTGACGTGCGGCAGACCAATTCGGAGTCTGAGCTCATCGGCTGGGTGCATCAGGCGATCGACTCCAGGACGCCGGTGATCCTGAACCCGGCCGCGTTCACCCACTACTCCTACGCCCTGCACGACGCGCTGGCGATGCGGACAGCGCCCGTGATTGAGGTGCACCTGTCCAACCCGGGCGCGCGGGAGCCGTTCCGGCACACCTCGGTGGTCACCGCGGTCGCCGACGGCACGATCGCCGGGTTCGGGGTGCTGTCCTACCGGCTGGCGCTGCACGCGATCGCCGCGCTGACCAGCGCCGCAGACGCCGGCGCGCGGACCTGACCCGCGTCCCCGTACCCTCTCAGGCAAGCACATTCCGCAACGAGAGTCGGCGGCGAGCCGCTGCCGGAAAGCGGTCACCATGCGCATCGGGATGTCTCTGAACTACGCGGGCGGTTTCGCCGAGACCGTGACCGAACTCGCGGACTATGAGAAGGCCGGGCTGGACATCGTGTTCGTGCCGGAGGCCTACAGTTTCGATGCGGTGAGCCAGCTGGGATACATCGCGGCGAAGACCGGGCGGCTGCAGATCGCGTCCGGGATCCTCCAGGTGTACACGCGCACGCCGACGCTGACCGCGATGACCGCGGCCGGGCTCGACTACGTCTCCGGCGGCCGGTTCACGCTCGGCATCGGGGCGTCCGGCCCGCAGGTGATCGAGGGCTGGCATGGGGTGCCGTATGACGCGCCGATCGGCCGCACCCGGGAGATCATCGAGATCTGCCGCCAGGTCTGGCGGCGAGAGCGGCTCGAGCACGCCGGGAAGTACTACACCATCCCGCTGCCGGCCGATCGCGGGACCGGGCTCGGCAAGCCGCTCAAGCTGATCAACCAGCCGGTCCGGGAGCGGATCCCGATCGTGGTGGCGGCGCTCGGCCCGAAGAACGTCGAGCTGGCCGCCGAGCTGGCCGAAGGCTGGGAGCCGATCTTCTATTTCCCGGAGCGGGCTCCGGCGGTGTGGGCAGCTCCGCTGGCGGCGGGCCGGGCGAAGCGCGACCCCTCGCTGCCGCCGCTTGACGTGGTGGCCCAGGCGCCGCTGGCGATCGGCGACGACGTGGGCGGATATCTGGAACTCAGCCGGCCGATGGCCGCCCTGTACATCGGCGGCATGGGCCCGCACCGGGACAAGGGGCGCAACTTCTATTATGAGCTCGCGGCGCGGTACGGGTTCGAGGAGGCGGCCAGCCGGATCCAGGACGCTTACCTGGACGGGCGGAAGGACGAGGCAGCCGCGCTTGTCCCGGCCGAGCTGCTGGCGGGCGTCTCCCTGATCGGCCCCGAAGGGCACGTGGCGGAGCGGCTGGCCGCGCTGAAGGAGTCGGGTGCCACCACGCTGAACGTGACCCCGATCGCGCCGGCTCACCAGGAGCGGGTGCGCCTCATCGAGCGGGTGCGCGACCTGGCCGGCGACTGAGCGGGCCCCGGATGCCCGTGGACAGCTAACGTGATCACGGGTGGTGTCGTTCCAGTGGCGATGTCATGATCACGGCGGGCGGCTGATGTCAGGCGCCGAACTCCGGGGCTGTCATCGTGAAGTGGGCTTCAACCTGTGCCGACACCGTCTGCTTGGCCGGCTCGAAGTCGAACTCCGGAGCGGCGGCCTCCGGGACGCCGCCGGCCGCCGCGCCGCGGGCCCGGAAGAGCATGGGGCCTGGCTCCCGCGCCGTGGTGAGCATGTGCTGGTCGGCGACCTCCAGCAAGCCGGACAGCCGGCCGCCGAACGCCTCCGCGTACTCGCGCGCACGCAGCATGGCGTCCTGTGCGGCGGCGAGCCGGGCCTGCCGCCGGGCGGGACTGTCCACCCGCAGCTGCCACCAGGGCCCGGTCACGGTGACCATCTCCTGATCAGCCAGCTTCATCACCAGATCGCCGAGAATACTGAAATCGCCGACCGTTACGGTGACGCCCGCCCGGGCCACATAGCCGATGACCCGCTCCCTGCCCTTGGCGTCCTTGACTTCCGGGCTGACCTGGACGGGCGAGCTGTCCAGCCGTTCCACCGCCGCGCCATGTGCCCTGATCAGGGTCAGTATCTGCTCGTTGCGCCTGGCGAGCAGATCCAGCGCCCGCTGCCGTCCTCTGTCCCGGGCCGTGACTGAGACCTGGACGACAGCAAGCTCAGGATCGACCTCAAGCGTCGCCTCGCCGCGAACCGTGATGGTGGGCTGGCTGCTCATCTGGCTGCTCCGTTCCGCGTGCCTCCCGCCTGACTACCCCATCGTGCCCCATCACCATGATCACGGAATCCTGCCAGTCGTATCGCCTGGGAGGATTCCGTGATCATGGAATGGCAGGGGACCGGCGGCCGGGTTTACACCGACTTCTGGTAGGCGCGGAAGGTGAGCACCGACAGCGCGGTGACGGCGATGGCGAGCAGTGCCAGGCCACCGCCCTGGATGAGCACCCTGGCCCAGTCGGGGCTGGCGCTCATCGCCGCCCGCCCCGCCTCCAGTGCCCAGTTCACCGGGTTGCCGGCCGCCACGATCCGCATCCAGTGCGGCATCAGTGCCGTGGCCATGAACGCGGTGGACAGGAATGTCAGCGGCAGCAGCAGGAACGTGTTGATGCCGATGATCGTCTCCCGTTGCCGGGCCAGCATGCCGACCGTGTTCGAAAGGGCGCTGAACACCACGGCGATCAGCACCGATGCGGCGATCAGCACCAGCATGCCGGGCACGCCACCCGGGTAGTGCGCTCCCGCCGCCCAGCCGAGGACGACGATGATGAGCGACTGCACCGTGGTGGTGAGCGACTGCATGACAACGGAGGCGTTGATGATCGCCGAGCGGTGCAACGGCAGCACCAGGAAGCGGTCCATGATGCCGCGGTCGATCTCCTCCAGCACGGTCATGCCACTCCACATGCTGGTGGACAGCGCGCTCATGATCACCACTCCGGGCACCAGGTAATCCAGGTAGGACGGAGCCCCGAAGCCGGGCAGTTCGACCACCTTGCGGAACAGCGAGCCGAACAGGAACAGCCAGATCACCGGCTGGATCAGGCTGATCACCAGGTAAGCGGGCTGGCGGGCGAGCGCTTTGAGCTGCCGCCCGGTCATCAGTGAGGTGTGTGCGGCGATGGCGGTCATCGTGGTCCTCCGGCGGTGCTGGCTGGGTGCTGGTCGGCGTCGGCGAAACGGCGGCCCGCATGACGCAGGTACACGTCATCGAGCGACGGGCGCGCCACGGTGGCGGCGCGGACCGGCAGGCCCGCGTTCTCAAGTGCGGCGAGCACGGCAGGCAGGGCGGCGGCGCCCACGTCGGCGCGGGCGCTGACATGGTTACCGTCCATCCGGACCTCGCGAACCGCCGGCACCCCGTCGAGGGCGGCCAGCAGCGCGCCGCGCTGGGCATGATCGGCGAGTTCGACGTGCACGGCGTCGCCATGGAGCTGGCCCTTGAGTTCGTCGGGGGTTCCCCCGGCGACCACCCGGCCCTGGTCCACGATGGCGACGTGATCAGCGAGCCGGTCGGCCTCCTGCAGGTAGTGGGTGGTGAGCAGGATGGTCAGCCCGTCCGCGGTGGCGAGCCGCCCGATCTCGTCCCACATCGCCGAGCGCGACTCCGGGTCGAGGCCGGCCGTGGGCTCGTCGAGGAAGAGCACCTGCGGCTGGTTGATCAGGCCCATCGCCACGTCCAGCCGCCGGCGCATGCCGCCTGAGTAGGTGCGCACGAGCCGGCCGGCGGCCCCGGCCAGGGCGAACCGGCGGAGCAGGGCATCAGCCCGGCGGGTAAGCGCGCTGCCGCGCAGGCCCTGGATCGGGCCGGACAGCAGCAGATTCTCCCGGCCGGTGGCCATGGGGTCGGCACCGCTGCGCTGGGCGACCACGCCGATGGCATGGCGAACCTCAGCGGCCCGTGCCCGCACGTCCAGCCCGGCCACGGATGCGGTGCCCGCGTCCGCCTGGGCCAGCGTGGTGAGGATCTTGACGGTGGTCGATTTCCCGGCCCCGTTGGGGCCGAGCAAGGCGAAGACCGTGCCCGGGTGAACCCCGAACGTGAGCCCGTCGAGGGCACGTACTCCCTTGGGGTAGGTCTTGACGAGGCCGTCAGCCTGGGTCGCGAGGGCGCCGCCGCCCGCATGGGCAGGCGCGAACGCCTCTGCCGGACTGGTCATGTCAGCTTTCTCCCTGGTGGGTAGTGGTGTGCACCGGTCCACGAGGGAGCAGCCAAGTATTGTTGAGGTGCTCACTCGATCTGGTCTCGCTCCCGCGGGACCGGTTTGGTGGTCACGGCCCTCGGTCGGGTGTTGCCGCACCTGCCGGGGGCCGTCTGCTGGTCAGTCTGGTCCGGCGCCCTCCTGTCTGCCCGCGTCCTGGTGTGCGGCGAGTTCCACGAATTCCGGCGGAGGCTCGCCGGTCGCCTGCCATCTGCGCCACCCGTCCAGGCCAGGGAAGGTGCCATTGCCAAACTCGGTCAGCAGGCCGCGGACCCAGGACAGTTCGGCTTCCCGCATGGCCAGGTGGTATTCGAGTTCGAGCAGGAACAGCCGGGGCAGCCCGTGATCCGCCTGGAGCTGGGCGTGCCAGCTGGTGATCTCCTTGCTGAGCGCCGACTCCCGGTCCCGCAGCAGCGCGGCCACGTGCTCGGGCGCGAGTACGGGCAGCAGCGAAAGCGCCGCCTCGAACCGGGGGTACTCCTTCACCGGCACGGCGAGCAGTTCCGACATCCAGCCCTCTAGCTCGGTGCGGCCTGCGGCGGTGAGGTAGTACACCGTGCGCTCCGGGCGGCGGCCCTCGCGATGGGCCTCGCCAGCTTCTATGAGCTGGTGCTTGGCGAGGTTGTCCACGACCGTGTACAGCGACCCGTAGTTCAGCTTGATGCTGTGCTCCTTGCCACGGGAGCGCATGGTGGTGGCCATCTCGTAGGGATGCATGGGCTTTTCCCGCAGGCACGCGAGGACGGCAAGCGCCAGGGGATTGGAGACCACGCGCCGCGCCGCCATCTGCCTGGCACACTCCTCTGGTCAGATGATCCGGTGACGTATATCCGGTTACGACTATACGGGTACGGCTATCCGTCTGCAAGCATATTGACAGCCAGGGAAGGATGGAGCCGTGGGTGTGGTGGGGAAAGTCGTGGCGGTACGCATAGCCCGGGCCGGGGATGAAACGGCCCTGGCCCGCCTGGACGCGGTCGCGTGGACGACGGCGTCGGGGTTCCCGTCGGTGATGGAGCGCGCCGGCGATCCCTTCTACACCTTCTTCACCGACGACAGCCCGCCTGGGGCACACCTGGTGGCTGAACTCGACGGCCGGCTGGCCGGCTACCTCCGGCTCAAACCGGTTACCCCGCTGGCCGAGAACGCGCACGTGCTCGGCGTGATGGGGCTGGCCGTGGCACCGGAGGCGCGCCGGCGGGGAGTCGGTACCGCACTGCTGGCGGCTGCTGAGGAGCAGGCGCGTGCCCGTGGTGCGCGCAAGCTCTCCCTGCGGGTGCTGAGCACCAACGAGAGCGCGCTGCGCCTGTATGAACGGCTCGGTTTCGAGCGGGAGGGCGTCCTGCGGGACGAGTTCTGCATCAACGGCCGGTACCTGGACGACGTGATCATGGCCAAGCACCTCGGTGCGGGGGGCGGGCCGGGCTAGCGGATCTACGCTGTCCCGGCGGCGCCGCCCACACCCAGGCCGGTCATACAGTCAAGGCATGCCCGGGATCCATGCCGCCCGCCGTGACCGCCTGCGGGCTGTGCTGGCGGCCGCGGACGCCGACGCGGCGCTGATCACCACGCTGGTCAACGTGCGGTACCTGACCGGCCTCGCGAGTTCCAACGCCGCGCTGCTGGTCGCCGCGGACGGCAGCCCGGTGCTGGCCACCGACTCCCGCTATGCCCTGACCGCGCAGCGCGAATGCCCCGATCTCGAACTGGTCACCACCCGCACGGTCGAGACGGAGCTTGCGGGCCTGGCGGGCAGGCGCGGGCTGCGGCGGCTGGCGTTCGAGGCGCACGAGATGACGGTGGAGCGGCGCGACGCCCTGGCCGCTGACGGTGACCTGGCACTGCAGCCACTCGGGCGGGCGGCCGAGGATCTGCGGATGATCAAGGACGAGGGCGAACTGGCGCTGCTCGCCCAGGCCTGCGCGATCACCGGCCATGCCTTCGATGTGGTGGCGCCCCAGATCAGGACAGGGATGACCGAACGAGAGCTGGCAGTACTCATCGAGCGGGCGATGATCGATCTGGGGGCGGAGAAACCCGCGTTTGACACGATCGTCGCCAGCGGGCCGAACGGGGCCATCCCGCATCACACGCCCACCGACCGCGGTTTCGAGCCCGGTGACATGATCACGGTCGACTGTGGCGCCCGCTACCGCGGGTACCACGCGGACATGACCCGGACCGTGGTACTCGGTGCGCCCGCGGCCTGGCAGCGGGACCTTTACGCGCTGGTCTTCGCCGCCCAGCAGGCCGGGATCGGGGCGGCCGGGCCGGATGCGGCGATCGCCGATGTGGATGCGGCTGCCCGCGATCTGATCCGCGAGGCCGGCCACGAGGAGCATTTCACCCATGGCCTCGGCCACGGAGTGGGCCTGGAGATCCACGAAGCACCGATGGTCGCGCCCGCCAGGCCCGGTAGACTTGCTTACAGGGTTCCCATCACCGTCGAACCGGGTGTTTACCTGCCCGGCCGGGGCGGCGTCAGGATTGAGGACACCCTGGTGGTGCGCTCCGGGGCGCCGGCGGCAGCCCCTGACATGCTCACCACGACGACCAGCGCGACCGGCAGGGAGTTGCTCGTCCTCTAGGGTGGACACGCCCTGGCTGGTGGGCCCCCCGTACCCAGGAGAGACGACAGACGTGGCCACCACGAACGACCTCAAGAACGGCATGACGCTCAACATCGACGGGCAACTGTGGAGCGTCGTGGATTTCCAGCATGTCAAGCCCGGCAAGGGCGGTGCCTTTGTCCGCACCAAGCTCAAGAACGTCCTGTCCGGCAAGGTGGTGGACCGGACCTTCAACGCCGGGGTCAAGGTCGAGACGGCCAGCGTGGACAAGCGGGAGATGCAGTACCTCTACCGCGAGGGGGAGGACTTCGTCTTCATGGACACGCAGGACTATGACCAGCCGCGCATCCCGGCCTCGGTAGTGGGTGACGCGGCGAACTACCTGCTGGAGGAGCAGACCGCCACCGTGGCCTTCAACGAGGGCGTCCCGCTGTACGTGGAACTGCCCGCCGCGGTGGAACTGACCATCAGCCAGACCGACCCCGGCGTGCAGGGTGACCGCTCCACCGGCGGCACCAAGCCGGCCACGCTGGAGACGGGGGCGCAGATACAGGTGCCGTTGTTCATCACCACGGGCGAGAAGATCAAGGTCGATACCCGGACCGGCGAGTACCTCGGGCGGGCGTGACCACCCCCGTGCCCGCGCGTAGCAAGGCCCGTAAGCGGGCGCTCGATGTCCTGTTCGAGGCGGAACTGCGCAGCCAGCCGGTCCTGGATGTGCTCGCCGGACACGCGGCGGACGAGGCCCGGCCATTGCCGGGTTATGCCGCTGATCTAGTGCGGGGGGTACACGCCCACGCCGAGCGGATTGACCAGTTGCTGGCCGAGCACGCTCACGGCTGGGCGCTGGAGCGGATGCCTGCCGTGGACCGCAACATCCTGCGCATCGGGGCCTACGAGTTGCTGTGGGCAGACGACGTCCCGGACGCGGTCGCCATCAGCGAGGCTGTCCACCTCGCCAGGGACCTGTCCACTGAGGGCTCGCCGGCCTTCGTGAACGGCCTGCTGGCCAAGCTGCTCGAACTGAAGCCGACCCTCACCCTCTGACTCCGCCTGCCGTCCACTCGCGTCCCACAGCCCCCTCACACCCCACGCCTTTTCATGATCGTGGAACAGGGGGAGCGATCATGGAACAGGGGGAGCGGAGGCGGCCCGGCGGGGAGCGGAGGCGGCCCGGCGGGGGAGCGGGAGCCGGTTCAGGCGGGGGCGAAGCGCAGGCGCAGGCCGAACTGGCGCAGGACCGACCGGAACCACAGCGCCGAGACGGCGATTCCCAGCACCACCAGGGCCAGGGTGAGCGCGGTCGAGAGCATCAGGAACAGCGCTGTCGGCTCGGTCATCATCAGGACACCCAGGCCGGCGGTGAGCAGGAAGAAGATCCCGGCCCACAGCCAGGTAGCGCCCTGGAAGAAGCGGTGCAGGCCCGGGTGGTGGCTGGATGGCTGCCGCAGGGCCACCACCTCGGCGGCGAGCCGGGCGACGAGCGGGCTCGGCCCACGGGCGGTCCGCGCGAACAGCACGCACATGACCAGGTTGGCGACCGGGAACTGGAGCAGGTAGAGCCAGAGCTGGCCGGTGGTGAGCACCATCGCCGTCTGCAGGGTGAGCACGGCCGCCGAGATCGTGAGCAGGCTCGGGACGCTGCCGGTAGCGATCTTGCGGATGATCGCGGTGAGCCAGGTGGCGATCAGGCCCGCCAGCAGACTGGCATCCCGGCCGTAGAGCCAGGCCGCGATAGCTGCGGCACCCACCGGAAGGCCGGCGGATTCAGTCAGACTCCAGAGCGCGGTGCGCAACAGGCGGAACGGCCGCGGCAGCTCCAGGTGCTCTCGCATGCCGGAGAGCCTAAGCGGTCACGGCGACCGTGGGCGCCGGAAACCGGAAGTGTCAACGTGAATCCCATCACTCGGACGCGTGAGCCCGCCGTTCATGTGGATCAGCGGGCCTGGTGTTCGCGCAGATCATGAGCGTACAAGACCGTGTTGTGACGCCGGCTGCCGACGGCCCCGAAGTCCTTCTGGCGGCCATATCCAGTGAAACCCAGGCCCGGTGCAGGTGCAAGGTCCTACGTTGCCCGGCCCGCCGGCCCGGGAATGTCCCCGGCCGGCACTAGATTGGTGCCGAGGGCAGGCGAGGAGGTCGGCATTGCCAAGTGCGCCGGGGCGGCACTGGAGCCAGTACGACGACGCACGCACCGCGGTGGTCCGGGATGTGCTGCGGGCGGTGGTGTCCGCCCTGGTCGCGGAGACCGGCCGGACGCGGCTCGGCATCGTCGATGCTGGCGGCGGCACTGGTGGGTTCGCCGTTCCGCTCGCGGGCCTGGGTCACAACGTGACAGTGGTGGATCCCAGTCCCGATTCGCTTGCCGCTGCGCAGCGGCGGGCTGCCGAAATGGACGTCCCGCTCACAGCCGTCCAGGGAGACGTCGCCGACCTTGCCGGAGTTGCCGGTGAGCAGAGCGCGGACCTGGTGCTCTGCCACAGCGTGCTGGAGTACGTCGACTCACCCGCGGATGCGCTGGCGGCGATCGCCGCCGTCCTGCGGCCCGGCGGGGCGGTAAGCGTGCTCGCCGCCAGCGCGGTCGCGGCGGTGATCCACCGGGCACTGGCCGGGCGGTTCGACGAGGCCCGGCGGCTGCTCGCGGGGATCAGCACCGGCAGCAGCCAGGCGGCGGGCCCGGCCGAGCCGGGAGCCGCCCGCGCCCGGCGGTTCACCATGGCCGGGGTTGTCGGTCTCATCGAGGAGGCTGGCCTGCGGGCGGGAACCGCCCACGGCATCCGGGTTTTCGCTGACCTGGTTCCCGGTATGTTCGCCGACGCTGACCCGGGGGCGGCCGACGCACTGCTCGCGCTGGAGCAGGCTGCCTCAGCCCATCCCGCGTTCCACGACATCGCGACCCAGTTCCATATCCTCGGGTACCGGTAAGCGCATGGCCGGCGACGATACGGGTTGCCACATCCTCCATGCCGACATGGACGCCTTTTACGCCAGTGTCGAGATCCGCGACCGGCCAGAACTCGCCGGGCTGCCGGTCATCGTGGGCGCTACCGGCAGCCGCGGGGTGGTGCTTTCCGCCTCCTACGAGGCCCGCGTGCTCGGGGTCCGCTCGGCGATGCCGATCACGCGAGCGCGGCGGCTGTGCCCGCAGGGGATCTACGTCGCGCCCCGCCACGCGGTCTATGCCGCCGTGTCCGCCGAGGTCATGGCGGTATTCCGGTCGATAACCCCCGAAGTGGAGCCGCTGTCGCTGGACGAGGCGTTCCTGGACGTCTCCGGGTCCATCCGGCGGCTCGGCTCCCCGGCCCGGATCGCCGGGCAGATCCGGGCCGCGATCGCGGATCAGCAGGGGATTACCTGCTCGGTCGGGGTGGCCAACTGCAAGTTTGTGGCCAAGCTGGCGTCGGCACGATGCAAGCCGGACGGGCTCCTGATCGTCCCGGCCGACCGGGTACTCGACTTCCTCCACCCACTGCCGGTGGCCGCGCTGTGGGGGGTCGGGGAGCAGACCGGGCAGGTCCTGGCCAGGCTCGGCCTGCGCACCGTGGCCGATATCGCCCATACCCCCGTCGCGGTGCTCCAGCGGGAACTCGGCCAGGCGGCCGGCGGGCACCTGTCGGCTCTTGCCTGGGGCCGCGATGAGCGCCCGGTGATTCCCGGGGCAGTGGACAAGAGCATCGGCGCGGAGGAGACCTTTCCCGTCGATGTCGACGACCCCGAAGTGATCCGCAGGGAACTGCTCCGGCTATCGGGGCGGACCGCCCGTGGCCTGCGGGCGGGCGGGTCCGTGGCCAGGACGGTCGTGGCGAAACTCCGGCTGGCCAACTTCACCACGATCACCCGGTCCCGGACCCTTCCCGAGCCCACCGATGTGGCGAGAAAGATCTATGACACAGCCTGCGCCCTGTACGCGGCGGCCGGGCTTGACTCCCGGGCGAGGCTGCGGCTGGTGGGTGTCCGTGCCACCGGCCTGCTCCCCGCCAGCCGGGCAGCCACCCAGCTGGCCTTCGGTGAGCGGCAGGTGTCGTGGCGTGACGCCGAGCAGGCGGTGGACCGGATCGCCGGGAGATTCGGCCAGGACATGGTCCGGCCCGCCGCGCTTGTCAAGGGCGCCGGCCAAGCGGCAGAACACGGGCCGGCCGGCACTATCCGCCCACCTGGGGCATAACGCAGGCCACAGCCTTGGGTAGACTTGAACCGAACTGCTGTTTGAGAAGTGAGTCATCGGGCGTTACCTGGGCGGGTGCGGATGAACATGGCGGCAGCAGGTGCGCACCGGAGGCGGACGCCAGAACATCATCAGCCAAGCCTCTCTTTGCACTCCCACGACTCTTTCCGAGTGCCTGGCAGCACTCGTATTGTGGAGGGAACCAGGACCGGGAGATGAACGTCATCGCACCTGTCCCCACGCGTGAGGTTCATGGGAGGCGCTGTGCCGCTTTCTGAGCACGAGCAGCGTCAGCTCGAACAGATCGAGCAGGCGCTCTATGCCGACTATCCGAAGCTTGCGCAGGCCGTGCGCGCCAAAGACCCCCGGGTCCACTACAAGCGGCGGGTAGTCGAGGCTGCGATCGGGTTCCTGCTCGGAGTGGGTTTGCTGCTGGGCGGCGTAGTTTCCCAGTACATCTTCGTCGGCGTCGGTGGCTTCGTGGTGATGCTGGCCTGCGCGATGTGGGCACTGACCAGTTGGCGGCATATGGGCGGCATCGTCAGCGGGCGCGGTTTCGGACTGGCCCGCGGTCCTGGCGGGGCACGGGGCGGTAGAGCACGGGGACCTGGTGGTACAGCGGCCAGGGGCGGTGCACGGGGCCAGCGCCGCGGGCGCGGTCCGGCCCGGGACCGGCGCCGCGGGCGCGCTGGTGGCGGGGGATTCATGGAGCGCCTGGAAGAGCGCTGGCGCCGTCGCCAGGAGGGTGACCGCTAACCCCCTCAGGCTGGCCGCTAACCCCTCAGCCAGGCCTGCCCGGGGACGGTGCGTTTTCTGTACGCCAGGAGAAGGCTGGCTGGGCACGTTTTCCGTGCCCTCCGCGCCGCAGCCCCGTGGTGATCACTTCCATCCAGCCGAACACGTCAAGGGCGTTCTGAACAGCTGCCCAGGCCGGCGTCATGACGGAGGCGGGCAGCACCGCGGCGGCCAAGCGTGCGCCTGGCCGGGATGATGTGGCGACCGCCCGCCTGACCGTCGCCACATCATCCCGCAGCCCGGCGGATGCGACCGGGCTGCTGGCGTACAGGGCACTTTCCTCGGCGAGGGCAATCCGGCCGAGCGCGGCTCGCTGCACCTCAGTGAGGCTCAGCGCCGCACCGATGCGGCGGGCGAGCGCTCGCGGTGATTCGCTGGCCCGGCAGGCGATCCGGGGGTCGGCGAGGTCATCGCGGATCTCCCCCCAGGCAGCGTGCGCGCGCTGGGCGTCATCGGCCGCCGCGAGCCACCGGCCGCGCCGGGCGAGGGACCGGGCTGCCCGCGGTGTGACCGCCATCAGCGTGAGCACCGCGAGAACGATCAGCCCGGCCGACAGCGGAGCTGCCTTCCGCTGTCCCGCGCCCGCGCCTCCAGCGCCGGCGAGCCGCCTCAGCTTGGCGTTGAGCCCGCTGGGAGGTGTGGCGTTGGGGCCCACGCCACCGAGCTGACTGCCGGCGAAGGTGGGCAGTGGAGCGGGTACCGCGCCGGCCAGCGGCGGGTAGGAGTAGGTCGGCTGCGACGCGGTGGCCTGGCCGGCCTGCCCGGTCGAACCGGACGGTGTCGGCTCGAACCGCAGCCAGCCCGCTCCCGCGAAGTACAGCTCGGGCCAGGCGTGGGCGTCGCTGGTCCGCACGGCCCAGGTGTCATTGCCCCGGTAGACGCCCTGCGTATAGCCCACGACCACGCGGGAGGGGATGCCCAGCAGCCGGGCCATCACCGCCATCGCGAAGGCGAATTGCTGGCAGTAGCCGCGTTTGCTGCGGGTCAGGAACGCCAGCAGGGCGTTGGCGTCGCTCGGCTGCGCCACGTTCAGTGCGTAGGTGAAGTTTCCTGGCCGGGTGAACCACTGCTGCAGGGCCACGGCCTCGTCATACGGGCTGCTCTGTCCCGCGGTGATCCGCTTGGTGAGTGGCAGGATCTGCCGGAAGACCGGCGGGACTGCCAGGTACCCGGATCCGGCGGCAGCCGGCGGCGCCCGCCGGGGCTGCTGCGGAGACGGGTCGACATCCTTGCTCGTCACCGTGTACCGCAGCCGGGCCAGCGGGGTATCGGCCGTGAGGACGGTGAGCGAGCTCGGGTCCACCCGCCAGTCACCGGGCACTGTCACCGACCGCGGTGCGTACGGAACAGGCAGGTAACTCTCTTCGTGGCTGCCGCTGCGCAGGTTGCTGCCCAGGCTGATCGTCTCGCGCACTCTGAAGGCAGGGACGGTGCTGGCTAGCCCGGGTACGGCGGGCAGCGCGCCCTTGCCCAGCGCGGATGTCGTCACTGGTGGCGCCATGCTCCAGTTGCTGGTGCTCAGCTGGCCCAGCACATAGACCTGGAGGTATGGCGGGGTCGTGGTGGCGTTGGAACGGTAGGTGAGGACCGTCTGCGGGTGCGGTGCGTGCAGTTGCTGGTTCAGCTGGACCAGCGGCTCCGGGAGTGAGAGCGAGCCGGTATAGCCGCGGCCATGCCCGGTGCCGGGGATCAGGCGGTGGTGCTTGAGCCCGGGCAGGAACAAAGGCACCAGCAGGGCCAGCACCACGGCGGCGAATCCGATCCGGCGGCCGGCCGCAGTCAGTTGCCGGGTATCGGGGCCCCTGGATGCGGACCCGCCCGGCCAGTGACGGACCAGGCGCCCCCACAGCCGTACCCGTTCCCGCCCCTCCGCTGACAGCAGCGCCAGATATCCCATGATCCCCAGGCAGAACACCACCGCGGCGCCGAAGCCGCCGGGCCGGGCATCCGTTGTCAGCGGCACGCAGAACAGCACCAGCAGCGGGAGGCCAGCGGTGGCGGGCCGGCGCAGCCGCACCCCGACCAGGTCGGTGATGGCAGCGACCAGCCCGATCCCGGCAGCGGTCACCAGCGTGATCCCCTGGCTGACCGGGACCGGCGGGGCGTACTTCGCCATCACCGCCGCCGCGCGGCCCACCCGCCCCCCCAGGTGATGCACCGTGCAGAGGGCGGGCTGGAGGTGGGGGGACTTGCGGTAGGGCTTGAACCCGTCGTGGACAGCGACCCCGCTGAAGTTCGGGAGCACGCCGGCGTGGTCGAGGCCGTCAAAGCCGCGTTTGTCGTGCAGCGAGTAGTAGGTCGCCTGCTCGGTGCTCGCCGAGAACAGCCAGCGCAGCTTCCCTTCCGCGCGGGCGCCGGTCTCGTCGAAGTGCGCGACCGGCGCGGCGGTGATCTGCGCGTGCACCTCGTCCAGGAACGGTCCGAGATCCTCGGCGCCGCGGGCGACGAACCCGGCCAGCGTCCCGGTCGAGAGCGGCGCGCCGATCCAGTCCGACAACAAGCGGGCCGCCCGCCCGTAGGGAAGGTGCTGGTAGCTCACCAGGTAGATCCCGAGCACCCGCACGCGCGGGCCGTACGGCGTCGGCGCGCTGACCGCGGCCGACGTACCCGCGACCTTCTGGAAGCCGGGCACCGGGCACGATGGGAAGCCGTGGGACGTCAACATCGGAAATCGGTTTTTCAAAGCCTACATCGTCCCCCTCGACTACATTAGCAACACACTCGTGATCGAAAAGCCATGACTCCTCCCGCCGGCGTCGAATCGTTCCGTGGCGGCGCGGCTCCGAGGGGAAGTCGCGTTGCTGCGGTTTTTTGATTCTGATTCGGTCCGGTGGCGTTGCTCAATCGCCCTTTCGGTCCGCTCGAACAAGGACGTTAGTGAAAAGCGGCCGGCGCAGACGGGATGGCGCCGGCCGCATTCAGCAAGAAAACTACTGACAGCCCGCCTTCTGGGGAGCCGATAGGCTCGTGAGTGTTGTCATGTC
>OFHG01000442.1_pt1 | contig 16840 bp, 11 predicted proteins | sample 1521931 | NCBI WGS metagenome assembly OFHG01 (sample SAMEA2468438, study PRJEB22500) | soil metagenome | biome: Glassland; feature: Farmland; material: Clay | place: Australia | collected 2013-01-31 | depth 0.55 m
CCGATGTTGAGCATGCCGATCTCGCTGACCGGGGTCGCCTCGTAGAAATAGTTGAGGAAGCCGGGCGTGCGATCGGTGAGTTCGCGGTAGGCGTCTTCGCCGATCTCGGACAGTTGCTGCATGATCGCCAGGTAGTCGTCATTATCCGGTGCCGGCGATGCTATGACGCCGCGGCTTGCCTTGAGCAGGCCGGATACGCCCATGGTCAGTTCGAACACCGCGGTTTCGGCGTTGCTGTACTTGTATGACAGCACCTCGCCCTGCTCGGTGAACTTGATCTCGCCGTGCACGGTGCCGGCGGGCTGAGCCATGATCGCCTCGTGGGTGGGACCGCCGCCGCGGCCGACGGTGCCGCCGCGGCCGTGGAACAGGCGGCATTCGATGCCGCGCCCGCGGGTCAGTTCGGTGATCTTTTTCTGCGCCTGATAGAGGCTCCAGGACGAAGCCAGGATGCCGCCGTCCTTGCACGAGTCGGAGTAGCCGAGCATCACCTCCTGGCGGTTGCCGGCGGCTTTGAGCAGCGCGGCATAGCAGGTGTTGTCAAGCAGCGCCGTCATCACCGGCTCGATGTGCTCCAGGTCGACGATGGTTTCGAACAGCGGCGAGATGTGGATGTCGCAGAACCATTCGTCGCCGCGGCGGCCGGCGAGGCCGGCCTGGCGCGCCAGGAACATCACCTCCAGTACGTGGCTGGCGGCGTGGGTCATGGAGATGACGTAGTCGCCGAAGACCTTGGGGCTGATCTCCTTGCGCATGCGCGCAACGACCTTGAACACTTCGAGGGTTTCGCGGGTGTTTTCGCTCAGTGTGCTGCGATCGACGGTCGGTTGATCGTGGTGGCCGATGAGGTCTGACAACAACGCCAGCCGCTGGTGTTCGTCCAGCGCCGCATAGTCGACGGGTTCGTTCTGCTGCGCCAGCAACTCGGCCACTGCTTCGGTATGGCGGGTCGATTCCTGGCGGATGTCGAGATGGACCAGGAAGAAGCCGAAGGTTTCGGTGAGGTGGATCAGGTCCTTCAGTTCGCCGTCGGCGATGAGCTGGTCGCCGTGGGAGATCAGTGAGTCCCGGATCACATGCAGGTCGTGGAGGAATTCGCCTTCGGTATGGTAGCCGGCGGTGGTGGCCTCCACCTCGGCGCCTTCGAGACGTGTCTCGACAGTACGTAGGTTCTGCGTCAGGCGGTGGCGCATGATGTAGAGCTTGCGCCGGTAGGGTTCTGAGATGAAGCGCTGCGGTTTGTCGCTGAAGGCTTCGTCGGTGAACGATGCCTCGTCGCGCTGCAGGCTGGCGATGAAGGCCTCGCTGGGCGAGCACAGCAGATGCGAATGGGTGAGGACATGCGACAGGCGGGTGACGCGGTCGATGTACTCGCGCAGGATCTCGCGGTGTTGCAGCCGCACCGCCATTACGGTTGTTTCCGCGGTGACGAAGGGGTTGCCGTCGCGGTCGCCGCCGATCCATGAACCGAAACGGAGGAAGCTGGGGATGTCGACCTTGCAGTCGTCGCCGTAGATGCGGCGCACCGCCTTTTCCATGTTGCGATAGGTGACCGGTATCGCCTGGAACAGGCTTTCGCGGAAATAGAACAGGCCGTTCTTGATCTCGTCGCGCACCTGCGGCCGCTGGGCGCGCACCTCGTCGGTCTTCCACAGGATCTGGATCTCGGCCTTCAGTTCGTTGCCTATCTCGCGCTGCCCTTCCTTGCCGATGCGCGGGTCGTCGAGGCGTTCGCTGAGCAGGAAGATGCGGCGCAGGCTCTCCATCAGGGTGCGGCGCTTGGCCTCGGTCGGATGGGCGGTGAACACCGGCATGTAGACCAGCTTGTCTAGCAGGGTCTGCAACTGCTCGGGTGCGATACCGCGGCTCTTGAATTCGCGCAGGGCCTCGTCGAAGGAACCGGTCCACAGGGGGCCGCCGCTGCGCAGGGCGCGGCGCCGGGTGCGATAGAGATCGGCTTCCTCGGCGATGTTGGCGAGGCTGAAATAGGTGCTGAAGGCGCGCACCACATGGGTGACGGTTTCCGGATCGAGGCCGGCGATGAAGCGGTTGAGGCGCAGGCGCTGGCGCGGCGTATCTTCGCGGCGCAGGCGGATATAGCCCTTGCGCAGGATTTCCACCGCGGCGTATACCTTTTCGCCGGCCTGACTGCGGAGTATTTCGCCCAGCAGTGAGCCGAACAGCCTTACCCGGCTTCGCAACTGGTTGTCGTTCGCGCTTATCATAAGGGATGCTCTGCCCACAGCCTGCGGCCCGGCCCTGGTTTTCCAAAGGGAAAGTGGTGGCGGAGTTCTGGTGTCCGCGCCGCCGCACAAAGCAGCCCAGTATACCGCAAAGTGCAGCGCGCCGTCGCCGCGTGGTGTCAGCGGTCGGCCGTTATGGCCTGTTGGTAGAGCTCACGGTATGCCGCGGCGCTGCGCTCCCAGCTGTAGTCCTGGGCCATGGCGGTGAGCATCAACTTACGCCACACGCGCGGCCGCGCGTAGAGTTGGAGCGCGGTGGTCACGGCCTCGGTCAGCGCCGCGACGGTGGTGTCCTGGAACACAATGCCGGTGGCGCGCCCCTCCGCCAGCGCCGACTTGTCGGCATGCACCACGGTGTCGACCAGACCGCCGGTGCGGCGTACCACCGGCACCGTGCCGTAGCGCAGACTGAAGATCTGGTTGAGTCCGCAGGGCTCGAAACGCGACGGCATCAGGAACAGGTCGGACCCGGCCTCCACCAGATGTGCGGAACGCTCGTCGTAACCGATCAGGGCGCCGACTCGGCCCGGGTATTGATCGGCGAGGTCGCGCAAGGCCTGTTCGAAGCGAGGTGCGCCGGTACCCACTACCACGACCTGCAGCGGTTGCGTCAATAACTGCGGCAGTGCCGCGATCACCAGATCCACGCCCTTCTGTTCCACCAGGCGGCCGACCAGGCCCAGCAGCGGGATATCCGGCGACTCGGTCAGGTTGAATTGCCGCTGTAACGCGCCCTTGTTCTTTTTTTTGCCCTGAGTTCGCGCCGGGGAATAGGGGTAGGGAATTAATGGGTCGTGGGCGGGGTCCCAGGTATGGTAGTCGACGCCGTTGAGGATGCCGCGCAGCCGGTCGGCGCGATAGGTGAGCAGCCCTTCCAGGCCGTAGCCGTACTCGGCGCTGCGGATCTCGTCGGCATAGGTGGGGCTGACCGTGGTGATCCAGTCGGCGAAGGCGAGACCGCCCTTGATGAACGAGAAGCTGCCGTAGAACTCCATCGCCTCCATGCGCCACAGGTCCGAAGGCAACGCCAACGCCACGAAGGTGTCCCAGGGGAAGACCCCCTGGTAGGCCAGGTTATGGATGGTGAATACGGTGCCGGGGCGCGACGGCTCATGGGCCAGCAACGCCGGCACCAGGCCGGTCTGCCAGTCGTTGCAGTGCACCACCTCGGCGCCCCAGCCCAACCCGGCCCGGTCCTGCGCCAGTTCGACCACGGCGCGGGCAAACAGCGCGAAGCGGGCCGCATTGTCCGGCCAGTCGTCGCCGTTGGGAGCCATATAGGGGCCGCCGTCGCGATCGAAATGGGCGGGCGAGTCGATCAGCCACAGTACCACCTCGGTGGCGGGCAGCCGGCCTTCGAGGATGCGCACCTGTTGCGCAGTGCCCGGTAGCCGTAGTTGCGCCACAGGTCGCAGCGCAGGCAGCCGTTGCAGCACGCTGCGATAGGCGGGCAGCACCAGGCGCACGTCGTCGCCCAGCGTCTGCAGTACCGTGGGCAGGGTACCGCTGACGTCGCCCAGACCGCCGGTTTTGATGAGGGGATGGGCTTCGCTGCTTGCAAACAGTACTCGCGACATATACTGGATCTATCAATGTGGTGTGAGTGGAAGGCCGGGGTCGCCGGGAAGGCGTATTGTTAAACGATGATGCCAGAGGAGCAAGCGATGAGAGTAGCAATGATCGGTTTGGGCAAGATGGGCGGCAATATGGCGCGCCGCCTGCGGCGCCATGATATCGAAGTGGTCGGCTACAGTCTGTCGACCGACGCGGCGCGCAGCCTGGCCGAGGAGGCGGGCGTGGTGGCCGCCGATTCGCTGACGGCGGCGGTGGCGGCGTTGCAGGCCCCCAGAATCGTGTGGCTGATGCTGCCGAGCGGCAAGCCGACCGAAGCCACGGTGCAGGAGCTGACCCGCCTGCTGGAGGCCGGCGACATCGTGATCGACGGCGGCAACTCCAATTATCATGACAGCCAGCGGCGCGGCGCGTTGCTGGCGCAGCACGGCATCGCCTTTGTCGACGTGGGCACTTCCGGCGGCGTATGGGGACTGGACAATGGTTACTGTCTGATGGCGGGCGGTGACGACGCGGCGATGAAACAGGTCGCACCCCTGCTCCAGGCGCTGGCGCCGGCGCCCGAGCGCGGCTGGGCTCACGTGGGACCGATCGGGGCCGGCCATTTCGTCAAGATGGTCCATAACGGCATCGAATACGGCATGATGCAGGCGTTCGCCGAGGGGTTTTCCCTGCTGCGCAGCAAGCAGGAATTCGGGCTGGACCTGGCGCAGGTGGCGGAGTTGTGGCGCCACAGTTCGGTGGTCCGCAGCTGGCTGCTGGACCTGACGGCCGATGCGCTGGCCCAGGATCAGGAGCTGAAGGACATCGCACCGGTGGTGGCCGATTCCGGCGAGGGGCGCTGGACGGCGCTGGAGGCGATCGAGCAGGGCGTGCCGCTGCCGGTGATCACGCTGGCGTTGCAGATGCGCTTTGCCAGCCAGGATAGCGAGGGCTATCCGGCCAAACTATTGGCGTTGATGCGCAACGGCTTCGGCGGCCATAACGTCGAAAAGCGCTAGCGCGCACAAGGAGTGATTATGATCGAGCCCTGCACCTTCGTCATCTTCGGTGCCACCGGCAATCTGTCCTACAACAAGCTGTTACCGGCGCTCTATCACCTGGAAGAGGCCAAGCGGCTGCCCGATGCCATGCGTATCGTCAGTTTCGGGCGGCGCGATTACGACGACGAAGGGTGGCGCAGCGAAGTGGAGGGCGTGCTCAACTCGCGGGTGCGCCGCGGTCTGCACGCCGAGGTGTTTCAGCGCTTTGCCCGGCGCCTGCACTATTTCCAGGGCGACATGAACGATGCTGACGCCTACCGCCGGTTGCGGCGCACCTTGAGCGAGGAGAGTCATTTCCCCGACAACGTGGTGTTCTACATGGCGATCCGGCCTGCGGAGTTCGGTGTGGTCAGCGATCTGCTGGCCGAGAGCGGGCTGAATGTGGAGGACTCGGGCTGGCGCCGCCTGGTGATCGAAAAGCCCTTCGGCTACGACCTGGAGAGCGCGCAGCTGCTGGAGGAACGGCTGCACCGCCACTTCAGTGAAACGCAGCTGTTCCGCATTGACCACTACCTGGGCAAGAGCACGGTGCAGAACGTGCTGGTATTTCGTTTTGCCAACCTGATGATGGAGCCGGTGTGGAATCGCAACTACATCGACCACGTGCAGATCACCCATGCCGAATCCAAGGGTATCGAGACCCGCGCCGAGTATTACGACAGCGCCGGCGCACTGCGCGACATGCTGCAGAGCCATCTGCTGCAGATGCTGACCCTGGTGGCGATGGAGCCGCCGGCGGCCCTGGACGCCGAGTCGCTGCGCGACGAAAAGGTGAAGGTGCTGAAATCGATCCGGCCGATCCCGCCCAGCGCGGTGCATGCCCATGCCTTTCGCGCGCAATACGGCCGCGGCGTAATCGACGGCAACAAGGTGTCGCCCTATATCGAGGAAGAGGGCGTCGACAACCGCAGTACCACAGAAACCTATGCCGCGCTCAAGCTCTATATCGACAACTGGCGCTGGCGCAACGTGCCGTTCTACATCCGCACCGGCAAGCGCATGGCGGCCGATACCTCGATGATCGCCATCCGTTTCAAACATCCGCCGCAACAGCTGTTCCGCCGTACCCACCTGGAGGAGATCAAGCCCAATTGGCTGCTGCTGTCGATCCAGCCGCAGGAGTGCCTGAGCATCGAGATGCAGGTGAAGGTTCCCGGTCTGGAGATGCGCACCGGCACCACGCGCCTGGACGCCAGCTATTGCGGCATCACCCAACGGCAGCTGGATGCCTATGAGGCGCTGTTGCTGGATGTAATCGAAGGGGACCACTCGCTGTTTCTGCGCTACGATGAAGTGCGCTGGGCGTGGCAGGTGGTCGACCCCATTCTTAAGGTTTGGTCGATGGAGCGCGATTTTATCCACACCTATCCGGCCGGCAGCATGGGACCGCAGGAGGCGAACCGGTTGTTCGATCGCGAAGACCAGATGTGGCGCGACTCCCTCGATTCCACCGACGACGATATCAACGAATGATAAGGACGATGTGATGCCTGACTTGGTCAAGAGCTCCGCCTGGAAAAGGCTGGGCGCGCACTATGAGAGCATGGCGCATGTCCATATGCGCGACCTGTTTCAACGCGATCCGCAGCGCTTCGAACGTTTTTCGACCCGCGTCGACGATCTGCTGCTGGATTATTCCAAGAACCGCATCACCGAGGAGACCATGGAGCTGCTGTTGGATCTGGCGCGCCAGGCCGATGTGACCGGTTGGTGCGACCGCATGTTCCGCGGCGAAAAGATCAACAACACGGAGGACCGCGCCGTGCTGCATGTGGCCCTGCGCAACCGCAGCGCCCAGCCGATCATGGTGGACGGCGAGAACGTCATGCCCAAGGTGGAGGCGGTGCTGGCCAAGATGCGCGAGTTTTCCGCGGCGGTGCGCGGCGGCGGCTGGACCGGCTACAGTGGCAAGGCGATCAGCGACGTGGTCAATATCGGTATCGGCGGCTCGGACCTGGGTCCCTACATGGCGACCGAGGCGTTGCGCCCCTACGGCAGCGCCGGGTTGCGCGTCCATTTCGTCTCCAACGTGGATGCCACCCAGATCGCCGAGACGCTCAGGCGCGTGGAGCCCGAAACGACGCTGTTCATCGTGGCCTCGAAGACCTTTACCACCCAGGAGACGCTGACCAATGCGCGCACCGCGCGCCACTGGCTGGTGGAGGCGGCGGGCGACGAGGCGAGCGTGGCAAAGCACTTCGTGGCGCTCTCCACCAATGCCGAAGCGGTGGCCGCATTCGGTATCGATACGCGCAATATGTTCGAATTCTGGGATTGGGTCGGCGGCCGCTATTCGCTGTGGTCGGCCATCGGCCTGTCCATCGCGCTGTTTATCGGCATGGACAACTTCGAAGAGATGCTGGCCGGCGGCCACGACATGGACAGCCACTTTCACAGCGCGCCGCTGGCGCGCAACATGCCGGTGATCCTCGGATTGCTGGGGATTTGGTACAACAACTTCTTCGGTGCGCAAAGCTATGCCATTTTGCCCTACGACCAATATCTGCACCGTTTCCCCGCCTACCTGCAACAGCTGGAGATGGAAAGCAACGGCAAGCGGGTGACGCGCGACGGCGAGAATATCACCTGGTCAACGGCGCCGGTCATTTGGGGCGAACCCGGCACCAACGGCCAACATGCGTTCTACCAGTTGATCCACCAGGGTACCAAGCTGGTGCCGGTGGACTTTCTGGCACCGTTGCAGAGCCACAATCCCATCGGCGATCACCACGCGATTCTGCTGTCCAACGTGTTTGCCCAGGGCGAGGCGTTGATGAAAGGAAAAAACGAGCGGGAGGCGCGCGCCGAGCTGACCGACGAAGGGTTGGACGAGGAGAGGATCAACGAATTGCTCAACCACAAGATATTTCCCGGCAACCACCCCAGCAATACCTTGCTGTTCACCAAGCTGACGCCGCGCACTCTGGGCCGGCTGATCGCGCTGTATGAACACAAGGTGTTCGTGCAGGGCGTCGTCTGGCGCGTCAATTCGTTCGATCAATGGGGGGTGGAGTTGGGCAAGCAACTGGCCAAGACGATTCTGCCGGAGTTGGCGGACACGGCAGCCGCTAGTGCGCACGACGCCTCCACCAACGGGCTGATCAATTATTACAAGGAAAATAAATCCTAGTTGCGCCGCCGGCTGGCGGCTGCAATACGGATACGGTTGCAGTGACATCGGTTTTGTGGTTGTGTAGCGCCACGAGCGGGGCAGCAACAGGATAGCGGGGGGCGCCGCACCGGCCGCATATAACACTATCGTGGAGAATCGATGATGGAGCACGTTAATCCTTATCAGGCACCGTCCGCCGACGTTTCCGCCGTTCCGACCGCGGGCGGGTATGACGAAACCGGTCCGTTGTCGCCGCAAGGGCGTTTCGGCCGGCTCAGCTATCTTGCCTGGGGCATGGTCTTCGGCGTCATTGCCTATATCGTGATGATCGCCGTCGGCGGTTCCATGATGCTGACGCAGGATATGGCGCATCCTCGAATCGGGATGCTGTGGCTGCCGCAGTTGGCGATGTCGGTAATCTTCGTGCTGTTCGTCATCCGCCGGCTGCACGATTTCGATGCCTCGGGGTGGTGGACGCTGCTGCTGTTTGTGCCGTTCGTCAATCTCATCTTCGCCCTGGTGTTGGCACTCAAGGCGGGTACGGCCGGCGCCAACCGCTACGGACCGCCGCGTCTTACCCGCGGCTGGGAGAAGGTGCTCGGCTATATCGGCATCGGCTTTTGGGCATTGGGAATCATCGGTATCCTTGCCGCCGTGATCATCCCGTTGCTTGCCCGCTGATGTCGTTTTGTTGAACGCACCGCTCGACACTGTCTATACCTTTGAAACTCCTGAAGGGGTGGACCTGGGCCTGCGCATCGCCGGTCCGGTGCCGCGTGCGCTCGCCTGGGCCATCGACGCGGCGATACGTTACGCCGTGGTGTTCGCCTTGTCGCTGGCGATCTTCTCCCTGGCCAAGCTCGGTTTCGGCATTTTTCTGGTGGTGCTGTTTCTGCTGGAATGGCTCTACCCGGTATTTTTCGAAGTGACGCGCGGCGCCACGCCGGGCAAAAAGGCGCTGGGGCTGGTGGTGCTGCACGATAACGGCACGCCGGTGGGCTGGACCGCATCGCTGATACGCAATCTGTTGCGGGTGGTGGATTTTTTCCCTGTGCTGTACGCGACCGGGCTGGCCAGCGTATTGATCAACCGGCAGTTCAAGCGTCTCGGTGATTTGGCCGCCGGCACCTTGGTGGTGTATGCGGACCAGGGCAGAACCTCAGTGGCGCCTCAGGCGGCGGAAGCGCTGCCGTTGCCGGTGGCGGTTTCGGTGGATGAGCAGCGCGCGCTGCTGGACTTTGCGGAACGGAGCAGCGCACTGGCTCCGGCACGGGTGGCGGAGTTGGCGCAGATATTGACGGGTGAGAATGGGGCGCAGGCGGTGCACATGGTGCATGGCTACGCCTGTTGGTTGGCGCGAGGACGATGAAGCAGCAACAGTTTATCGAACATCACCGCTCGGTTTGGGAAGCATTGCGTCAGACGCTGGACGAACTGGAGAAGCCGCCGCGACGGCGCGACGGCTCCGATCTGGAGCGGTTGCCGGAACTCTACCGGCGGGTGTGTGCCGACCTCGCCTTGGCCAAGGAGCGGCGTTACAGCAGCGGGTTGGTGGACGAGCTCCACGACCTGGCGATGCGCGGTCATAGCGTGCTGTATCGGCGCAAGAGTTTGTGGTGGTGGCGCGTCGCCATCTTTATCTGGGTCGTGTTTCCCTCCACGCTACGCAAGAATGCCCGCCTGTTCTGGTTGGCGACGGCGCTGTTTTATCTGCCGGCGCTGGCCCTGGGTGGCCTCTGCTACCACAACAACGATTTCATCTACACGGTGATGAGTCCGCACCAAGTGGCGCAGATGGAGTACATGTACGATCCGGGCAACAGCAAGCTCGGGCGCAGCGAGGCGCGGGAATCGAGCACCGACTTCGAAATGTTCGGCTACTACATCTGGAACAATATCGGCATCGGCTTTCGCACCTTCGCCAGCGGCATCTTCTTCGGCATCGGGACGCTGCTGGCGTTGCTGTTCAACGGCGTCACCATCGGCGCGGTGGCCGGCCATCTGACGGAGCTGGGGTTCGTCGGAACGTTCTGGCCGTTTGTGGCGGGCCATAGCGCATTCGAGTTGACGGCCATCTGCATCAGCGGTACCGCGGGATTGATGTTGGCGCGGGCATTGTTGGTGCCGGGCCGCCGCACGCGTGGCGAGGCATTGCGCGTCGAGGCGGCGGCGGCCGTGCAGCTGATCATGGGGGCCGCGTTGCTGTTGCTGGTGGCGGCCTTCATCGAGGCATTTTGGTCGGCCGACGGCGCGGTGCGCCCGGTGTTGAAATTTGCAGTGGCGGCGCTGCTGTGGCTGAGCGTCGTGCTTTATCTGTCGCTGGCGGGGCGCGGCCGCGATGCAGCTTGAACAGATGGCGGCCAACGTGCGCTACCGCACCTCCTGGGAGGGGGTGGACCTGGGGTTCGTGATCGCGCGCCAATGGTTTATGCCGTTGTGGGGACTTTGGTGGCTGACCGCCTTGCCGATCACGCTGCTGGCGGTGTTGCTGTTGCATCGTTCCCCGCTGTTGGTCGGACTGGCGCTCTGGTGGTGCAAGCCGCTGTACGAACCGATGCTGCTGTTTTGGCTGAGCCGGCGCCTGTTCGGCGAGACGCTGTCGTGGCGGGAGCTCGCCGGCCAGTGGCGTACGGTGCTGCTGCCGCGACTGCTCGCCAATCTGTCGTTGTGGCGGCTGGGCGGCAACCGCTCACTGTTTCTGCCGGTTTCCCAACTGGAGCGACTGCACGGGGCGCAACGGCGCAAGCGGATCAAGGTTCTCGGCGGTGGCCAGTCGGCGGGGATCTGGCTGACGCTGGTTGGTGCCAATTTCGAGATGATCTTCGGCCTCGGCCTGCTGTTGTTGCTGCTTTACCTGCTGCCGAGCCAGTTACTGCCGGAGCATCCGTGGTTGATCTCCGGGGGGGACCGGCCGCTGCTGATCTGGCTTGCCAACGGCTTCTGGTTGCTGGCCATGTCGGTGATTGCGCCGTTCTATGTGGCCGGCGGCTTCGCGCTTTACCTCACCCGTCGTTCCCAACTGGAGGCGTGGGATCTGGAGCTGCCGTTCCGCCACATGGCGCCGCGCTTCCGTGCGGCGCGCGCTGCCGCGCTGGTCTGCTGTGCGCTGCTGTTCATGGGGCTGGTGCCGTGCGGCGGCGCCCGTGCGGCAGAGTCCGGCACGCCGACGGTGCAGGCCGCCCGGTCCGCTGCCGACGTCACGACGGGTATCGGCACAGAGCAGGTCCGCAGCGCCATCAAACAGGTGTTGGCCGATCCCGCCTTCGGCAAGGAGAAGACCGAACACTACTGGAAATACATCGGAGCGAAGCGCAAGCCGGATGAAAAAAAGCGCCTGGAACCGTTCGCCTGGATCGCCGCCGTCGCCGAGGTGTTGAAATATCTGCTGTGGGTGGCGGCGGCGTTTGCTCTGGGATGGTTGCTGATGTATGTAGCCCAACTGCGCGCATGGTTGCCGCGGCGGCGTACCACGCGCGCGGCGCCGATTGCGACGACTTTGTTCGGTTTGCCGATTACGCCGGAGTCGTTGCCCGACGACGTGGTCGGCGCTATTCACGCCCTGGTCGAGGCGGGACAGCTGCGGGCTGCGCTCAGCCTGCTTTACCGGGCTACGCTGGTGCGCCTGATGCACGATTACCATCTGCGCATCCCGGAGAGCGCGACCGAGGGCGAGTGCCAACGTCTGGTGCGCAGCCAGCGTTCCGAACCGGAGTCGGCATTCTTCAGCCAGTTGACCCAGGCATGGACACGTTGCGCCTATGGCCATGTGATGCCGACGCCTGCCAATATCGCCCTGCTGACCGACTCGTGGCGGCGGTACTACGAAGGCGGCCGCGATGACTGAACGCCTGTTGCGGCTGCTTGCCGTCGCCATCGTCATCGGCGGCACGATCTGGGGCGGCTACTGGTTCCGCCATCACTTCGAGTGGGCGACCCGTGCCGTGCGCAGCGGTTATACCGAAACGGCGCTGCGCGACCCGTTTCTGGCGGCGGAACGTTTTGTCGACAAAATGGGCGACCACGCCTCCAGTGTGGCCGGTACCCGTCTGCGGCGTTCGCTACCGCCCGCTGACGGGGTGCTCGTCGTCTACCGTTTTTGGGAAATATCGGACGCCAGACGGCAGCAGGCACTGCGCCACTGGATTGAGGCGGGCGGACGTTTGATCGTCGCGGCGGATGATTCGCTGTTGGGTCAGCACGGTACGCGAGCGAAGGGATTTCTGGCGCAGCTGGGGGTGCATTTGAAGCTGGCCGGTGCTGACTCGAAACGGAAGCGGCCGGATACGGCGGCGATCAAATTTGCCGAATATCCCCGGCCGCTGCAGATCCACTTCAGCCCCTACCGTTACCTGGAGGAGACCGGCCGCAAGGCGACGGCGGCAGTACCGTGGGGCGACGGTTACTGCCTGTTGCAGTACCGCTTGGGGGACGGTCTGGTGACGGTGCTGAGCGACAATGATTTCCTCACCAATCGGCAGATCGGCAAATACGACCATGCCTTGGCGCTGGCCCTGTTGACCGGCCTGCCGCAGCACGCACCGGTGTGGTTCGTGCACGACGTGGAGATGCCCGCGCTGCCGGCGGTGATCTGGCAATATGCCGCCACGGTGGTGACGGCCGGCGCGGTGGCGCTGGTGCTGTGGTTGTGGCACATGGGCGGGCGCCTCGGACCGTTGCTGCCGCCGCAACAGCGGCCGCGCCGCGATCTCGGCGAACATCTGGAGGCGAGCGCCAATTTTCTGTGGCGGCTGGATAGCGCTCAGCAGCTGTTTCGCGCCAACCAGCTGCGGCTGGAACAGTCCTGGCTCAACAAGCACTATCTGCTGCGGGCGATGACGCGTGAGCAGCGCTGCGTCTGGATCGCCGCGCGCGCCGGGCTGTCGCAGCGGGCGGTGGAACGCGCGCTGTACGGCGAGTATCGGGTGGAACGGGACTTTGTCGAACTGAGCGGCTATTTGCAGATTCTGGATATGACGCTGTAACGAGGAAGGACGAAACGATGACAGCTGTGAGCGAAGCACAACAGACCTTGGACGCGGCCAGTGCCCGGATCCGCAACCTGGAGGCAATGATTGCCCGCACCGTGATTGGACAGCGCCGCGTGATCCGCGAGCTTATCGTCGCCTTGGTGGCGGGCGGACACGTGCTGGTGGAAGGGTTGCCGGGACTGGGGAAGACGCTGCTGGTGCGCAGCCTCGCCAAGGCGGTCGGCGGCAATTTTTCGCGGGTGCAGTTCACACCCGACCTGATGCCGAGCGATATCACCGGACACGCCATCTTCGATATGAAGGCCGAGACCTTCCGCATCCGGCGCGGTCCGATCTTCTGCAATTTCCTGCTCGGCGACGAGATCAACCGGGCGCCGGCCAAAACGCAGTCGGCACTGCTGGAGGCGATGCAGGAGGAGCAGGTGACCATCGAGGGCAGCGCCTTCCCGCTGGCCCAGCCGTTCCTGGTGATGGCGACGCAAAATCCGGTGGAGCAGGAAGGCACCTATCCGTTGCCCCAGGCGCAGTTGGATCGTTTCCTGCTCAACGTCCACATCGCCTATCCCAGCGAAGTGGAAGAACGCCAGCTGGTGCGGCAGGTGACCGCCAATGCCGTCGGCAATCAACTGGATGTTTCGGCGATCACGCAGGTGATCACGCCGGAGGACGTGGTGACGGTGCAAAAGGCGGCGGCGCAGGTCGACGTCGACGAGGTGATCCTCGAATATATCGTGCGCATCGTGCGCGGCAGCCGCAACTGGCAAGGCATCGAAACCGGTGCCGGACCGCGTGCCGCCATCGCGCTGCTGCGCTGTGCCCGTGCCCAGGCCCTCGCCAACGGCAATTTCTTCGTCACGCCGGATGACGTGAAACAGATCGCGCCGGCCGTGCTGCGTCACCGCATCAAGCTCACTGCCGATCTGGAGATTGAAGGTTATCGGCCCGACGACGTTCTCAACGACCTGCTGGCCAACGTCGAGGCGCCGCGCCGGTGAGATTGACGCCCGGCCCACGGCTGATCGGCGCGGCGCTGGCGTGGCTCGCGCTGGGATTGGCCGCGGCGCTGTGGCGCGAGCTGCTCGCGCTCTGGCAGCTGGCTGCCGTGGGACTCGGCGCCGCGGCGTTTGCCGATCTAATGCGGCTGCGCCGTCTGTCCCCGCCGCAGGTGACGCGTCGGCTCGACCGCAATCTGCCGGTAGCGGCATGGTCGACGGTCACCCTGAACGTATGCAATACGGGCAGGCAGCCGGTCGACTTTGTGCTGCATGATCTGCACCCGCCGGAATTCGAGGTGTGCGGGATGCCGCTGAGCGCAATGTTGCTGCCGGGACAGGATGTGGAGATTCGTTACCAGCTCAAACCGCCGACGCGCGGGGCGTTCCAGGTACCCGGTACCGACATCGGGCTGGCGTCGCCGTGGCGACTGTGGCGCGAGCGACGTCGCGCCGGTAGCGCCCAGCTGTTGCGCGTCTATCCGAATTTTGCGGAGATCGCCAACTACGCGCTGCTGGCGACCGATAACCGTTTGAGCCAAATGGGGGTGCGGCGCCGGCAGCGGCGCGGCGAGGGCAATGATTTCCACCAATTGCGCGAATACCACAGCGGCGATTCGCTGCGTCAGATCGACTGGAAGGCCACTTCCCGTTATCGCAAGCTCATCTCCAGGGAATATCAGGACGAGCGCGACCAGCAGATACTGTTCATGGTCGATTGCGGCCGGCGCATGCATCACGCGGACGCGGCGCGCGTCCATCTGGACGAAGCGCTCAACGCCATGCTGCTGCTGGCCTACGTTTCCGTGCGTCAGGGTGATGCGGTCGGTTTCATGGCCTTCGGCGGAGTGCGTCGCTGGTTCGCGCCGCGCAAGGGCGCACAGGTGGTGACAGGGCTGCTGAATGCCACCTACGATCTGCAGTCGACGACCGCCGTCGCCGACTACCGCTCGGCCGCCGGCGAGGTGATGGCGCTGCAACGACGGCGCGCGCTGATCGTCGTATTGACCAATACCCGCGACGAGGATCACTCGGACCTGGAGGCGGCGGTGCGCGTGATGCGCGGGCGCCATCTGGTGGTGGTGGCGGATTTGCGCGAAACGCTGCTGGACGAGCTGGTCGCCCATCCGGTCCACTCGCTGGACGATGCGCTACGCTTTCACGCCACCGAGGAGTACCTGACGCGCCGGCACGAAAGCCATGAACGTCTCAGCCACCACGGCGCGCGCGTGCTCGACATCACGCCGCGCCAGTTGCCGGTTGCGTTGGTCAATCAATATTTTTCCATCAAACGCAGCGGTACGCTGTGATCTCCGCCCGGTGATGCGCGACGGCGATGCCGCGGGACCCGCGCACAGAGCGCGGGTCACCGGCCCGGCCCGGCTTACGGATGAAACCTGAGGATGATTCCGGCCAGGGGCGGAAGTGTCAGCGATAGCGACCAGGAGCGCCCCATGGCAGGTATCGCTTCGGCATCCACGCTACCGGCGTTGCCCAGGTTGCCGCCGCCGTAGTAGGCGGAATCCGAGTTGAACAACACCTCGTAGCGGCCCGGACGCGGCACGCCGAGGCGGAAGTTGTGGTGCGGCATCGGGGTGAAGTTGAGCGCCACCACGGCGATCTCGTCACCGTCGCGGCGCAAATAGCTGAGCAGCGATTGCTGGCGATCGTGGCAGTCGATCCAGTCGAACCCCTGGCCCTCGAAATCGTAGCGGTGCAGCGGGCGCTGTTCGCGGTGCAGGCGGTTGAGGTCCGCCACCAGACGCTGCACCCCTTGGTGCTGGGGCCGGTCCAGCAGATACCAGTCCAGCGGCTGGTCGTCGTTCCACTCGGCGCCATGGGCGAATTCATCGCCCATGAACAGCAGTTTCTTGCCCGGCATGGTGAACATGTAGGTGTAGAGCAGGCGCAGGTTGGCAAAGCGCTGCCACTCGTCGCCCGGCATCTTGTCCAGCATGGAGCGTTTCTGGTGCACCACTTCGTCGTGCGAGAAGGGCAGGATGAAATTTTCGCTGAAGGCGTAGAGCAGACCGAAGGTGAGCATGTCGTGGTGGTAGGCGCGATGGACCGGGTCCTTATGCATATAGCTCAAGGTGTCGTTCATCCAGCCCATGTTCCATTTCATCGAAAAACCCAGGCCGCCCATGCTGACCGGGCGTGACACCATCGGCCAGGCGGTCGATTCCTCGGCCATGGTGAGGGCGCCGGGGAACTGTTCATGTACTACGCTATTGAGTTCACGCAGGAAGGTGATCGCCTCCAGATTCTCGCGTCCGCCGTAGACGTTGGGGGCCCAATCGCCCGCTTGGCGCGAGTAGTCCAGATAGAGCATGGAGGCGACGGCGTCAACGCGTAGCGCGTCGATATGGAACTCCTCCATCCAATAAACCGCGCTGGAAATGAGGAAATTCTTCACCTCGTTGCGGCCGTAGTTGAAGATCAGCGTGCCCCAGTCGCGATGCTCGCCGCGGCGCGGATCCTCGTGTTCGTACAGGGGACTGCCGTCGAAGCGCGCCAGAGCGTAGCCGTCGCGCGGGAAATGGGCGGGCACCCAGTCCAGAATGACGCCGAGGCCGTTCTGGTGGCACAGGTCGATGAAATAGCGCAGGTCGTCCGGAGGGCCGAAGCGGCTGGTGGGGGCGAAATAACCGGTGCTTTGGTAGCCCCAGGAGGCGTCCAGGGGGTGCTCGGTAACCGGCAGCAGCTCGATGTGGGTAAAGCCCAACGGTTTGATGTAGTCCACCAGCCGTTCGGCCAGCTCGCGGTAGCCGAGGAAATGGTAGTTCTGGTCCTTCTGCCACGAGCCCAGGTGGATCTCATAGATGGACATGGGGGCGTGCAGCCAGTCGCGACCGGCGCGGGCGCGCAGCCAGTCGCCGTCCTGCCACGG
>OFHG01000443.1_pt1 | contig 16840 bp, 16 predicted proteins | sample 1521931 | NCBI WGS metagenome assembly OFHG01 (sample SAMEA2468438, study PRJEB22500) | soil metagenome | biome: Glassland; feature: Farmland; material: Clay | place: Australia | collected 2013-01-31 | depth 0.55 m
CGCAAGGCCAGCCGACGCACGGAAGCTGGCTCACCGCAAATTCCCAGGAAGGGATCGTGAAAGCGGTTGACGCCTTCATGTCGCAGGCGGGCGCGACCGCTCCCGTGCTGGCTGCTTCCAAGCACTGGGACGAGTTCCTTATCAGCCGCATCTACAATTCCCAGCCCGGGACGTACGACGGGGCTTATCTCTCCGGCTCGATGTGGCAACTGAAACCGGGCCAGTATGACCATTTCAACAATCTGGTGAAGATCCGGGTCGTCCCAGTGATGGAAAAACTGCTCGCGGACGGCGTGCTCGTTGCCTACAACTTGAATTACCAGGAGTACGCGACGCAGGCTCCCAATATCGTGGAATTCATCACCATCACTAAAGACGCATCGGGGCTGGACAAGATGAATAAGGCCTTCGAAGGCCTGTTCGGCAAAGACCCGGAAATCGGCCCGGCCATGGGGACCCTGGTTGAGCCTGATGCCGGCCGCAGCTTCCTGGACCGGGTTTCCCACATGGTGATCAAGTAGCGTCGGTCCGGACCGTAACGTTGGGGCGGGTTCCCAAACCTGCCCCTGCATGGGCCAACGGCAAAATGCTGCACGTCGAGGGCGCCGTTGGGCAAGCTCGCGGCCTTGAGCGATGCCGAGAGCCGCGCCCTCTTGCACCCGCTGGAGCTGGGGCTTTATACTGCTTAGGTTCAGGGCAGCACGAACAAAGCCAAGACGAAGGAACAAAGGCCGCCGAAGGCAGGCGAATTGACCCGCACGCTTCGGCGCAAGGAGAGAAACATGTCAGCAGGCACTTCCATGTCCCCGGCGTCCCATCCGGCCGCTTCCACGGGTGCGAAGCCGCAAGCATCGCCGTTCAAGCTTTTCCAAGCCATCGGCGCGTTCCAACTGACGGAAGCCATCCGCGCCGCCGTCGAGTTGGATGTCTTCACCGCCATCGGCGCGGGCCACAAGACCGCCGCCGCCGTCGCGCAGGAGTGCCAGGTATCGCAGCGTGGCGCGCGCATCCTGTGCGATTATCTGACGGTCAACGAGTTCCTCACCAAGTCCGGCTCCGAATACTCGCTCACCGAAGACAGCGCCATGTTCTTGGACCGCAAGTCGCCCGCCTACATGGGCACCTGCACCCGCTTCCTGCTCAACGACGGCATTCGCGCGCACTTCCGGGCGCTGCCGGAAGCCGTCCGCTACGGCGGTTCAACCAACCGCATGAGCGTGGACCCGGATTGGACCGGCTGGGTGGATTTTGCCCGCTCCATGGCGCCCATGATGATGATGGCTTCCACCGGCCTGGCTGAGATGGTCCTCGCCGGCCAGACTGGTCCCATGAAGGTACTCGATATCGCCGCCGGGCACGGCCTGTTCGGCATCTCCGTGCTGCGCGCCAATCCCAACGCCCGCGTCACCGCCGTGGACTGGAAAAACGTCCTCGAAGTCGCGCGCGGCAACGCGCAGAAGTTCGGCGTGGCCGAGCGCTACTCCACCATTCCCGGCAGCATCTTCGACGTTGAAATCGGCAACGGCTACGACCTGGTGCTGGTCCCTAATTTCCTGCACCACTTCGACGTTCCAACCTGCGAAAAGCTGCTGCGCAAGTTGCACGCGGCGCTCAAGCCGGGCGGGCGCGTGGCCACGCTCGAGTTTGTGCCCAATCCCGATCGCGTTTCGCCGCCCATGCCGGCCTCGTTCGCGCTCAACATGCTCGCTTCCACGCCTTCGGGCGACGCCTACACCGAGGCTGAGCTCAGGTCCATGGCCACCAACGCCGGCTTCAACCACCACGAGTTCCACCCCATGCCGCCCTCGCCCCACTCGGTGCTGATCTCGCGGCGGGACTAGGCCCTGTCCCGCGGGGCCGCGGCCTGACCCGACCCGCAGGGAAGTCTTTCACGGAACGAGGGCGTGCTGATATCCTCGCGCCGCCTGTGATTGCGCGGGGCGAATCGCAGGCGCAAGCCTGGGCGCGCGGATGAGACAGTTTGGTCCGCCGCCGATCTTGTTCGAGGAATCACGCTGATGCCCAATCGCCGCTGGCTGCGAATCATTCCCGTCGCCTTCATCATGTACACGATCGCGTTCGTGGACCGCACCAACATTTCGCTGGCGCTGCCCGATATCGCGCGCGACTTGCACATGAATCCCGAGCAGTCCGGCAACGCGGCGGGAGTTTTCTTTTGGGGCTACGTCCTGCTGCAGATTCCCGGCGGCTACCTGGCCGAACACTGGAGCGCCAAGCGATTCGTGGCGGTGCTGCTGGTGATCTGGGGCGTGTGCGCTTCCGCCACGGGCTTGGTGCGAACCTGGCACGAGTTCTTCGCCATGCGCCTGCTGCTGGGAATCGCGGAAGGCGGCGTGTGGCCGGCCACGCTGGTGCTGCTGGCGCACTGGTTTCCGCGCGCCGAACGCGCCCGCGCCAACGCTTACTGGATGCTCTGCCTTCCCGTGGCGGTGGTTATCTCGTCGCCCATTTCGGGATGGATGCTGGACCGCTGGGGCTGGCGCGTGATGCTGGTGGCCGAGGGTTTGCTGCCGATCGTTTGGCTGGCGATCTGGCTCTGGATGATCGCCGATCGTCCGCGTCAGGCCCGCTGGATCTCCTCCGACGAGCGCGACCACCTTGAAACCACTCTCGAGCGCGAATCACGCGAGCTCGATACGCGCGGGCGCGCGCCTTTTATCTCCACGCTGCTGCGCCCGAGCGTGCTGTTGATGGTGGCGGTTTACTTCCTGCTGAACGTCGGGAACTACGGTTATCTGTTCTGGCTGCCCAGTGCTCTTCAGAGCGTGGAGAAGCTCAGCGGGCTGCTGACCGGAATTCTGTTCGCGATTCCCTACCTCTTGACCGCGGTGGGCATGGTGCTCCTGTCGCGCCACTCGGACAAGCTCCGCGAGCGCCGCGGCCATGTGGCGGCGGGACTGGGCGGGGCCGGAGTCTTCCTGCTGGCCGGCGTGGTGATGAGCGGACCGCTGCCCTTGCTTTCCTTCATCGCCATCGCCGTGGTGGGCGCGGGCTCCTACGGCGCGCTCGGCCCCTTCTGGGCCATTCCCACGGAAACGCTTCCTCCGCGCGTGGCGGGCTCCGCCATGGGACTGATCAACGCCATCGGGAACCTGGGCGGATATTTCGGGCCGCTGGCGGTGGGCTTCCTGAACAAGCAGACGGGCAATTTCGTTTACGGTTTTGGACTGCTCGCGGCGGCTATGATTCTGGGAGGAGTGCTTTCCGCCCTGTTTCTGCCCGCGGCGAAGCGCGCGAATTGACGCCGCGCTTCTTTTCGCCGCCGAGGTTCTCGAGTTGAAAAAGCCGGTTGGAAAAATCATCTCCGGGATTCTTCTCACGCTGGCGGTCTTCACGCTGGTGCTGGTTGTCTGGCCGCCCGCGGGCGCAAAGCAGGTTGCGAACGTCGAGGCGGCGCGCTCGTTTGATCGCAAGCTCGCCGAGCTTGAGACGGCGCACCAGCAAGGCAGGACTGCGGAGGTGCGGCTGAGCGGAATCGAGGTCAACTCCAAGCTCCAGCAGATTTTCGGAGACATGCCGCCCGCCGGATTGATGGGCATGCGGGGCGTGACCGTGGAGCTTGTGCAGGAGCATCTGCTGGCATTCTTCTCGATCAAAGTGGCGGGCTTGAGCCTTTACATCACGCTGGGAGGCAAGCCCAGCATCGAAAACCGCCGCCTGCAATTCGACCTGGACGAAGTCCGGCTGGGCCACATGCCCACTTCCTCCTCGCTTATCTCGCAAGTCCTGGCGGAGAAGCTCAACTCTCCCGAGGGGCGCGACATGCTGCGCATGCCCGACTACATCACGGGCATGCACTTGGAAAACGGCGAGCTTCTCCTCGAAACGAAGTAGCGCCTTCATCTTCACACCAGCGCCACAGCGCGAATCGGCGAGCCGGAACCCGCTCGAATCTTCAGCGGCAGCGCAACGAACAAAAAGAAATCCGGAAGCAGTTCGAGGTTGGTCAGATTCTCGATAATCAGCACCTGGCGTTCGAGCACGAAAGGATGAATGGGATTGGAGGCAAGCGCCGCGGGTGGGTCGGGCGAGAGCGCGTCCACGCCGAGAGCGGCCACGGATTTCTCAACCAGATATTCCGCCGCGTCCATGCTGACCCCCGGCCAGTCCTTAGTGTAGCGCGCGTGCTCCGGGCGCAGCTTCCAGTGCGCGGACCAGCCGAAATTGAAGAGCACGATGTCGCCGCGCTCGAGCGCGCCGTGCTTGGCTTCCCACGCGCGGATGAAATCCGGAGAAACGTAATCGCCCTCCTTCACGCCGCGGCAATCGAGCCGCGCGCCGCGGCCCAGCAGGCGCTCCGGCGGCACGCGTTCCATGGTCACATGCGCTTCCGGCTTGGCGTCGCTGATGAAGTGCGCGGGCGCATCCACGTGCGTGCCGTGGTGCTCGTGCAACACCATTTGGTAGTGCAGCGAGCGCTCGCCGTGCCAGTACGACCCCCAAAGGTTGTGAAAGAATTTGGAGTGCGTCGGGTAGTGCGGCATGTGCTCTTCCAGCGTCTGGCTGAGGTCAATGATCTTCGCCTCGCGCAGCGTCGCGACTAAGGTTGAAAGGTCTCGCATCGGCAATCCTCACAAGTTAATTTTTCTATCCCAGCGATTAGACGGTTTGCGGGCGGTCCTGTCAACGCCTCCATAGCGCGGACCGCCCGTCAGCCGGTTTCATCTTGACGGGCAAAGGATACTGGAGCAATCACGCGGTGAAGGCGATTCCTCCAAAAGGGACTCCCGGGTTGACAGCGTGAGCCGGCGAAACTAGAGTGGGAACAGGAAGTGAAGGAGAACGCTGCCGATGACCGGAATTCAGTTTGTGACGGATGAGAAGGGCCGCAAGGTGGCCGTTCAAATTGACCTGAAAAGATACGGCGCGCGCCTGCAGGAATTTTGGGACGGGCTGATTTCCGAATCGCGGCGCGACGAAAAAGGCATCCCCTACGAAGAATACCGCGCCAGGCGGCGGAAGCGCCGCCGTCCCTGACTACACCCTCTTCATCAAACCCTCCGCGAAGAAAGAACTGGACGCGCTCGATGAGGCGGTGTTTGCGCGCCTCGACCGGAAGATCCTCACCCTGGCCGCCAATCCCCGCCCCGCAGGATGCAAGAAGTTGAAAGGATACAAAGATCTCTGGCGTATCCGCGTGGGTGACTGGCGAATCGTCTATATCATCGAGGACGCGGCGAAGCGTGTGAGCATCACCCGCGTCGCGCACCGCCGCGAAGTGTACGAACGCTGACCGCACCCCGCTGCAAATTGGCGTTTGAGAGTGGGCATCGGCAGGATTCATACTGCACCTTGCGACAGAGAGCTTCGCTTTGCGCCCACCAGCGATGCGCCACCCGAGCGACTGAATCAAGATTAAGAGATTGGGAGCTCTATTCCGGCGTCGCGAAGTAGCCGGGCTTGTAGCGGATTTCGACGCCCTTGCGGAGGCACTCGACGGTAATCTTGCGGTAGGTCCCGTCCATCTTGGAATCGGTGGGCGTGTAACCGATATTGTACTGATTGTTAAGTTGGCGCTGGATGGCGTCGAGTGAGTCGGCGATGGCAATCAGCCGCTCGGAAGAATAGATGCCGGTTCCGGCATCCAGCCCTTTGTTCTGGGAGGTGTCTCCGATCTGGCCGTGGGAAAGGTAGCCTGTCAAGAGGTCAGTGCCGGGAGTTTCCTCGCGCGGAAAGAAAGGCTCAGCGCCGGTCTGTTCCGAGAGGTCTTTAAGAACCTTGTCACCGGGATTGCTGTACCCCCAAGCGACGTTGCCAATGGTGTAAATGGCCGTTTCCGCGCGACGTGCCATGGAGATGGCTTCGTCCAGCGTGTGCTCGCTCTGGGCATCCAGCCCGTCGCTGATCACCACCAGCACGCGGCGGGTTTCCGCCCGTGGTCCGAGGGTCAGCATCTTGTCTTTGCAAGCGCTGTAGATGGCGTCGTAAAGGGCCTTGCCGCCGCCCGCCTTGAGCTTGCGGATCTTTTGGTTCAACAAATCCGGGTCGCTCGTAAAGTCCTGCACGATGGAACTGCTGGAGTCGAAGGTCTGGAGAAAGATCTTGTTCCTGTTGCTGCGCCCCTGGAGGATGTTGAAGACGAAATCCCCCGCCGACTCCTGCTCGAATTTCAACTGCGGGCGGGCGCTGTTGGAAGTGTCGATCACCAGCCCGATGCGCAATGGGGGGCGCTCGCCCCGGTAAAAGTACTTTATCTTCTGGGGTACACCGTTCTCAAGAATCCTGAACTCCTTCTGCTCCAGGTCAATCACAGGGATGCCGCGCTTGCTGAGAACGGTGACGGGAACGTTGACTTCATTGACCCGAATGCGAATCGGCTTCTGTTCGGGGGTTGGCGTTGGTTCGTTGGCGGGCGCGGTGGCCTCCGGAACGGGCGTCGCGGACTTTGCTCCTGCCTGAGGAGCCGCGGTGCCTTGGGCGGCGCGCGCCAGTGTCCCGGGAACCACGGAAAATACCGTCAGGAGCGCGGTGGCAGCCCATTTCCCAAGGTGAGCCGAAGAGAAAACTCCCGGCATGAATTGCCTGCCTTCTCGAAAACCGGTTTGACGTTGAAACATGTCCAGCCTCAGTCCAGTAGGCGCCAGAAAAACATGCCCGGTTGCCGCGTGACAACCATTGTACTTCATTCCACCGGGCGTGAGTAGCATGGAAAAGCCTGGATTATGATTCTCAACCGTCTTGGGCGCGTTGCGCGGCGGTTTGGGCATGGCATACAATCGCGGGTGGAAATGAGTGGGCACCTTCATAATCATCTGGGGTTGGAAAGTTGGGTGGTCAAGCTGGCGCTGGTGGCCACGCTCGTGCTGGTGGCCGCTGAATTTGTAGCTGGCCATCTTTCGCACAGCCTGGCGCTCACCAGTGACGCCTGGCACAACCTCTCGGACCTTCCCACCCTGGTCTTGTCGTGGGTGGCGCTTTACTTCGAGCACAAGCCTCCCAGCGAAAGAAAGACGTTTGGATACCAGCGCGCGGGCGTCCTGGTCGCGTTCGTCAACGCGCTCTTGCTGCTGGGGGTGGCCGCTTTCATCATTAAGGAAGGCTACGAAAGGATTATGCAGCCCCAGCCCGTGGCCACCGGCATGATGCTCGGCGTAGGAGTCCTCGCGCTGGTCATTAATGCGGGTGTTGCCTTGGGCTTGGCGCGTGAACGTCGCGACCTGAACCTGCGCAGCGTGTTCGTCCACTATCTGGGCGATGCGCTTTCAAACGTGGGCATCATTGTCGGCGCCTGGCTCATTCAGCGGACCGGCGAGCAGTTGATGGATCCCGTCATCGCTTTTCTGATTGCCGGCCTGATCCTCTGGTCCAGCATCGGCATCATCGCGGATTCAACCAACATTTTGCTGGAAGGCTTGCCCAAGGGAATGAAGCTCGAAAAAGTGGCTTCGGCCATGCTCTCGGTTGAGGGCGTGCACGAGGTTCACGACGTTCACATCTGGTGTCTGGGCTCCGACACGCGCGCCCTCGCCTGCCACGTGCGCATTCTCGATATGCCCACTTCCGAAAGCGAAACCATCTGCCGGCGCATCAATGAGGTTCTGGCCGCCCAGTTTGACATTCGGCATACCACCATCCAATTCGAGCACACCCACGCGCCCGGCGATTTCCACCGCTACATGCCCGAGCCGGCTACCTCGAAAACGAAGTGACGCGCAAGCCCCGGGATTCGAGCGTGCCTTCGGCTGCGGCAGCCGGTGTTCTCGGCATGGAACGTCGTGGCCGGGCCCGAGGCCCACTTTTTCTTGCCAAGACTTGCGCGCCAATCTCACAGAGCTTATACTTATGGGACCGTCTTCAAGTGCCCGGCGCTTTCCGATAGGGCTCGCTTGCGACGGAAGTGCGGGCCTGTAGCTCAGGTGGCTAGAGCGCACCCCTGATAAGGGTGAGGTCGGTAGTTCAACTCTACCCAGGCCCACCAATCAATTCAGTGAGATAGCAACACGCTTTTCTTTCCGCATTGGCTTCGAGATTGGCTAGGCGAAGCTCACCTTCACATCCTCGCGGTCGGCAACGGCGGCCTCAAACAGCGCGTGGCGCTGCAGCCCCATGAAGCCGGCGACAAAGTTGGCGGGCACCTGGGCGATGCGGATGTTGTAGTCGTTCACGTCGGCGTTGTAAGTGGTGCGCTGGCCGGCGATTTTGGTCTCCAAATCGGTGATGCGCCCCTGGAGCTGCATGAAGTTGGCATCCGCTTTGAGGTCAGGGTACTTCTCCGCGACGGCGAACAGCGTCTTGAGCGCGCCGGTCATCATGTTGTCCGCCTGCGCCTTATCGGCCGGCGTGGTGGCGCGGCCGTAGGCGTTGCGCGCCTCGACGACTTTTTGCAGGGTTTCCTGCTCGTACTTCATATATCCCTTGCAGGTATCAATCAATTTCGGCAATTCGTCGTGGCGCTGCTTGAGAACCACGTCTATGTTCGCGAACGACCGGTCAATGTCGTTCTTGAGCGTGACCAGGTTGTTGTAGATTCCCACGAAATAACCGATCAGGATGATCGCGAAGATGACCAGAACCACCAGAATCCCGATTCCAATCAGCATGGGAGTCTCCTTTCAAACCGGTAAAGCCGGCGGGCGCGTTTCTCCTCGGCTTCTTACTGAGTCAGTTTCACTTCTACGTCGCGGCGCTCTTCTTCCGTCACCTTGAACAGGTCACGGCGTTGCAAGCTGAGCATCTTGGCGACGAAGACGTCGGGCAATTGCTGGATGCGGATGTTGTAGGTGTTCACGTCGTCGTTGAAAAACTCGCGGCGGTCGGCGATCCGCTCCTCCAGTTCAGAAATCCTCTTTTGCAGTTGCATGAAATTGTTGTTGGCTTTCAGGTCGGGATAACTTTCCGAGAGCGCAAACAGGCCTTTGAGGGCGGCGGTAATCAGGTTGTCCGCCTGGGCTTTCTGGCCTACGGTCGAGGCCTGCGAATAAGCGTTGCGTGCCTCAACGACCTTCTGCAGCGTCGCCTGTTCATATTGCATGTAGCCTTTGCAGGTCTCGATCAGCTTGGGGAGTTCGTCGTGGCGCTGCTTCAGCAGGACGTCAATGTTGGACCAGGCCTTGTCCATGTCGTTCTTCAGCCGCACCAGGCTGTTATAAATGGTGATGAAGTAAATGAAGAAACCCACCACCACCAGGAAAAACACCAACCCAATCAGGATTTCGATGCCCATGAGCGAATCCTCCGCAGCAGCTTAGAGCATGCCCTTGTGTGAACCGTGATCCGTGCGCCGGGAATTGACATGGCCTGAAAACCTTCCGCGAATCATACTCGTCCGGCCCCTCTCACGCAATGGATACTCGCCACCTGCCCGTTCGCCTTGGCGCGCGACGCCAAAGCGTTCACAGCCACCCAAGTTTGAAAAGCACGATGGCCAGACAAACCAGCGCCAGCGCCGCGCCGCCGAAGATCATCTTCACGGCGCGCCACCGCAGGCTGCTTTCCAGTTGCTTCTCCGTCTTGCTGGAGATGAGGAACTCCTTTTCGTTCGTCCCCTTCACGATCATGTTGCGGTCGTGATCGTCCTGCGGCTGAGGATTCTCAACGCAGGTCCCGCTCATGTCGTAGCTTCCTCCGGGAACCAGGCAGTATTCCGTGAAGCGATACCGGCCGCTGGCGGGGGAAAAGAAACTCGCCGCGCCCAAGCCGCCCCCCATCATCGCCGTGAACTGCCGCGCCATCTCCGGCTCGTCGGCCAGGGCTGCGGCTTTCTGGATGGCGGCCATGAACTCCGGGCTGTCCGGCGGGTGCTGGAAGGCCTGGAGCGCCATCTGGCGAGCCTCCTCCCTTTTCGGATCGGCTTGCGGCCCCATGGATTCGACCTGCTGCTTAATCCTCGGCGCCATCATGGTCATCATCCCACGCATGAAATCGGGCGTCCCCGGCGTGTGCTGGAAAGTCCCGAGGAGGACCTGCCGTTCCTCTTCTTTGGCGGGGTCGGCGTGCGGCTTCATGAACTTCAGCCCTCGCTCGGCCAGGCCGCCCACAAAATGCGCATCCGCCTGATTGACGTATTGAAGAAGTTCCTGCTGGGTGGCGGCGACGCCGGTGCTCGAAAGCGCTCCGAGCCCGGCTTCGCACCGTGCCGTTTGCGGCAGGTCAAGATCCGCCCCGCGGGGATCAACTAGCACTCTGCCGCCCGCGTCCGCGAGGTAGAAGCTGACGCCGTCCACATCGGTGCGATGATGCTTCCATCCCGAGCTTTGTCCTTGCGACCGGTGTTCCCACTTCTCGATGACCACCTTATAGGCAAAGCACGGCGTATGACTCACGGGACTCGGTACGCTCTTTTCGCCCTGGGCGTTCCCGCGAATCTCCACAAAGCCCATCGGGATGCTGCGAATGGGAATTTCCGGCGTGTCGGCGATAAGGCGATAGTTCCGGAACTGGCGGAATCCCTTGAAGAACAGATAAATCCCGGCCCCAAAGCCGAGCAAGGAATAAACGATGAGCTTGCCATCGTCGTTCGAAGTGGGCATATGGCTCTCTCCTCCGCCTTCCGCGACCTTCCCTATCCTTTTGTTAGGCCTGTCCTGCCCTGAATAGGTAGGTTGCCTGCCCCGGCCCGGCTCAAAAGAGCCAGCCAAATTTGGCGAGAAGTACGGCCATGCAGCCCACGGCCAGCGCCCCGCCTCCGAAAACATATTTCGCGGCGCGTTTGCGAAGCTGGCCTTCGATTCCTCTCTCGTTGCGCCAACTGATGACAAACGTCTGTTCGTTCTCGCCTTTGAGAATGATGTTGCGGTCGGACTCGTCCTTGGGACTGGAATTCTCCGCGCACGTCCCGGTCACGTCATACCAGTGATCGGGCAGGATCAGATACTCCGTAAGGCGATACTTTCCCGTCCCGCCTCCCAGGCCCAAAGAGGCGCCGCTGAAGGAAAGTGCGGCACCACCCAGCGAAAAGTTCAGTCCTGAGGTTGAAGCTGCCGAAGTGGCAAACGCAACAAGCTCCGCATCGGAGACAAAACTTGTGACCGAACCTAGCGCCGTCGAAGACGCGGGATCTGTCCTGGAAAAAAGATTCCCGAAGTTGAAACGGGTCGTCCCGAAGCCTCCGGTTTCCCTGCGTGCGGTCCGGAGCAGGTCGCATTCGGCGCCGCCGGGATTGACCAGCACCTTGGCGGTTCCGTCGTCAAGGTAGAAAGGCAGGTTGCTGCAGGCGGTTTTGTAGTGCCTCCAGGAACCGTTGCCCTTGGAATCGCGATGGTATTTCTCGATGTCCACCTTGTAGAAAAGGCAAGGGGTCCGCGTGACCGGGCTGTCAATCAGTCTGTCCACGGCCGGCTTGGCTTTGCCGTGAATTTCCACCAGACCCATCGGCATGCTGCGAATGGGGATCTCCGGCGTGTCCGCCAGGACGCGATATTGGCGGTAAATCTTGAAACCCTTAAAGAACCAGTAAATTCCCGCACCGAATCCCAGCGCGGCGTAGAAGATCAGCTTGCCTTCATCATTCGACGACATGGGAGCGCCAAAACTTCGCGCCATCCTACCCTAGACATTGGCAAAAGTCCATCGTCCGGGGCGCCCCGGCGCGCCATGTGCGCCTACCTATTGCGCCAGAGGTCGGATATGATAATTTCGGGTTGGACATGGCGGCTGTGAACCTCATGAAGTCCTTCCGAGTGCTCGAACATACCGCGGACGTGGGTTTCGAGGCTTGGGGTGCGACGCGCGAGGAAGTGTTTGCCAATGCTGCCCATGCGTTGCAGGATTTGAGCGTGGATTTGAGCGCCATCGCGGCGCGCGAGGAATTGCCGATTGAGGCTGAAGGCGAGGGTGCGACGGAATTGCTGGTGAACTGGCTGAGCCGGCTCCTCTATTTGTTCGACGCCGAGGGATGGGTCTTTCGCGAGATCCGGGTTGAACATCTGGACGACCACTGCATCCGCGCCGTCGCGTGGGGAGAGAAATTCGATCCGGTGCGGCACCCCACCAAGCTCCAAGTCAAGGCGGTTACCTATCATCAACTGGCGCTCGAGCCGGCTCCCGAGGGCTGGCGCGCTCGCGTCTTCGTAGATATTTAGGAGCTTGCGATTTGAACTCGGAGAACTTAATTCGCAAAGGGCTCGTGGCCGAGAAAGAGCGGGGAGGAAAACAAGCTTGGATTGTGTCTTACACCGTCCTCTCCCTTCTCCTGATTGGCTGCGTCGCCTGGGCGCTGGGCGGACGCTATACGCTGACCGAGGTCAAGCCCCACGTCTTCGTCTGGGTGCCGGAAGAGATCCACGACTACGACGGGGACCCGAGGTTCGACGTGGCCGGAACAGCCGGCTTCATCATCGGCCAGGGCGGCGTCATCGTCATTGACACGACGAACACTCCGTTTCACGCGCGCGAGGTTCGTTACGAAATCCGCGAGCGGACCGACCTGCCCATCAAGTACGTGATTGATACCGACTCGCGCGGCGACCACATCCTCGGCAATGAAGTCTTCACCGACGACCGGGCCACCATCATTTCCACGCCCGTCGCGGCGGCTGCCATGCATGAGTATTACCTCGACCTCGGGAAGCGGATGGCCGCCGAAGGGGAGCCCGGCATGCGCATGCGCCAGCGAATGCGCGGCATTCATTTCACCCTGCCCACCGAGGAGATCAACAAGGACATGACGATTGGGGTGGGAGGAGAAGAGGTCCGATTGCTACTGTCTCTCGCCGGACCTACGGCGGGGAACATCGTCGTTTACCTTCCAGCCTCCAAAGTTTTGTTCCTCGGGGATCTTTTCGAGAACGGCTACAAGCCGCAAACCGAGGGCGCCGACATTCAAAGATGGGTGGCCTACCTGCGTAAAGTCGAAACCTGGGACGTGGATGTTTACGTTCCGGGGCACGGAGCGCCCGGAGACAAGAAATCACTCGCTGCTTTCATTCAAGTGCTCGAGAGAGCCGGAAAGACTCCGCCACCGCAGGAGAAGACTTCTCCGAACCAGGCAGAACCCGACTTTTGAACATAGCCGGGGCGGCAATTTCAATTTGCCGCACGCTGCGGTTCGGAAGCGGCACCTTTCATTTGACGGATCAAACCCAAGGAGGACCCGATGCCCAAAACAATGCGCTTTTCCCGAAGAGAATTATGCTTGATGCTGCCCGCGCTGGCCGCTTCTTCGGCTCTCGCCGCCGAAAAACCGGTTCTGCCTTCCAAGGTCTACCACTTCAAAGACCTGCCGGTTCAGAAAGACGGTCCGCTGACCATGCGGCCGGTCTTTGAGGGCTACACGCATGACGGGTTCCGCATCGCCATGCACGAATCCGACCTCCCTCCGGGCAGCATGCCCCACCCGCCTCACCACCATCGGCACGAAGAAATGTTCATGCTTCGCCAGGGAGAGCTGGAGGTCACCATCGAAGGCAAAAGCTCGCGAGTGGGGCCGGGCTCGGTGGTTTACGTCGCCTCCAACCAGGAGCACGGCGCGCGCAATGTCGGCAAAGTCCACGCGCTGTATTTTGTTGTCGAACTGGGAAGCGCCAAGTAGTTCCGGCACGCCCCGCCACCCGCCGGGCCGAAAAGGTTCCTATGGCGCAGGCGGCTTCCCTTCCGGTTGCGGGAAAGAAGGCCTTATGCCTTTCCAAATGAGCCAACTCGAAAAACTTGACGATTACCGCTGGCTGGTACCGCGCGGCACACGCCCCGGCATGTTGACGGACGCGATGGTTTACACCAACGAAACCCTGCTCAAGGATTTCATCAACGACCTTTCGCTCGAGCAGGCCGTGAACGTGGCGATGCTGCCGGGCATCGTGGGCCGCTCGCTTGCCATGCCCGACATTCATCAGGGCTACGGCTTCCCCATCGGCGGCGTGGCGGCGACGCTGCCCGACGAAGGCGGCGTGGTCTCGCCCGGCGGCGTGGGCTTTGACATCAACTGCGGCGTGCGCCTGCTCGCCAGTACTTTGACCGTAGACCAGGTCCGCCCCAAGATCCGCGAACTGGTCAATCAACTTTTCCGAGACGTTCCTTCCGGCGCGGGACGCAAGGGATTCATCCAGATTTCGCACCAGGACTTGGAGCGAGTGCTCGCGGAAGGTGCGGCGTGGATGGTCGAGAACGGCTACGGGGATTCCGAGGACCTGAAACATTGCGAAGAGAGCGGCGCGATTGACGGCGCGGACCCCGAAGCGGTCAGCGACCAGGCCAAGAAGCGCGGCTTGCCCCAGATCGGCACACTCGGCTCGGGCAATCACTTTCTGGAAGTGCAGTACGTGGAGCGCGTCTTCGACCCGGAGGTCGCACAGACCATGGGCCTCTGTGAAAACGAAGTGGTGGTGCTCATCCACTCGGGCTCGCGAGGGCTGGGACACCAGGTCTGCACAGACTACCTGCGCGACATGGGGCCGGCGATGAAGCGCTACGGCATCGAATTGCCCGACCGGCAACTGGCCTGCGTGCCGGTGCATTCCAAAGAAGGCCAGGAGTATCTGGGCGCGATGCGCGCGGCGGCGAACTTTGCCTGGGCCAACCGCCAGGGCATCTCGCATTTTACGCGCGGCGCCTTCAAGCGGATTTTCGGCGAGAAAGAAGAACTGCGCCTGGTTTACGACGTTTGCCACAACATTGCCAAGCTCGAGCGTCACTCGATTGGCGGGCGCGACCGCAAAGTGATGGTGCACCGCAAGGGCGCCACGCGCGCTTTCCCCGCCTCGCGGCCCGAGGTCCCGGACGCTTACAAAACCTGCGGACAGCCAGTGCTGATTCCCGGCTCCATGGGAACGGCGTCCTACGTGCTGGTGGGCGCCGAAGGTTCGCTCAAGGAAAGTTTCGGCACCACCTGCCACGGCGCGGGCCGCGTGATGAGCCGAACGGCGGCAAAGAAGTCGCAGTTCGCGCAGAACGCTCGCGAGCGGCTGGAGGAACACGGCGTCATCGTGCGCTCCGAAACGCGCGACGGCATCAGCGAGGAAATTCCGGAAGCCTACAAAGACGTGGACGCGGTGATTGACGTGGTCCACAACGCCGGATTGTCGCGGCGCGTCGCCCGCCTCAAACCCATCGGCGTCATCAAGGGCTGAAGCGCGCGAACGGGACGCGGCGATTTCTGTATCATAAATCCCCAACAAGGTTATAATCACGTCATTCGGTTGGCGGTCAACACAGCCGGTCTCAGAGCGTAATCCAGCATGGCACTCAGCGCCGGCAGCAAACTCGGGCCGTACGAAATTCTCTCACCGCTGGGCGCAGGCGGGATGGGAGAAGTCTATCGCGCGCGCGACACACGCCTGGGGCGCGAGGTTGCGGTCAAAGTCCTGCCCGCGTCCCTTTCTTCAGACGCTGATCGTCTTCGCCGCTTCGAGCAGGAAGCGCGCGCCGCCAGCCAGTTGAACCATCCCAACATCGTCACCGTGCACGATTTCGGCACGCACGACGGCGCCCCTTACGTCGTCCAGGAACTGCTCGAGGGCGAAACGCTGCGCCAGCGCCTCGCCGAAGCAGCCATCTCGCCGCGCAAGAGCGTGGAATACGCCATCCAGATTGCCAACGGTCTGGCGGCCGCAAGCGAAAAGGGCATCGTGCATCGCGACCTGAAGCCGGAAAACATCTTCATCACCACCGACGAGCGCGTGAAGATTCTCGATTTCGGACTCGCCAAGCTCGTGCAGCCGGAGATGTCCGGCTCCGGCCAGGAGTCGAACTTCCCAACCATGCCCAACATGACCGACCCCGGCCTGGTGCTCGGCACGGTCGGCTACATGTCGCCGGAGCAGGTGCGCGGCAGGCAGGTGGACCATCGCTCTGACATCTTCGCGCTGGGAACGATTCTTTACGAAATGCTCTCTGGCACAAGCGCCTTCCGGCGCGAGTCCACCGCCGACACGATGAGCGCCATCCTGAAAGAAGACCCGCCGGAGCTTTCTCCGGCGAACGCAAAGATCTCACCGGCGCTCGACCGCGTCGTGCGGCGGTGCCTGGAGAAAAAGCCCGAGCAACGATTCCATTCCGCCAGCGACCTGGCCTTCGCGCTGGAAGCGCTGTCGGCGGTATCGGGGACGACGGCTGCGCGCGCACCCGTCGAGGAAGAGGTCCGCGCGGAAGCGAAAACCTCAAAGTGGGCCTTTGCCGCCGCGGGTGTTGCGATCGTCGCCATCGTCGCCGCGGCTTTCTGGGCGGGCACACGTTGGGCAACGACGCCGCAGCCGGAATTTCAGCAACTGACCTTCCGGCGCGGGATCATTCAGGGTGCCGCCTTCGCTCCGGACGGCCAAACCATCGTTTATGCCGCCGCCTGGGAAGGCAAGCCGGTCCAACTGTTCACCACCACGCCGCAAGGGCCGGAATCGCGGACGCTCGACGTTACCCTGGGAGAAGGGGCCACATTGTTCACGGTTTCCAAGAAGGGTGAGCTGGCCTTTTCGTCGCTCGGTCCGGACAAGCATCCCATGCTCCACGTTGTGCCTCTCGCCGGTGGCGCTCCACGGCAGGTGGCTCAGGACGTGATGTGGGCCGACTGGTCTCCCGATGGATCGCAGATGGCGGTGGTTCGAGCGCAGGGCGGGAAGTTCCGCATCGAATACCCTATCGGCAAAACCTTGTATGAGACGACGGCGGGCGTCAGCTCGCTTCGCGTTTCGCCGGACGGGAATCACCTGGCGTTTCTAGACCACCCTGATCCCGGCGATACACGAGGCTTTGTCTCCGCCCTCGATTTAAAGGGCAAGAAAACCGTTCTGACCAAGCAGTGGGGTGACGAGACGATGCTGGCTTGGTTTCCCGACGGCAAAGAGGTCTGGTTTAGCGCCTCCCCAAGCGGCACTCCGGACGAGTTGTGGGCCGTGACGCTCTCGGGAAAACTCCGCTCGCTCGAGCGCGCTCCGGGAAGGCTGTTCATAGC
>OFHG01000444.1_pt1 | contig 16749 bp, 17 predicted proteins | sample 1521931 | NCBI WGS metagenome assembly OFHG01 (sample SAMEA2468438, study PRJEB22500) | soil metagenome | biome: Glassland; feature: Farmland; material: Clay | place: Australia | collected 2013-01-31 | depth 0.55 m
GGGTGGAACCGTGCCCGCCGTGGTGAACAATCGCGTCCGCTCGTCTGGCCAGGACCTGGCCGGGGGCGTGGTCGAGCGGCATGAAGTTGGCCGGCAGTGGACTTGGAAGCTCTTGGTTGCCGGCGCCGACGACAACGTCGGCATCGAGGTCTGCCAGGGCCTGGATGCAGGCATCGAGCACGATCGCCGAGTCGCACCAGATGGTCATCCCCGGCGCGTATCTGGGCTTTCCGCCATACAGGAAGATGAGCGGACGCCGGCCCGGCGGCGGAATGGCCGCCGGCAACGCCACTCGTCCGCGACTACGGCCATTTCCTGGCGCTTCTCGGCTGGTGCGACCATGAGTTCACCGCGCAGGAGATCGAGGATTGTGCATCGGTCCTGCGAGCCTGGAGCCCGGACATCGTGGTCGATTCCTTCGACGCCGGCTGGTGCGCTGCGGCACGGATCCTCAACGTCCCCCTGGTCGAGGTCCTGCAGGCCGACCTGCATCCCGACGGCCGCGGCTTCACCTGGTGGCTACCGCCCACCCCGGCGCCCGGCCCCGCCGGTGCATTCAACGCGGCGCTAGCCCGCGCTGGCCTGCCGCCGGTCGAAGAACGGAGCATCGAAACCGTCCATATCGAGCCTTCTGGGCGCTCGCTGGAGGATCGCGCCTCCAGGCCGATGGCGCGCCGATCGGCGGGTCCGGGACGCCAGGTGTTCCGTTGTTCGTGGCGGAGCGTCGTAGCAGCTCAGCAACGCCAAAGCCAGCCCGGCGCCAGGGCTTTAGTTGTTTCCGCTGGCAGGTGACCAGCTCAGTCCCCGGGCAGCCGCCGCGCGGTGCGGCATGCATGGCGAGGTCAAGCGATGGGCTTGAGCCCATGATCTGCGTGGTCGTGCTAGCCACGGCGTGCGTGCAGGAGGGCGGATCCGAGTTCGGTTCGGCGGTAGCGGACCTCGTGGCCATGCCGGGCGGTGCAGGCCAGACCTGCGTCGCGGAGCGCGAGCAGGTGCCGCGAGACACCTGCTGGGCTGAGCTCGGTGGCCGCGGCGAGCGCGGTCGTCGACAGGGGCTGGTCCAGGGCGGCCAGGATACGGGCGCGGGTGCGGCCGAGCAGTCGGCCGAGCGCGTCTGGCGGCGCTGTGGGTCTCTGCCAGAGCCCGGCGATGCCGGTGGCGGGGTAGATGACCGTCGGCAGCCACGGTTCCTCGACGATCGCGGCGACGTGCGGCCAGAGGTAGGCGCTGGGCATGAGCAGCAATCCGCGCTCGCCGACCTCAACGGTGCGCCCATTGCAGCCTGCGAGCGACAGGCCCTGGCTGGTCCAGCGGATCTTCGGGTGGAGCTCATCGAGAACACGGCGCAGGCCGTACCGCGCCAGCACGCGGGAGCGTTCGTCGATATCACGGTCGAGCAGCGTGCGGATGCGCACCCAAAACGGCGCCACCAGGCTGGCCCAGGCATCGTGGAGCCGGGCCGCGAGCTGGTCTCGTGCACGCTGTGGATCGGTAAGCAGACACGTGAGCAAGCGGCGATACTGCTCGTCATCCACGGTTTCGCGGCACCGCTCGAGCTCGCGTGCCACCTGCGCCGGCCCGGTCGCGCGGATCTCCGCAAGCTGGCCGGCCAGGCCCGGCCTGCAGGTCCGCGGCGGCGGAGTAGAGGAAGTCCGGCACATAGCCGCGGCGCGGCAGCACGGCCAGCAGCGGCGCCAGGTCGAGCCGGGCAGGCGCGAATCACTTGCAGATGGCGTCTTTGCCGCTGCTTACTGGATGTCATGCCAGGCGCAAGCGAGCAGACGCGGCGAGTGAAGATCGTCAATGCCAACTGGGCAGCCGGGCCGGACGGCGATCACGGCCGGTTCCAGATCATGATCGTGACCGAGGATGACCAGCAGCACCTGTTCGCCCCCAGCTCCGAAACCATGACAGCCCTGATCGCCTTGACCCAGGCGGACACCGTGCTGGCCTGGGATCCGGCCGACCGCACGCTGATCGCCGCCAACCTCGTCGGCACGATGCCCTGGACCGAGCGCGCCCAGCCCGGCCCGCCAGTTCGCTGACGCGCCCGCCCCCGGCCCCGGCATCATCGCGTCCGCTGCAGCCGGCCGGTGGGTGGTCCACTCATGCATTCTCCCGGGACCGCGAGACCCGGACTGCGCGTACCCGCAACTCGAACAGTGCGACCTGGCCAGCCCCACATGGCCGCCCGACCAGTCGTCAGTGCGGCGGCCGGTCCCGGCTGCTGGGAGCACTACGAACGCGGGATGTCAGCAAGCTGGCGGGTTGTTCTGGAAGCTTGGCTGGGCGAAGGAGGTGGCCGCGTCTGCGCCCGAGATAACGTTCCTGCTCAGCGGGAAGCAGGCCGCCGGGCACGCTGGCGAGCTGCAGGCCCTGCACGCTGAGCTCTACAGCGACCCGCCATATAGGCGCGATGATGACGCTCGTCGTGTTCGCGGGCCGGCTCAGGGTTCGGTGCCGCCAGCCGGGCTTCGTCTTGGCCGAGGCCCGCCATGGCGGCTACCTGGTCGGTCATGCGTCCGGGATGCCACTGCGCCCCTCGGCCTCCTGGTGGCGGAACCCGACCACCCCGCTGCCGGAGGAGGTCACCGCCGAGCATCCCGGCCCTGACATCTGGCAGCACGCCAGCGAGTGATCGATACCTGCTTCCGCGGAACGGCTGACATGGATGGCCACCGCCTGATGATCATGCTCCGTGAAACTTCCCTCTACCACGGCAGGCAATATCAGCCAAAAATTGCGGGCCTGCGTATTTCGGGTGTTCAGCACCGCGTGGTCGCGGTCCTTTCAGACTGCAGCCGCGAGCTGCCAGCATTACGACGCGGGACAGATCAGGTCCCATTTGCTGCCAGCGATGTCGAGGAACACGGCGACGCGGCCGTAGGGTTCCGTGCGCGGTGCCGTGAGGAACTGCACGCCCGCGGATGGCGATGAGGCCGAGATGCACCGCACCAGCATGGGAGCGACCTGCCCTGCGGCGTATCCCTGTTCCAGCGCTGCTGCCTCCCGCGCTCAAGCCACCCCTGGCGCCGCCCAGCGGTTAAGACCGGCCGGCTAGGCCGGGGTTGGCTGCGCCTCGGCGAGGCCGCCAGCGTAGAAATGACGGGCTCCATCGATCAGCTCGTCGAGCGGCGGCCACACGGCCCGTGCTCCAGGGACCTGAGCGTGTCCAGTACGCGAGCGGTCTCGCCGATACCGGCAACGGCTACCCGGCGCGGGCGTGCGGCACGAAGCGGCCCCAGGTATAGGTCCGGGCCGGTACCGCCCGGCTGCACACCAGCCATGACCAGGTAGTAGTCGGGCAGCTCGAACCGTTTGTCCCGCCAGGCCGCCAGCGCGGCCGCAGCGCACTCCTCGAACCCGGCTGCCCCGCCTGGGCCGGCCGTCACCTCCCACATCGCCCGCCACGCGGCCGCCACATCGGCCAGCGGGTCATCGGTCACGATCACGTAGGTCGATCGCCGCCGGGCCGCCTCCCGCATCGCCAGCGCGCCCGCCTCCCAGCCCGGCTGCGCCGCCGTGGGCTGCGCAGCCGGCTGGCGGGTCCCGCCAGCTGGAGCGCGGGCGACTGAGACGTTAGGAGAGCGGCCGAGCCCGGCAAGCAGTCCCTCGCTTACCTCGCCCACCAGGACAACCACAGTGGAAGACTCGCGCCGCATCAACCTGATCCTAAGACCCCACCCCGTTCGGAAATCTTCAGCCCTTACGGCCGCTGAGGTGGTCTTCTGCCCTGAGGCGCGGGACCCGGGCCGTAGTGTGGGCTGGGGTCCGGGGGTGGCTCGGCCGAAGGGCGGGTATCTGGGTGTGAGCCGGCCGCGCTGGCGCTGGAGTCGCTCCCCGCTGCCCTCCCGGGCGGTGGCCCGCCGGGCGTCGCTTGGAGGCGGGCGAAGAGGCGCCGATGATCCGGCGGGTTATGCCGGCATGGTGGCTGGGGTCCGAAGTCGTCAGGCGGCCCGCGCAATTCGGGCGAGGGATAGGACGACGATCGACGAGAGGAGCCAGCCGAGCAGGGCGGCCGTGTTGAGCCACCATTGCATGAATGTCCCGCCAGATGCGTGGGGGTCTGGGTACCAGGTTGACCTTTGATCGAGCGAGACGAGCGGGATGTCATGGTCGCCGACGACGGCCTGTCCGGACCACTGTCCGACCTGGTGACGGCCGTACTCGCCGTTGGTGAGGCACGGTGACGGCACCCGCCGGCGCCCCTGGGTTCGTCGGCGGCCAGGGAGCGTGAGACCTGGCCCGACGAAGATGCGCAGTGATCAGATCTGGCGCAGGTTGCCGAGGGGGGACAAACTAGGTGGGTGAGGCTTGAGGTCACCCGGATAGCCCAGGATGGGAACATCCGCCGCCGGATGCTTGAGACCACCGGCCGCCCCGACGCCGGGCGCTGGGAGAATCTCCTCGGCCAGGCGCCAGATACGCCGCCGCCCTACCGGGCAGCCCCCGGCGACATCGTGTACCAGATCAGTGTGGATGACCGGACTGTCATGGTCACTGAGGGCGACCTCACCGGGGCACTGCGGGAACTGGTGGTAGCGGTGCTGGCCGAGGGCGACGAGGTCTAGCCGTGGCGGGGCACGCTGCTGGGTAGCTCTACCAGGGAGAGCCATCATGCCACCGCCACAACGGGCTGGGCTGCTGGCGGTTGCGGTGACACACCGGGCGGGAGGTCCGGGTGCCCACCGGCAGCGGGGACTGGGTGGGTGCGTTCCTGGTGTGGTTCCGGCTGCCGCATCCGGCCATCGACTGGAACGGCAGCCAGGTCACCAGCGAAATCGCCTACGACGCGGCCGGCCACGTTATCGCCCGGCACGGCCCATTGGGGCTGACCAGGATGGAATCGCCGGGCTGTGATACCAGCGTCCTGCTTCGCCATTCGGGTGCTGATCAGGCAACGGGGGCCCCTCAGTGCTCGGAGGGGCCCCCGCTTGAGTTCTGATCGACGGTCAGCCTGAGCTGGGTGCTACGGCGATTTGCCCGTAGCGGTCATATTCTGCCGAAACTATCGAATTCTCCGTTTCGCACTCCGCCGAGAAATGCGTGCCATTCGCCCGGTGTAAATCGGAGAACCGGGCCCTCAGTGTCCTTGCTGTCGCGGACACCGATCCCGCCATCGGGCAGGCTTGCCACTTCGACGCAGTTGCTGTTGGAGAAACTGAGGGAGCTCTTGGTCCAGTGCGTACCTGAACCCGGGCCTCCCGGGCGCCGCCCGTTCGTTAGTCTTTCCACGTCCTTACCTCGCAGAATGTCGTGCCATTTATGGCTTAGAGTGTGACTACGTGGAGTACTCTATCAACTACACAGCGTACCTGGTGTGTGAAACTAGCGGATACCGTTGACATCTGGGGTCTCTGATCCTAGAGCAACTGAGGAGGAACTGGGCAAGGACGCGGCGGATCTCCCCGGGCGCCGTTTTCGCGCAGGTAGCAGCGCTGCGGCCGCACAGCGGGAGTGGTCAGGGAAGCCGCAGGCCAGTGCTGCGGATCGACGGTCTATGTCGGTTGCAGGTCAGCGTGGTCGGTTGCAGACCAGCGTGGTCCGTTGCAGGTCAGCATGGTCCGTTGCAGGTCAGCGTGGTCGGTTGCAGGTCAGCGTGCCTGCTGGGCACCTGACCAATGCGACCCTGCCGTCTCAAGGATGAGCGCTTTGGACGACGCTGGGTCGAGCGACGCGCCGACGAGCATCTGAAACGCGATCCTATGCAAGTAGGTCTCTTTCTCGCCTTCCAGGGAGAAGTCGTTTCTCAAATGCTCAGTGCTAACCACATCTTGCAGCATAGCGTCGTTATCTGGCCCAAAACGGAATATAACAAATGATTCCCCGAAGACCGTGTGCTGCGCGTCTAGGGGGAGGATCTGCAAGGTCAGGTTTGGCCGGTCGGCCAACTGCGCGAGCCGGCGAAGCTGCTCACGCATCACCAGTTCATCGCCCACCCGGCGCTTCAGGACCGACTCATCGAGCACGACCGACAGCTGAACCGCTGGTTCGCGATTCAGGACCTCCTGGCGCTGCATCCGGACCCTGACCAGTCGCCCGATCATGCCTGGTGTGATCGGCTCGACCTTGCTGTAGCTGCTGATTATGTGCCTGGCATAAGCTTCTGTCTGTAATAGGCCAGGTACAACATCAACGTGCCATATCGAGATCGAACTGGCCTCGTGCTCCAGGCCTATGAACTGCTGATAGTCGGCGGAAAGGCCACCTGCGTATTCCTCCCACCAGCCCTTCTGGGTCGCATCCTCGGCGAGCGCGAGCAGGAGTGCGCGGCGGGATCCAGTGACCTGGTAGAAGTCGAGCAGTCTCTCGACTTCCCGCGGCTGCAGGCCGGTCCTGGCCCGTTCGTATCTGCTGATCTTGGAAGGCGACCACTTCAGGGCGGCGGCGACGGCATCCCCGCTCTTGCCCTTGCTTTCCCTGATCTCGCGCAGTTCGGCAGCAAGTCGGCGGCGCCGTACCGTGGGGCTTCCTGGCACGGTCATCCCGCGTCCCTCCTCCTCGGTGCCGCGTGAGCGGGATCGGTGTGACGTCAGATAGATCTTTACGTAGAATCCATAATGAAAGTTTCATTACACCTCACGCGAAGATCCAGCGCAAACCAAGCCCCGGCTCGCCAGACATGGACGAAACGCGGGGGGAGGCGGTTCCGCGTCCGCCGCCACTCCCGCGGCAAGCCGATCATCAAGCCGCACACGCGGTAGTGAAGTGATTCCCGAAACGGCTGCGCCAAAAGATGCGGGAAGTGCAGGGCTGCGACGCCACCCCAGTGATCTCGCAGTTCAACCGGGCGCTGGGGGTCGTCTTCTACGACCGGACGGTGGTGTCCAGGCACAGGTTCGCCATGATCGGCGGCAGTTATCTGTGATGGCTGAGGTTGAAGTTGGTGATGCGGTCTGCCGGGACAAGCTGAAACCATTGGTGCTACTGCTAAGGCATTGCAGCAGACAGTACACGCGCAACGAATCCAGCCGCGCCCCGATAACCGTGCGATCGACCCACCACGGGATTAGATAGACCTGTGCCACCGTTAGTGGTGCGTCATGTTAGTTCACGCGTGATACAAAATGTCGGGTGTAGCAGGAGCGGCAACTGCCAGCACATGGGTGCTGGGCGCGTGCCCAGCCGCTGCGGCCATTACTGAGCCAGGCAGGGCCGATCCGGCCACGCCGAGCGCTAGGATAGCGGGAATAATGATAGTTCGCCCGATGCGCATGGCTCCTCCATGGCGACTGCTCAGGCCAGCAGCCCGTTATGGGACGCTGCCGTCCTGTATTGCTTGTCTATGTCATGTGGAGCTATTTCCATCTTCAGGCCATTTTATGCGTCGTAGGCGACGATTAAAATCGGCGCCGATAATTGCCGTTCTAGATTACCGGCAATGTTCATTTCCTCATGCGGGAGAATTTTAATACTGCCTTGCACTGCAAGGTCCTGTGCAACTTTCACCGCGTGTCGCCGGAACACTTATGACATCATTATTACCAGAAGACGCGGATGAGTGGCGCCACTTATATCCGAAAAGCACTGCTTGTTCCATAAATGTTCTGGTAGTAAAGTTCGCTCCGTGCCCACCGCGACCACGGCCGGTGCGCTGATCGGCCGCGACAGTGAGATGGCGATGCTGGCCGGGCTCGTGCGGGACGTGGCGGCGGGACGGGGCAGTTCGGTGTTGATCGAGGGCGAGCCGGGAATCGGCAAGTCCGCACTGGTGCGGGCGGCTCTGGCAGAGGCAGCCGATGTCGGCTGTCAGGTGTTCTGGGGCGCCGGTGACGAACTGGGACAGCCGCTACCGCTGCTGCCGCTGCTAGAAGGATTACGGGTACGCGAGCCCTCCGCAAATCCGCGACGAGACACGATCATCCGGCTCCTGCGCGGCGAGGTCACAGCTGATCCCGGCACGGATGTGTCAACCGCGCTGACAGAGCAGTTGCTGGCACTCATCGCTGAGCAGTGCGCCGTGCAGCCGACAATCCTGGTCGTCGACGATCTCCAATGGGCAGATCAGGCAAGCATCACGCTGTGGGGACGGCTGACAAGATCGGTGCGGCAAGTGCCACTGCTGCTGGTGGGGATGATGCGCCCGGTGCCGCAGCGGCATGACTTGCTGGCGCTGCGGCGGGCGGTGGGCGAGGCAGCACGACTCCAGCTCACCGGGCTTGCCAAGGCGGCGGTAGCCGAACTGGTAGCAGCCCTGGTCGGCGGCAAACCCGACGACAAGCTGCTGCGGCTCGCCGACGGAGCGGCGGGCAACCCGCTCTACGTCACTGAGCTGGTCGCTGCGCTGGCTCGCAGTTCCAGTGTGACCATTACCGACACAGGTGCCGCCGAGCTGACGAGCGGGCATGCCCCAAGCTCACTGTCGGCGGCCATAGCGGACCGCCTCGGCTTTGTCTCCGGGCCGGTGCGTGAGGTACTTCGGGCGGCGGCACTGCTCGGGGTGGATTTTGCGGTGCCGGACCTGGCGATCGTGCTGGGTCGTGGCGTGGCTGACCTGATCCCGGCCGTCGACGAGGCACGCGCCGCCGGCGTGCTGGCCGAGTCTGGTTACGGTCTCGGATTCCGGCATCCCCTGATCCGTGCGGCGCTGTACGAGGAGATGCCGGCGCCGGTGCGCGCCGCCTGGCACCGCGATGCAGGGCGCGCCCTCGCGGACGCCGGTGCGCCGGCGGACCGCGTTGCCCGGCAACTGCTGTGGGCAGTCGGCGGATCTGGCGGTAGGACCGAGCCGATGGATGAGTGGATACTGAGCTGGCTGGCCCGCACCGCCGAGTTACTGGTCGGCCAGGCACCCCAGGTGGCGGCCGGACTTCTCCGCCGGGCAGTCGCGAGCTCCCCGCCGGGCTCGGCCCAGCATGACTGTCTCGTGGGTCGGCTCGCTGACGCTCTCTACCGTGTCGGCGATGTGGCCGAGGCCGAGCAGGTGGCCAACCGGGCATTGGCGTATGCCGCCGACCCCGATCTCCTCGTTGACCTGCACTGGACGCTGGCGCAGTGCCGCATACGGGTCGGCCGGTCCGCGGAGTCCCTGGCCACGCTGGACCGGGCACTGGCTTCCCCCGGGATCTCGGCCCGGCACCGCACGCGGCTGCGCGTGCTCGCGGCACGGACCCACAGCAACCTTGGCGAGGTCGAGAAGGCCGGCCGGGTCGCCGCCACCGCGCTCGCGGAAGCATCGGAGACAGGTGACAACTGGGCGATCGGCTGGGCATTGCACGTGCTGACCATCGTGACCACGGTGCAAGGGCAGATGACCGACGCGCTGCCGCTGTTCGACCGGGCGCTGACCGTGACCCAGGCCGATCCGGCACTGACCGACCTGCGGCTGCTGCTCCAGATCAACAAGGCCGTGACACTGGGCTGCCTCGACAAGTACGAGGAGGCCTTGGCCGCAGCCCGGCAGGCACGGCACCTCGCAGACCAAGTCGGCACGGTGATCCGGCTGGCCCAGGCGCATGGCGCCCTGGGCCAGCTGCTCTTCGATACGGGGCGCTGGGACGATGCGCTGGCTGAGGTGGAGGTCCTGCATGAGGACCTGAAGGAGCCCGCCGCGGCATGCAACGATCTCGGCATCGCCGCCGTGATCTGTTTCCATCGCGGCGAGCCCGCCACGGCGCGCCGTCACCTTGCTGCCGCCGTTCCGCATGCCAAGCGGATCGGAAACCGGGTTGTCGGCCCGCTGGCACTCGCCCGCAGCCTGGACCGCGAAAATGCCGACGCGCTGCCAGCGGCGCTGGCCGTGCTGACAGCCGGGTTCGCCGGCGACACCGAAGAACTTGAGGAGATCGAGGATCTGCTCGCCGATGCCGTCCGCCTCGCCATGAAGACTGGCGACCTACCCACCGCGCGGGCACTTGCGGGCCACGCCGCGGCCCTTGCCGCCGACTCGGAGATCCCCCATCGGCAGGCGAACGCGCTCTATTGCCGGGGCCTGCTGGATCACGATCCCACCCGGCTGCTCGCCGCCGCCGAGCGCTATGACGACGCCAGCCGGCCGCTACTCGGCGCAAAGGCGCTGGAGGCGGCCGCTGAAGAATTCGTCAGCTCAGGCGACCGCAGCCAGGCACGGGCCGCTTTCACCCGCGCCGTGGAGATCTATGCCTCGCTTGGTGCCGCCGCGGATGCAGCCCGGCTGCAGGCCAGGTTCCGCGCTCATGGCATCCGCCGCGGCCCGCACGCGAAACACCGGCAGGCGCGGAGCGGCTGGGACAGCCTCACGCCGACCGAGACCAAGATCGCCGCACTCGTGCAGGGGGGATTGTCCAACCCAGAGATCGCCGCCAAGCTGCTGCTCTCCCGGCGGACCGTCGCGACCCACGTCTCCCACATCCTGAAGAAACTCGACGTCCATTCGCGGACAGATATCGCCCGCGAGGCAGCCCTGCGCACCATCGCGTCGAGGTGATCGCGGCGCGGGGACGAGGTGGATCGCGGCGCGGGGACGAGGTGAGCGCGGCGCGGGGACGAGGTGAGCGCGGCACGGGAGCGGATTGTCGCAGGGCGCGTCCGGTGGAATCGCCGGGGGGCTAGCGATTCACCGGACACGCCCTGCGAGCTTCGGTCGCCGTCCTCGTCAGGGATCGGCGTGGAACGCGAGCGTGAAGTACACGGCCTTGCCCACACGGGTCCGGCAGCAGCCCCAGTCGGTCGAGAGGCTGGCGACCAGCATCAGACCCCTTCCGGTCTCCGCGTCGGCTGGCGCATCCACCACTACCGGCATGGAGCGGGACGTGTCGAGCACATCGACGCGTAAGAGACCACAGTCGCAGGTGATGACAAGGACGATCTTCCCGCCGGCCTCGTGCCTTATGGCGTTGGTCACCAGTTCGCTGGTGAGCAGGATCGCGACGGACGCGTCGACCGGGACATCCCAGGCATAGACGGCCGCCCGGACCTGGTTGCGGGCTGCCGCCGCCGCGGCCGGCCCTGCGGATAGCGGGATGCGCCGCTCGCGTTGCAAGGTCGGGCGGATCGGCGCGATCGTGTCCATCATGTTTCCTTACCAGGCCGGTTTGAGCCGGACCGGGAGAGCGCCAGTCACTCTGCGCGGCCAGCCGGGGGGATCCGATCAAACTGTTGACGCTGGTTGCAGGACAAATACTGCTGCAACTTGCAGACAGAGACATCGGTCAGCTGACCGATATTTGAAACCGCAGCCGTGACCAGCCAGCCTGCGCGGGCCTGACGGCACCCCGGCCCGCAGATCGAGTCCGGTGCAGAGGGGGACCCGTGGCGGCATAACCTTGCGCAGGCGACCAAGGTGAGGCCGCGAGGGCAGGTGGCTGGGAGCAGGGCACGCCGCCGATACAGGGCTAGTGAGGGAGACGCGAGTATGAGCATCGGCAAACCTGAGGTCGACTTTCCCGGCGGGGAGCCACCGGCCGAGCTGGAGGTCACCGACCTGTGGGAAGGCGATGGCCCGGTTGCGACCGCCGGCGACACGGTCAAGGTCCACTATGTCGGGGTCGCGTTCTCTACCGGTGAGGAGTTCGACGCCAGCTGGGGCCGGGGCGCTCCGCTGGAGTTCCGGCTCGGCGCCGGGCAGGTCATCGCCGGCTGGGACCAGGGCGTGCAGGGCATGAAGGTCGGTGGCCGCCGCCAGCTGATCATTCCACCAGGGCTCGCCTACGGAGACCGCGGCGCCGGGAATGTGATCCCGCCGGGCGAGACCCTGATCTTCGTGTGTGACCTGGTTTCGGTCTGAGGAACTCACCCATGCCGGGCCTGGCCGGTACCGGACCGCTGGGCGCGGGTTCTGGCGAGCGAGCCGGATACGCGGCGTTGCGACGGAAGGCGGATGCACGCTGTGCAGGACAGCCACTTTGATCCGTTCGGCACCGCGGAACTGCGCCGTCGTGTCCTGGACAGCTGGGCGGCGTCACCCGCGCGCTTCCGTGAGGACGCCAACGCGGAGGAGGACTACGCGCTCGGTGGCTACCGGGACCGCGTCGTGGTGGAACTGGCACAGAACGCGGCGGATGCTGCGGTGCGCGGGGGAGTGGCAGGTCGGCTGCGGCTGACATTGCGCGCCGGAACGCTGGTGGCCGCGAACGTAGGAGCGCCGCTGGATGCCGCGGGCGTGGCGGCGCTGTCCACGCTCCGCGCGTCCAGCAAGCGAGGGCACGCTGCGCACGAGATGGCGGTCGGCAGGTTCGGTGTGGGTTTCGCCGCAGCCGTCGCGGTGAGTGACGAGCCGCGCATTTCCTCGCTCACCGGTGCGGTGAGCTGGTCGCGCACCGCCGCCAGCGACCTGGTCCGGCAGATTCCGGAGCTGGCCGGCGAACTCACCGCGCGGTCAGGTCACCTGCCCGTGCTGCGGCTGCCGTTCCCCACGGACAGCGAGCCCCCCGAAGGCTTCACGACCGCAGTCACGCTGCCGCTGCGAGACGAGGCCACCCACCAGCTCGTCGAACGGCTGCTCGCAGAGACGGGACCCGCGCTGCTGCTCGCGCTGCCTGCCCTGACCACCATCGAGATCGAGGTGGACGGCACGGCACGGGTGCTCACCGCCGCACACGACGGCGACGTCGTCACCACCACCGTTGACGGCACGATCGGGAGGTGGCGCACTGCGGCCGCGGGCGGCCAGGCAGATCCCGGGCTGCTCGCCGACCGCCCAGCCGAGGAGCGTGCGCACCCGTCGTGGTCGGTGCGCTGGGCGATCCCGGTCACGCCCGGCGGCGAGGACGGCGACGCGCCGGCCGGCCGTCTGCCAGCGGGGGTGAACGCTGTCGTGCACGCGCCCACCCCGACCGACGAACCGTTCGGCCTCCCGGCGCTGCTGCTCGCCTCGTTCCCGCTCAGTCCCGACCGCCGCCACGTCGCGCCGGGCCCGCTCACCGATTTCCTTATCGAGCAGGCCGCCGATGTCTATGCACGCCTGCTGCCCAGCCTCGCGGCAGGCGCCGGGCTGCTCGATCTGGTCCCCGGCCCGCTCGGGCGGGGTGAGCTGGATGCGCAGTTGCGCCGCGGGATCCTGGCGCGACTGCAGGACACCGCGTTCCTTCCCGCCGCACAGCCGCCTGCGCCGCGCATCCGGCCTGGTGACGCGATCATCCTGGACGCGGACCTCCCAGCCCTCCCCGGCTACCTCGCGCCAGTGCTGGACGGCCTGATCGCGGGCCCGGCGCGGCATCCCGCCTACGGCGTACTGGGCGTCCAGCGGCTCGGGCTGGCCGGGCTGGCCGACACACTTGCCTCGCTTGACCGCGATCCTGCCTGGTGGCGGCGGCTGTATGAGGCGCTGGCCGGGGCAGAGACAGGCGAGCTGGGTGCGCTGCCGGTGCCGCTGGCCGACGGGCGGCTGGTGCGGGGCCCCCGCGGGCTGCTGCTGCCCGGGCCGGGCCTCGATCACCCCGGGCAGCTGTCGCTACTGGGCCTGCGCGTCGTGCATCCCGGCGCAGTGCACCCGTTGCTTGCCCGGCTGGGCGCGACCAAGGCAACACCGCGCGGCGTCCTCGCCGACCCGGCCGTGCGCGCCCTGGTCGCGGACTCCTACGACTCGCAGGATCCTTGTCCCATCGCCGACGCGGTGCTCAGCCTCGTCGCGGCTGCGCACCTGCGGCCGGGTGAGCTGCCCTGGCTTGCTGATCTCGCCCTGCCGGGCGACGACGGCGAGTGGTACCCGGCCGGTGAGTTGCTGATCCCCGACGGGCCCCTGGCCGAGGTGGTCGCGGCGGACGCGCCATTTGGCACCGTGTCCCCGGAGATACTCGAGGGCTACGGTGCCGCGACGCTGGAGGCAGCCGGCGTGCTGTCATCGTTCGGCCTGCTGGCCGCGCAGGACGTTGCCCTTGATGCTCCCGACCTCGACCTGGACGGCGCGGAAGAGTGGGCGGCCGGCATATGTGCGCGGGTGCCCGCCGGTGGCGTGCCGCCGGTGGCGGCCGAAATCCTGGCTGTCCGCGACCTGGAGCTTGTCGACCCGGCGCGGTGGCCACGCGCACTGGAACTGCTCGCCGCGCCGTCATTGCGGGCGGCGCTTGTCGAGCCCACCCGGGTCCTGCTCGCCGACGGCCGCCACGCCGATGTACCGTCCTACACGTCCTGGTGGCTGCGCCGCCATCCGGTCCTGGGCGGCCGCCGGCCCACCGACCTGCGCGCCGCCGGCACCGACCCGCTGCTTGCGGGCCTGTACGAGGAGGCCCCGCTGCCAGCGGACCCGGCTGCCGCCCGCGCGCTTGGCGTACGCACCTCGCTCGCGGACCTGCTCGCCGAGCCCGGTGGCGCGGATGAGCTGCTGGACCGGCTGGCCGACTCCGGACGGCCGGTGACGCGGGCACAGTTGCGGGCACTGTGGACGGCTCTCGCGGACGTCGCCGAGGCCGCACCGCCGGACCGCGTGCGCGTGATATGCGGGGACGAGATTGCCGTCGCCGACGCCGAGGACGCGCTGGTGCTGGACGCCGCGGACCTGTGGCCGCTGGTGGCCGCCCAGCCGCTGGTACTGGCGCCGCACGACCGTGCCCCGCGGCTCGCTGACATGCTGGACCTTCCGCTGGTCTCCGAGCAGGTCGCTGGCCTGGTGGAGTCCTCACCGCAGCGCCGCCCGGTCCCCGCGATCGTGACCGCGGTGCTGCCCGATGCACCCGCGACCTACTACGCACATGACCCGCTGATCGTGGACGGCGTCTCCGTGCCATGGCGCTACACCCATGGCGCCGTGCACGCCGCCGGGCCCGGCGGCCTCGCCTGCGGGCTGGCCTGGGCATCGGGCATGTGGTCGGCGCGGCACCTGCTCGCCGCCCTGCTGGGTGACCCCGGCGCGTCCGCCCGCCTGCTCGCGGAGGCCGACCTGGACCGCGATCCGCCGCCCGGTCTCATCAGCGCGCCCGCAGCCCTTTGACGAGGCCTGCCACCTCAGCAGAGCTCGTGGCCCGGGTCATTCATCACCCGGCGGCCTACCAGCGGCCGCGGTGCACAACCTCGCCGAACGGCCGCCCCCTGGGATTGCGCACCGGCGCCAGCGGCCTGCCCACCGGGCAGCCGTGCGAGATGAGCTGGGCCCACGCGCGGGCAGCGGGAAACCCCAGCAGCTCGCGGGCGGTCTGCGTGCCGGGGCCGCCCGCGGAAGGCCTTCCGGGAGCGGTCGCTGAAGACTGCGCGCTGTCGTCGGCCGCCGGTCGCAGCATCCTCGCGGCCACCGTCACCGTCACCGCCACTTCCGTCGGCGACCCGACCATCAGCGGCTCGGAAAACGTCACCATCGCCGCTCCAGCCACGGAGACGGGTCCGGCTCTCACCGTCGATGCCGGGAACAAACTGCATGCCATCAGCCCACAGATCTATGGGATGAATGGCTATCTGCTCGACCCGACCACCGCCGCCGATACCAACGCCACTGTGATCCGCTGGGGCGGCGACGCCATCCCACCGTGGTCCCGCGATCGCCGCCCTCATCCGCCCGGTGCCGGGGGTGGACGCCGGCGGGGTCCTGGTGGGCGAATTGGACTGCGTGGCCTGCCACCAAGCCGGCGCCGTCGCTGCGGCGCGGCGGATGAGACACAGGAGCGGGGCGCCGCGCGGCGCGCCCTCCTCGAATTGCCCCCCCCTCGGCCCCCGGAGGGCGAAGACGCCCGGCCCGGGGCGGATGGGGCGCAGGATAATGCCCAAAAGAACTCCGGCGATGACCCCCCCCACGTGCCCCCACCAGCCAACCCCGCCCGCCGTCGCGTTTTCGATCGCCAGCATCTGATATCCCGCCACAAACTGAATCAGAAACCAGTAGCCGAGCAGAAACAGCGCCGGAATTTGCACGGTCCAGAAGAAAATGAAAAGAGGGATCAGCGTGGTGATGCGCGCCCGGGGAAAACAAACGGCGTAAGCACCCAGCACGCCGGCGATGGCGCCGCTGGCGCCGATGGTGGGCACCGTCGAGCCGGTGTTCACAAGGATGTGGGTGGCCGCCGCGACCAGGCCGCTCAAAAAATAGATCAGCAGAAATTTCAGATGCCCGAAGCGATCTTCGATGCTTCTTCCGAAGACAAATAGAAACAGCATGTTGCCGATGAGATGCAGCCATCCGCCGTGCAAGAACATGGAGGCGAAGATGGGTACAACAAGGCCAGCGGGGCTCGCGTGCACGAGAGCTTGCGGGATGGCGTAGCGCGCCGGAATGATGCCGAACTCAAGGACCAATCGGTTGAGCTTTGGCCCGAGGGAGAGTTCGAAAAGGAACACGAGAACGTTTGCCACAATCAATAACAGCGTGGAGAACCAGAAAATGCGCCGGCGAATGTGGTCGTTCAAGGGGATAGGAATCATTCCGCAAGCATTCTACCTTTCCCAATCAAGCCTGCCTACCGGAAGCGGCTCGCGGCCCGGCGACTCTGAGCGTTCGGCCGTAGCAGCCGCGTTGACCCTTGCGGAATGCGTTGGATATACTGTGTCTGAACTTGCAACGCGGCGCGCCGCGGATTCGTGAATGCTCTGGATTTCGGCGGGGTGTTTCTCAGATCGTGCTGCGCCGCGGCAGGACGTCCGCATGAAACCCAACCCGCTGGTTCGCGAGCTAACCCGGCTTGTCGGCCCTGACGCCGTCCTCTGGCGTCCCGAAGACCTGATGCTTTACGAATACGATGCGCTGTCTTCGCTCCGCCAGCCGGACGCCGTGGTGTTTCCAACCACGACAGAGCACGTCGTCGGAATTGTCAGGCTCGCGGCGCGCGAAAAAATCCCCGTCGTAGCGCGCGGCGCGGGAACGGGCTTGAGCGGCGGCGCGGTCATTACCGAGGGCGGAGTTCTGGTGGC
>OFHG01000445.1_pt1 | contig 16743 bp, 10 predicted proteins | sample 1521931 | NCBI WGS metagenome assembly OFHG01 (sample SAMEA2468438, study PRJEB22500) | soil metagenome | biome: Glassland; feature: Farmland; material: Clay | place: Australia | collected 2013-01-31 | depth 0.55 m
GTCTTGACCCACCATAGTCCGAAACCGAGCCGCCCGGGGGTTTCACCGGATCGGGAGCTGTAATTCAATTCAAAAATGCGATCGTGCAATTCTGGTGAAATGCCTGGACCAGTATCGCTGACTCGCACTTCCACGTGCTGTTCCAGGGTTTGCCCGCTGATATAAATGCTTCCATCGCCGTGCATAGCGCCTACCGCGTCTTCAAGCAAGTTTACGAATACCAGGGTGAGACGCCTGGGACCGGCATATACCGGTGGCAATTCTGCCAGTTGATGAACATCTACTTTTATCCCGGGAGGCAAGTTGGCTGCTGAAATGGCCTCTTCAACGCTGTCCCTCAAGTTAACAGAAGTAAATTCGATCGGTCGTAGATGGAAAAGGCTGTCATGTACAATTTCCATCGCTTCCAGTGCGCTTCGTTCAATCTCCTCCAGGTTCTTGGTGAGGTAAGCGTCTTGTGCCAGCGCTGTTTTTGATTTATCCTGAATGCCCTCTACGCGCACCGGGATGGTCCCGATTTTGTTGTTGAGGCGGTGGAGCAGGTTGGAGGCGATGTCTCCGACTGCGGCAAAGGCTTCGGCCACAGCCCGCTGTTCTTCGGCCAACCGCAAAGCCTCCAGGTGAACGGCGAACTGCTGTGCCAGGGCGGCGTAATGGCCTAGAATGCTGAGCACCTTTTTATCCCATTCAGCTTGCTCGAAATCACGTCCGTCGTTTGCCCGGCTTAGCACCGCAAAGGCTCCTAATGGTGTTCCGGGTTCCTGGTTCTGCCCGCTGGCGAACAGCGGTACGATCAGTGCCGCGCCGGACATCTCCAGATCCGGAAACCGGCTGAAATCCGGGAAATGTTCATCCTCAAGCCTGTATGCCAGTGGTTGTCCTGTAAGGATTGCCTGTCCGGCCAGCGAATCCGCCAGGCCGCTGTGCATGCTTGCCAAATCGGGCAGAGTTCCTGCCTTAAGCACCAGCTTGTCTTGATCCAGGAACCACAGCAGGCTGTGGGGTACGTTTAACAGATCGCAGGCTTTGACCACCAGGCTCTGCATGATCTCTTGCAGGGGTTGCGTAAGCAGCAGGGAAGAGATCTCCTGCAAAGCGTCCAGCAGGCGCACTTCCTGGATAGCGACTACCGCCTGGGTCGCCAGGATTTGCAGGATGTAGCGGTCTTGCTTGCTGAAGGCGTTCACCTGGGGACTCTCCAGGTTTAACACGCCTTCCAGGCGCCCGCTCGCCCCGATCAATGGTACCGCCAGTTCGGATCGCATGGTGAGCTCCAGGTCGAAAGGATAATAGATGTTGCGCCAGGGCTCATGACTCAAGTCGGCGATGACCAGCGGTTCGCGTTTCAAAGCCACCCATCCGGTGATGGAGTGTTCATCGATACGCAGCGCTTCTACCGCCGGTTTTCCCAATCTCTCCCCGGAAAAAGCCTGGGTTAACAGGAAATCGCCACTCGGATCCACCAGGCGGATGATGCCGTATTTTGCCTCGGTGACCTCCATCGCCATGTACAGGATCGTTTCCAGGGTCTCTTTCAAGCTGGAGCGAGAGGAGATCATCATCCCGGCTCGCCGTAAGCGGCGCAGTTCTTTTTCCTTGCGCGCCTGTTCCTGAATGGCCTGCTGTGCTCTCAAGGCAGCTGCCAGGGTCATCCCCGCCAGGATTGCATAATTATCCAGTTCGGCCAGTTCCAGTTCTGAGAAAGAGGTTGGGCGCTCGTGTTGCACGTAAAGCACCCCCAAATTCTCTTGATCGACGATCAGTGGATAGCATGCCACGATTTGCATCTCTGTTCCAGCCTGGAAGGGATACAGCGGTAGGTCATCTTCCTGGTATGAAAGTACCCGCCCTTTGCGGGAAAAGGCGCGCGCTGCCATTCCCTTGGGATGAAAAAAATCTTGTTCCTCGAAAGGTGTTTTGTCGCTAACAAGAAGTGGAGTCTCTGTAGCTGGGATCACTATTGCCTTGAATCCAGGGGCAATCTTTCGAGCGCCGCTGGCAAGGCTGCTCAGCGTGTCCTCCAGGTTGCCAGGCTCTCCGGCACTCCCCTGGCTGACTTCTGCGCCGATACGGTTGAGATGTCGCAGAATTTCGATCCAGCTTTCGCTTTGGGTCACATGCACCTTCTTCGAACTACTGTATGACCCAAAATTTTACCATGGCCATTGCCCACAGGTGCCAATCCCGGAGCTGCTGCGACCCAAGGGTGAGGCCCATGCAACCCCGGGATGGCTTATGGAGGAACCCGGAGGCTAGCAGGAGGAATTATTAAACATCATAGTACATCACATATTCAATCGGATGAGTGCGCAGGCGAAGCATATCGACCTCATTTTTCCGTTTCCAGGCGATCCAGGTGCTGATCAGCTCTTCGCTAAAGACCTCACCCCGCAGCAGGAATTCGTGGTCCTCTTCCAGGCAATCGAGCACGGCTTCCAGCGAACCCGGAACTTGCGGTATGTGCAGATCGCCTTCTTCAAACAAGTCGATATCCATTGGTGAACCGGGATCGATTTTGTTGATAATGCCGTCGATGCCGGCCAGCATCATGGCTGAGAAAGCCAGGTACGGGTTGGCTGAAGGATCCGGACAGCGGTACTCGATACGCACGGAGCTGGGGGTGTTGCTGTAAACCGGAATGCGCACGCAGGCAGACCGGTTGCGCTGGCTGTAAGCCATATTCACCGGGGCTTCGTAACCCGGCACCAGGCGTTTGTAGCTGTTGGTGGTGGGGGCCACAATTGACAGCAGGGCCGGCGTATGCTTCAAGATGCCTCCAATGTAGTACAGGCCCAGTTTGCTCATGCAAGCATACCCATTCCCATCGTAGAACAGGTTCTTTCCGTCTTTCCACAAGCTCTGGTGGCTATGCATACCGGAACCGTTATCACCAAACATGGGCTTTGGCATGAAGGTGACGGTTTTTCCATGCGCCACGGCGGTGTTCTTCAAGATGTATTTATACATTTGCAGGCCGTCGGCCATATTGACCAACGAGTTGTACTTCATGTCGATCTCCATCTGCCCGCCTGAGGCCACCTCGCCGTGGTGCACTTCTATATCGACTCCGGCGGCGATCATGCGCATGATGGCTTCGGATCGCCAGTCTTGAAAGGCGTCCACCGGGGGCACGCGGAAGTAGCCGAATTTGGGTTCGGGCCGGTACCCCAGGTTAGAGCCAAAACGCTCATCGCGCGGGCGTCCTGATTCCCAGGATGCCATGTCTGACTCGATCTCATAAAATGCTCGCCCGCTCTCATAACCGAAGCGGATGCCGTCGAACACGAAGAACTCTGCCTCTGGACCCCAATAGCTGGTATCGGCAATTCCGCTATCGATCAGGAATTTCTCCGCTTTGCGGGCAATGTAACGCGGGTCTTTGCCGTACGGTGCCAGTGTGATCGGGTCGTGAATATTACAAACCATGCTGAGGGTGGGGATGTCCATCGCCGGATCGACGGTTGCAGTGATCGGATCGGGGAACAGGATCATGTCCGATTGGTTAATTGCCTGGAAGGCGCGAATGCTGGAGCCATCAAAACCCAGCCCTTCCTTAAAAACGCCTTCCTCCAGGGTGTGAATCGGCATGGAGAAGTGATGCCAACGCCCAAGCAGATCGGTGAATTTGTAATCCACGATGGCCAGCTTGCGTTTGTGTGCGTAATCCAGCACGTCCTGCGGAGTGGCACAGCGCTCCACATTTGGCAGGAAAATAGGTGGATATTCGTGCTTGCTATCCCCATTTCTGCCCTGGGTCAGCTCGGCGACCTCATCTAAAGAAAGCATTTTCGGTGCAGTTTTCATGATCTAACCTCCTCGCGGTTCCCTACAATTTTTGAATAAACGCTGGTTCCCAGGCTTCACCCGGGGGTTTGCTCGGGGTTGTTACTCCTCCTGCATACATTCCTGGTAAAATAATAGTGACAAATATCCAATCAACTTGAACCGGAAAAATGATATGCAGCATTATAGTGAGGCTCAAGGTTCACATCTAGTACCCATTTGGGTAATTTTGTGAATAAATAGATATTCATTTCGCAGGATTGGGGATAAAATTCTAAAAGGAATTAAACGAAACTTTTCAATTGCAGGCGTGTTATAGAGATCGTCCTTCTCAAACCTGGAATGGCGGAGGAAAAATGAACGAGATTGATGTCATGGACGAAGTCCCGGAAGAGGGCATTTCATTTTATGAGCGTCCGAATGTTGAGCGCGATGAAATCGACGTAGGGAAAAAAGTATCCATCGGAATTGAGCGCATCTCGCAACCTGAGCTTGGCATTGGCGGAGCCTATGGTGCCTGGGGCGACAGCGTCAATAACCGCGATCTCTTAGCCTATGTGGAAAAGCGCCTCGGTCAGGCAGTTCCTGATAATGAAAAACTTACCTTATCCCCTTTAGGGTTCCTGCACCGCCACCATATACCAGAACTAAATGATAGCGAGCATTTAGACCTGGAAGTCCAGGTTGGGGCGCGCTTTTTGCGAGAAGCTGCCCGCGCTTGTGGTTGGCAGCCGGAAGAAGTGGATGCGGTGATGATTGGGCTTAGCGGACCGGTCACGAACGATTTCACCGAACAGATTGCCCATGAAGCCGGGATCCGCGAAGATGCCCTCAAAGTCACTGTGCATAAAGCTTGCGACAGTTCGATGAGCTCGCTGCACATGGCTTTGAACCCCGAAGTGGAAGATACCAGTAAATTGGGTATCAATCTTGCCGGTGAGCTGTTGGGTCGCAAGGTGTTGGTAGGTGGCATTGAAGGCTTGAGCCGCTTCCTGAGCCAGGCCAGGGATACCAATGCCTGGCAACTTTTCGGCAACGGTGCCGGGGTGATTGGTGTAATTCCAGGCAAAACAATGAAATTCCTGGTGGGCAAAGCCCGTGAAGCCTTCGATGAAAAGGGCCTGCTCGCCGTGCGTATGCTGTACCCGTATTCCCACCAAATGGTTGAAGGCCAATCGTTGGTTGAAGCCACCCAAACCGGAGCGCACTCTATCCGCGTGGCTGGTATGATGCACGAGCCGGAAAACGGGGAAGCGGTGGATATGGCCGGGCCGATGGGCATGGTGAAGCTATTTGTTCGCAACGGTGTCCAGGCCGTCAGCGAGGCCTACCAGGCTTATCGCAAGCGCATGGAAGAATTGGAATTGCCGGAGGCTCCCATCATTACCACCATCGCCCACCACGCCAACCTGAAAATTAACCGCCTGAAAGCCATCCAACTGGAGAAAGAAGGTATTCATCTCTCCATGCCCTGGTTGTTGAGCGAATTCGGTAACGTGAGTGCTGCCTCGAACATGATTGCTTTCCTGCGTAAATTGCCCAGCCTGTCCCTTGGCGATCATATTTTATTTGACGGGTTTGGCGCCGGCACGTATTATGACGTTTTTGCCGTGGAGCTTGGCAGTCAGGCTCCAATAACAACCTGAGTCAGAACCCGGGTTTTTCCTGAACAGCGTCTCATCTGCAAAACCTGCCTCACCACTGGGGCAGGTTTTTTGCACCTCCTTGCCAATCAGATAGAGGTCTTTTTATCCTGGCAGCCCGTTTTATGAATTGCAACAGCTCGTTCCGGCGGGTAGCTATCATATCCTACACCTATGTAACAAACTACAGGGTTGATCCGTTTATAATTAAAGCCGGAATTGTTGCTAAAACGGAGATGTGCCGATTCGACGGCTCGATTCTTCGCTTGGCACTGGCGCCGGAGACCGTCATCGGGGATTCATGGCCAAAATAAGTCACTGCGCTGGATAGGCTTCCGGGAACGATCAAAGAAACGAATGCAACGAATAAGGATATCCGATGACTGGTTTGAAAGATGGACATTGGCGCGTCCGGTTAGGTTTGGGCGCTGTAGTTGTCTTAATCCTGGCGGTGGTCGGGGTTGCCCTCGCTAAGAGCAATGCCCCGGCGAACGACCCTTCCCAAAATGCAATTGGCCGCGCCATTGACGTTTCCCTGGTACCGCGCAAATATCAATTCATTGGCCAGGGACAGCTTCAGGGGGGCAGCGGCAACACCTTATTAATCGGAAACGTACCCATTGTTGTAGACTCACAAACCCAGTTCGTTGGCTCGATTAAACCGGGTGAATCCGTCAGTTTATCGGGTTACATCCTCGCCAACCAGTCCTGGTTAGCCGATCGCCTCGAGCCGGTTTCGGCTTCGGACACCTATTTCATTTTTGCTGGCCCTCTGGATAGTCCCTCCGACTCAGTGTGGAAGGTTGGTGGTATTTCCGTACTGGTTGATAAAAATACCGCTATCGACTCTGGCCTGAATCCCCAAGACATGGTCCTGGTGACTTTCAGCGTACAGGCGGATGGTAACTGGCTGGCCTCCAAAATTGAGTCCCTGCAAAATGGTCAGGATCAATTGCCTCCAACCCCTACCGAAACTGCCACCGCGACCGCCATCCCCGAAAACCCTGGGCCGCAGATACAAAAAACGCCCCTGCCCCAGGTCGCTCCTGATCAACCGAAACCTGGGGATGGTGGTGGTAAAGGTGGTGGTAAAGGTGGTGATAAGGGTGGGGGACCTGATTCAGTGATGGTTTGTCATAAAGGCCACACCCAAACCGTTCAACGCAAAGGGTTGGCCGGACACTTGAAGCACGGCGATGGCCTGGGACCCTGCCGTTAGTTTGAGGCTGGTCGAAACTTGAGCATGGCTGAGCAATACTTCGCTCGCTTTAAAATCATTGGCGAAATTGGGATAGGGGGAATGGGGCTGGTTTACCAGGCTTATGACCCTCTGGCGGAGCGTAATGTGGCTATCAAAGTACTTCCGCCCGAGTATATCCATGACCTGGGATTGCGTGCCAATTTCGAGCGGGAGGCCCGCTTGATTTCCAGGCTGGAGCACGAAAGCATTGTGCCGGTGCTGGAATACGGGGCGTTCGAGGGCCAGCCTTACCTGGTTATGCCGTACATGCCCAATGGCTCGTTGGCCGATCGCCTGGTTCAAGGTCCGCTTACCCCACTGGAAACCATGCATGTTTTGGAGCGACTGGCGAGCGCCCTGGATTACACCCACCAGCAGCGCATCGTGCATAGCGATTTGAAACCCAGCAACATCCTGTTTGGCGAGGATGGACAGGCTTTCCTGGCAGATTTCGGCATCGCCCTGCAAAACCAGGAGGCCTGGTCCGGCACCGGCGTTGTGCGCGGCAGCCCGGCATATTTAAGCCCGGAGCAGGCCCTGCGAACCGAATCGATTGATGGGCGCAGCGATGTTTATTCCCTGGGGATCATTGTTTTCGAGATGTTGACTGGCGTTAAGCCCTTCCACGGCGATGCGCCGATGGTGGTAGTGCTGAAACAAATTCACGATGAGCCGCCCTTGCTGCGCTCCGTTGATCCGAATATCCCGCCAGCCCTGGAGGAGGTTGTCCTGCGGGCACTCGCTAAAGATGCTCATGACCGCTACCAATCTGCTGGCGATTTTGTAGCTGCATTCAATCACGCACTCAGTGTATCGCCGGCCCCTTCTTTCGCATCCGATTCCGAGTTGGCGCAAGAGGCTACCGCTGTGTCCAGGCCTTTCGCCCTACCACTTCAATCGAAACCTCCCCATCATGGCGTTGCTGCGCCCGCTCAGGTTGGAGAAGATCTTGTAACAAAGAAGGGGCCAGCCCACGAGCAATTGCCGGGCTGGAATTGGACTTACCTCCTTGCCCTGGGGCTTGTGCTATGGGCCGGGCTGGTGTTTGGGGTAGCCAGCGCAGCGTTGGTCCGCCATGCACAGGCTTCCGCCCCTCCCAACCTCCAGCTGGTAATTGATCAGGCCGGCATCACGGTGACGAACATTTCTCGAGCGCCGGTGAACCTCTCTGGCTTGTCGTTTCGTCGTTTGTCGGATACTGGAGATGTGCTTGCCGAGTTTCAAGCCTCCCAGTGGGAACGCCTTCCCGAGCCGGGCAAAGGAGTCTTACCGGCCGGAGCTTGTTACCAGCTCCTCGATCGCAGCTCTGACTCCCTGGATTTAACCAATGGCACACCCCAGCCCAGGCCGCACGCTTGCCAGAGCCTGCTGGGTTGGCTGGCTGTGGAACAGCCTGGTTGGAATTTTTGGTCTCCGCAAGGCGGGGCAACCACCTTTCAAGTTCTCCAGGATGGGAAGACCTTAAAAACCTGTCCCGTCCAGGCCGGGCAGTGTGAGTTTTACCTGGCCCAGCCGTGAACCGTGCAGGCAGCTTTTCGATTCCACCAACAATGGCCAATTCATTTAAAGGGCTTCAATTTTCCATTGCTGAGGAAGGATATAGGTTACATGCTTATCGGTCAGCCTCTGCCCGGTATGGATGCGCACTTCGCCACTCGATGGAATCTGTAGGCCGGGAGAAACGTGAATCTCGCAGGCGGTCAAATCGATAACAGCCAGTTCGCCGGCGCGCGGCTGCAGGGCTTCCGCCTGGGAGACCTGATCGATGACCTGGAAGGTCATTTCAAAAGGCTTATCCTGGCGTTTCGCCTCTTCCAATGCATCCTGGAAGGGGCCGGCGCCCTGGCGTTGCAGCATTTTGTCAAACTCAATCAAGTCGGCCATCACTGCACTGGCGATGCCGCGTTGGTAAAGGTCGGTGGCGATCAGCAATTCCCCGATATCTCCCGGGTTGGCCGAGCAGCCGGCTACCAGGCGCAACAGGCTGTCCTGGCCGGCCAGGAAGCTGATGGTTTGTTGTGCATCGATGATGGTGACCCGCATCACGGGCTGACCTCCAATTGTCGATTTGTGCTTCGACTTGTCCGCAAGACTCTGGTATTATAGCGCCAGAAATGGTATGAAAAAATTATTATTGAGACTCTCTTCGATATGCTTGCTTGCCGGTGTGATCCTCTTGTCATTAAACCCTGGGTCCTCGTCCCGCGCTCAATCTTCAGGCTATCTGCATACCCAGGGGAGTGAGATCCTGGATTCGGCCGGAAACCCGGTGATCTTCACCGGGATCAATTGGTTCGGCCTGGAGACGGAAAGCTACGCCCCGCACGGCCTTTGGGCCCGCAGCCTGGACAGCCTGCTGGATCAGATCGTTCAATTGGGCTTTAACGTCATCCGGCTGCCGTATAGCAACCAGCTTTTTGATGCCAATAGCGTTCCGAATGGCATCAATTACGAGTTGAACCCGGATCTCAAGGGCCTGAACGGCCTGCAAATCATGGACAAGCTGATCGCCGGTGCGGGCAAACGTGGCCTGAAGGTGATCCTTGACCGGCACCGCCCGGACAGCCATGCTCAGTCCGATCTGTGGTATACCTCCCAGTACAGCGAACAGCGCTGGATCCAGGATTGGGTGATGTTGGCCAAACGCTACGCCGGGAATGACACGGTGATTGGCGCCGATTTGCACAACGAGCCGCACGGACGGGCCACCTGGGGCAGTGGCGACCCGGCTACCGACTGGCGCCTGGCTGCTGAAAAGGCCGGTAACGCCATCCTGGCGGTTAATCCCAACTGGTTGATTATCGTCCAGGGGGTGGATCACATCGGGAACGACTGGTATTGGTGGGGGGGCAATCTGTCCGGTGTGCAGCAAGACCCGGTCCGCCTGGATGTCCCTGGACGCCTGGTGTATAGCACCCACGTCTATGGCCCGGACGTTTACCCCCAACCCTGGTTTTCGGCGCAGGATTTTCCCGCCAACTTGCCGGCGATCTGGAATAGCCACTGGAGTTACTTGCGGCAAGAAAACATTGCGCCGGTCATCGTCGGAGAGTTTGGCGGGCGCTCGGTGGGGAACGATAAAGAGGGCGTCTGGCAGCGCGCCCTGGTTTCATACCTGTCAAAAAACCGCATCGGCTATTTCTATTGGACCCTCAACCCGGATTCCGGCGACACCGGGGGCGTACTGCTGAATGATTGGAAGAGCGTCGATCCCGGGAAAGAGGCGCTGCTGTCTGGCTACCAGTTCCCTTTGCTCGGTATCGAGCAGCGCGGCGCTCAGCCGGCCACCCAATTGCCGCCACCGGCTCCACCAACTTCAACTGCTGAATTACAAACCCCTTCACTGCCGGCTCAAACTGCTGAGCCGCAAATGACCCCCGCGGAAACTCCCTCGCCAACCCCAGGCTCGCAAATAACCCCGCCGCTAACACCGCTCACCGGCACATTGCAGGTGAAATACCATACGGAAAACCCGGTTGCATTGGCGCGCGAGGCCAAAGCCGATTTTATCATCGTCAATACCGGTGCTCAGCCAGTGCCGCTGAACCAGGTGGAACTGTATTATTGGATCAACCCACGGGATGGCCCCCAATCCCTCGAATTTCATTGTGATTGGGCCGCTTTCGGTTGTGAAAACCTGGCGGGCGACTTTCATTCCCCCGGTGGCGGAATTGCATATTTACGCATGCACTTTTCCGCCGCCTCACCCACTCTGCCGGCCGGGGCGGATTCGGGCGAAATCAAGATACGTTTCAATCGCTCCGACTGGTCTGAGTTTCACCAGGACCAGGATTATAGCTATTCCCCCACCACTTCTTATGTAGAATGGCCACAAGTAGCCCTGGCTATAGCAGGACACCTGGTGTGGGGGCAGGTGCCCACTCAAGCGCCGCCAGCCGGTGCGCAGGCTACCATTACGGCGGTGCCTTCGCCCGCTGGTCCCACGGCCTCTGTTACGCCAGCCGGCCCGCTTAGCCTGTCTGAGGCCTCCTCGACGTCGCCGCCGGAGTACCCTGCTGCAGACTCTCCGGGCCAGCTGCCTGCCGCGGTTGGTGATTCCGTTTCGGGGATGCAGATCTTGGCCAGCGTGGCTTTGGGTAGCGCCTTGGGCGTCCTGGCGATATGGGTTGCACTAAGCCTTTTCCGCCGCCTCAGGCGCAAGGACCGCCAATCATGAATTTTAAGAAATCAATGTCGTAACTGTAGGGGCGGGTCTTCACCCTGCTTGGCAATGGTTCTGGTTCTCATAATACTGAGAAACCGAGTTTTTTGGCCGAATCTTTGACAGAAAATTCATTTTAATTGGCGAAAGGATAATGATAGCCACGGAAACTGTGGAAAAACTCGGTTTCTGATCCATGGTGGCAGAGGTTAATCATCATACATGCCAGCCCATCAGGATGAGATGAGGAGCAAAGTTTGACGGAAGTCTTTTATTACTTAATCACAGCCACGGCCACCAGTTTCATCTGGCTGCTGCTCAGCGGTCACCGTCCCAAGGGGGAAGGGCGGTTGGTAGGCGCTTTCTTTTTGGCACTGGTGATTGCCTCGACGATCCTGGTCTTTGCCATATGGCGTAGATTGCTGTTGCTTTCGCTTGGACTTGGTTTGGTCAACGCCATCCTGGCCGGGTTGCTGTGGCTCCTGTTGCCGGACTGGAACACGCGCGGTCACACCTTTTTAGTGGTATTTACCGCCGTGCAAATCCTGTTCATTGCGCGCATCGCCTGGGCGATCGCCACCGGTGGGCTTGGCCTGGCGGCCATCCTGCTCTCCCTGGTTTTGTTCGCCGCCGAATTGATCGTCGTGCTGTTGACCATCTACTTTGCTTACGAGGTTTTGAACGTAATCTGCCGCATCCGCTGGCGGCGCTATTTCCCGCCATTCACCGGGCCCAGCGATTACTGGCCGAAAGTCTCGGTTCACGTCCCGGCTCACGCTGAGCCGCCCGAGATGGTGATCAAGACTCTAGCCGCCCTGCGTGACCTGGATTACCCCACTTATGAAGTGATCATGGTGGACGATAACACCGATGAAGACCAGTTGTGGCATCCTGTGGTGGAATTCTGCCATCGCAACGGGATTAAAGTCTTTCACCTGAGCAACTACCCGGGATTCAAATCAGGCGCCTTGAATTTCGCCCTGTCGCAAACCGCGCCGGATGTGGAAGTGATCGCGGTTGTCGATTCGGACTACCTGGTTTCACCGAATTTCCTGCGAGAAACGGTGCCTTATTTCTACGATCCTCGCCTGGCTTTCGTTCAGACCCCGCAGGCCTTTTACAACAACCAGGACAACCTGTTTGCATATTACAGCGACCTTTCACAACGCTTCTTTTTTGAAATCAGTATGCGCTCGCGTAACGAGCAGAACGCCATCATTTTCTGCGGGACGATGGGCCTGATCCGTAAGCGCGCCCTGGAGCGCATCGGGGGCTGGGATGAATGGTGTATCACCGAAGATGCCGAAGCCAGCCTGCGCATTCTGCAAAAGGGTTATGAAAGCATTTATATCAACCAGCCTTATGGGCATGGGCTGTTGCCGGTTACCTTCGAGGCCACTAAAAAACAGCGCTTTCGTTGGGCCTTTGGCGGGATGCAAATCCTGCGCCATTACTGGCGACAATTGCTGCCCATCCCATCTTTTGGGAGTCCAGAAGGGTTGGGAATCCGGCAGCGCATCGGCTACCTGATGGGCTTGCTGGGTTGGTTTAACGATCTATTGGTGCTGGTGTTCAGTGTCTTCTTGCTGCTGACCGCCCTGGCATTTGCCTATGGCTGGCAATTGCCCATCCGCCAATTGACGCAGTGGATCCTGCTGGTGCCGGTGTTGTCAATCATTACCGGGGTGCTGCGTGTAGCCTGGGCGTTGCTCATCAGCGCCGCCTCCAGCTGGCGTTCCGGGTTGGGCACTTTCACCACCATGCTGGCGTTGAGTCTAACTGTAGCGCGCGCTTGCCTCTCGGCGATGTGGAACGATAAGGGTACTTTTTTGCGCACACCTAAATTCAAGCAGGCCTCCGACCTGACCCGGGCGTTGGCCGCAGCTGGCTGGGAGGCGCTGCTCGGCATCTTGCTGGCCGCCGCCATTCTGTTGGTCTTGAACGCCCGCGCTGATTCGGAGGGCTGGCTGCTCGCCGCTCTGCTTGGTTGGCATGCCCTGGTTTACCTGTCTGCCCTGCGATCGGCCTTGATTGAAGCCCTGCCGGTTAAGCCGGTTAAAGCCGAGACTAAACTTCAACACGAGCCGGCCGGCGCATCCATGGATTAGTAGGGGAGGGATTGCCCTATAATTGGTACACGAGGATGGTCTTTCCAGACCCGATCTGGCACGCATCCACGACCCGTAATGACCCGCTCTTATGCTCAAGCATTCAGCGCTTGTTCGCGTTCGTCCGCGTCCCATAAAACTGGAGCAATTGTGCAAACCGCTACCGCAGATCGTCAGGAAACAACCCCCAAAATTAACCTCGCCAGGCTTTCATTGGACCTGTACCAGAAGGTTTTGATCGGCCTGGTAGCTGCTGGGGCATTCCTGCGCTTTTTCTTGATCGCTGGCAAGAGCATCTGGCTGGATGAGGCTTTCAGTATTGTGATCAGCCAGCGCAGCCTGTTTGACGTGCTGAGCATGATCGTGCGCACCGATACCCACCCCCCGCTCTATTATTTGCTGCTCAAAATCTGGCTGCTTTTCGGCAGCAGCGAGGCGCAAGCCCGTTCCCTGTCGGCAGTTTTCAGCATCGCCGCGATTCCTTTGATGTACATGGTTGCCTCGTCGTTATTTGAAGACCGGCGTGCCGGTTTGATGGGAGCGGCCATCCTGGCATTCTCGCCTTTTCAGATTTGGTACGCTCAAGAGACGCGCATGTACGCCATGCTCACCTTCTTCGTGCTGGCATCGGCTTACTGCTTTATTCAAGCCTTACGGCAGGGTACACGAATCTATTGGGCCGGCTACGTGGTCACCACCAGCCTGGCGCTGTATACCGATAACGGCGCCATCTGGTACGTTGCCTCCATCTCGATTTTCTTCTTGTTCGCTCACCGGCGCTTTTCGAAGCGGATCGCCGCCTGGCTGGTGAGCAATATCGCCATCGGACTAACCTATGTGCCCTGGCTGCCGTTCTTCTTCCACCAGACCCAACAGGTGACCGAGAGTTTCTGGCTTCCGCCTCCATCCTTCCAGACTGTGCTCACTGCATTTCTGGATTTTCAAAGTTACAATTTCCCCCTCATCGAAATCAGTATTCTGTACCTGACCACCATTTTCGTTTGGGCTTTCATCGTTCCCCGCAAGAGCTGGCAACACCAGCTCGCCAGCCTCTGGCTCTTTCTGCCGTTGTTGGCCTCTTTGCTGCTCAGCCTGCGCCAGCCCATCTTCTTGAGCCGCAACTTGATCGCCGCTTCGCTTGGCTACTACCTGTTGGTGATTGCCACCATCTTGAAATTTAATAGCCGGCGTGCCGTGTTGGCGCTGCTTCTGCCGCTCCTGGCGATGAACCTGGTCTCTATCGGTCGCAATGCCTGGGTGATACAAAAGGAGGACTGGCGCGACGCTGCCAGGTATGTCGCCAACGCCGCCAGTGGAAAAGCTGATGGTTTGGTGGTATTCATCCCCGGTTACGCTGAGTTGCCTTTCCAATATTATTTCAAGCAGTACCACCAATTCGTATATACCCAGGGCTATCCCGGTGACGAATTGCTGCTCCATCCAAACCCCAAAGAAGTCAAGGACTTGAACCAGTTGTTTTCCGGGCACCCTTACGTTTGGCTGGTAATGCGCGATGCCGAGACAGTCGATCCGAATTCAACAGTAAAAGGCTGGTTGGACACCCACGGGTACACGCGTTCCCCGGACTTTTTAAGCACTGGTATCTCGGTGCTCACTTATGTACGTTGGGATAAAGTACCCGCCAATCACCTGTCCGGGGGTCCTGGTCAGTTTAAGGTTTACCTGCCCAGCCTTTATCGAATTGCCGGCATGCGGGTTTACGTGGTTCAGAAGAGCGAGACTCTGTTAGAGATTGCGGTGCGTTACAACGTCACCGTCGCCGACTTGATGAACGCCAACGGAATCAAGAACCCTACCAGTCTACATACCGGACAGACCTTGTTAATCCCCATTCGCTGAACGGCATGTCCACTTTTTCGGGAGAAGCACAGGATCGCCAGGATGGCTTGGGAGCCTCCATCAGGCCGGAAAGTCCTTCATCTCCGGAGAGGCTATGGGTTCTGGGAACCAGATATGTGCTGCAAGCGGAGATCGCTCGTGGCGGTGCCACTTCAATTTACCGTGCCCTGGATCGTGAGAACGGGCGCACGGTAGCCCTGCGGGTGTTCAACCAACGCTTTCAGGCCGACCCGCGCTTTGCCATCCGTTTTCGCCAACAGATGTTAGCAATCGCCGGGCTGGCTCACGAAAATCTGGTCGCCGTGCTGGATTACGGGGTCCTGGATGGCCGCTACTTTATCGCCATGGAGTGGGTCAGTGGTACCGACTTGAAGACCTACCTGGTAGAGCACGGGCCGCTATCCCCTGGGCTGGCGGCTTTCATTGCTGTCAAGGTTTGCGACGCTCTGGACGCCGTCCACCACAGTGGGTTACTGCATCGCAATATCAAGTCTCAAAACGTTCTGGTCACCGGTGAAGGGGAAATCAAGGTCAATGATGTCGGCTTGAGCGGGCTGTACTCGGAATCGGGTCTGTCGCGCACCAACGTCATGGTCGGCAGCGTGGGGTATATGTCCCCGGAGCAGGCGCGGGGAGAGCAAGTCGGGCCGCAGGCTGATATTTATAGCCTGGGCATCTTGCTGTACGAGATGCTTACCAATCGTTTACCTTTCCAATCCAAGGACACCTGGGAAGTGCTGAGCATGCACGCTAACCGGGATGCGCCCACGCCGCGCCGCTTTAATTCTGCCATCCCGGCTGCGCTGGCTACCGTGGTGCTGACCGCCTTGCAGAAAGAGCCTTCTCACCGCTTCGCCTCAATACAGGAAATGGCCGACGCGCTGGAACCATTTCAGGACGATGAAGGATTACGAATTGCGGGGCTGCTGGAGGCCGGCGCCGATCGCGGGCTGATCAAAAGGCTGAAAAACCACCCCCGGTTATATTCTCTTGCCAAATTCCTGGCGGGTCCCTCCCCGGCGCCGCTGCACAGGCTGCCGTTTGGCGCGTGGCTGATGGTATTTTTCGCCATCGGCCTGGCGGCCTCTTTCCTGGTTTTTTACATCTTGCTGGGATTGGTCGCCCGTTGACTCTTTGTGAGATTTCGGAGACTCAAGTCGGCATTTTTTCGGGCGTGTCATTCTGAGGAACGAAGGTGCTGGATGCTCTTTTCCAGCGCTGCAGTGACGAAGAATCTCCCGTTTGAACGTACCAACGTTATGATTCTCCCGGCACCTTGACCGTTATGCCCTCCAGGCGTGCGAAGTGTTTGAAGACCAGTTCACTGCTCATCCTGAGCGACCTTTTTGGCGTGCTCGGCTATGACCTCCTGGCGAATCGAGGCAAAATCCTGGGGAGCAGATACCGGTACGCTGCCGCGCACCTCCAAAAGGGTTTGGGTCAGGGGCTGGATGATTACCCGTTCTCCATGCACGATTATGGCGATTCGATCGCCTTCTTTGAGGTTTGCCGATCGCCGAATTGCTTTAGGCAGCGTCACCTGTCCCCGGCGGCCAATTTTGGTAATGTACATACTTTTATTTCCTTGTCTGACATGTGCCAAAACTCACGTATCGGACCCGAAGGGTCTCTACTTTGCCTTGTCGATCTTTGCCAGCGCCCGTTTGACTTCCTTCCTCACCCACGCTTTGAAATGGCCTAGAAACGGTTCGATGTGGCGGCAGTACCCTGGCTGGAAAGACGGCCGCCATAGAGATCGAAGGATCGCGCCAGTATGGGCACCCCGGCGGCGTCAGTCAACTGGCGCTCCGAGCCCAGCCCTGTCCTGAGCACAGTCGAATGGGCGTCGGGCAGGAAGTACTGCAATCCAGTAGGCGCCTGCTGGGCAATGCGCCCCATCCCGTCCGCAAGCACCTGCGTGAGTGAGTTGTTAAGGTCCAGGGTGTA
>OFHG01000446.1_pt1 | contig 16738 bp, 17 predicted proteins | sample 1521931 | NCBI WGS metagenome assembly OFHG01 (sample SAMEA2468438, study PRJEB22500) | soil metagenome | biome: Glassland; feature: Farmland; material: Clay | place: Australia | collected 2013-01-31 | depth 0.55 m
CGGGCTCCGCTGCCCCCATGGCCGGAGCCAGCCCCCTCCCACGGGCCGCAGGCCCCGGGTCCGCGCGCCGGCTCCCCCCCCCCGCGCCCCCCCGCGGCGCGCCCACTGGTCCCGCGTAGCACGCAACCAGAGGCCCCCGAGGCCCTAGCGCCGCAGCGCCCCGCGGGTCCGCACCACCAGCGAGATCGCGTACACCACCACGACGACCGCCACGATCACGTACGCGGCGATCATGAAGCCGACATTATGGGGTGGCACCGGCCAGCTCCTCCTCGCGCAGCTCCCGGAGCAGCCCGAGCGCGTAGCGCTGCATCACGAATCCGACGTACAGCAAGGTGAACACCCCGACCGACGACAGCAGCGTCACCAGCATGACGCCGGGCAGGGACGGCGCGCTCGCGTGTTCCGCTCACAGGAACATGCGGCCGAACGCCTGGCGCCTGCCGACCCGCCGTCCCGAACAGGGCGGCATCGAGATGGGTGACGACAGCCCCGGCCGCGGGAGTGATGCGGTCCCCAGCGGCCCGGATGGTGGCCTCCGGCCGGGCGCGCGGGTCACTGCCCGCCCAGCTCGCCACGTACGGCCACATGTAGATAGCAGTATCCATCCCGAGGTGGCCCGCGACGGCGCAGGCGATCGAGTCGGCCTCGATCTTCCGGGCGCCGCGGCATCCAGCGGTGCCCACATCTGGCGGGTGAGCGAGGCTGGCGTGGGCCAGCACGTGGCCGAGTTCATGGAGCAGCGCCCGGGCGGCCGCTTCCGTGCCCAGCCCGGGCCGGACCCGGATACGGTGCACACCCCACCTGGTCTGACTGTCGCCCAGAACGCAATCAGCCCGCTCGACCGTGAACCCTTCCCGCCGGGCGAGCCAGGTGAGGGCATCCCACAACCCCGCCGGCGCCGCTCCCCCAGCAGCCAACGGCGACGTGCGGTTCAGAACGGCCGGCCCGCTGGTCTGGGAGACGTTCCACATGCGGGTGAGCCGTGGAGCACCTCCACCTCGCTGACCAGCGTCACGGGCAGCGTGGGCAGTCCCCCGTGTGGGAGTACCGTCAGCCGGTCCCGGGCAGGGTTCTGCGATGAGCTGGATGCCTGGCTGGCGCTTGCGGACCTGGCGGCCGCGGTCCTGCCATTCCTCGTAGCCGGCCAGGAGAGTCGCATCCAGCACCTCGACCGCGACCGCCGGGCCCGCGAAATGTGCCCGCGACAGCGCCGCCTGGGCACGCCGCTCGGCCCGGTGGACGCGGCGTACCGCGACCGGCCGTGGTCTTGCTGCCGGCTGGGCAGTGAGAGCCTGACGCAGAACGTGCAGCCGCCGCGCAGCCGACTCCACCCGGACCCGCCGGGTCGCCACCTCGGCCGCAACCTTCCCGTCGGCTGCCAGGTGCATCCGCACCCGGACTCGCTCAACGGGGCGCAGCCAGGCCAGCCCCGGCAGGATGCGTTCGGCGTGCTGGGCGGTGTGGCGGGTTTCCCGGAGGGAGAATTCGAACAGGGTCGCGGCGATGACCGGCATGAGCGCGAACGCCTCGCGGGCACCCGGGTGGGCGGGGGCGTGCGTCCAGTTGAACAGGCTGGACGCGGCGACCAGGCCCCACACCGCCAGCCGGGGCGCGACCGCCGGCTCCCCGCGCGCCGCGCGCCGCATCAGCACGACCGCGCACAACCCGGCCGCGCCGTCCAGGGCACCCCACAGCAGGTAAGGCCACGGGCCGGGCAGGCCCATGTTGACACGGGCGAACCCGACCAGGCCATGCGCGGAGATCGCCGCCGCCACCGCGGCGAACCCGAACAGTAACCCGTACTGGACAGCCGACCCGATCGCCTCCCTGGCGCGGGCCCGGCGTCCTGCATCAGTGGTCATCCGTCCCGCGCCCGGTGGATGCGGTGGTGGGGCCGGCCTGGGCATGGCGTGTGGTAATCCGCACAGCGCACCTCGCCGGTTGTAAACTGAAAATGTTGGTTGATCTCTAGCTATCAATCTGAGTTGATGTCACTATAGACAACTGGAGCGTGGGACTGTCAATCAGAGAGTCTGAGCAGATAAGGTTGTGTTGATCTAAGATGATGAGCAGGCACGCGGGAAGGATCGTCATGGCTGGCGCCGCAACCGCAGGCGAACCCGCTGAGCAGCCCCTGCGCACGCTCGCCGACAAGGTCAACTGGCTTATCGACCGGGCCCACCCCGCCGGGCGCGGCCCCTACTCCAACGCCGAGATCAGCGCGCTGATCGAGAAGGTCACCGGCGAGCAGTTCTCACACACCACCATCTGGAAGCTGCGCAACGGCCAGGCCAGCAACCCACAGATGCGCCTCATCCAGGCCCTCGCCCGCACCTTCGGCGTCCCGCCCGCCTTCTTCTTCGACGACTACGACGAGCAGCAGGCCGGGCTGCTCCGCGACCAGGTCGAACTGCTTGCCCTCATGCGCGACTCCGGCGTCACCGGCGCCCAGCTCCGCGCCCTCGCCGCCCTTCCTCCAGCCGCCCGCCAGGCCGTCGCCGACCTCATCGAGCACACCGCGCAAGGCGAAGCGCAGCATCCAAGACGACGGAGCTAGTGCCGATAGCCTCGCCGACGATAGAGATTCGAGCCTGGCCATTCTCCCATTTCCGGCCCAGGGAGCCAGCCATCCATTCCGCCTGGATCAGCGTCTTCGATGCTGCCGTCTTGTTGGCCCCAGACCAGCCATGGGACGTCGGCTCCGGTCAAGTAGCAGCTTGACGAGGTACCTGGCGTCCCGGCGGCGCTCGGGCTGACGAGACCAGACCGCCGGATAGATGACCCCAAGGACCATGAGGACGATAGCTCCGCCTGTGATCGCCAGAGTGAGACGGCTGTCGGCAATCAGGTTGGCTGAGACGCCGCCGCAAGCGAAGCACCATATGCCACGGCGGGCAACACGCGCCCCCGCCTGCCGCCCTGACACGGGATGGCAGGGACGCAAGTCACCAGGATGGGCATCGCAACGGCGCCCCATTCGCGAGGGAAGGGATAGTCTGTGCACCACACTCACCTGGCAAAACGGCTTTCGTTGCATCTGCATTGTGCAGATGCAAGTGCATACTACTCGCACCTATACGTAGGTGGGCGAGAATGGCAAACGGGAATCGGCAATCACGTTGCGCCGCCGGTGCCAGGCTCGCCCGGGCGGCGTGGCGGGTTGGTGTAGAGGCGCCAGCCGGTCGCTTCCGCGCCCAAGATCGCGCCGCGGGACTCATAGATCTGTTGGAGCCCGCATGGCGTTCAGTAACCGAGCAGAGGCGGCGACTGCCAGCCGCGCTGTGGACGGCTACCAGAAGATGTCGGTGGGGCTGCCTATGACGCTGATAGCGGCTGCAGGTGTGTTCGACTCACCAATCTTGCAGCCCGAGGAGTGACAGCTTGCCAGGTCGCTGCCATTGTGACGGTGTGCGGCGTTTCGTCGATGATGACTGCGGCTACCTTGACTGGCTCGCTGCCAACCCTCAGGGCTTTGTCATCAACGCGGCCCGGAACACGACAGCGGCATACCTAGTCCTGCATCGTGCCAGCTGTTACACCATTGGCGGGCGTCCAGCGCGCGGCTCACAGTGGACGGCGGACTACATCAAGTTCTGTGGTGGCCGCGCTGAGTTGGAAGCGTTCGCTAGCGCGCATCTGGCCGGGAACGCGCATCCCCACGGGATCTGCCTCCACGGTCTGACTTCAGATCACCAACCGTCAGCTGACTCCCCCAGCCAGGCGGGCGCACCGCCGGGCACTCTGGGTCCACTGTGGGCATCCGGGCTGACCTTCCAGCCAACTGCTGCACCTTTCTACCCGCGGGGCTTGACTGTCGTCCTGGCTGACCCGCCGGTGATGTCCGCCCGGCCGAGCGGGCAGCCGCTGCAGCTGACAACCGCGCCAAGGCTGGCCAGCTGGAACGAGGCTGGTGACCCGGACCAGGTCCGGCTTGAAGCGTTCCTGGCCGGTGCTGAGCGGCTTCTCCGGTCGCAGTATGAGCCCCTGAGCGACGGCCTGCTTGCGCTCAGGCTCGACGTTGGCCTGCCGCAGACCACTGCCCTGCTTGGTCAGCGTGATCTGGACAACTACCTCTTCCCGCTCGCAGCCACCATCGACAAATGAGCCGGTGGCCGCCTCGTTTGCGTCTGGGGCACCAAACAGCATTCCCCTGCCTCGTTCGCCCGGATCGAGCGGGCCATCCCAGTCCAGGATCCGCAGCCGTCCGGTAAGCGCTATACCGTCCGGACTGACAGATCGAGCCAGTCGACCGCTTTCAAACAGCAGATCCACGATCAGCTCACCGGCGCATCGTCGAAGTTGGCCTCCACTGTCAGGTCGACGTCGCTCTCGGTAACGAAGTGCTCATCACCATTGACGCGAACACCCAGCGATGGGCTTGAGGACCTCGCACCCCACTACGGGACGTGCGCCCGGCCGGATACGGAATGAAAGACTCGACAGGTGGCAGCCCAAGGCCTTCCTGAGCTGGACGTGGCGCGGGTCCAACGGTGGTGTGACCAACGCGTCCCTGATCACGCCCGGGACAAGCTGCGGATCGAATGCGAGACTGAGCTGCGGCATCTCACGATCGTCGAGCGCAGACCACCCTGGCGTGAAGGCGTTGGCCCCAAGTGGACTCGATCCCCGGTTGCTCGGCTTCATTACACCAAGGCGAACCGGGCCTGGACCCTGTACTGGCACGACCGCAACTCACGCTTCCACCTCTACCGACCGACTCGCGCCATCTCCACGCGTGGACGACCTTCGATCTTCTGGGGATAGCCAGCCCAGTCGGCGGCACAGGCGCCACTCACCACGATCGCGCCGCTCCACTGAAATAGCGGCGCGACGCTGCGCCCATATAAGCCCTATCGCGTCGTGCGGTCGAGGTCATCCGTAAACATCTTCTCGACCTCACTGGCCAAGGTCATCGTGTCACTGGCGGTAAGGGGGAAGTGCTAGCGCCCAGCCAGTGCCCTGCGGGTGCGTCCCCAGGGCTTGACCGTGTTGATCACGGCGACTGTGATGAGCACCACCATTTCGGCCGACGCCGCGATGATGATCGAGAATCGCCTTCCGCCGATCTCGGCGGCGACCGAGGTATGCGTCGCCGCGACGTGCGCCGCGTCCTGCAGCAGTGGGAGCTGCGCGAAGATCACAGCAGCGGTCATCGGTGTGGTGAGCAGCAGGGAGACCAGCACCCAGCGGTATTTGACAAGGCCCCAGCGGGTTCCGGCGGCCAGTGCGACTCCGGTGACCAGCGCGGTTACGCTGACCGGGATGATGAGTGTCCCGCCGAGCTGCCCGAGTGCCAGGTAGGCGGCACGCCGCAGCAGCGGATCGTCCGTGACCGCGGCGGTGACAGCGAGCACGAGCAGGCACCCGTCTAGGCCGATCCACGCAACTGCGACGATCACGTGGACGGCCAGCAGCGCCTTACGGGGCCCAGGCGGCAGCAGCCAGCGAGCGCGCCCGCCCGCGCGCTGCTGCAACGCCGGCGCCGACATTTGGGCACTTCCAGGCGCAGCGGAGAACTGCACCCGAGCCGGGTCACCATGGTCACTGGCCGCATTCTCCGCCTTGGCGCACATAGCTCGCCACCCTTCACGCACTACCCCGGGCCGGGCGCCGCTGAGCGGCGTCAGGCCTGGCGGGGGCTGACAGCCCAGGATGGACGCCGGGCCTGGCCTGCCCTGGCTGCGTGAGCCTGGCCAGCAAGCCGAGCAGTTGCTCGCGCTCCGCCGGCTCCAGGCCGGCGCACAGGCCCGCCTCGACCCCGATGGCAACCTCCAGCGCCTTGCCCAGCAGCCGCTCGCCCGCTGGCGTGAGGTACAGGGCGTGCGCGCGGCGATCCCTGGGGTGGGGGCGCCGTCTCACCAGACGCCGTTTCTCAAGATCGTCCACGAGGGTGACCATGCGGTTGGGCGGGATGTTCAGCGACAGCCCGATCGAGCGCTGCGATTCGCCCTCAGCATGCGCCAGCGCCCGCAGCAGCCCGAAGTGCCTCGGCTCGATGCCGAGCGGCGCCAGCCCCTCAGCCAGCTTCGTGCTGACCTCAAAGCCGAGCCTGGAGACCATGAACGCGACGCTGGGCGGGGGCTGTCCCATGCCAGGCCCCTTCACGCCGTTGTCCTCCAGCATTGTATAATCTCCATGACTTATTATCTCGAACTAGTACTATAGTAGCCTTCCCTGATGCGATCGTCGCCAGCGGATCTTGCCCTGATCTGATGCACCGCCGGTCAGCTTCCAAGGGCCCGATTCAGGTAGCCGGGCAGCAGGGCTCCCGGCGGTGCCAGTGAACCGGATCCTGCTGGGTCTTCACGGCGCGCAGGCGGGGCGGTGTTCTCCGCTCCGGCGAGGCCGGTCAGCCTCCGATGCGGTGAGGCTCCTACCGGTGGCCGGGCGCACAGCCGGAGGCACTCCGCACACATGCCCTCGCCGCCCGACCCGAGATCATCTTCGCGGATGAGCCAACCGGGGGGCGTCGCCGGTGGCGCCGAGGCCGAGCGCGGTCAGCGCCAGCCGGTAGATCACCGGTGCCACCTGCTCATATGGCCGCGTGGTCCCGGCGATGCTATCGAAGGTCTCGAAGGCGACGAGCGCATAAAGGATGTCCACCGCCTCGTCAATCGTGCCGGGACCTGGCTGGCCATGCGTCTGGGCGATCCGTTCGGCGAGGGCTTGGAGACCCTGGCGGCGCAGCGCCTCGCGGGCTTGCCAGACCTGTTCGAAGTCGGGGTCGATCGCCGCCAGTCCCTGAAGGCGGCGGACGAGGGGACGGTCTGAGCTCCAGAAGCGGCCGAGGGCCTCGATGAACTCCGCCAGCCCCGCTAGCGGGTCAGGGCGGTGTATCGCAGTGACGAGCTGGCCGGCGCCGCGGTGGGAGGCGAGGGTGTCGAAGAGCGCCTCGAGGAGTCCCATCCTGGAGCCGAACTGGTAGTAGACCGTCATCCGTGCGACGCCGGCCTCGCGCGCCACGGCATCGACCGTGAAGCCCGCCAGCCCGCCCTTTGCCGTGAGGAGCTCGCGGGCTGCGGCGATGATCCGCGCGCGGGTCTCCTCGGCGGCGGCTTGCCGGCGGCCGAGTTGGTAGGGGCGAGGACACACGAGCTTGAGTGTAGGGCATTTGGTGTTACAGTCTGATTAGACAGATCGTCTATACAAATAGTCGGGCCGCTGCCGGGAAGCCACCAGTTCAAGTACAAGATAGTTCAGATTTGCTATTATATTGATACGTGACTAATGTGGATGTCTCGGGGGAGTCCCGGAGCATCCCAGGAGGCGGGCGATGAACCAGAGAGCCACCACGCGCAGTACCGCCGCGGCCCGGGCGGTGGACGCAACGAAGCGCTACGCCAGCGGGGGCATGGCAGTCACCGCGCTCGACAACGTGTCGGTGTCGTTCGCCAGGGGCGGCTTCACGGCGGTCATGGGCCCGTCGGGATCAGGGAAGTCGACCCTGATGCACTGCCTGGCCGGTCTGGACGGCCTCGATTCCGGCCAGGCGTTCATCGGCGATGTCGAGCTCGGGACACTTAGTGACCATCAGCGGACCGTGCTGCGGCGAGACCGGATTGGGTTCGTCTTCCAGGCGTTCAACCTGTTGCCGGCGCTGACCGCCGAAGAGAACATCGCGCTGCCGCTGCTGCTCGCGGGCAGGAGGCCCGACCTTGCGTGGACCAGCCAGGTGATCAGCACGCTTGGCCTCGGGGACCGGCGGCATCACCGTCCCTCGCAACTGTCGGGCGGGGAGCAGCAGCGCGTGGCAGTCGCGCGTGCCCTCGCCGCCAGGCCCGAGATCATCTTCGCCGACGAGCCAACCGGGAACCTGGACTCCCACGCCAGCTGGGAGCTGCTGTCCTTCCTCCGCCAGGCCGTCACCGATCTGGGGCAGACGGTCGTGATGGTTACCCACGACCCTCGCGCGGCGTCCGCCGCGCAGATCGCCATCTTCCTTGCGGACGGCAAGATCGCCGGCCAGCTCGTGTCACCAGCACCCGACACGGTGCTCGACCGTCTCAAGTCGCTCGCGGCCTAAGGGGGCCACTATGCTCGCGCTAGCGATCAGGGGCCTGTGGGCACGGAAGCGGATGTTCGCCGGGACCTTCCTGGCCGTGGTCCTCGGGGTAGCGTTCCTGTCAGGTGCACTGGCCCTAGGCGACACGCTCACCGCGAACTTCAACAAGCTGTTCACCAGCGCCGGCGCGGGCACGAGTGCGGTCGTCCGGAGCGCGACGGCGGTGGGCTCGGGGATCAAAGCACCCCGGACCCCCATCCCGGCATCTCTCCTTACAACGGTGAGAAACGTGCCCGGCGTCGCCGACGCGCAGCCCTCCATCACCGGCTACGGCCAGATCCTCGGGGCGGACGGCAACGCCGTCGGCGGCAACGGCCCTCCTCGGACCGCCGGGAACTGGGTCTCTGACCCGGCGCTCAATCCCTACCGGATCGTGCAGGGACGGGCCCCCAGGTCCCCGGATGAGGTGCTGATCAACCGCGGGGCGGCCACCAGCGGGCACCTGAGGGTCGGAGACGTCACGACGGTCGAGACACCCCAGCCCATCAGAGCCAGGATCGTCGGACTGGCCGACTTCGGCACCGCCCCCGGCTTCGGTCAGTCCACCTTCACCGCGTTCACCCTGCAGGCAGCGGAGAAATACCTGACGCAGCCCGGGAAGATATCCGAAGTGCTGGTGGCGGCAGCCCCGGGCATCAGCCAGCCCGAGCTCGTTTCCAGGATCGCCCGCGTGCTTCCCCCCGGCGTGCAGGTCGTCAGCGGCACAGACGTCATCCGGGATAACACGGACGCCGTCAACTCGCAGTTCCTCGGGTTCCTCGACGACTTCCTGCTCGTATTCGCCGCGATCGCCCTGCTGGTGGCAGTCCTGACCATCGCCAACACCTTCTCGATCCTGGTGGTCCAGCGCACCAGGGAATCCGCCCTGCTCCGGACGGTCGGGGCGGCCCGCCGCCAGGTGCTCGGGACGGTCCTCACCGAGGCCGTGATCGTCGGGGCGCTGGCGTCCGCAGTAGGGCTGGCCGCCGGGCTCGGGCTGGCCGGGCTGCTCAAGGGGGTCTTCGACAGCTTCGGGTTCGCGCTGCCGGCCGGGGGTCTCGACTTGACCGCCCGTTCCATCCTCATGGCGTTCCTGACCGGGCTCCTGGCGACCGTCGTCGCAGGTCTCGTGCCCGCGTTCCGGGCCTCCCGGGTTCCGCCGCTGGCCGCGCTGCGGGAAGGAGCCGCCGAGGCCAGCACCGTCCCCACGGCAAGGACGGTGACCGGCGCCGCCCTGTCGCTCCTGGGCCTGGCCGGGGTCGTCGCCGGAGCCGTGGGAAGCACGAGCCCGCTGGCTTACACCGGATCGGGGGCGATGCTGCTGGTAGTCGGCTTCGCCGTGATGGGACCTGGCACCGTACGGCTCGCCGCTGGCATCACCGGGTCGCTGATCGCCGCGATCAGAGGGCTGCCGGGGAAGCTGGCCAGGGCCAACGCGATGCAAAGCCCACGCCGCAGCGCGGCAGCGGCGATGTCGGTCATGGTCGGGGTGGGGGTCGTGACCCTGTTCACGGTGGTTGGCGCTTCGCTCAAGACCTCCCTGACCGAGAACGTCTCCAGTGCGTTCCGGGGCGATGTCGCCATCCCCACCGGGAGCTTCGGCGGGGGGATGCTCCCGCCACAGCTCGCGACTGCCGTGGGACGGGTTCCCGGGGTGGCCGTGGCGGCCGGGATCGGAACCGGCAATGCCCGGATCGACGGGAAAGGCCAAACCGTGGCCGCCGTGGACCTTGGCCGCGCCAGCGCGGTCCTGGACCTGCATACGGCTGCGGGCTCGCTCGCCAGCCTCAGCGGTGATCAGCTGGCCGTCTCCGAGCACGTGGCAAGCGCACAGCACTGGCACATCGGCACCACGCTACCGGTGGTCTTCCCCGATGGCACCATCACCAGGCTGCACATCGGTGCCATCTACCGCTCCCGAGACCTCATCGGCGACTACCTCCTTCCCGCCTCAGCCTGGGACCCGCACGCCAGCCAGCCCCTCGACAAGTACGTATTCGCCACCCTCGCACCAGGCACCGGCCACGCCACGGCGGAGCAAGCGATCAAGCACGTCGCCGCCGCCTACGGGAACCCCACTGTGCAGGACCGTACCGCATTCGTGAAATCGGCAGCCCGGAATGTCAACCTGATCCTCGGCATCGTCTACGTCATGCTGGTGCTCGCGGTCGTCATCGCCGTGTTCGGCATCACCAACACCCTGTCGCTGTCGGTGTATGAGCGCACGCGAGAACTGGGCCTGCTGCGGGCCGTGGGACAGACGCGGCGCCAGCTCCGCTCCATGGTCCGCCTCGAATCGCTCATCGTCGCCATCCAGGGAACAATCAGCGGCATCGTGCTCGGAGTGCTGATCGGCTGGGGAATATCCCGGGCAGCCAGCACCACCGAGGGCATCACGACCTTCACGCTTCCCCCAGCCCAGGTCGCGGTGATCCTGGCCGCCGGGATCGCCGCCGGGTTCCTGGCGGCCATCCGCCCAGCCCAGCGGGCCGCCCGGCTCCCGGTCCTCGCCGCCATCGCCAGCGAGTAGCCGACAGCGGGCCGCAAAGAGTTCAAAGAGGCCGGAGCCATGCATGTTCTGATCTACGTGGCCGGCTTTCTCTTGTGGCCGATCCTGTTCGGCGCGCTAGCTGGGCGGCTTCTCGGCGTCGAGGTGGGCCCCGTACGGGGAGCACTGTGCGGATTGGCCGGTGTCGGGGTCGGGGCTGTCATGAGCGATGTGGTAACCGGCGGGGTCAGGGGAGCGCAGAACTTCATCGCATATGTCACCTTCGCGGTCCTGGGGACACTCGCCGCGATCGCGCTGCTTGACTTCCTGGTCCGGCCTGCGACCGTCGGCCGCCTCCCGCAGTCGTTCGGGTCGATCCCGCATCCAGTCCGGGCAGTCCAGCGGCGAGTGGCGCGCGGCCGCCGTTACGCCTCGATCATCTCGGCGGTCCGGCGGCATGGCCTGGTCTCCACGCTGTCGCGCCGGAACCGGGAGGCGACGATCGAGCACGTACATGCGCGGGAGCGTCGCCTCGGGGTGCAGCTCAGCCAGGTCCTGCAGGAGGCCGGCGGGGTGTTCGTGAAGCTCGGGCAGGCGCTCTCGACGCGCCCGGACCTGCTGGGAGAACGTGCCGCCGAGCAATTGTCGGTACTTCAGGATCGTGTCGCACCCGCCGATCAGACCGCGGTCGGGCGGCTGTTGCGCGCGGAGTTCGGCCGATCCCCAGAGGAGGTTTTTGCGTGGTTCGACGCGGTGCCGCTCGCTGCCGCCTCGATCGGCCAGGTGCACCGCGCGCGGCTGCACAGCGGGCCGGAGGTGGCCGTGAAGATCCAGCGCCCGGGCATCGAAGAGCTGGTCGAGCGCGACCTCGACATCATCCTCGCGCTCGCCCGCCGACTCGACGCCACGGGCGGCGTGGGGCGGCGGGTGGGGGCCGCGGACCTGGCCCAGGGGTTCGCCGAGAGCCTGCGCCAGGAGCTCGATTACACGATCGAAGCGCGCAACACGCAAGTGATGAGCGAGTTCCTCGAACGATCGGGAATACGCGTGCCAAGGGTCTTCGAGCAGTTCTCCACCCGGCGGGTGCTGGTGCTGGAGTTCATTGATGGCACACCACTGCGCGACGCCGGCGCGGTCCTGGCAAACCTCGGCATCCACCGGGCCGACCTGGCCCGTCGCCTGCTCGAGACCTTCCTCGCCCAGGTTCTGGAGGCAGGTGTGGTCAACTCCGATCCCCACCCCGGCAACGTCCTCGTGCTCGCAGGCGGCACGCTCGCGCAGGTCGACTTCGGATCGGTTGTGCGGCTGCACGCGACCCAGCGAACACCGGGTTCCGCGCCGCCGAGCTCGCCAGGGCGGCCGAAGACGCGGAGGATGCTCCCGGTGACGAGCCGGATGGGGCGGGCGATGGGCTGGAGGGACCGCGTGACCCCGGACCGCACCGCCGCCGCCATCGAGGCTCGCCGCCACGCCACCGGGCAGAAACTGGGCCAAGTCCGCGACGCCATCGCCTGGCTACGGCGCAGCAAGACGACCGTCACCTACCCAGCCGTCGCACGCCGTGCCGGGGTATCGCGCACCTTCCTCTACGACAACCCTGACGCCCGCGTGCTGATGGAGGCCGCTGGCATGGCGCACACCGCCCGGCGGCAGCACGACCAGGCCGAACAGGATTTCCAGGCCGAGGCGTCATGGCGGGAGCGGGCACTCAACGCCGAAGACGCCCTCACCGCCGCCCACGCCGAGATCCGCGCCCAGCGTGCCCGCATCGGACAGCTACTCGGTCAGCTCCGCGACGCCGAACACGAACTCACCCCAGACGCCATCCAGCGGATCACCACCGAGAACACCACGCTCAAACAGCGTGTCCGCCAGCTCACCCAGGACAACAGAACGCTTGAGGAACGGCTGCAAGCCGCGCGCTCCAACAACCTGTTCGCTGACCGGCGCATCGCCCAGCTCGAAGCCCAGCTCGCCGAACGGGACCCCGCCCAGTGAGCACACTGGCGGCCCGGTCACGACGCGGGATGCTCCTTCACCGCGAGATTGGATGGTCACGGCAGCACCAGCTGTCAGCCTGGATTGACACCTCTCCCTTTGTCAGTCTAGACTGACAGGCGTGGAGCAGACAGAACTGACGGCGGCCTTGAAGTCAGACGACCCCGCGGTCGGCCTGCGGGCAGTCGGCGCACTGCACCGGCTCGCCGAGCAGATCGAGGCGCGCAGCGTCCGCACCGCCCGGGAGCGCGGCTGGTCGTGGGAACAGATCGGTGACGCCCTCGGCGTCTCCCGCCAGTCGGTCCACGCCAAGTACGGAAAGCGAGAGCAGTAATGCCCAAACGCCTTAGCGCCGACGCCAGGAAGCTGGTGCTGGCCTCAGCCACCGGGGAAGCGCGCCGCCGCGGCGACCGCCGGCTCGGCACCGATCACCTGCTGCTCGGGCTCTTGCACGAGCAGGATTCCCGGGCGGCACAGGCCCTGGGGGTGTCCCTCGCCGAGGCCCGTGCCGCATTGGATGCGCTCGACCGGGCGGCGCTCACCGCCGCCGGCATCGAGGCCGGGGCACTCGGCGAGAGCCCGCCGGTCTCGTTCGGCCGCCGTCTGCCACCCCTAACCTCGGGGGCGCGGGCGGTTATCAAGCGCGCCCTCGACGAGGCCCGCCCGGTCAAGAGCGGGCGGATCGACACCACCCACTTCCTGCTCGCCCTGCTGTCGCGGCAGCGCCCCGACCCGGCTGCCGAGCTGCTGGACGCGCTCGGGGTCGACCCGGCGGCGGTGCGCGAGCGCCTCGGCGGCCCGGCTGAAGGCGAGGTCGCATGAACCGCCGCGGCGTCTGCTACGACGTCGGGAGGGTGATGTGGGGGCAGGACTGGCGCCCGGAGTTCTCGCCGGACGAAGCGCGCCGTGAACTGCAGATCATCAGGGACGGCCTGCATTGCAACGCGGTGAGAATCTGCGGCCAGGACCCCGGCCGGGTGATGGCCGCGGGGGAACATGCGCTCGACTGCGGCCTGCAGGTGTGGCTATCACCCGAGCTGTGGGACCACAACCCGAGCGACACCCTCGACTACATTGCCAAGGCGGCCGCGGCTGCGGAGGAACTGCACCGGCACCGCCCGGGCCAGGTGGTGTTCAGCGTCGGTTCCGAGGCGACGCTGCTTATGGCTGGCATCGTCGAAGGCGGCTCGGTCTTCGAGCGGCTGGAGCACCCGGACTTCTGGCAGCGCGTCCAGGCGGGCGAGCACAACGGGCCGCTCAACGCCTTCCTCGCCGAGGCGGCCGGACGGGTACGCGAGGTCTTCCACGGGCTGGTCACCTATGCCTCGGTGCCGCTGGAAACGGTCGACTGGAGCCGGTTCGACTTTGTCAGCGTCGACCTCTACCGGGACGCCCGGCTCAAAGACCGGTTCGCCGAAATACTGCGCCGCTACTTTGCCTTCGGGCGCCCCGTCGCGATCACCGAGTTCGGGTGCTGCACCTACCGGGGCGCGGCCGACGCCGGGGGCAGGGGATTCGCCATCCTCGACACGCAGAGCACGCCACCGCGGCTCAACGGCCCCTACGTCCGCGACGAAACCGAGCAGGCTCATGAGCTTACCGAGATGCTCTCGATCTTCGATGCTGCCGGAGTAGACGCCACGTTCGTCATGACGTTCGTCGCCCCGCTCGACCCGACGAGCGACGACCCGCTCTACGACCTCGACATGGCCAGCTACAGCCTGGTGAAGAGCTTCGGCGGCCGACTCGGCCCGCTTGGCGCCGCCCACCCCGAAGCGCCGTGGGACCGCAGCCGCCTCGGCACGACCTACCCCGGCATGCCGTGGGAGCCCAAGCAGTCCTTTGGAGCTGTCGCGGACTTCTACACCGCACAGGCGGCACCACCCTCACAGCCCCTCCGCCCGCCCGCCCAGCCGCAGCGCTTCGTCACGAACATGTTCGCGACGTAAAACAGCAGCTCATTCAACATGCTGATCTTGAAACGGTCGGAAAAGTGGTCTACCACCGCAGCCGCCACGACGGGCTGGCCGTCCCGGAATGGCCGCAGCTGAAGCTGTCGCCGAACCAGATGTATGAGAGTCGAAGGTGGCCTCAAGGGCTGGCACCGGCTGCAACGATTCGAGATCGCCATGACCTTCCCCACCATCGAAGCCGCCGCCGCCCATCTCGGCACCCACCAGTCCGCGCTCATCCACCAGTTCAAACGACTCGAACGCGACATCGGCGCCAGGCTCTACCACCGGTCCACCCCCCGCCAGCCGATGCGGCCCACCCAGCGCGGCAGCTCGCTCCTGCGGGCATTGTCGAGGTCAGAGATCCAGTCCCTCGCCACCAGGCAAGACCCGCCAGAATCATCGCCGTCAAGTCCGCCTGAACGCACTCCATCCAGGCGCGGCCGGGCAGGCCCACCGTTAGCCGGACAAGCTCCGCTACGCCAGCTTGCCAGTCACTTTGCAAAGCAGGAGACTTTGCAAAGTGACAGAAGAAGAGATCAGGGACCGGCCCGGCCGCGCCGCAGCCGGCGCCCTGCCGGAGCATCCGGTGCGCGGCGCCTTGCTCGACCTGCTCGCCGATGCGGGCACGATCACGTCCACTGAAGCGGCACGGCGTCTCGGCTACAGCTCTGGCCTGTGCTCGTTCCACCTGCGGCAACTGGCACGCTACGGGCGCATAGAAGAAGCCCCCCGCGCTGGCGGCCGGGAACGGCCCTGGCGCATCCGCCAGGCGCCGCCGCCGGCCGGCTCCCCGCCCGCCGAGCCCTTCGGCGAACTGGCCCGCGGGCTGGAAGACGACAGCTACCACCGCTGGCTGGCCCGGCGGGACCAAACGCCCGCCGAGTGGCGGCGCGACGAGGCGTTCAGCGCCGTCGCCTACCTGACCCCCGCAGAGATGACAGCGGTAGCCGGCGCGGTGCGACAGGTACTGGCCGGCTATCAGCATCGGGAGCAGCAGCCCGCCACCCGCCCGGACGCAGCCCGGCCGGTGGCCCTCATCGCCCGGCTGTTCCCCCTGCTGCCCGGGGCGGCAGACGCCGAAAGCTGAGGCGGACATGCTGGGAACAGTAACCATGCTGCGCCGCTACCCGGTCAAGTCAATGCTCGGCGAGGACGTGCCCGCCAGCGACGTGACCAGCGGCGGCCTGACTCATGACCGGGCGCTCGCTCTCGTCCACCAGGAAACCGGCAAGGTCGCCAGCGCGAAGAACCCGCGCCTGTGGCGCGGCATGCTCAAGCTCGCCGCCACCGTGGCGGACTCCGGCGTCCAGATCACCCTCCCCGACGGCGGGACCATCTGGAGCACCGATCCCGGCATCGACACCGTGCTGTCGGAACTACTCGGCCAGCCGGTGGTGCTGACCGGCACCCCACCGCCAGGCGCCATGCTGGACCGGGCGGAACCTGAGGAAGTACTGCGCCGCGGCGTCACCGCCCGGGTGCCGGTCGAGACTGGCACGCTCGCCGCTGGCTCTCCGGATGGCACGTTCTTTGATTTCGCGCCGATCCACCTGCTCACCACCTCGGCGCTCGACCGGATCGCCGGGCTCCATCCCCGTCGCACCGCCGAGACGGAGCGCTACCGGCCCAACATCGTCATCCGTACCAACGTCCCGGGCTTCGCCGAGAACGGCTGGGTCGGCCACGACCTTCGCATCGGCAGCGAACTCACTCTCCGCGTGATCGCGCTGACCCCCCGGTGCGCCATTCCCACCCTTGAGCACGGCGACCTGCCCCGCGACAGCGCCGCCCTCCGGGTGCTCGCCGACCACAACCGGGTGATACCCCTTGAGCACCTCGCCCCCCAGCCCTGCGCCGGCGCCTACGCCCAGGTCCTGCACCCGGGCCGGATCAACGTCGGCGACGTGGTGCGCCTTGCCTGACCACAGGCCATGCTGATGGCGCCCAGCGGCCCCGCAGGCCGGCACGGACCTCATGCGCCCGAGGGAAGCGAAAAATCGACGAGACGAATCGCACGAAGAATCGATGAGAACCCGAGCAGGCGCCCAGGTCACCGCCATGACGGACGAAATGTTTGGTGAGAACCTACACACCAACCGTGACGAGAAAGCCGAAGGGAAGGTAGGTGTCCTCTGTCAACGAACTTTCCTTCTTGCCAATTAATCGTCCTCGCCCGGTGCCGCCTGCCACTCAACTTTCCTCGGCCCACGGCCTATCCAGCCGTCGCCCCGCACGTTGCTGCAGCCTGAGAGC
>OFHG01000447.1_pt1 | contig 16738 bp, 16 predicted proteins | sample 1521931 | NCBI WGS metagenome assembly OFHG01 (sample SAMEA2468438, study PRJEB22500) | soil metagenome | biome: Glassland; feature: Farmland; material: Clay | place: Australia | collected 2013-01-31 | depth 0.55 m
GCTTCGCGGCGCACGTCGACCCCCAACAAGAGGTCCGGCAATGCGATCATTTTGCGAATGCCGCCCAATAATACCTCCAGACGCTCAATCTGCCGGGAGAGGATTAAAGCCTCTTTCTTGGTGATGCGCTCAAAATCACCGCGGTCGCGCATGCGCTCCAGGCGGTCCAGTTCATTGATGCGCTGGCGAATCGTGCGCCAATTCGTCAACATTCCACCTAACCAGCGGGTGGTTACGTAGGGCATTTCACAGCGCTGGGCTTCATTTTGTATAGTTTCCTGCGCCTGGCGTTTGGTGCCGACGAAAAGCACCGTGCCGCCTTCGGATACAGTATCACGCACCAAGTTGTAAGCGGTTTCGAGGGCTTTGACCGTCTTTTGCAGGTCGATAATATGGATGCTATTGCGCTCGGTGAAAATATAGGGCTTCATCGCCGGGTGCCACTTGTTGGTACGATGCCCAAAGTGCACACCGCTTTCCAGAAGCGCCTTCATAGGGATTACGGCCATAGGTAAACTCCTTTGCGTTTTTTCCGCCGCTCCCATCATCCCCGCCCGGAGCCGCGGCCACGGCACGCCCGAGCAGGTCAGGGAACGTGTGAGATAAGATGCGCCCGAGAAAGGGCGTAGCTACTCCCGCCTGGGGCGGGAGCGCGCAATAGTTTATCACAAGTAACCCAATTCGTCCAGGCGCATTTTTCGGTGTAAAATTCTGGTATGGACGTAAAATCTTTGCGCATCAGCCTGTCCGACCTGCCTCTTGGCACCATCCGTTATTATGATACGATCGGTTCCACCAACGATGAAGCTGCTGCCTGGACAGAAGCTGGCGCCCAGGATTTAAGCCTGGTAGTCGCTGATGAACAGACCCAGGGACATGGACGCCTGCAACGACGCTGGTTTACGCCGCCGCATACGGGTCTGGCTATGAGCTTGGTCTTGCGCCAATCCCAGCCGGTGGAACCCAGCGCTTCCGCTCTGCTGCTCTCTCGTCTGACCGGGCTTGGCGCGGTGGCGGTCTGCGCAGCACTTCAGGTGTGCTGCCAACTGGAAGCTCAAATCAAATGGCCGAACGACGTGCTGCTGGGTGGGCGCAAAGTAGCCGGTATCCTGGCTGAAGCCTACTGGCATGGGGATCTCCTGGAGAGTGTGGTTTTGGGGATTGGGGTTAACGTAACCCAGGACGCCATCCCCCCTTCTGCAGTATTAAATTTCCCTGCAACCAGCGTGGAAACCGAAGCTGGCGCTTCGATTGACCGCTTGGCCTTACTGCACGCCATGCTGGAGCGAATCATCTTCTGGCGCCTACGGCTGGCCACGCCTGAATTCCTCCAGGCATGGGAATTGCACCTGGCTTACAAGGGTGAATGGGTGCACGTCTTGAATTCCAGCCTGGCCCGCCCGTCCAATGAGGCTGCCGGGCCCGATTACGTCCAAGAAGGCCAGTTGCTGGGGCTGGATACTGCCGGCGGGCTACAACTTCGCGATCGCTCCGGACGGACAATCTTGGTACGCAACGGAGAAATCCACCTTCGTCCACTGCCGTCTTCAGGTGGGATTCCCAGGTGAGGGCCGGCTGTCTTTTCTTGTGAGGTGCTTATGTTTGACGATTTACGCAATCAAGCCAATACCCCATATTTTGAGGAAGTGGATCAAGAACCTGAAGAGGTCATCATCGAAACCCAAACACAGTTTTTGGGGATGAGTCCTGTTCAGCGCTTCATAATCGTACTCATGCTCTTCCTCATCGTGTTGTTGATCGGTTCCTTTGCACTGCTGGTCATGGGAAGAGTAATACTGCCCTTCATCAGTTAAAGGCGATCCTATCCACTTCACCTCCATCTGGGCTGAACGATGCCCACATGTCCGGGCCGATATCCGGCGTTTCTATTCACCATTATCGCTTTCCTGCGCGGCACCGACGCTGCGCAAATCGGCGTAAGCGATGCGGGCGATGGAAGCCACGTTGTCCCCGTTTTGCAAGTTAATCAACTTGACCCCGCGTGTCGCCCGTCCCGACTCGCTAATTTCCTTGACCTTGGTGCGCAGCACCACACCGTTCGACGAGATAATGGTCAGGTGATCCGCCTCTTGTACCACGCGTGCAGAAGAGATCATACCGACTTTGCCCAGCGCGTTCTTATCGATCGTGAGCACCCCTCCGGTAGCACGGCTTTTTGATGGATATTCACTCAAGGGCGTACGCTTGCCATAACCATGCGTGGTCACCATCAACAAATACCCATCCGCTTCGGCCACCTCCATGCTGGTGACGAAGTCACCCTTTTTGAGGCGTATGCCGTTCACGCCGGCCGCGGTGCGTCCCATGGAGCGCACGCCTGTTTCCGAAAAACGCAACGCCTGGCCGCGTTCGGTGATCAACAGGATGTCGTCCGCGCCGTGGGTCAGGCGCACCCATCCTAACTGGTCGTCAACGTCCAGGTTGATGGCAATCAAGCCGGAAGGGCGCACAGAAGCAAATTCACTCAGTTCCACGCGCTTGATACGCCCTTTGCGCGTCGCCATAGTGCAGTATTCGGCTTTGCTGAAATCAGGGACCGACACAGCCGCGGTGATGGTCTCATCCGCATCCACGGCTAAAACGTTGACCATGGGAATTCCCTTTCCGGTCCGGTCGGCATCCGGGATCTGGTAGGCCTTCTCAGAATAAACCTTGCCTTTATCGGAAAAGAACAGGATGGTATGCAGCGTTCGCGCAGGCAACAGCATCAGGACTTCGTCCTCGTCCTTGGTGGTGTGTCCGGTGACGCCGCGTCCACCGCGCGCCTGGGCCCGGAACGCCTTGGCCATCACACGCTTAACGTAGCCACGCTCGGTGATGCTGATCAGGATGGCTTCATCAGAGACCAGGTCCTCTTCACTGAAATCCTCGCTGGCTTCGAAGGCAATATACGTACGGCGTTCGTCGCCGTAATTTTCCACCAGCTCCGCCAGGTCGTCTTTAATTACAGCCAGGATTTTCTTCGGATGGGCTAGCAAATCTTCCAGGTAAGCAATGCGTTCTAGCATCTGGCGCTGTTCGTCTTCAATCTTCTGGCGCTCCAGGGCCGCCAGGCGGCGCAGCTGCATGTCCAGGATCGCCTGCGCCTGGCGCTCACTCAAATTGAAGCGCGCCATCAAACGCTCTTTTGCCACATCCGCATCCGCTGATTGGCGAATGGTATGGATGACCTCGTCCAGATTCGCCAGGGCGATCAACAACCCTTCCAGGATATGGGCCCGATCGCGCGCTTTTTCCAGCTCGTATTCCGAACGGCGCGTAATGACCACACGCCGGTGATCGATAAAAATTTGCAGAGCGCGTTTTAGCGAAAGCAAGCGCGGCTCATCATCCACCAGGGCCAGGAGCTGCACGCCAAAAGTGGATTGCAGGGGCGTATATTTATAGAGTTGGTTAAGTACTTTTTTCGGCTGCGCGCCGCGCTTTAGCTCGACGATGATGCTCATCCCGCGCCGGTCAGATTCGTCCCGCAGGTCGGAAACATCATCCAGCTTGCCGCTACGTGCCAGGTCAGCGATACGTTCAATCAGGCTGGTTTTATTGAGCTGGTAAGGGATCTCGGTGATAACGATGCGGTAGCGATTGTTCCCCATCTCTTCGATATGCGCCCGGCCGCGTAAGACGATCCGGCCACGCCCCGTGCTGTAAGCTTGCAGGATCCCCTCGTTTCCCACGATCACACCGCCGGTGGGAAAATCGGGCCCGGGCAAGTATTTGAGCAAATTTTCCATGGGAATGTCGTCAGCCTGGTCGTAATTATCGATCAGATAAGTTATAGCCGCCGCCAATTCGCGCAAGTTGTGAGGCGGAATGTTGGTAGCCATCCCCACCGCAATCCCAGACGAACCGTTTAACAAAAGATTAGGCAAGCGCGACGGCAGCACCACGGGCTCTTGCAGCGAGCCATCGAAGTTGTCCATAAAATCAACCGTGTTACGATCGATATCGGACAACATCTCTTCCGCCATGCGCGCCAGGCGCGCTTCGGTATAACGCATGGCTGCCGGTGCATCCCCATCGATGGAACCGAAGTTTCCCTGCCCATCTACCAAAGGGTAGCGCATGGAGAAATCTTGCGCTAAGCGAGCCATCGATTCGTACACGGCTGCATCCCCATGGGGATGATATTTACCCAGGACTTCACCCACGATGCGAGCTGATTTCTTATAAGCGCTGTTCGTTCGCAAGCCCATATCGTACATGGCGTACAAAATACGCCGGTGTACGGGCTTCAAGCCATCGCGTGCATCCGGAATGGCGCGCGCTACGATCACACTCATGGCGTAATCCAGGTAAGCAGCACGCATCTGCTCATCAATATCGACTTGTTGTACCGAACCGATCTCCATGTGCTGTCCTTATTGCGTTGAAAAGGCTTGGTTTGGCAGCGTTTTCCTCCAAACGCTCGACCTTTAATTATACCGCAGCGGCAATCCAATGCCCTACTTTTAATGTCAAGCTAAAAGACAGGTGCAAGGCCCTTACGCCCCAATGGGATCACCCAAAAACTCAGCATATAAGATGGTATACTTCAACTGTTACATAAGGAAATGTTATGATAGGCTGCATCTCTATGATTCGCATTCGGCAGGTATAGGCGAAGCCCATCCAGGGTTTGACGCTCGAGCGCACATGTCCTCCGCCTCGATCAAGGTGGAGACTATGTGAGCTGCCTGCTTGACACACGATCTTTTTAAGATGGGCTTCGCATAAAGTCGCACTGGCCATTTGGCTGGGCGGCTTTTTGGTACCCCTTGCCCAAATTCTTGAAAGGATTCGTGATGTCATTTGCGCTTCGTCCCAGTATTTTTTATTCACAAAACTACCTAAAAGACCCGCGCCTGGTCAGTACGCTGCTCGGGAAGAGCAGCATTAGCCGCGACGATATCGTTTACGAGATCGGCCCTGGCAAGGGTATCATCACCGGGCAGCTTGCCCGCTATTGCAAACACGTTGTAGCGATCGAGAAGGACCCGCGCCTGATCGCTTTGCTCCTGCAGAAGTTCGCCCATGAACCCGGTGTTACTATCCGAGAAGGTGATTTCTTACAGTATCACCTACCCCGTAGGCCATATAAAGTTTTTGCGAACATCCCTTTCAATATCACCTCGGCGATTGTCACCAAGCTGACTACGACAGAACGTCCCCCGGAGGATGCCTACCTCACCATGCAGAAGGAAGCCGCTTGTATGTATCTTGGGAAACCGAATGAAATCCTGCGTAGCGTGCTGTTAAAACCCTGGTTTGAGGTGGAGATTGTGCATCGTTTCCGGCGCAGGGATTTTGTGCCGGAGCCACGCGCTGAAGTAGTCATGTTGCGTCTGCATAAAAGGGGTCCGCCCCTGGTGAGCCACAAGAACAGACAGCTCTTCCGCGACTTCGTTGTGTATAGTTTTACAACCTGGAAGCCAACCCTGGAGCAGATCCTCAAAGGCGTTTTCAGCCGGGGTCAACTCAAATACATCAAAAAAATATTGGGAATCAATACAGGCGCAACACCAACCGCGTTATCGTTCGAACAATGGCTGAAATTATTTGAATTCTTCCTTGAAGAGGGAAACCGGCAAGCTATGTGCACCATAGCAGGCAGTGAAAAGCAGCTTAACCGACGGCAAAAGCAATTGCACAAGATTCACCGTACGCGAATATAAGAATACTCACAACCCAAGTTGCCACCTGTTCGCACAACACAAAGAAACGAGTTTTTTGGCCGAATCTGTGACAGAAAATGTATTGAATTAGTGAAAGTACCATAATAGCCGTGGAATCTATGGAAAAACTCTGTTTCTGATATTTGGTGATGACCCAGGGTAATCATAATAAAAAAGCGGCCTAATTGTTGAGGCCGCTTGGAGTGGGTACGGTAAAGAGAAAATGAGGGTTATGCCAGCTTGTCCAGGTAGGCGTCAATATGAGCCGCAGCATTACGCCCGGCGACCATTGCCGTCACGACCAGATCCGGCCCGGTGACTGCATCACCTCCCGCGTATATTGCGGGGCGAGAGGTGGCGCCCGTCTGGCGGTCGGTCACGATCAACCCCCATTTGCGCGTTTCCAGGTCAGGGGTGGTTTTGCCAATCAGCGGATCAGGCCAGTAACCTAACGCCAAAATGGCAGTGTCGGCTTCGACGATGAAATTGGAGCCCTCTATTGGCACCGGTTTACGACGCCCGCGCGCATCCTTTTCACCCAATTCCATGCGAATACATTCAATCTGCGCCAAATTGCCATCCGGTCCGGCGATGAATCGAACCGGCTGGGTGAGAAACTGGTATTTTGCACCTTCTTCACGCGCCAGCTTACGGTCCTTACGCCCGCCGGGCATTTCCTTCTCCGTGCGGCGGTAAAGGCAGGTGACTTCTTCGGCCCCCATGCGCAGCGCGGTGCGCAGGCAGTCCGAGGCGGTGTCGCCGCCGCCGATGACCGCCACTTTTCGCCCAATAGCAGGGCGCTCGCACAACTCTGGCGGCAGCAGGTCCAGGTCAACGTTGGCCCGCATCAGGAATTCCGTGGCCTTATAAACCCCGGGCAAATCTTCACCGGGCACCTCCATGGGCGCGTCGATCCCGGTTCCTACGCCGATGAAGACCGCCTGATAACCCTCGGCAAACAAATCATCGATCGTTTTATCTTTACCAATATAAGTGCTGCCGACGAACTGAACGCCGGCGCGTTGCAGATCCTCCCAGCGAGCGAACACGACTTCCTTGGAGAGCTTAAAGTTTGGGATGCCATAAACCAGCAAACCGCCGGGAGCTGGTTTCGTATCATAAATTGTCACCTGGTGTCCGTGCCGGATAAGCTGTTCGGCGCATGCCAGCCCAGAAGGACCAGCGCCCACGATGGCCACTCGCTTCCCACTGGCTGGGTTGGTTGGAATCTCTACCCCGGCCATTTTTCGTTCGTAATCAACGACGAAGGCCTCCAGTGCGCCGGTCTGCACCGGTTCATGGAATTTACTGCGCACGCACGAGCCCTGGCAGAGCTGCTCGTGAGGGCAGACCCGGCCACAAATTTCGGGCAAGGAACTGGTCTGGCGATACAGCTTGGCTGCTTCAAGAAAACGGCCGTGTTCGATTAGCCACATCGCCGAGGGAATATCGTTGTGGGTTGGACAAGCTTCAACACAGGGCGCCGGGTCCGGGCAATGGACGCAGCGTGAAGCTTCCTCAATCGCCCGATCGGGGTCCAGCGAAATAACCACCTCATCAAAATCGCAGATACGCTGTTCCGCCGGGCGGTAGTCCAAATCGAAAAATGGAATGCGTAACCGTTCTCTGCGGTCAATTGCTAGAAAATCACTGGGAATCGCTTGCATAGTAAAACCTCCTGGGAAACCCTAGTTTAGATAATATCGAGTGAAGTGGGCCAGCATTAGTTTCAGATGTCACAAATTTAACCGACGGTTGTCACTGATTTTCAAATTGCCCCTGCAGAAGAGCAAACGCTTTCGATTACAATACTTGCCGGGTATCCTCAATGAAGAGAGACCCACCCCTCAATTATCGAGAGTACACCCATGAAATGAGATGGGGTTTGACACAACCAGATGGCTTAAAATGTTATGCCCATGCATGAAACTTTTCCGGCGCGAAATCGTACAAAGAGTGAACAATGAATAGCTCCGCGCCCGTGGAATGGCAAACCGAAGCCGAATTAATACGTCGCTCGCGAGCCGGAGATGACCGGTCTTTTGCTTACCTGGTTCAACTTTACACCCCCAAACTCTACCGGGTAGTGCGGCGCATGAGTAGCGACCCATCGGAAGCAGAGGCCATCGTCCAGGAAACATTTCTGCGTGCCTGGCGATCATTGCGCACCTGGAAAAATAAGCAATTGGAAAATCAGGAAGCGCCCAGACAGCCCTTCTTTTCCTTCCTGGTGACAATTGCTCTGAACCTGGGACGTGACCGTTGGCGCAAGGACCGTTTTCTGGATTTCGGTGACCCGGAAACATCCCTGCAATGGATCCCGGATCCGGCGCCCGGTCCGGAAAGACTTCTGGAAACTAAGGAGACTTTGCAAGAACTGGCAGAGGCGGTTTCGACCCTACCGCGTCCTTACCGAATCGTGATTGCCTTGCGATACGATGCAGAAATGAGCTATGAAGAAATCAGCCAGGCGCTGGATCTTCCCATCAACACCGTCCGCACTCACCTGCACCGCGCTAAAGAAGCTTTGCGCCAGGCACTCAGTAAAGAGGAGGAGCCCGTTGCGAGCAATGAACGAGTTTGAAGATCCTTCCCCAGCGGATGATCTGGACTGGCTGCTGTACCGGATGCCAGGTGAACTGCCCTCTGACGAACTGGCTGCGCAAATCTGCCATAAGATTCACGAGACACATCGCCGCGCTTCACGGGTACGCCTGGGCTTAAGCTTCCTGCTGGCCGTTCTTGGCACCTGGATGGCGCTGCCTGGCTTAATCAATGGTTTGGAAGATTTGAGCCTGCCATCTTCGGGGTTGTTCTATCTTTACCCATTCATCCAATCGATCTTAAGCGGATTGTGGGTTTTTACACAGGATGCCCTGTATGGCCTGACAGCGTTCCAGGCGGACCTGGCCCAAACGATGGGTGTCGGCGCCTGGCTTGGGATGGTTGCGTTGGCGAGCGCGGCATTATTAGCGCTCAGCTCGTTTATGCCACAAATTGAAGAATGAACGCGATGAATTTGTTATACAGGAGTATTAAATACACATGAATCGCAATCGTTGGATCATCATCATCCTGGTGGCGGCTTCCATCATGATCGTTTGGGCCTCCACCTGGTTCGGATGGGTACCCTGGAGCATATTCCAGCGCATGAGCGGAAATTGGAACCTGCTGCCCAATTACGTCGTCCATGCACCGGCTGAAATCCCAGCCTCCACCGTCCTTTCGGCCTTCACTACGCTACTAACCATGTTCCTGACCGGGACATTGATCCTGTTACTGTTCCCCCGCCGGATTCGCCGCGTGGAAAAGGCCTTTCATACATCGCCTGCCGGCTTGCTGCGCCTGACGTTATTCGGGTTGCTCACCGGGGTCGTGATGGCAACCGTCGGTGTGAGTTCGGCCCTCACCATGAGCACATTCCCACTGATTTTCATCCTGGCCAGCATCTTGTTCATCAGCGCTTATTCGGGGTTCCTGGCCCTATCGTATACGATAGGCCACCAGCTCATGCAGCAGGCTAATTGGACAGATTCTTCGCCTTTATTTGGATTGTTCCTGGGGCTTCTTATCCTGTTCGCCCTGAGCCGGATTCCGTTCCTGGGAATCCTGATGTCAATTTTGTATGTCAGCCTGGGAATGGGCTGCGTCATCGCCACCCGTTTCGGAACGGGTAAATCCTGGAATCTTTCAGCACTGTCTGAAGAATAACGATTGGAGAATTCGCCAACATGAAGAGAATCGTCACCATTGTAATCATCGTCGTAGTTCTGGCAGGTGGTTATTTCCTCTTCCGCAGATTTACCGGGCAGCAAGCGGGCGCCGCAAGCGCTTTTCAAACTACCCCCGCCCAGCGCGGTGACCTTACCGCCTCAGTGGGGGCAACCGGCGTTGTTTATGCCAACCAATCCATCGTGCTCACCTGGCAAACCTCCGGAATCGTGGGTCAGGTGAATGCGAAAGTGGGGGATCCGGTGACCAAGGACCAGGAGCTGGCCAGCCTGCAGCCCACTTCACTACCGCAAAACATTATCCTGGCGCAGGCCGACCTGGTCAACGCCCAGAAAACCCTGGACGACCTGTACGATACTGCATTGTCACTGGCACAGGCCGAGCAGCAAGTAGCCTCTGCTCAAGACAACGTGAAAAACAAGCAGGATATCCTGAACAGCCTGCAGCAACCCGCCCGACAGGTAGATATTGACCAGGCCCAGGCCAACGTAACCACCACCAAGATCCAGCTCGATAAAGCGCGCGAAAACTTTCAGCCTTACGAGAACAAGCCGGAAGACAACTCCGTACGCGCCAGTCTGTACAGCAAATATGTCCAGGCCCAGCAGAATTACGATAGCGCAGTACGCTTGCTCAACAACCTGAAAGGCACTGCCAGTGATTTGAGCCTCAGCGTGGCGGAAGCGGATCTAAAGCTGGCCCGGGCGCAACTGACAGACGCTCAGAAAAAATACAATGACTTGAAAGCGGGACCCGATGCCGTAGATGTGACCAACGCCAAAACGAAAATCGAGGCCGCTCAAGCCACGCTGAATCTGGCGCACATCACTGCCCCGTTCGGAGGTATGATTACCGATGTTGAGGTCAAATCCGGCGACCAGGTCAACCCCGGCTCGACAGCCTTTCGTATTGATGACCTGTCACACTTACTGGTCGATGTGCAGGTTTCCGAAGTGGATATCAACAGCGTCCAGGTCGGGCAGGGGGCTAATCTCACCTTTGACGCCATCGCAAACAAGAACTACGCCGGCAAAGTAACCAAGGTTGCCCTGGTTGGTAATGCCAACCAAGGAGTCGTCGATTTCACCGTCACGTTGGAATTAACCAATGCCGATGAACAGGTCAAGCCTGGCATGACAGCCGGCGTGAATATCGTCGTTCAACAGCTAAAAAATGTGCTGTTGGTACCCAATCGAGCAGTGCGCGTGGTCAGTGGAAACCGGGTGGTTTACGTGCTTAAAGGTGGATTACCACAACCGGTGAACATCACTCTGGGTGCGTCTTCAGATACCGACAGCCAGGTGGTAAGCGGCGACCTGAAAGAAGGAGATCCCATCGTGCTCAACCCACCGCTGAATTTCGGTCAGAATGGCCCGCCACCATTCGTCGGACAACAATAGAGGTAAAAGGCTATGGTCCAGTGGGTAATTGAAGCCCAAGACATAACCAAAACGTATAAGATGGGAGAGGTGGAGGTGCACGCGCTGCGCGGCCTCTCCATTACGATTGCCGGGGGCGAGGTGGTTGCCATCATGGGCCCGTCTGGCTCCGGGAAGTCAACCTTGATGAATATCATCGGCTGCCTGGATCGCCCGACCTCCGGAGAATACATCTTGGATGGTGAAAAGGTCTCGGATTTAAAAGACGACCAGTTAGCCGCCATTCGCAACCGCAAGGTGGGCTTTGTATTCCAGACCTTCAACCTGCTGCCGCGCTCCTCGGCGCTGGCTAACGTTGAATTACCCATGCGCTACGCCGGAGTAAGCGAGCACCTTAAGGAACGAGCTTTGGCCGCCCTGGAAGCCGTAGGCCTGGGCGAGCGCGTTAATCACCATCCCAATGAATTATCCGGGGGCCAGCAACAGCGTGTGGCCATCGCGCGTGCCCTGGTAAATGAACCGGCTATCATCCTGGCAGACGAGCCCACCGGTAACCTTGACACCACCTCCGGTGACGAGATCATGCAGCTACTGTTGAAACTGAATAAGGAACGTGGCACCACGCTGGTCATCGTTACCCACGATCCGGAGGTGGCGGCACAAACGCAGCGCATCATTCATATTCGAGACGGTCACATTGAGGAAACAGCATGAATTTCTTCCAGGCATTAATCGAGGCTTTGGAAAGCCTATCGGCCAATAAAATGCGCTCGGGGTTAACCATCCTGGGCATCGTCATAGGTGTAGCAGCCGTAATTGCGATGATATCCATCGGGCGCGGCGCGCAAAACACGATCACCGGGTCCATCCAGGGCATTGGCACCAATCTACTTTTCGTCTTCAGCGGCGGCACCAGCACCGACGTGCGTAACCCCCAGCCGCTCACCCTGGGCGACGCAGATGCCATAGCCGATCCTTTTCAGGCCTCTTCCGTTGCCGGGGTGGCGCCGGAATTGACCGGGCAGGTAAAGGTCACCTTTGGTGGCCAGAGCACCAACACCTCCATTGAGGGTGTGACTCCCGAGTACGCCACGGTGCGCAACACGTCCGTAACGGAAGGCGAGTTCATCACCGAAGAGCAAATTTTAGGCCGTTCTTCGGTCGTGCTGCTTGGCCAGGATGTGGCCGACAAGCTCTTCGGGCGCAAGGAGGGATTGGTAGGCGAAACAGTTCGCATCGAGGGCCAGCCTTTTCGCGTTAGCGGTGTGCTCGCCTCGAAAGGCGGTTCGGGTTTCTCCAATGAGGATAATCGCGTGATCGTCCCGCTCTCTACTGCCCAAACCAGGCTGTTGAGGCGCTCGACCCGCGATCGAGTCGACATGATCATGGTCGAGGCCACCAGTGCTTCGACGGTAACCCAGGCTCAGGAGGAGATTTCCCAGATTCTACGCACGCGCCATCGCACAGCCATTGGTGCAGATGATTTCACGATTTTGACCCAGCAAGACTTTCTCTCAACAGCCTCCACCATCACCAGCGTGCTTACCATATTCCTGGGCGGTATCGCTGCCATCTCGCTGCTGGTGGGTGGCATCGGCATTATGAATATCATGCTGGTCTCGGTCACCGAACGCACGCGTGAGATCGGCCTGCGGAAGGCGCTGGGCGCCCGGCGCATCGATATCCTGACCCAGTTCTTGACCGAATCGGCAGTTTTAAGCTTGCTGGGAGGTGTTATCGGCATTGCCCTGGGTTGGTTGATTTCGTATGGCGTAGGCCGCATTGCGGCTGCCAACAACACCCCCATCACGCCTGCCATTGGCATCGACACGATCTTGATCGCTACCCTGTTTTCGACGGCAGTCGGCTTGTTTTTCGGGTTGTACCCGGCCAACCGGGCTGCCGGCCTGCAGCCGGTCGAAGCTTTAAGGTACGAGTGAACCCACTGTGCAGCCATCAGCCAGCGCCTGAGGAAAACCCGCGCAGCAAGTTCTCCCCTGGAATGCACGATTTATGCGGCTCGCATACCGCCTGAGCTACCTGGCCAGCAGCGCCTTCTTCATGCGCGCCAGGGCCGCTTCCAGAATAGAGCGTGGACAGCCGAAATTCAAACGTATGAACCCCTCGCCTCCGGGACCGAAATCACTGCCATCGTTGAAGCCTACCTGCGCCCGCTCCAGAAAAAACTGGCAGGGGTTTCCTGGAATTTCCGCGGCACGGCAGTCGAGCCATGCCAGGTAGGTGCCCTCCGGTATGCCCATGGAAATCCCCGGTAGCTCCCCGTTTATGGCATCGAACACGAATTGCCGGTTGGCGTTTAAGTAATCCAACACCTGATCCAGCCACTCCTGCCCAGCGCTATAAGCTGCCAGGGCAGCCGTCATTGACATTACATCCACCCAACCCACCAACCCTTGGCGCGCTTCCAGGTAGCGCTCACGCAGATCGGCATCCGGGATGATGGCAGCCGAGCAGTGCAACCCGGCGATGTTAAAAGTCTTACTGGGGGCGGTCAAGGTGATCGTATGCCGGGCGATTTCAGGGTCCAGGCTGGCGATCGGGATATGCTGCGAACCGGGGAAAAGCAGTTCGGCGTGGATCTCGTCGGAGCAGATCAAAACATCGTGGCGCAAGCAAATTTCAGCCAAACGCTCCAATTCATCTTTGCGAAACACCCGCCCCACCGGGTTATGCGGGTTGCACAGGATGAAAAGGCGCGTTTGCGGGGTAATAGCGGCTTCAAATGCCTCCCAATCGATGGCGTAGCTCCCACCTGGCTGTTGGGTGAGCTGCATGCTCTGGTTTAACAAATTGTTGACTGACCAGGCTTTCAAGATGGGCGGATACACCGGGGTCTGAACCAGGACACCCTCCTGACCAGACACCAGCATATGGCAGGCGATATGAAAGCCGGTCACCACCCCGGGCACGAGGGCCACAGCCTCGGGCGGCACCCGCCAGCCATATTTTTCCAACTGGCGCTCTCGAATCGTTTCTTTTAACTCTTCACTCTCCCTGGGATAACCAAATACCGCATGGCGTGCCCGCTGGACCAGGGCCTGAACCACCGGTTCTGGCGAGGCGAAGTCCATATCGGCTACCCATAAGGGCAGAACGTCTTTATCGTAATAATTCCATTTGATGCTGTCACTATTGCGGCGGTCGATCCCCCGGTCAAAGTTATATTGCATAGGTGTGATATCCTCTCGATGATAGTGGTTTGTTTGGATTTTAGCATTGGATCACTAGACCCGCCAGAATAGAGCTCACCCCGCGGCTGTCGTTACCTCATCAATCCAGTCCAGGTAGCTTTGCAACCCCATCTGAATGGGTAAGGCAATGATCTCCGGAACCTGGTAGGGATGAAGGCGGCAAACCGCTGGTACCAGTTGTTCCTTAAACAGGTCGGCTCGACTTTTTACGATCAACAAGACTTCTTGCTCGTCATTGATCGCCTCTTCCCAGATATACAGCGAATTCATGCGGGGCACGATATTGACGCAAGCTGCCAGGCGATCTTCCAGCAAGCGCTGGGCAATCTGCTTGCCGACCTGCACCGAAGGAACGGTGATCAAGACAAGTATCGGCTTGCTTGGCAAAGTAAACCTCCTGGTGGTTATTGAACTTAGAATCCATTACCGATTGTATCAAAACATTTGAAACCCTCACTTTGAGGCGTTGAACCTTCCTGGTCTACATATCCCGCCCGGGTCGATAAGAATTTCGATTACAATCGATGCGTTGCACATTCATTGTGAAGCGAGGCAATATGACATCTTGGAGGATCTTACTGACGGACGGGTTGGATGAAAACGGGCAGGCGCTCTTACGCCAGGCGGCCGCGGTCGACGATCAATGTGGCGTGTCCCCGTACGAACTGCTGAAAATTATTAAAGATTATGACGCCCTGATCGTGCAAAACCGCACCCGGCTGACCGCGGGGGTATTCGAGGCCGCCCAGCGCTTAAAGGTTGTGGGAGGCGCCAGCGTGAGTATCGATAACATCGATCTGCCGGCTGCACACCAACACGGCGTAACGGTGGTCAACGCGCCCGCATCCACCACCCTGGCCGTCGCCGAACTGGCCCTGGCATTCATACTGGCCCTGGCGCGCCAGATCCCGGCGGCAGACACGGCTATGAAGACCGGCCTGTGGACCAAAGAAGCATTGCTAGGGAGCGAGGTGAACGGCCGGACGCTGGGCATCCTGGGGATGGGCAACATTGGTAGCGCAGTGGCAGTGCGCGCCGCCGCCCTGGGGATGCACCCGGTTGGCTACGATCCGTTCCTAAATGGAGAAGCAATCCGGGAGCGCGGAGCAGAACCGCTGGAACTGGCCGAGCTATTACCGATTTCCGATTTTATCAGCCTGCACTTGCCGCTCACGCCCGAAACGCGTGGTATGATTGACGGACAAACGCTGGCGCATATGAAGCGGGGTGTGTACCTGATTTGCACCGCGCGCGGGGGGATCATCAACGAAACCGCCTTGTTGGGCGCTCTGGAATCCGGTCAGGTTGCTGGAGCGGCTCTGGATGTTTACCAAAATGAACCCCCCGGATTGAATGCACTGGTCTCCCATCCCCGGGTAATCGCCACGCCTCATATCGGCGCTCAAACTGTCGAAACACGGGCGCGCGCCGCCCGCGATATCGCTGAGGAAGTACTGGCTGCTTTGCGTAAGACCCCTTTACGCTGGAAAGTTGTTTAAAATTTAGCCAAATTTTTTCTCTCAGAGGGAATTCATGGAGACGAAGCTAAAAGAACTCAAAAAGATCCTTGGCGAAGTAAACGATTTGAACGCTGCAGCCTACCTGCTCGAGTGGGACCAGCAGACCTATATGCCGCCTGAAGGTGCAACCGCGCGTGGATACCAGCTTGCAACCTTGAGTAGCATTTCACACGACAAGTTCACTTCGCCCGAAGTCGGCCGGTTGCTGGAGGATGTGCAACCCTTTGTCGATCAGCTAGACCCAGACTCGGACGAGGCACGCCTGGTGCGCGTTACCAGGCGCGATTATCGCAAAGCCATCCGCGTACCGACCGAGTTGGTGGCCGAATTTGCCCAGGTAACCACCGTGGCGCATAACGTCTGGCAGGTGGCTCGAGCTGAAAACAACTTCGCCAAATTCCACCCCCACCTGGAAAAAATCGTGGAGCTACGCCGCCGCTACGCGGCCCTATTCGCCCCTTACGGTCACGTCTACGACCCGCTCCTGGACGATTACGAGCCGGGGATGAAGACCGCCGATGTCAAAGCCATCTTCGATGTACTACGCCCCAAACAGGTCGCGTTGATCCAGGCAATCGCCGACCGGCCCCAGGTGAATGACTCTTTCCTGCACCAGCATTTTGACGAAAAGAAACAATGGGACTTTGGCGTGGATGTAATCACCCGCTTTGGCTACGATTGGCAGCGCGCCCGCCAGGACAAATCCGTCCACCCCTTCACCACCAACTTCAGCATTAACGACGTGCGCACTACCACCCGTATCCTGCCGGATTATTTTCCCTCAGCCTTCTTCAGCACCACGCACGAAGCCGGGCACGCCCTATACGAGTTGGGCGTCGATCATGTCCTGGAGCGAACTCCCCTGGACAGCGGCGCTTCGCTGGCAGTGCATGAATCGCAGTCGCGCATGTGGGAAAACCTGGTAGGCCGCTCATTGCCTTTCTGGGAATACTTTTACCCGCGCCTGCAGCAAGTCTTCCCCTCCCAGTTCAGTGGGGTGTCCCTGGAGGCTTAGGATCTCTCCTTGGTGAATCTGTGCGTCAGTGTCTTTGCTGTTCGCGTTCTCCCTTGTTGCGTTCAGTGTGGCGTCGACAGTTATGTGGTTTTTCTGCAGCAGAACGTTGTGGTCTTTGTACACTACGCACTGGTCCTTGGCGTGCTCCTTTGTTCTCTATGCATACTCGGCGAGTGCCTGATCCACTTTGCCCGTGCCCCCCTTTTTG
>OFHG01000448.1_pt1 | contig 16736 bp, 18 predicted proteins | sample 1521931 | NCBI WGS metagenome assembly OFHG01 (sample SAMEA2468438, study PRJEB22500) | soil metagenome | biome: Glassland; feature: Farmland; material: Clay | place: Australia | collected 2013-01-31 | depth 0.55 m
CGCAAAGGCCGGGATGATCACCTTGCCGCCGCGTCCCCGGGTTTGTCCCACCGCCTGGCGCAGCTCGTCGAAAGCCTTCTGCGGATCATCGTGCGGGCGGTCGCCGTAGGTGCATTCCATGACCATCGTATCCGCCCCCTCCGGCAACACCGGGTCGCGTAACAGGGGCAAGCTGCGGCGCCCGATGTCCCCCGAAAACCACAGGCGTTGCTTGCGTCCGTTTTCTTCGATGTCCAGTACCACCGCCGCCGAGCCCAGGATGTGCCCCGCCTCCACGAAATGTACCTGCACCCCCGGCACGGGCTCGAACGGCTGCCCGTAATCCTTGGGATGGAAGAATTGCGCCACGTGGCTGGCATCTTCCATGGTGTAGATCGGCTCGAGCGGCGGCTCGTCTCGCCGGTAGCGTTTCTTGTTCAGGGAATTAATATCCTCTTCCTGGATCTGCGCCGAATCCATCAGCATGATGTTCGCCAGGTGCGCCGTAGCCGGCGTGGCGTAGATTGGCCCGTCGTAGCCGCATTTCACCAGGTTGGGCAGATTGCCGCTGTGATCGATATGGGCATGCGAGAGCACCACCGCGTTGATCTCAAGCGGGTCGAAGGGGAAATTTTGGTTGCGGTCGTACGATTCTTGCCGCCGGCCCTGGTACAGGCCGCATTCCAACAACAGCCGCTTGCCGTTCACCTCGATCAAGTGCTGCGAGCCGGTCACGGTTTGCGCCGCGCCATCAAATGTGATTTTCATGCTCTAATTGCGTCTCCCGTTCCCAGCCTCCCCCAGGACTTTTAAGATTTGTCCCCCAAAATTCCTTAACCGCCAGGGCACCCCTTCCAGCACCACTTCCAGGTCTTCCATGCCTCTCGGGTTTTGCTCGGCGATGGCGTTCATCAAGTCGCGCGGCAGAACCACATCCGATTTCACTCCCATTTGCTCAGCCGTGTCCTTGCGCCAGCGGCGTAACGCCTCCACTCGCCCCAGGAAAGCCTCGCTCGGACGCGGCGAGCGCGGCGGGTAGACCGGGTCGGCGTCCAGCCCGCGCTGCACCACTGCCAACAGGGCCTTGCCATGCCGTTCCACCTGCCGCCTGCTCATCCCCGGCAACTGGCCCAGCGCCTCCAGGTCGTGCGGCACCCGCTCGGCAATCGCCAACAGCGTGGCGTCACTGATCACCTTGAACAGCGGGCGGTCGATGTTGCGCGCAACCTTATCCCGATACCTGCACAATTCCACCAGCACCGCCCCCTGTGCGGGCCTAGGTCCGTAGCCCCCACCCCCCCGCCAGCCCCCGGCAGTCGGGTCTTCATTCGTCTTACCGTTCGGCAGCACCTCCGCCAGGCGCCGGAAATCCTCGGCCGCCAGCGGCCACAAGCCTGCCTGCAGCAGCGACGCCCGTAACCGGTTGCGCAACGCGATCAGGTAATGCGTATCCATGCGGGCGTAAGCCAGCAGGTACGATGGCAGCGGACGCTGACCCCAGTTGGCGCGCTGGTAACGCTTCTCCACGTGCACGTTGAATTCTTCTTCCAGCAGCGTACCCAGACCCACCCCCTCGCGCCCCAGGATGCGCGCCGTCAGCATGGTGTCGAACAAGTTGCGAAACTCGAAATCGAAATCGCGTTTCAGGCAGTACACATCGTATTCCGCGGCGTGGAAAACCTTCTCAATGCGTTCGTTTTCGAAGACCGGCTTTAACAGCGAGAGATCCTCCAGCGCCAGTGGGTCCACCAGGTAATCGTTGTGCTGCGTGGAAAACTGGATCAGGCACACCTGCTCCTGGTAAGCGTGCAGGCTGTTGGACTCGGTATCCACCGCAATGATCGCTTCGCGGTTGAGCAGCTCCACCAGGTTTTGCAATGTCTCCTGGCGGGTAATCAAGGTTGGTTTGGGCAGCTTTTTTACACTCACACGGTTATTATAGCCCAGTTTCTGGCGGACCAGCCTTTCCCCCTCGATCCAGCACCTTTTCCATCACCAACGCGTCTTCCCCATCCTGGTAGTAGCGTCCCCAACGCCCCACTCGCTGGTAATCGAAGCGCTCGTACAGGTCGATCGCTGCCAGGTTAGAGGCGCGCACGCTCAGGCGCACACGCCGCACCGTAAGCTGCGCCTCGCAAGCCTGCAGCAGCGCCGCGCCAATGCCTCGCCGGCGGTACTCGGGCACCACGCCAATCGTGGCAATCCACGCCAGGTCTTCGTGCGACCGGATGTCCCCGGCAATGAACCCCACCATATGCCCGTCTGCCATCGCCTTCAAGCGCACCACGTTAGGCAGGGTTAGCACGCCCAGGACGTCCCAGATCGGCCAGGCGTCCATCGGAAAGCAGGCCCGCTCCACCTGCCGCACCGCGTTCAGGTCACGCCAGTTTGCCTGTTCAATCGAGACCGAGCCGTTTAAAGCCGAAAGCACGTCCACTACCATCACCGCATATCATTTCCCCGGCTGCGCTTGTATACCGGGCCCCGTATCGCAGGGAATCCCTATGATTTTATCATCCCCTTGCCAATCAAATCAGGTGGTTGAGTAAAAGATAGATGGGGGTGTTTTGCGGGTAGAGCCCGCAAAACACCCCCATATTTACCTCTCATAAGGAGCTGATGTTTTATTCTTCGTCTTTAGGCGCGCGGTTCTTGATGAAGCTATCCAACATCCCGGTAAACTCCATCGGGAAGATGTATTTGGTGGATTGGCCGGTGCCGATTACTTTGAGCGCCTCGAAGTACTGCAAGGTCATCGTGTTGGGGTCCACGGTGTGCGCCACCGAGAAAATTTTATCCAGGGCCACCGAAAAGCCCTCGGCGCGCAGCACCTGGGCCTGCTTATCACCCTCGGCGCGCAGGATGTTGGACTGCTTATCGCCCTCGGCACGCAGGATGGCAGATTGCTTCTCGCCGTCTGCCACGTTGATCGCCGCTTCGCGTGTACCGGTCGACTCGGTCACCACCGCCCGGCGGATACGTTCCGCCGACATTTGGCGGTTCATGGCATCCTGCACCTCGCGTGGCGGGATAATCTCGCGGATTTCCACGTTGGTCACCTTCACACCCCAACGCTCGGTCACCTCGTCCAGGCGGGTGCGCAGCATGTTATTGATGTGCTCGCGCTCCGAGAGCACATCGTCCAGCGGGATACCGCCGATCACGGCGCGCAAGGTGGTGGTGGCCATACCCTGGGCTGCCGCCTCGAAGTTGCCCACCTGCAGTACGCTCTCCGTTGGGTCCAGCACCTTGTAATACCACAAGAAATCAATGGAGATTGGCGCGTTATCCTTGGTGATCGAGGTCTGGTGCGGGATCTCGCGCACCTGCTCGCGCAAATCCACTCTCACCGCCCGGTCCACTACCGGGATCAGGAAAACGATCCCCGGTCCTTTCTGGCCGATGCAGCGCCCCAGCCGGAAGACTACCAGGCGCTGGTATTCCGGCACGATCCGGATGGCACTCGCCACGAAGACCAGCAGCAAGAGCACCAGGGCCCCAAAAATGCAAAACAGCGTACTGCTAAATACACTCATTTTCTTTTCTCCTGAACTTAGGTTTTAATGAAGGCCTTTTACCGTAGCATTATATATCAATTCCCTCTGCAGGCGCTTGTCCAGGTACATTGGCGACCACTTCCACTTCGAGGATGAAGCCCTCCCGCCCGGTCACGCGCACCTGCGCCCCTGCCGGGATTGGCATCTGGCTACGTGCGCTCCATAACTCGCCGTTCACCTGCACGGAGCCCTTGGGAGAAATGGTGGTCTTCGCCTCCCCCAGCGCCCCCACCACTGATCGTTCCAGGTGCCAGATGCTTTGGATTTACGCGCTTCTGAGCGTTTGCGCCGCAATTCTCGCTGTGGTGGTGACCGCAGGATTCTTGGTTTCCAGCATGACCACGCTCGAGGCCGCAATCGGTGCGGCAACGGTGAAAACGGTCATGAACTACATGCCCTCGCTCGGGCTTGCCATAAGCACGGGCGATTGGGGGAAGGTCGGTTCGACGATCTTCTTCTTGACCGTAAGCATCGCGGGCGCCTACATGGCAAGAGCCGGATTCTGGGCCGCGCTAGGCATTGCTGCGAAGTTGGTCACTCCATGGCTCCTCGTGATTCAGATTGTGATTGCGCTAGCGGTCGTTGCATATGCGTTCATCCAGCTCGCGGCGGCCGGCTGCATTTAGTAGACGAGAACGCATTACCCCCAGCCTAGACCAGCACTTCAGGTCGAGGTGGCTAGCGTGAACTCCACTCAAATGGAGAAGGGTCCCGCAGAGAGATCCTTTTTCAGGACGGTGTGGTCTGCAGGCGGTGGTTGGGAGCACCTCTTCCTCCTACTTCCCGGCATCTGGGTCTTGTACGCGATTGCTGTAGTGGCGTGGCTCGTGTCCTCATTCCAGTCGTTCGATCTGGTAATTCGATTTCTGACGGTTGTCGTGTCAATCGTGCTCCTCATCGATGCCTGGATAACGCCCATCCTGAGCGCCAGGGTCCTGCGGGCCATTGCGCTCGCCGAGTCTTCTCCACCTGACAGCAATACCATTGTGCTTGCACGCTATCTCGAGAGCTTTGGTCGAAACGGTCGCTGGATTCGAGGAAACCGCCTCAGCCTCGGAGTTCTCTTTGTCATCTTCATCTGGAGTCTGGTGTCGATTCGGTTCACGGAACTCACGGGCATCGAGGACGGTGCGATCTTCTTCGCTGCGTATGTGCCGTTCCTCGTGCTCCTCCTCTTGGTGTACGAGCGCGAGCTTCGCCGCCTTTCTCGTCGGGCAGCTGCTCAAGGATTCGCCCTCCACCCCACAAGTCGTGGCTTCCTCACTCGTCACTGGTATGACAAGTAGATCGATGTCGACCCAGGTCCGTCAGGGGCATCTCGCGCTTTCGGAGTGGTTCTGCCTCTGCGGAACCGGCACGCTTGTCGTGGCAGAAGGCACAGCGGAGTTGGTGTGCCGCGCTGATCACTGGATGTCGGAAGACCCCTATTGCGACAGCCCTGTTTCCGGGATTGCACCTCCTTTGCTGTACCAACCGCCACCCGCTGGGGTTTTCGGCAGCCCCACCGCCGCAGACGGCCAGCGTCATCTCGTCGCGTCGTGGGCCCTAGGCGAGGATGCGCGTGACCCGGAACCCGTTGTCGAAGACGAGCGCGTGGTAGTCCGTCTCGTGCCGCGTGCCGCGCATCTTGACGATGCGGATCTGTCGCTGCATCCCGAACTCGCCCTGCCTCGCGAGGCGCAGGTGCACGATCCCGTCCGCGAGGTAGTCCTCCTTGTGCTTCGCGAAGGCCCGGCGCGGGGCGACGCCGTCGTCGCTCGGAAGCTCGCCGAGGAGGAACGTGGTGGCCTGCAGCCCGCGGAGCCAGCGCACCAAGGCGAACAGCTCCCGGCGCACGTCCCCGAACTTCGCCAGGATCTCCAGCGCGTCCAAGGAGTCGATCACCAGGAGGCGGTAGTCGAACGAGCGGCGCAGGCCGTTGGCGTAGAGCTTGAAGAGGTCCATCCACGGCTGCTCTGCGGGCCCCGTGAACGCCTTGCGCAGGGCTGCGAGGTCGAGGAGGCTCAGGTTCCCGCCCGCGTCCTCGAGGCGGTACCCGAGCCCCTCGGTGTGGTCGAGGAGGCTCGCCCGGCTCTGCTCCAGGGAGACATACAGGCCCTTCACGCCGTGGCGGGCGTTCTCGTGCAGGACGTGGTACGTCAGCGAGGTCTTCATCGTACCGGGGGCGCCGGACACGAGCACCACGCTACCCTGCGGGATGCCCGTGCCGAGGATGTCGTCCAGCCCGTCCACGTACGTCTTCACGGTGTTCATCGTTCGTCCCCCGCGATTGCGGCGAGCCGTCGCCGGATCGACTCGACCTGACCTTGGATGCGGACCTTCTCCTGCGGCACGTCCACGACGTCCGCGAGCGCGGCGAGGTCCACGGCCGCGCGGTCCGCGAGGCGCGAGACGTCCTCGGGGCGCAGCTCCTCCGGCTTCCGCCCGAGCTTCGCGAGCTCGGAGCGGAGAACGCCCTCGCCGGCGTCGCCGAGCTGCTCGACGAAGACCGTGCGGGCCCGTTCGAACAGCGACTCGCGCTCGCCCAGGTCGCTCGCGGCGGAGAAGAGCTCCTGCATCTCCTTGCCCTTCCAGTACTCCGTCGCGGTCACGAGGAGTCCGCGGTCCGTGGACGAGGACTGGCCCGACGGCCAGGATCCCTGGGCCAGGTCCGCGGGGTCGCGGGCCGCGAAGGCCCGGAGCGCCTCGGCTGCGGCGTCGCTCTGGGAGCGGAGGCCCTCGCGCGCAGCCGCGTCGGCCGCGGTGGCCCCGAGCTCGGAGAGCGCGCGCTGGAGGAACTGGAGGAACGCGTCCGTGTGGGCGAGGGCGAGGTCCTGACGACGCAGTCCCTCGGTCCTCGCGAAGGCGTCGAGGAGGCGGCGGGCTCCGGGTCCGAAGGACGGAGCGAGGACCGCTTCGAACTCGTCCGCCGGGTCCGGCAGGGTCCACCACCCGAGGCCATCGCCCCGGAGGTCCGCCTTCTCGGCCGCGGTCAGGCGAGAGGACGAAACGACGAGCGAACTCCCGGTGTCGCGGGCCACGTCGCGGAGCCGGAGGACCGCCTCGCGCGTCCGCGGCCATCCGGACATCACCGCGAGGTCCGTAAGGTCGGGGAGCACCGCGAGGCCGCCGGGGGCACGCGCCCAGAATTCGGAGACCGTGCCCAGCGTCTTCGCGGCGGCGTGCCGCGTGGGCACGAGGCCGGCCGATGCGCCCCGGGCCGGGGGAGGCGAGGACTCGCGGGCGAGGACGAGGACGGGCTGGCCGCGCGCGGATGCGCGCTCCGCGGCGTCGAGCGCGTACTTGGGTCGAGCCTCGTCGAATACGGTCGCGGTGCGGAGACCCGGCACGGACGTCCCGGTCCAGCGACGGGCGTGTCGCGGGGACGGGCCGGGGAACGGCTCCCAGTGGAACAGGACCAGCGCGAAGAGCGCGAGCGCCACGGGCGCCGCGACGTTCGATCCGGCGGACTGCAGGATCCCGAGGTCCTGGAACTCCAGCGCGTAGATTGGGCCGCCGATGATGAGGACCGACACCGCGGCGACGAGCCAGAAGGCGTCCGCCGCGAAGAGCGCGCTCGTCATGCGCTCGTAGACGGCCTCGGCGAGGGCGACGCCCAGGCAGAGGATCAGGAAGGCGCCGAGGAAGCCCGGCGCGTAGGCGTTCGTCACGGCCCAGTCCGCGCTCGGGGTCAGCAGGACCAAGACGGGCGCGAGGGCCAGGAGGGCGAACACGGCCGGCCGACGCCGCGGCAGGGTCTCGCCGTGGATGAGGCTGAGGACCAGGATGGCGGTGAGCGGGTAGGCGAGGACGAGGGTCCAGAGGACCGCCGCGTCCCAGGAGGCGTCCAGCAGCCCCTGCGATGTGCCGACGAAGGCGGCTCCGTTGACGATGAACGTGAGGGCGAGGGCCGCGAACGTGGCCTGCAGCCAGGGCCGGCGGCCACGCACCGCGACGAGGGCCAGCAGCCATGCGTCCACGATGACGCCGGCGAGGACCGCCAGGCTGTACGCGATCATGCAGGTCCCCCGACGGGCCGCACGGTGAGGATGGTGACCAGGTCGCCCGGCTTCCACTTCCAGCGACCCGCGCCGACGCGGCAGAGCTCGTCCGCGGATGCGTAGCCCGACCGGCGGGCGTCCTCCTCGCTCAGGTCTCCGGGGAGGTTGCGCGCGCCGTCCACGACGAGGAGGCGGCCGAAGGTCCGCCCCGTGTCGTACTTGGCCCAGACGACCTGCCCGACCGTCGGCAGGTCTGCCGCCTCCGCCGGCCGGACCGCGGTCTCCGCGCCGCCGCGGAGGAGGCGGTCGCCCTCGTCCAGGGTGAAAGTGAGCTCGCCCCGGGGACGCCGCCGCGGCAGGTCGCCCGAGAGCGCGGCGCGGAAGCCGAGGATCACGAGGAAGGTGACGAGGCCGCCGAGCAGGAGGAGGTTCGTGAACCCGATCTGGTAGAAGTTGTGGTGCTCCCAGAACCCGAAGACGAGGACCGCGGACAGGACGAACAGGAGCGCGCCGCGGGCGAGCAGGGTCACGAACCGCGAGGCCATGGCGTCACCCGATCGCCCGCGCAGCCTCGAACCGCCCGTTCTCGAACAGAAGGGTGTGGTCGTCGCTGTCCTGGTTCACGCTCCGCATCTTCGTGCACTGGATGCGCCGCTGAAACGACGTTTCCGAGACCGGCGCCATGCGGAGGCGGAGGATGCCGTCCGAGAGGAACTCCTCCTCGAGGGCGCTCGCCGCCTCGCCGGCCGGCGGCTCCTCGGAGACGAGGAGGCTGGTGACGCCGAGGTCGCGGAGCCACTCGAAGAAGGCGAAGGTCTGCGTCCGGCGGTCCGCGAACTCCAGGACGAGCTCGAGGGCGTCCCAGGAGTCGATCGCGAGCAGCTGGAAGCCCTGCCGGCGGCGCAGGTCGAGGATCTTGCCCTGGAGGACCGTGAGGAGGGCCTCCCCCGGGCGCACGTCCGTGCCGGCCATCTCGCCGACCTTGCCCGCGAGCTCCTCGAGGTACTCGCGCCCGCGGCTCAGGTCCAGGATCGGGAGGGTGTCGGAGACCTGGGTCGCGCGGAGGCCGAGCCCCGCGACGTGCTCCAGGAGGCTGCCGGCGCTCTGCTCCAGCGTCACATAGAGGCCGGGCGTGCCCTCGAGGGCGTTGCGGTAAAGGACGGAATAGGCGAGGGAGGACTTCATCGTCCCGCTTGCCCCGCGGAGGAGGACGACGTGCCCCTGCGGCACGCCGCCGCGGAGGACCTCGTCGTCGAAGCCCCGGATGAACGTCTTCACGAGCGCGCGGGCCATGGGCACCTCACGGGCTCATCGCGCGGGTGACGCGGAAGCGGCCGTCGTCCAGGACGAGGGCCATGTAGCCGGTTTCGTGGCGCGTGCCCCGCATCTTGACGACCCGCAGCCGGCGCTGCACCTCCAGGTCGGAGACGAGGTGCTGCCGCAGGTGGATGACGCCGTCCGCGAGGAAGTCCTCGTCCCAGCGTCCCTGGACCACGTGGCCGCCGATGACCCAGTCCGGACGCTCCGTGATCACGAGGCTCGTGAGGTCCAGGTCCCGCAGCCACTCGAACAGGCGGAAGATCTCTCTGCGGCGGTCCTTGAACTTCGCGAGGACCTCGAGGGCCTCGAGGGAGTCGATGACGAGGAGGTCGAGCCCGCGCTGCTTCTGGATCGCCGCGACCGCGCTCTGGAAGGCGTCCACCCAGTCCGTCCGGTCGGCGAGGAGTCCCTTCGCCGCGCGCGGGTCGAGGACGACGAGCGAGCCCTGGTTGACGCCGAGGTGGAGGCCCAGGGAGCCCATCTGCTTGAGCAGGCTCGAGGTCTTCTCCTCCAGGCTCAGGTAGAGGCCGTGCAGCCCGTCGCGGGCCGCGTTGTGGAGGAGGATGGAGAAGCCGACGGAGGACTTCATCGTGCCCGGGGATCCCTCGATCAGGACGACGTGGCCCCAGGGGATGCCGCCCGCGAGCGTGTCGTCCAGGCCCTCGATGTACGTGCGCACGCGGGCCGGATGGCGCCGCGTGCCCGCGTCCTTCGGAGCGGGCGGCGCCTCCCTCGCCGGCAGCTCGGCGAGGTCCGCGAAGTCGGGGAGATCCCCCCCGTCCTCCGCCGCGGGCTCCGCCTCGGGCCCGGCCACGGGCAGGGTCTGCGCCTCCGGTTCCTCCGCACTGAGAGCGGCCGCTTCGGGAGGCTCCGGCTCCGCCGAGGTGAGGCGGTCGCGGGCCTCCCGGGCGACCGGATGGTCGGGCCGCAGGTCGAGGACCTTGTCGTAGCTCTCCGCGGCGCCCGCCTGGTCGCCCAGCGCCTCGAGGACCTGGCCCCGTTCGGACCACGCCTCGACGGACGCCGGGTTGACCTGCACGGCGCGGTCGAGCGCGTTGCGCGTCGCCTCCAGGTCCCCCGTGGCCCTCAGGGAGCGGGCGAGGCCGAGCCACGCGATCGCGTTCCGCGGACCGAGCTCGAGGGCTTGCAGGTAGCCGACCGCGGCCTTGTAGGGGAGGTCGCACCGCAGGTACGCCTCGCCCAGGAGGGCCCACGAGCGCGCGTCCCTGTCGTTCTTGGAGATGGCCCTGAGGAGGTGCTCGACGGAGGTCGGGTAGTGCTTCTCGCGGAAGGCGTGCGCCGCGGCGTCGAGCTCGCGCGCGATGGCCGCCCGGTCCTCGGGGCGTGGGGGCGTGCGCCCGCGCGAACCGGAGTAGGGTTTGAACCGCACTCCGCTCGACGTGGCCCGGTCCCGCAGCCGTTCTGCGATCTCCGCGAGGTCGTGGTGGAAGTCGCGGTCCTCGGCTTCCGCGGGCTCCGGCGTGGGCACCTCTCGAGGCGGGGGGGCCGCCGCGAGGCTCTTCTCCAGGACCGCGGCGTAGACCTGCCCTCCCATGACCTGCTGGAGCCCGACTTCGCCGGCCGCGGGCTTCGCGGCCGGGAGGCTCCGGCCGCACGCGTGGCAGCGCTTCTGGCCGGGGCGGTTCATCGTCTGGCAGGCGGGACACGGGATGAAGTCGGTCATGGGCTCATCACCGACGTGACCTGGAAGCGGCCGTCCTCGAACACGAGGGCGTGGAACCCGGTCCGGTGGTTGGACCCGCGCATCTTCACGACGCGGATGCGCCGCTGCACCTCGACGTCCGAGATGGGGTGCATCTTGAGCTCGATGATTCCGTCCGCGAGGAACGTCTCGTCCCGCCGCGGCGGCGGGGCCTCCAGCCCGAGGAACGCTGCCTCCGGGGAGGACTCCGTGAGGACCAGCGTCGTCGCGCCGAGCTCCCGCAGCCACTCGAAGAGCCGGAAGATCTCCGTGCGGCGGTCCTCGAACTTGGCGAGGACCTCCAGGGCCTCGAGGGAGTCGAGGACGACGAGGTCCACGCCCTCGATCTCCTTCGCGGTCGTGAGGGTGCGCCGAAGGAACTCGAGCCAGGGCTTCGTGGCGCTCTTGCCGATTCCCTTCTGGATTGCGCCGACGTCGAGGAGGTGCACGTCGCCGCGGGCGGCGTCCGTGTCGAAGCCCATGGCGGCCATCTGCGCCAGGAGGCTGGCGCGGCTCTGCTCCAGGGTCACGTAGATCGACTTCGCGTGCCGTCCGGTCGCGTTGCCGTGCAGCACCGAGTACGCCAGGGTCGACTTCATCGTCCCCGGGAGTCCGGACACGAGGACCACGTGGCCCGCCGGGAGCCCGCCTCCCAGGATCTCGTCCAGGCCGTCCACGTACGTGGGGGTCTTCCTAATCTCCATCGTCGCCTCCCTCCTTGAATGGATCGTCGTGCGGGTCGAGGCCGCGATCGCGGAACGCGTCCTCGCGAAGGTTCCCCGGAGCGAACGGACTCACGGGCGCGCCTCCTCGCGGAGGATCTCGTCGACGGCGCGCGCCGCCTTCTCCATGCCCATGAGGACGAGCCCCAGGTTGGCGTCCTTGTACACGAGGGCCACGAGCAGGGCCTCCTCGCCCGCACCGAGGCTCAGGAGCTTGCCCTCGTCGGACTCGATGATGGCGCGCTCGAACCGGCCCTGCGCGAGCTGGACGGTCGCCATCTCCGACGTTCCGACGATGGCCGCGGTCATCGCCGCCACGATCTTGGGGTCCACGCCGTCGGGGAGAGTGTGGGTGATCACGAGGCCGTCCCGCCGCACGACCGCCGCGGCCTTGATGTCCGAGAGATGGGAGAGCTCCTCGATCGTCGCCTCGAGCCGCTCCCAGACGTCCGTCATGCGCTCGCCTCCGGCGCCTCGGTGGCCTCCTGGAGGAGGTCCGAGATCGCCTGGACCGCCTTGCCGACGCTCAGGAGGACGAGCCCGATGTTCGCATCCGTGCGGACGATCGTGACCAGGATGCCCTCCTCGCCCGCGCCCGTCGCGAGCATCTTCGCCCCGGCGCTGTCCACGATGGACTGGAAGAAGAGCCCGAGCCCCATCTCTCCCGCGGCCATCTCCGACGTCCCGACGATCGACGCGGCCATCGCCGCGATCCGCTTCGGGTCCATGGACTTCGGGAGGACGTGGGCGATGAGCAGCCCGTCCCGGCGGACGAGGGCGACCGCGAGGACGTCGGGGATGCGGCGGAGCTCCTGGAGGACCGCGATGAGCCGGCCGTGGATGCCGTCCGCCATCTCACCTCACCCCGATGATCATCTCGGCCAGGATGAGCAGCGCGTCGCGGACGCCCTTGCTCTCCGTGGCCACCGTGGCCACGATGGGCGTGCCCTCGGGGAGGTCCATCTTGCGAGCGATCGCCTCCGGCTTGAGCGGGTCTTTAAGGTCCGACTTGTTCGCCAGGACGACGTAGGGGATGCGGGGGCCGATGAGGGCGAGCATGTGCTTCGCCCGCTCGAAATCCTCCGGGCGCGTGGCGTCCACCACCAGGAGGACGCCGCTCACCTCGCGGGCGAAGATCTGGAAGATGAACTCGAAGCGCTCCTGCCCCGGGGTGCCGAAGATCTCGGCCTCGATGCCCGTGATGTTCACGTTCCCGTAGTCGAAGGCGACGGTCGTGCCCATGCGGTCGACGCTGATCGACTTCTCGCAGAGCGCCTTGACGACGGTCGACTTGCCCGCGTTGAAGGGGCCCGTGACCATGATCCGCGGGAAGTACACGGTCACGCCGATGAGGTCCTTGAACGTGTAGGGGATCCAGTTCGTGCGGACGCCGCCCTCGGCCATCTGGGAGATGCGCATGGAGTTCCGGACGATGCCGCCCCGCATGGACGACTGGAACTCGACGACGAAGTCGGAGAGGGCGCGGATCGCGCCCAGTTCGCCCTCCCGGTAGGTCCAGTTGATGAAGAGGAAGCTGATGACGCTCCCGACCGCCTGCGCCTCGGCGATGATCCGGCGCCACTGCTCCAGGAGCGCGTCCTTGGGGAAGCGGTCGGAGAGGAACTCCATGGAGTCGATCACGATCCGCGAGGGCCGCTCCTTCTGGATCGCGCGGACGATGACGTCGACGGTGTCCGTCAGGCTGTCGATGTGGTCCACGTGGTAGGCCTCGTGGCTCTGGACCATAAGCTGGGCGGAGATCGCGTCGACGAACACGATGCGGTCCTGGGGGAATCTGCCGAACCGGGCGAGGTCCGCGCGCGCCAGGCTGGGGATGCGGTAGAAGTCGACGTACAGCGTCGTCTCCTTGGCCTTCGCCCCCTCGACGACGAAGTTCTCGGCGAAGACGCGCTTCTCCGTCGGCTTGTCGCTGAAGAGGAGGAGCGTCGACGGCCGGGGGAAGCCGCCGCCGAGGCGGTCGTCGAGCACCTGGATCCCCGTCTTCAGACGGCCCGCCTCCTTGGTCGTCTCCGTCAGGACTCCCCCTGGGGACCGGGCATCTGCACGAAGGGGTGCCAGGTGCTGTCGACCTGGAAGCCGCGCATGTGGTGGACGCGGACCTCGTGGTCCATCGCGTCCGTGAAGCGCATCTCGACCACGCCGTCGACGAGGGAGCGCAGGAGGTTCATCGTCATCGTCTCGTGGACGCCCTCGTGGACCGCGTAGAGGATGAAACCCATGTTCATCTTCGCGCGGCTCGTGACGATCTGGAAGAACTTGGCGATCGCCTGCGTGGAGTTGTGGAGGAAGAGCGTGGAGATCGTGTAGAAGTAGATGCGCACGGGCGTGCCGAGGTCCTGGGCCGCCTTGCTCATCGCCATGCCGATGCCCTCGAGGTTGCTGAAGCTCGAGACCACGAAGGTCTTCTTGCCCGTGGGCGGCTCCGGCCGCTCCGACGCGGTCGCGCTGTAGCAGTCCACGAAGGCGAAACTCTTGCCCTCGTACGCCTCGATGTCGAGATGAAGCGCCTTCGCCCTCGCGCGCACCTCGTTCGGGTGGAGGTCGAGGGTCACGAAGACGACGCGTTCCCCGGCGCGGAGGTCCTCCCGCGCGTGGGCGATCATGTACTCGAACTTGCCCACGCCCGCGGGACCGGCGAGGAGGACCGCGTAGTTCGTCGGGAAGCGGTTGTCACCCATCGAGGGACCCCCGCGGGGCTTCCGCTCTGGACCGACGGCGATGGCGCTCGTTCACTGGGCGGCTCGATGACCCGATTTCGCTTATAAGGGGCGTGCCGTGGTTCTCACCTCTGAGATTGCTCGCACCTCCCGGCGCACGGCGAAGGTTCTTCCGCCCTGCGAGGGTGGTCAGGCGATGCACCGCAGCCAGTGGCCCGCCCGCCGGACCCGGAGCCGCTGGACCCCGGCGCGCCTCCTTCTCCTGGGGGCGCTGCTGGGTTTCGGTCCCGTCGTCCTCGACGCCTCGGTCGCGCTGGACGCGGACCTCGCCCTCCTGGCGGGGGCGGCGGGACCGGTGCCCGGCTGGCTCTGGGTCCTGGACTCGGCCCTCGTGGACCTGCTGGTGCCGCTCGGCCTCTTCTTCGTCCTCGCCGGCGTCCTGTTCGCCGTCCGATCGAGGCGGCCTCCCGGGCGGTCCGTGGCCTTCCGGGCGGCCCTGGGGGGCGCGGAGTTCAATCTCGCCGCGGGCCTCCTCGTCGGCCTCCTCCGCTTCTCCCTGGGCGTCCTGCCGCCCGAGCTGATCACGGTGGGCCTCCTGAGGAACGCGGTCGTGGCCCTCTTCCTCGGCACCGTCGCCGCCGCGGCCGGGCTCCTCGTCGCGCTCGTCGGGACGGCCGCGGTCGCGCGGGAGCCGGCCGTCGGGCCTGGTCCCAAGGCCGTCCGCGTGCGCACGCCGCGCGGGAAAAGCATATACCGAGCCGAGCTGAGCCCGGTAACGGTGTTTGCTTCCCGCGAAGTGATTGGTTCTCTTCGACAGTGGTGAACGGATCCCGCCGGACTGACTGATCACTTCGTTTGCGACTGCACTACCGCGCGGCCCTTCTCGGCTGCCGAAGCGGTCAAGGCGAGCCGCCGGGAGACCAGGAACCCACTCGGGACCAAGGCAGCGAGTACCCAAACCAACCAGAAGGTGACTCCGGGGGAGTTCACCAGGTAGAGCACGAGCATGAGGCTCGCTGGAATGATGAGCGCCAACGATCCAACCATCACCACTTTCGCCGCGCGAAAGTAGCCCGTTATCAACTCAGGATTGCCCGACAAACGATGGACAATACGCGCCGGGACTGAACCTCGCGCGACCTGCCAAACGAGGACGACTATCCACACGGTAAGGAGCACGGCAGCGACCGCAGTGATGTCAAGCATGGGACCGATCTTCACGCAGAGCACGGTGATTGTAAACCGTGAGCGAAGGCGATACCCCCTACCACTGTCCCGGCGGAAAAGAATGTGTCCCATCCAAGCTCAACCTGCTCACCACATGGTTTTGTTGCGCCGTGCTGCACTGAGACCTTCCTGAGCCTCCCGTCCCTCCTTGTCACCTAGGTTGTCCGGCACTGGCACATACCGTGCCCGGCCGGGCTGGGGTAAAGCATATACCGAGCCGCCCCATCCGCCCGCTGAATGCCCCGCGACGTCGCGGCCGAGCTCAGCTACCACGAGAAGCGCGTCCTCCTCGTCCTGCGCGAGCTGAAGCGCGCCTCCCCCGAGGAGATCCGCGCCAAGGGCAAGTGCAAGGAGCGCGGCGAGGTGATGAACGCGGCGTCGTGGCTGCAGGCGAAGGGCCTGGGCACGATGAAGGAGCGCGTCGTCCGCACGTACCGCCTCGCGCGGTCCGATCGCGCGCGGAAGGCGCTGCCGGAGCGCAAGGCGCTCCGGGCGCTCCTGAAGGCGAAGGGACGCCTCGCCATCCCGAAGCTCCAGGCCGCCTGCAAGTTCGACGACGCGGAACTGGCGATCGCCCTCGGCTGGCTGCGGCGGAAGGGCTGGGCGACCGTGGAGAAGGGGCCGGCGGGCAGCTTCCTCGTGGCCACGGACGCGGGACGCGCCGCGGCGGACGTCCGCACGCCGGACGAGGCCTTGCTGGCGCGGATGGCGAAGGAGGAGATCGGCGAGGAGGGCGAAGACCCGAAGGTGCTGAAGGACCTGAAGTCCCGCCAGGACCTCGTGCGCGAACGGGAGGCCGTGCGGCGGGAGATCGCCCTCACGCCGGCGGGCGAGAAGGTCGTCGCCGCGGGCCTCGAGCTGAAGCCCGAGGCCACGGTCCTGACGACGGACCTCCTGCGGGACGGGAAGTGGCGGGACGTGGACTTCCGTCGCTACGACACGAGGGCCTTCGCGCCGCTGGCGTGGCCGGGGAAGCGGCACGTCCTCGGCGCGTACATCGAGCGCATCCGGCGGATCTTCCTCGAGATGGGCTTCACGGAGATCGACGGCGACTTCGTCCAGAGCGCGTTCTGGAACTACGACGCCCTCTTCCAGCCGCAGGACCACCCGGCGAGGGACCAGCTCGACAGCTTCTACCTGTCGAGGCCGCGGACCGTCCCCCTCCCGGACGACGCGGTCGTGCGGAAGGTCGCGGACGCCCACGAGACCGGCGGCGGCACGGGGAGCAAGGGCTGGCGCTACGCCTGGATGCGGGAGGAGGCGGAGCGCTCCCTCCTGCGGTCCCACACGACCGCGATCACGATCCAGTGGCTCTCCGAACACCCGGATCCGCCGCAGAAGGCGTTCATCATCGGCCGCAACTTCCGCCGGGACGCGATCGACTGGAAGCACCTCCCCGAGTTCCACCAGGTCGAGGGCGTCGTCATGGAGGAAGGCGCGAACCTCGCGCAGCTCATCGGGATCATCGAGGAGTTCTACCGCCGGCTCGGTTTCCTCGGTTCGAAGTTCCGCCCAGGCTACTTCCCGTACACGGAGCCGAGCATGGAGCCCGAGGTCCAGCTCCCCGACGG
>OFHG01000449.1_pt1 | contig 16666 bp, 16 predicted proteins | sample 1521931 | NCBI WGS metagenome assembly OFHG01 (sample SAMEA2468438, study PRJEB22500) | soil metagenome | biome: Glassland; feature: Farmland; material: Clay | place: Australia | collected 2013-01-31 | depth 0.55 m
GGCAGGACCAGGGTCCCGCGGGAATCGGGCATAATGTCGGAGCCTTCACGAACGACCGCCCCTGGAGACGAGCGTAATGTAGCCAGAGGGCACCTACTTCCTGCTTTACGACGGCGAATGCCGCATCTGCACGGCCTTCGCCCGCGCGGTCGCCGCGCTCGACATCCGCGGCACCCTCCGGGCCCGTCCGCTCCAGGACTCCCGGGACCTGCTCGGGGGCATGCCCGAGGAAGAGATCCTGGGCGCGGCCCATGTGGTCGCCCCGGACGGTCAGGTGACCACCGGCGCCGCCGCGATGCCGACGATCGCCGGGGTCCTCCTGGGCGTTCCGCGGCTGGAGGCGTGGCTCCGGTCCTCGCCGCCACGGATGCGGGCGGTCTCGCGGGCCTACGATTTCCTCGTTTCCCTCCGCGGGCAACTCACGTGCGGCGTCCCTTCGCCTTCTTCGGCGGCACGTAGCCCTCGATGAGGGACCGCAAGGTCTTCAGGTTCCGCCGGTAGCCCGCGTCGTCGCCCGGATACTCGAGGCAGCCGGGGAGCTCGCGAAACCGCGCGTCGTTCACGAGGGGCCGGAAACCCTCGACGCCGATCTTGCCCTTCCCGATGTTCTCGTGGCGGTCCTGGCGGGAGCCCAGCTCCCCCTTCGAGTCGTTCAGGTGGAACGCGCGGAGGCGTCCGAGGCCCACCGCGGCATCGACCGTCTTCATGAGGTCGTCATACCCCTCGCGGCTCCGGAAGTCGTAGCCCGCGGCGAAGGTGTGGCAGGTGTCCACGCACAGCCCGAGGCGTTCCGGATGGGACGACGCCCGCATGATGTCGCCGATCTGCTCGAACCGGTACCCGAGGACGGTCCCCGCCCCGGCCGTGTTCTCGAGGACCGCGAAGACGTCGGGCGCCTCGGCGTGCTCCAGGCACCAGTCGAGGCTCGCCGCGATGGCCCGGAGGCCCGCGGGCTCGCCCTTGCCCATGTGGGCCCCCGGGTGGAAGATGACGTCCCGCACGCCGAGCTGCTGCGCGCGGTTCAACTCGTCCACGAACGCCTCGCGGGAGACGCGGAGCATCGACTTCTTCGGAGACGCGAGGTTGATCAGGTAGTTCGCGTGGATGATGACGCGGGCGATGCGGTGCACCGCCAGGTTCTCCCGGAACGCGGCGGTCTCCTCGACCGCGAGGGGCTTCGTGTTCCGCAGCATGCGTGGGCTGCGCGAGAAGATCTGGATCGCCTCGCATCCGTCCGCCTCGCCGCGCTCCGGCGCGAGGGCGACGCCGCCCGCGATGGACATGTGGGCCCCGAGGTGCATCCGCCCCTCTCTCCCGGCGGCGGGTAGCGTGTGGCCTCTCATGAGCTTTGCCGAATCGGCCGCCGCGCGCGGCTACTCGACGCGGGCGCCCGCATGGGCGAGGCGCCGCGCCTTCACGATCAGGTAGGCCTGGGTGAGCCGCTTCTCCCCGCGGGCGAAGGAGTCCGAGAGCTCCTCCCAGCGCCCGTCCTCGACCCACTTCCGGACGACCTCGTCGCGGAGGAAGAGCTCGACCTCCCGCAGCTCCTCGAACTCCGCGACGATCGTGTCCACGCCCATGAACTCGACCTCGAACGCGTTCTCCTCGAGGAGGTCCCCCATCGTGTCCTCGTAGAAGGCCCACCGCGACCCGCGGCGCGTCTCCTTCCAGTGGTCCCCGTGGTGGCAGCAGAAGATGAACTTCCCCCCGGGCCGCAGGCCGCGGGCGGCGTGCCAGACGATTTCGGGGGACATGCACAGGTTGCTGACGACGAAGTCGAAGGGCTCCGAGGAGAACTCGCGGTAGGGCGTCTTCTCGACATCGCCCCAGACGAAGTCCGCGTGGCGGATGTCCTTCACGCCCGCGTAGGCGCGGGCTTGCTGGAGCTTCATCCGGTCCATGTCCACGCCGGTCACGTGGCCCCCGAGGCCGGCGGCCACGAAGGCGAGGCGTCCCTCGCCCGTGCCGACGTCGAGGACGTGGCGGGCGCGGAAGTCCTCGTGCCGGAACTGGTCCAGGAGCATCGGCCGAAGCTCGAAGGCGTGCCGCGCCGCGTCCCTCCAGAGCAGCTGCCGGTTCTGGCGGACCACCTCGACCATCCTGCGTCTCCGGGGGTCGGGATGCGGGCGTCGGGATAAGAGGCCATCGGTGCGCTGCGGGAACGCCACACGCTTATACGAATCGGCCACCATGGACCGCGAGGGAGAGACGGTGGAGATCCGGGAGCAGGGTCACTTCATCGGCGGCAGGAGCGTCCCCGCGGCATCGGGGAAGACCGCGGAGGTCCTCGACCCCGCGACGAACCGCGCGGTGGCCCGGGTGGCCTCCGGCACGCGGGACGACGTCGAGGCCGCGGTCGAGGCCGCGCGTGCGGCGTTCGAGGCGCCCGGGTGGCGGGACCTCGATCCGAGCAAGCGCGGGCGGCTCCTCTTCCTCCTCGGCGGGCAGATCCGCGACCGGTTCGAGGAGCTCGCGCGGCTCGAGTCCCTGAACGTCGGCAAGCCCCTCAAGGAGGCGCGGGGCGACGTCGCCTACGTGTACAAGCTCTTCGAATATTACGCGGGCATCGCGGATAAAATCCAGGGGTCCACGTTCCCGGTCCCCGGGGCGAGGCTGGACTACACCCTGCGCGAGCCGCTCGGCGTCACGGCCCACATCGCCCCCTGGAACTACCCGCTCCTCCTCGCCTGCCGCGGGATCGCGCCCGCCCTGGCCGCGGGGAACACGGTCGTCCTCAAGCCGGCGTCCCTCACGCCGCTGACGGCCCTCCGCGTCGCGGAACTCGCGACCGCGGCCGGATTCCCGGCGGGCGTCCTCAACGTCGTCACGGGCCCTGGGCGGGAGGTCGGCGAGGCCCTCGCCCGCCATCGGGACGTGGACAGCGTCAGCCTCACCGGTTCGACGGAGACGGGGAAGCAGCTCCTGAGGATCGTCGCGGACCGCGTCGCGCCGGCGGCCCTCGAGCTCGGCGGCAAGAACCCCCAGGTCGTCCTCCCCGACGCGAAGCTGGACCGGGCCGTGGCGGGCGTCGCCTTCGGCGCGTTCCAGAACGCGGGCCAGATGTGCTGGGCCGGATCCAGACTCCTCGTCCACGAGGACGTCGCGGGGCCCTTCCTGGAGAAGCTGAAGGAGCGCGCGGCGAGGATGCGCCTCGGGCCGGGCCTCGAGGACGGCGTCCAGATGGGCCCCCTCGTCTCGCGGGACCAGGCCGCGGGCGTCGCCGCGGCGATCGACGAGGCGGTCCGGAAGGGCGGGACGCTGCTGGTCGGCGGCGGGAAGCCCGACGACGCGAAGCTCCGGGACGGGAACTTCCTCCTCCCCACGGTCTTCGAGGACCCGCCGGCGGAGAGCCGCGTGGCCCGGGAGGAGGTCTTCGGCCCCGTCCTCGCGGCGTGGTCCTTCCGCGACCTGGACGACGCGATCGCGAAGGCGAACGACACGCCCTACGGGCTGAGCGCGGGCGTCTGGACGCAGGACCTCGGGAAGGCCCACACGGTCGCGCGTCGGCTCCGGGCGGGCATGGTCTCGATCAACGAGTACCCGGTGACCTTCCCGCAGACGCCGTTCCTGGGGTGGAAGCAGTCGGGGCTCGGCCAGGAGCAGGGCCTGGACGCGATCCTCTTCTACACGCACGTGAAGAACGTGCTCGTGAACCTCGAGTGACGCGCGGTCGTACCCGCGGGTTGATGAGCCCCCTCGGGGTTCCCGGGGCCACGAGGGGGAAGGGACCATGGACAAGCGACGTTCTGCCGCCCATCCGTACATCCCGAACTCCGCGCGCGCCGCGAAGGAGGCGATGCTGCGCGAGGTCGGGGCGACGAGCGAGGACGACCTCTACGAGGACATCCCCGAGGCGCTGCGGTTCCGGGGCGGCCTCGCGCTCCCGGAGCCGCTGGCGTCGGAGGCGGAGCTCCGCCGCCACGTCGAGGGGCTGCTCTCGAAGAACCGGAGCTGCGCGGAGAGCCTCAGCTTCCTCGGCGCGGGGTGCACGCAGCACTTCGTCCCCGCGGTCTGCGACGAGATCAACGGCCGCGCGGAGTTCCTGACGGCCTACGCCGGCGAGCCGTACGACGACCACGGGCGCTTCCAGGCCCTCTTCGAGTACGCGAGCCTCATGGGCGAGCTCCTCGACTTGGACGTGGTCAACGTGCCCACGTACGACGGCTTCCAGGCCGCGGCCACGGGCCTGCGGATGGCCACGCGGGTCACGGGACGATCCGAGGTCCTCGTCTCTCGCGCCATCTCGGCGGACAAGCTCTCGAAAATCCGAGACTACCTGAAGCCCCGCATCCGCGTGAAGCTCTTCGGCTTCGACCCGCTCACGGGGGAACCCGACCTTGCGTCCCTCGAGGAGACCCTCTCCAACGAGACCGCGGCGGTGTACTTCGAGAACCCCTCGTACCTCGGCGTGATCGCGTCCTGCGGGGACGACGTCTCCGCGACGGCCCACGACGTCGGGGCGGTCTCGGTGGTCGGTGTGGACCCGAGCACGCTCGGCGTCCTCGCCCCGCCCGTGCAGTACGGCGCGGACATCGTCGTGGGCGACCTCCAGCCGCTCGGGATGCACATGGCCTACGGCGGCGGCCATGCGGGCTTCATCGCGACGCGCGACGAGCCGCGGTTCGTGATGGAGTATCCGTCCCGCCTGTTCGGCATCACGTCGACCTCCGTGGACGGTGAGTACGGCTTCGGGGACGTCGCGTACGAGCGGACGTCCTTCGCGCTGCGGGAGGGCGGCAAGGAGTGGGTGGGGACCGCGGCCGCGCTCTGGGGCATCACCGCGGGCGCCTACCTCGCCCTGCTCGGCCCCCACGGCTTGCGGGAGCTGGGCGAGACGATCCTCCAGCGCTCCCACTACGCCGCGAAACGGCTCGCGCGCATCCCGGGCGTCCGCGCGCCGCGCTTCCGCGGCCCCTTCTTCCACGAGTTCGTGGTGGACTTCTCGCGGACGGGGAAGAGCGTCCCGCGGATCCACCGTCGCCTCCTCCGCCAGGGGATCTTCGGAGGGAAGGACCTCTCGTCCGAGTTCGCCGAGCTGAGGGGCTGCGCCCTCTACTGCGTGACCGAGGTCCACACGAAGGAGGACCTCGACCGCTTGGCCGACGCCGTCGAGGAGGCGGTCGGATGAAGGACATCCCCGCCGTCCGCGCGTCCCAGGGTACGCCGCGCCTCCGGGACTTCCACCAGGCCCGCTGGGACGAGCCCGTCATCTTCGAGCTGAGCGCGGAGGGGGAGCGAGGCGTGCTCTTGCCGGAGACGGAACCGGGCATCGAGCGCGCGGTCGGCGACGTGGCCGCCTCCCTGCCGCGGTCCGTCCGGAGGAGGACGCCCCCGGCCCTCCCGGAGATCTCGCAGAACCGCGTCCTGCGGCACTACCTGCGGCTCTCCCAGGAGACCCTGGGCGCCGACCTGAACGTCGACGTCGGCCAGGGCACCTGCACGATGAAGTACAGCCCCAAGGTGAACGACGCCCTCGCGCGGTCCCCGAAGCTCGCGGAGCTCCACCCGCTCCAGGACGAGGAGACCGTCCAGGGGATCCTGGAGATCCTGTACCGCTTCGAGGGATTCCTCAAGGCGCTCTCCGGCCTGGACGCGTTCTCCCTCCAGCCCGGCGCGGGTTCCGCGGCGATCTACGCGAACGCCTCCATCATCCGCGCGTACCATGCCTCCCGGGGCGAGGCGGACCGGCGGCGCGAGATCCTCACGACGGTGTTCTCCCACCCCTCGAACGCGGCGTGTGCGAAGACCGCGGGGTTCGACATCGTCACCCTGCACCCGGACGCGGACGGCTATCCCGACCTCCGCGCGCTGAAGGCCGCCGTCTCCGAGCGGACCGCGGGGCTCATGATCACGAACCCGGAGGACACGGGCATCTTCAACCCGCGGATTCGGGAGTTCGTCGACGCGGTCCACGAGGTCGGCGGCCTGTGCGCCTACGACCAGGCGAACGCGAACGGCGTCCTGGGCATCACGCGCGCCAAGGAAGCCGGCTTCGACCTGTGCCACTTCAACCTGCACAAGACGTTCTCCACGCCCCACGGTTGCGGCGGACCGGCGGGCGCCGCTATCGGCGTCACGCGGAAGCTCGCGCGCTTCCTGCCCGTCCCCGTCGTCACGTTCGACGGGAAGCGGTACCACCTGGACTACGACCGGCCGGACAGCATCGGCAAGATCCGCCCGTGGTACGGCGTCGCGCCGGTCATCCTGAGGGCGTACGCGTGGGTCATGAGCCTCGGGGCCGAGGGGCTGCGCGACGTGGCGAGGGTCGCGGTGCTCAACAACAACTACCTGCTGAAGAAGATGCTCGAGATTCGCGGTGTGAGCGCGCCGTACGCGAAGGGGAAGCGCCGCATCGAGCAGGTGCGGTACAGCTGGGCCGATCTCACGCGGGAGACCGGCGTGCACTCGGAGGACCTGGGCCTCCGCGCCGCGGACTTCGGCGTGCACTACTGGACGAGCCACCACCCGTGGGTCGTGGGGGAGCCCTGCACCCTCGAGCCCACGGAGTCCTACTCGAAGGCGGACCTAGACGAGTACGTTGCGGTCATCCGGCACGTCGCCGAGGAGGCGCGCCGCGACCCGGAGACGGTGAAGACGGCCCCGCACCGCAGCACGGTCCACCGCAACGACCCGTCGCCCATGGACGACCCGCGGCAGTGGGCCGTGACGTGGCGGGCGTACCGCAGGAAGCTGCGCGAGGCGGCGGGGGGCGGGAGCGAGAAGGCATGACGGCATCCACAGGAGGCGGACGGCTCCGGGGGGAGGTGGCCCTCGTGACCGGAGCGGCGTCCGGCATCGGAGAGGCGACTTCGATTCTGTTCGCGCGCGAGGGCGCGTCCGTGGTCCTCGTGGACATCCGCGAGGCGGGCGGCGCGGTCGCCGATGGGATCACCCGTGGGGGCGGCCCGGCCCGCTTCGTCCGGGCGGACGTCACGAAGGCGTCCGAGTGCGCTGCCGCGGTCCAGGAGGCCGTCGACTCCTTCGGGCGCCTCGACATCCTGTTCAACAACGCGGGCATCGTCCGCCGGGCGTCCGTGGTCGGCACCACGGAGGAGGAATGGGACCGCACGATGGCGGTGAACGTGAAGTCGGTTTTCCTCATGTCGAAGGCCGCGATCCCCGCCATGGTCCGCGGGGGCGGCGGGACGATTGTGAACACGGGCTCCGGGTGGGGTCTGGTGGGCGGCCGGAACGCGGCCTCGTACTGCGCGTCGAAGGGTGCCGTCGTGAACCTCACGCGGGCGATGGCCCTGGACCACGCGTCGCAGAACATCCGGGTGAACTGCGTCTGTCCGGGCGACACGGACACGCCGATGCTCCGGGAGGAGGCGCGCCAGCTCGGGGAGGACACGGCCTCGTTCCTCCGAGGCTCCGCGCGGCGCCCGCTCGGACGCATGGGCCGGCCCGAGGAGATCGCGCAAGCGGTCCTCTTCCTCGCGGGCGAGTCGTCCTCGTTCGTCACGGGCTCCGTGCTCGTGGTCGACGGGGGCGGCCTCGCCGGCTCCGGATGACCGCGCGATTCAGGCCCGGAGCGGCTCGACGCGCCGGCTCGTGCTGTCCACCCGGACGCCGGAGAGGGGCGTGTTGTTCACCTGCCCCTTGAAGCCGCAGTGCTCGCACTCGAGGTAGATCGTGGTGGCCTCGTAGAACCAGCGGCGGGTCAGCTTCCCGCAGTTGGGGCAGAACTCGCCGTGGCTCGGGTTGTCCAGGAGGACGGGTCCTGGATCGGACGGTCCTGGCATGGGTCTCATCTCGATCCGGCCTACGGCGCGGAGGGGGATGGCCCCTGTGCCGAACAGGTTCGGAAACCCCGGGGAGGCGACGAAAGGCTTGAGAGGGGCCGCGCCATGCGCGCATGCATGATCTACGTCGCGCCGACCGCCATCCTCGTGGGTGACGTGTCCGTGGCCGAGGGAGGGAGCGTGTGGCACGGGGCCGTGCTGCGTGGGGATTTCGACGCCGTGTCCGTCGGGAAGGACTCCAACGTCCAGGACAACGCCGTCCTCCACGTCGACCGGGGGATGCCCTGCCGGATCGGCGATCATGTGACCGTGGGCCATGCCGCGGTCGTCCACGGCAGCGTGGTCGAGGACGGGTGCCTCATCGGGATGAACGCGACGATCAACAGCGGTTCCAGGATCGGACGCGGAAGCCTCGTTGCCGCGGGCGCGGTCCTCCGGGAGAACGCGGACCTTCCGGCCGGCAGCGTCGTCGCCGGCGTGCCCGGGAAGGTGCTCCGGAAGGTCGACGAGGTGCTCGCCCGGCGGATTGACCTTTCGTGGAAGATCTACGCGGACCTCGCGAAGGCTTCTCTCCCTCCGCGTCCTCCCATCCCTCCGGACCCGTCGAAGCAGGTCCGGTACGAGATGTCCGAGGAGTTCACCCGGTTGGTCCGGAAGGGCTGAGAAACAGCCAAACCTCTTGAGACCGGGATGACGATGGAGGGAGGATTGCGTCCCAGGTCGCCTTTCCGGCCGAGGCGGACGTCCTCGAGGGGAGTCCCGGGCGCGCGACCAGAAGGGTGACGGCGATGGACATCGGACCGCCCTTGGGCCCCGCTGAGGCGCCGGAAGAGATGCTGGAGGTAGCCGAGTCGATGCGCGTCACCCGACCGTCGGAAGCGGATGAGGATCTCGCCCGGGAAGGCATGAGCCCGGACGCGATTCCGCGGCATGGGACGGGGCGGGGCGGATCGTGGACCCGGAAGCTCCTGGTGGCCGTGATCATCCTGCTCCTCGTGCTCTCGCTGATCACCGGTTTCTTCGTGATGCTCTGAACCGGGACGGATCGGCGGACGCAACGTTTTTCGCGGACGGCCGCATGGGCGCGCGCGATGACGCGCTTCACGACGGAGGTCCAGCTGCGGTTCCGCGACCTGGACGCCATGGGCCACGTCAACAACGTCGTCTACCTCACCTACTGCGAGCTCGCCCGGACCCAGTTCTACATGAAGCACGCCTTCAAGCGTTCGCTCCATGACATCGACTTCATCCTCGCCCACGTGGACATCGACTACGTTGCCGCGGCGGAGTGGGGCGACCAGGTCGAGGTCTCCGTCTGGCCCACGAAGATCGGGGAGTCGTCCTTCACGCTCGCCTACGAGATCCGCGAGAAGCGGTCGAGCCGCCTCCTCGCGAAATCCTCGAGCATCCAGGTCTCCTACGACTACGGGACGAAGAAGACGAAGCCCATCCCGCCGGAGTTCCGCAAGATGCTCGAGGAGTGCCTCGAGGCCTAGGTGGCCCCGCGGAGGAGCCCGCGGAGTCGCTCCGGGTCCGCGGTCGGCGGAGAGCACGTGGTCCCCTGGCAGACGAAGGCCACGGGCCCCGCCATCGCCTCCGCCGTGTGCCGCATGTGCTCCACGGAATCCGGGACATAGGCGTCCTCCCGGTCGACCACCAGGATGGTCTTCCCGGGCGCATAGGACTCCCGGGCCGCGGCCTCCAGCCGCCGCAGGTTCGGGTCCGTGCGGGGGCCCAAGAGCACGACCTCCGCCCTCGGATGGAGCCAGAGTTCTGCGCCGAGGAAGTACGTCCCGCAGAAGATCGGCCCGTACCGCATCGCCTCCCCCGCGAAGGCGACCATGATCTCGCCGTGGTGAAGGCGGTAGTCGTCGTTCCCCGTGAGCGCGTGCAACCGCTGGAGGCACAGGGCCGCGACCGCGTTCGCCCCTGCGTAGGGCGAGTCCTCGAGGGGGCGCCGACCGATCTCGCGGAGGCTCAGTTCGGCCTTCTCCCGCGCGTCGTCCGCGAGGTCGGTGAATCCGCGGCCCGGGTCATCCCAGAAGTGCCTGAGCGCGTAGGCCATGACCTCCTCGGCCTTCCTCAGCCACGCCACGTCGCCGGTCGCGGTCTGCGCGGCCAGGAGGGCGTCGACCATGAAGACGTGGTCCTCCAGGAGCCCGCGGACCTTCGGCTTCCCGCCGGAGAGGGCATGCCACATCCCCTGGTCCGGGGTCCACAGGTGCTTCCAGATCCGGTCGAGCGTCTGGAGCGCGAACGCCTGGACGTCCTCGCGGCCGAAGGCCAGGGCCGCCTCGAGCGCGGCGGAGGCCATCATCCCGTTCCAGGACGCGTAGATCGTGTCGTCCACCGCCGGGGCAGCGCGCTGGTCCCGCGCGGCCTTGAGGTGGGCCCTGCCGCTGGCGAGGAGGCCGGCCACCCGGTCCGCAGGCAGGGAGAGCTTCACCGCGATCTCGTCGGGCGTCGCGGCGGCGTAGAGCACGTTCCTCGCGGGATCGTGATGCATCTCGCCCCTCTCGCCCACGTCGTACCGGAGCGCGAGGACCTCGGCCTCCTCCGCAGGAACGGCCTTGCGGAGTTCCTCGAGCGTCCACGTGAAGTAGTCCCCGTCGTCCTCGAGGCCGACGTCGGCGTCCTGGCTCGTGTAGTACCCCCCTTGCGTCCGGTCGGAGAGCACCTCCTCGACCCACGAGAGGATGCCCTCCGCGGTCTCGCGGAACAGGGGCGCGCGGGTGAGCTGCCACGCATGCACGTAGTTGGCCAGGAGTCCGGCGTTGTCGTAGAGCATCTTCTCGAAGTGCGGCACGATCCACTGGCCGTCCGTCGAGTAGCGGTGGAAGCCGCCGCCGACCTGGTCGTAGACGCCGCCCTGGGCCATCGCGGTCAGGGTGCGGAGGGCGATGTCGCGCACGCCGCGGGCCCCGGTCCGGTGGAGGTGGGCCAGGAGGAACTCCATGGTCCCCGCGTGGGGGAACTTCGGCGCGGACCCGAAGCCCCCGTTCACCGGGTCGGCCTCGCCGCGGAGCGCATCGAGCCCCTCCTTGAGGAAGGCCTCGTTCACCGCGGCCTCGTCCATGACGGACGCGCGGCGCTCCGCCAGGGATTGGTGCAACGATTCCGCGTCGCGCACGGCCTCGCCCTTGTTTTCTCGGTAGTGCTTCGCGACCGAGAGGAGGACGCGCTCGAAGCTCGGCTGGTTGTACGCGTCCCGCGGCGGGAAGTAGGTGCCGCCGTAGAAGACCTTCCCCTCGGGCGTCAGGAAGGCCGTGAGGGGCCAGCCCCCGCTGCCCGTGAGCGCGCCGACCGCCGCCTGGTACCGCGCGTCCACGTCGGGCCGTTCGTCGCGGTCCACCTTCACGGCCACGAAGTGCTCGTTGATGATCGCGGCGAGCTTCGGGTCCTCGTAGGACTCGCGGTCGATCACGTGGCACCAGTGGCACCACGACGCCCCTACGTCCAGCAGGATCGGCCGGTCGAGCTCTTTCGCCTTCCGGAAGGCCTCCTCGCCCCAGGGGCACCAGGCCACCGGCTGGTGGGCCGCGGCCCTCAGGTACGCGGACGTCTCCTTCGCGAGGAGGTTGGCCTTCTCGGGCATGGTTGCGGGAGTCAAGGGGCTTGCGGGGTTAAGGCGTTTCGCCGTCGTCCTGCGGGAGTCCGGCGGGGACCGGAAGGGTCAGCGGGGCGCGTACAGGATGATCGCCGACAGCGCGACGAGGAGCGCGATCCACGCGGCGATGGAGAGGCGCGAGGACCGCCGCGCCCGTTCCGCCTCCCACCACGTCGAGGGGCGCACGCCCTGGATGCGGAAGGTCACGACGCCGGCGAGGTTGATGCCGATCAGGTAGGTGACCGTGAGGAGGAGCGCTCCCGAGGCCGCGGCGAGATGGCCCGAGCCCAGGAGCATGCCGAACGTGACGATCGGCGGGAGGAGGGCGACCGCGATCATGACGCCGACCAGGACGGCCGCGACGCCCGCGGTGAGGGACAGGACGCCGGCGCCCCCGGCCGCGAGGGCCAGGACGATGTCGCCGAGCCCCACATGGGTCCTCGGGGCGACCTGGGGGAGCGCGGGCGAGATGCCGAACGCGAACCCTACCGCCACGCCGATCCCCACCGCGAGCAGGACGCCCACGACGTTGGAGAGCGCGGCCCGTACGGCCAGCTTGGTGTCCGCGAGCGTGGTCGACAGCGCGAGCGCGACGTTCGGGCCGAGGAACGGCGCGATGACCATGGCGCCGATGATGATCGCCACGTCGCCCCGGACGAGGCCGATGGCGGCGACGACCGCGGAGAGGGTCACGAGGAGCACGTAGAGCGGGGACAACTCCGTCCCGTGGAGGATCTCCTCGAGCAGCTCCTGCCGGCTGATCCGCGGGAGGAACGGCTTCTTCTCCGGTGCGGCGGCCTTCTCCTCCTTCTTCGTCTCCTCCACGGCCGGGAGCGTGGCCTCCACAGGAAGGAGGACGAGCCGGAAGCCCTGGGCGGAGCGGAAGGACCTCTCGCAGAGGTCGATCAGGTTCTCGGTGGCCTCGACCGGGACGAGGAGCTTCAGGAGGATCCGGTCCCGATCCAGCGCGATTTCCCAGAGGTCGAGCGGCTTCAGGTCGCGGAAGAGGCCGAGCGCCTCGTCGCGCTTCGTTGCAGGGAGGTACACTTCCACAAGGCGGAGCGGCAAGCGGTGCGGTCCTCCTGGGGCCGCCCTCCTATTCGCGCCGTGCCGGGAAAACCTTCCGGCTTTTCACGCCGGCCCTTACGGGCGGGTCGCCTTGCGGCGTCGCGGTCGCCTCGGCGGCGGGGCTCTGGGCCTCCCGCCTCAGCTGTCGCACGAGGAGCTCGAGGAGGAAGCTCACCAGGAGGCCGACCGCAGCGACGAGGAGCCCCGTGCGGAGCGCCGTCGTCGTCCGGACCGCCTCCTCGAGCGGTGCGAAGGGGAGGAGGCCCGGGCTGGGGAAGCGGGCCGGGTAAAGGATGAGGAGGCCGTAGCTCAGGACGCAGAACGCGGCCACGAACAGCCGTGAGCCGATGGAGCCCAGCTCCATGACGTCGTAGATGAGGAAGGCGAGGGCGACAGACAGCGAGCCGAAGACCGCCACGGACGGCGTGACGCCGTAGAGGATCCCCGCGGCGGCGTAGCACATCACCCCGACGGCGAGCGGCACCGCATCCCTGCGCTCCAGCACTCTCCTGCGGTTCCGGCGGAGCCAGATCGCCGAGAGGGCGATGATCCCCAGGCTCACGAGGACCATGAAGTCCGTGATGTTGACGAGGAACGCCTCGCCCGTGACCGCGAGGAAGACGATGGAGACGAGGACCAGGAGCCACGACACCCTGCCGACGCCCTTCGGGAGGAAGCCGTCGTGGCCGAGGGCCCCGATGTGGCGGGAGGCCGCCATGAAGGCGGGGACGAACGTCGTGAACGTCGCGATCATGAAGGCGACCGCGGTCAGGACCTCCTGGGGGCGGCCCAGGGCCGACTCCGCCACGTACAGGGCCGGGATCTGCGCGGCGGCGAGGGCGGTCGGGCTCGGGGCCGAAGCGTACACGGCCAGGGCGTAGAAGACGTTCACGGCGGCGGCGATCAGCACGCTCGCGATCATCGCGATGCCGAGGTAGGTGCGCTTGTCCACCTTCCGGCCCTTCAGGAACCACGAGACCACGGGGATGCGCGAGGTCGGGAGCGCCTCCTGCTCGAGGGACTGGATCTCCTGGAACCCGAAGAAGAGCAGGTAGAGGTACGCCGTGTTGATGAGGATGGCCGCCACCCAGCCCAGGTCCGTGGGGGCGGGGAACGCGAGGAACCCCTGGAAGGTCCATCCGCCTGCGGATCCGAGGAAGTAGCTCTGGCCCACGAGGATGGCGAGCAGGACCGAGGTGAAGACGATCTGGACCTTCCCGATCGTCCGGATGAACCGGCGCTCCAGGATCGAGTTCATCACGAACCAGATTCCGAAGAGCGCCACGATGAGGACGACGATGGCGAAGGCGGGCGCGCCGACGATGCCGTAGTCCGCCAGGAGGCCGGGGAGGACCTCCAGGTCGAAGAGGACAAACACGATCATGCAGTACGCGGCCAGGGCCGTGTTCGCGATGGCCATGGAGAGCCGCGACACGAAGTACCGCCCGCTGCGCACGCCGACCGCCACGCGCACGAAGGCGGGGCCGCCCACGGCCGCGAGGTCGTTCCCGCGCAGGATGGTGTAGTTCCGAGCGTAGATCTTGGCCATCGCGAGGGAGAGGAGCGTGGCCAGGACCAGGGAGAGGATGGAGACGATCTCGTATTGGACGACGTTGAGGGGGATGAGGAGGAAGAGAGGCGAACCGAGGGTGGAGCCGATGCCGATGGCCAGGATGGTCCCGAAACCGTACACGGGCTTGGGGGCCTCGTGGGACTTCCGCTGGGGCAGACGGAGCCGCCGCGGCACGGGGAAGAACGCGACCAGGAGGGCGCCCGCGAAGGTCAGGGCGAGCATCCCGACGGATGCCGCGGCGTCGCGCACGGTGAACGTTCCGAGGCCGGCCGCGCGGATGTGGGTCAGCTCTCCCGCGAAGTAGTACGCGGCCAGCAGGATCAGGCTGACCCCGAGGAGCGCGGCCACGCATCGCACGACGAGGACCAGGAGAGGCTGACGACCGTGCAGACCCTCCACCGGGGCTTGCATGAGGCGACCCCGGTCAGGCCTTTCCCGCGATCCCGGCGCCGCGGAGGCGCGGTGCGGCTTGGCGGAGCGTGTAGAACGCCGCGAGGATCAGGAAGACCGCCATGACGAAGCTCATCGACAGGAGGACCGGGTCGGAGAGCCCCGCCGAGGAGATGCCGTAGAACAGGCTGCCGAAGTACTGGGCCACCTGGCCGGGGGAATCGAGCCCCAGCACGGAGGGGACGATGATCACGAACCCGGCGACGCTGAGGAAGGCCGCGATGAGGAGCTCCCCGATCCCGATGAGGATCTGCCCCCACGCGCGGCTGGGCCGCACCGGTTCGATCGCGGAGATGAACCGTTTGATGTCCTCGTCGTGGGACGCCAGGATGCGGTCGCGCAGTCGCCGGACCATCGCCTCGTCGGAGTCGCTGAGGAACGAGAGGGCCTTGATTTCGAGCAGGATTCGGTCGATCGTCTCCTCGGCGGGATCCGAGGCCTCCGCGGGCACCATGCGCCCCGCTTCCGTTGCACGGTATTTATGACTTTCCTCGTTGCAATCGCCCGGGACAATTCCTCGGCGATGGAGGATCCGGGACCGTTGGTCCGCCCTCCACCCGAGCCGACGAGCCGAGGAAAGCGTCAAGCCGGATGGGCCCATGGCGCCTCTCGCATGGAAGGAGTCGCGCCCTTCGTCGCGGCCCTCGGCCTGATCGCCCTCCTGGAGCTGGGGGACAAGACCCAGCTCGTGACGATCTCCCTGGCCACCCGCCATCCCTGGAGGGAGGTGCTCGCAGGAGCGGTCCTGGGCCTCGTCGCGGCGACCGCGGTCGGCGCGGCGGTGGGCGGCCTCCTCGCCGCGACGCTCGGCGCGTGGCTCACGTACATCAAGATCGGCGGCGGCATCCTCTTCATCCTCATCGGCGTCGGCACCATCGTCCAGGCCGTCCGGCATCACGTTCGGGAGGAACCCGAGGAGACGGTCAAGGAGAGGCGCAGCGCCTTCGCCACCGCGGCGAGCTTCAACTTCCTCGCGGAGTTCGGGGACAAGACGCAGATCGCGGTGATCATCCTGGCCGCGAGTTACGACGCGCCCGGGTCCGTGTTCCTGGGCGGGAGCGCGGGCCTCGCCCTGATCGCGGTCTTGAGCGTGGTCATCGGCACGGGCCTGTCGCGCGTCCTCTCGGAGAAGTGGCTCCGGCTCCTCTCCACGGTCCTGTTCATCCTCGCCGGCGCGCTCCTCATCCTCGAGGCGTTCCTCGAGCTCTGAAGCCTAGGGAAAGACCTTGCGCGCGTTCGTGACGAAGAGCTTCTCCTTGAACGCGTCGGAGAGGGGGAGGGCGCGCATGCCGTCGATCTCCTCCTTGATCCCCGGGATCCCGGGTCCGGGCCAGTCGGAGCCGAAGAGGACGCGGTCGGCGACCTTCTCGATCTGGGGGAACCATTCGAGGAACCGCGCGGGCGGGATGGAGGAGACGTCGAGGTAGAGGTTCGGGTGCGCGCGGAGGAGGTAGAAGGCCGCGTCGCACCAGATGGGCCGCCCGCCGTGGGCCATGAGGATCGTGAGGTCCGGGAAGTCCGTGGCCACGTCGTCGAGGGCCATCGGGTCCCCGAACTTGGAGCGGGCGCCGGGGAACACGGAGGTGCCGGTGTGGACCATCACCGGGAGGCGGAGCCTCTCCGCGGTGCGGTAGATCTTCCAGAGGTTCGGCATCTTCCCGTCCACGTAGGCGTTCGGCGCGAACAGCTGGTGCGGCGGGTGGACCTTGAGCCCGCGGACCTCGAGCTTGGAGACGAGGCGCTCCACCTCGGCCTCCGGGTCCTTCGTGAACTGCGGGTGCACGCTCCCGAAGGCGAGCAGCCGCTTCGGGTCCTCCGAGGCGTACCGGGCCACGAAGGTGCTCACGTCGAGGCCGAGCCCCATGACCTCCGGGGCCGTGTAGTTGATCAGGCAGGCCCGCTCCACGCCGACCTCGTCCAGGTAGGCGAGGAGGTTCCGCGGGTCCTCCATCTTCCGGGCCATCGCATCGAAGTCGTGCATCGTCCGGCGCATCGTCGCGAAGACCTCGGGCTTGAGGTTCTCGTAGGGCTCGAGATGCACGTGGACGTCCGTGATGCCGGGCAACGATGTCGGCGAAGCCCCATGGATGGCAAAAGCGTTTCGTAGCCCGAAAACGGTCTCCGAAAAGTGTGCGAGACCGTGTCAGGGTCGAGGCGCGTTGGCCCGTTCCTTGCCTTGTTCCCTCATGCCGGGGCGTCACAGCCCCGGCCCTTTCCCCATAAACG
>OFHG01000450.1_pt1 | contig 16642 bp, 17 predicted proteins | sample 1521931 | NCBI WGS metagenome assembly OFHG01 (sample SAMEA2468438, study PRJEB22500) | soil metagenome | biome: Glassland; feature: Farmland; material: Clay | place: Australia | collected 2013-01-31 | depth 0.55 m
GCCTGATCCTCGCCGTGCAGCGCCATCAACCGCAGAACCACCGGCCGGGAGTGGGCTCATGAGTACACCCTTGCTTTGCATCGCCGGCGGCGGCACGGGCGGGCATGTGATGCCGGCCCTGGCCCTGGCCGAAGCGGCGCGCCGGCGCTGGGCGCAGCTGCGGGTGGAATTCATCGGCGCCGAACGCGGTCTGGAGGCCGAGCTGCTGCCCGCGCGCGGCGAACAGGTGCTGCTGCTGCCGATGCATGGGGTGCATGGTGCGGGACTCGACCAGCGCCTGCGCGTACTGCTGTGGGAACTGCCGCTGGCCGTGCGCCAGGTACGCCGCCACTGGCGCGGTGCCCGGCCGAGCCTGGTAGTCGGCGTCGGCGGCTATGCCAGCATCACCGGTGTGGCTGCGGCGATTTTGAGCCGCATCCCGGTCGTGCTCTACGAGCAGAACGCCGTACCGGGGCTGGTCAACCGCACGCTGGCCCGTCTTTCCCGGAAGATCATGGTTGGCTTCGCTGAGGCCGCCGCCCACCTGCCTGCCGGGCGCACCGTCGTCACCGGCAACATCGTGCCCGTGGCCCTGCATGGCATACGCTGGCAGGCCCATACCCCGCCGAGGCTCCTGGTCATGGGCGGCTCGCAGGGTGCAGAGTTCTTCAATCGCCTGGTGCCCGAGGCCTGCGGCATCCTCGCCGCCCGCGGCGTCGCCTTTGCGGTGACGCATGCCGCCGGCAAGGCCGAAGGCCGCATCGAGGCGGTATCCAGGCGCTATGCCGAGGCCGGTGTGGACGCCGAGGTCATGGGCTTCTGCGAGGACATGGCGGGCTTCTATGCCATGGGCGATGTGATGATTGCCCGCGCCGGCGCCATGAGCGTCAGCGAGGCGGCGATGTGCGGCATGCCGGCCGTGTTCGTGCCGCTGCCGCATGCCGCCGACGACCACCAGCGGCACAACGCCGAGGCCCTGGCCGACCATGGCGGTGCCCTGATCGCCGACCAGGCGGCGACCACGGCGGATGCGCTGGCCGATATCCTGGCGCCGCTGCTCAGCGAGCCGGCGCGGCTGGCGGCGATGAGCGAGGCGACGCGCCTCCAGGCCCCGGTCGATGCCGAGACCCGCCAGCTCGACGTGCTACGTCCCTTCCTGAAGGCCGCCGCATGATCGGGCGCATCCGCCATATCCACTTCACCGGCATCGGCGGCATCGGCATGAGCGGTATCGCCGAGCTGTTGCACAACCAGGGCTTTGCGGTGCAGGGCAGCGATGTGGCCGAGGGCACCAACGTCACCCGCCTCAGACAGCTCGGCATCCCGGTGACCATCGGCCACGATGCGGAGAACCTTGGGCCGGCACAGGTCGTCGTCGTCTCCTCGGCAGTGGCCAAGGACAACCCCGAGGTCGTGGCCGCCCACCAGCATGGCATCCCGGTGATCCCACGCGCCGAGATGCTGGCGGAGCTGATGCGCATGAAGCAGGGCATTGCCATCGCCGGCAGCCACGGCAAGACGACGATCACCTCGCTGATCGCCCACGGCATGGAAACGGCGGGGCTCGATCCCACCTATGTCATCGGCGGGCGGCTGGTCGCCAGCGGCAACAATGCCAAGCTCGGCGGCAGCCCCTGGCTGGTGGCCGAGGCCGACGAGAGCGACGGCTCCTTCCTGCGCCTGACGCCGATGCTGGCGGTGGTCAGCAACATCGACCCGGAGCACCTGGAGCATTACGGCGGCTTCGAGCAACTGCTCGAGGCCTTCCGCCAATTCGTCAGCAATGTGCCGTTCTACGGCCGCGTGGTGCTGCATCACGAGCATCCCCACGTGGCGGCAATGCGCATCGGCCTGCACAGGCCGATCACCACCTACGGCAGCAGCCCGCAGGCCGACTTCCATCTGCTCTCCCGCCGCTGCGACGGCGGGGGCCAGGTGATCCGCGTCGGCACCGCCAGTGGAGAGGATCTCGGCGAGTTCCGGCTGGCCATTCCCGGCCAGCACAATGCCGAGAACGCGCTGGCGGTGATTGCGGTGCTGCGCGACATCGGCATCGGCATCGACGTCATCCGCGAGGGGCTGGCGAGCTTCGGCGGCATCCAGCGCCGCTTCCAGCGCACCGAGATCGGACCCGGCATCCTCGTCGACGACTATGCCCACCATCCGAAGGAGATCGAGGCCACCCTGGCCACGGCCCGCGAGTGCTGGCCGGAGCGCACGGTGACGGTGATCTTCCAGCCGCACCGCTACACCCGCACCCGCGACCTGATGGACGACTTCCTCGGCGCCTTCGACCTGGCACACCACGTGGTGCTGCTGCCGATCTATGCCGCCAGCGAGCGGCCGATCGCCGGCATCAGCGCCGAGGCGCTACGCGACGGCATGATCGCCCGCGGCCACCGCAGCGTGCAGAGCTGCGCCGATCCCGATGCCGCCCGGGCGCTGGCCACCGAGGCCCTGGCACAGGGACATATGGTGATGCTGATGGGCGCGGGCTCGATCGGCGGGCTGGCTGCGGAGATGCGCCGGCAGGCGGCCGGAGGGGACGCATGATGGCCGCCGCGCAGCATCTTGACTGGACCGAGGCCCTGGCCGGATGCGGGAGACTGCTGGCGGCCGAGCCGATGGCGCGGCACACGACGCTGGCGGTCGGTGGCCCCGCCCGCTGGCTGTTCCGCCCGGCAGGAGAGTCGGAGCTCGTGCGCGCCATGGATCTGATCCCGGCAGATGTGGCCGTCATGCCGCTGGGGCGGGGTAGCAATATGCTGATCCCGGATGCGGGTTTCGACGGCCTGGTGCTCGATCTTTCCACCCTGTCGGGGCTCGCCATCGAGGGCCATGGCGCCACGGCTGGGGCCGGGGTACGCATGGGTAAGCTGGCACAGTCCTGCGCCAATCATGGCCTGACGGGGCTGGAGTTCATGGCCACCGTGCCCGGCGACGTCGGCGGCGGTATCGCCATGAACGCCGGCGCCTTCGGCCAGCAGGTCTCCGACACCCTGGAATCCATCCGCATCCTCGACCGCCTCGGACAGACTTCCGAGCTGGGGGCCGCGGCACTGACGATGCGCTACCGCCACACGGCGCTGCCGGCCGGAGCCATCGTGCTCGCCGCCAGCTTCGCCCTGCAAGCCGGCGAGCCGGAGACGATCCGCGAGCGCATGCGCGCCATGCGTGCCCAGCGCAGCGACACGCAGCCGCTGGCCTGGCCGAATTGCGGCTCGGTGTTCAAGAACCCCGAGGGCGACCATGCCGCGCGCCTGGTCGAGGCCGCGGGGCTCAAGGGCTTCGCCATCGGCGGTGCGCGCATCTCCGAGGTGCATGCGAACTTCATCGTCAACGACGGCAGCGCCAGCACCGCCGACGTGCTGGCACTGATCGACAAGGCGCAGCAGGAAGTGAAGGCGCGCTTCGGCATCGCGCTGGAGCCGGAAGTACGCATCGTGGGGCAGCCATGAGCACGCATCCCTTTGCCGGCCGCCGCATCGGCGTGCTGATGGGAGGCAGCTCCAGCGAGCGGGAGATCTCGCTGCGCTCCGGTGCCGCCGTGCTGGGCGCCCTGCAACGCTCGGGATTCGATGCCGTCGGCCTCGATCTCATAGAGGACTGGTGCTCCACCATCGCGGCATCCGGCATCGATGCCGCCTTCATCGCCCTGCACGGCACCCTGGGCGAGGACGGCTGCGTGCAGGGGCTGTTGGAGATCCTGGCCATCCCCTACACCGGCGCCGGCGTCACCGCCTCCTCGCTGTGCATGAACAAGCGCCTGACCAAGGACGTGTTGCGCGCCGCAGGATTGAAGGTGCCGGTGGACATCCCCATCGAGGCGAAGGGGCCGATCCGCTATCCGGTCTTCGTCAAGCCGGTGGCCGAGGGATCCAGCGTCGGGCTGTACCGGCTGGACAGCGAGCTGGACTGGCTGCGTCTGCACTGGCACGGAAACGCCGCGGGCTGGATGGCCGAGATGCCGGTAAGCGGCGTGGAGGTGGCGGTGTCGGTGCTGGACGGCCATGCCCTGCCGCCGGTCGAGGTGGCACCGACATCCGGGGTCTATGATTACGCGTCGAAGTACACAAAGGGCGCCACCGACTATTTCTGCCCGGCGCGCCTGCCGGCCGAAACCCTGCGCACCTGCATGCAGCGGGCCGAGGCCGCCTGCACGGCCACCGGTGCCGGCGGCGCCCCACGCGTGGACATGATCGTGCCCAATGGGGGCGAACCGGTGATCCTGGAGATCAACACCATCCCGGGCATGACGGAAACCAGCCTGCTGCCCAAGTCCGCGGCCACAGCCGGCATCGACTTCGATGCGCTGTGCCTGCGCATCCTGGCCGGGGCCAGCCTGCACGAACGCACCGCCTCGGTCAGCGGGGGTGAGGCATGATGAACACGCGCAGCAATACCCGCCGCAGGGTGAAGCGGACCCGCCGCGTGGATCTGCGCCGCATGCTGCGCACGGCCGGCTTCATTGGACTCGTCGCCGCCGCCTCGGCGGCCGGTGCCTGGAGCCTGGCCTCGCTGAATACGGCGCTGTCCGTCACCAGCTGGCATGTCGACGCCCCGCGCTCACTGCGCGCCGCCATCCAGGCGCAGCTGAAGGGCCAATCGATGGACTTCGTGCACACCTTCCCGCCGCTGATGCGCCGGCGCCTGTTGGCGGCCATCCCGGAGTTGTCCGACGTGCGCATCACCCGGCGCATGAGCGGCGTTCTGGAGATCATGGCCGTGCCGCGCCAGCCCGTCGCCAACTGGGTCGGGCCGGCGGGCCATATGCTGCTGGTCGACGCCAATGGCACCGCCTATCCGGGCACGGAGCGGGTAGCACCGATCCTGCCGATGCTGCGCGTGCCCGCAGCCGAGCTGGCCAAGCCCAGCGCCCGGCTCGGGCATCTGGCCGGGCTCTCCCGGAACAAGTACGCGCACCTGAGCGAGATGGTGGCCATCGACGGTGCATGGAAGCTGTATTTCGACCGGGGCGAGTCCTGGGTGATCCCGCAACATGGGGCGACCGACCGCGTCGACCGCCTGTACGCGTTGATGGCTGAGCCGCGCTGGCATAAGGATGCCTGGCGCGTCGACGCGCGCATGGATAACCGCTGGTTCATCCGCCCCGCCCATTCCAAGGAGGTGATTTGATGTCCAAAAATCATGATGTGATCGTCGGCCTCGACATCGGCACCAATAAGATCGCCTGTATCGTCGCCGAGGCCGCGCCGGACGGAAAGGTCGATGTCATCGGCATCGGTACGCACCCGTCACGCGGACTGCGCAAGGGCGTGGTGGTCAACATCGAGAGCACGGTGGAATCGATCCGGCTGGCGGTCGAGGAGGCGGAGCTGATGGCCGGCGTCGACATCCAGACCGTCTACACCGGCATCGCCGGCAGCCATATCCGTGGCTACAACAGCCACGGCGTGGTGGCCACGAAGAACAACGAGGTGGCCCAGGAGGATGTCGACCGCGTCATCGATGCCGCGCGCGCCATGAACATCCCGGCCGACCAGAAGGTCCTGCACATCCTGCCGCAGGAATTCATCATCGATCACCAGGACGGCATCCGCGAGCCGATCGGCATGAGCGGCGTGCGTCTGGAGGCGAAGGTGCACATCGTCACCGGCGCCGTGTCCTCGGCGCAGAACATCGTCAAATGCTGCAACCGCTGCGATCTGGACGTCGCCGACATGGTGCTCGAGCAGGTCGCCTCCAGCGAGGCGGTGCTTTTGCCCGACGAGAAGGACATCGGCGTCGTGCTCGTCGACATCGGCGGCGGCACCACCGACATCGCCGTCTTCCTCGACGGCGCCATCCGCCACACGGCGGTGATCCCGATCGGCGGCGACCACCTGACCAACGATCTCGTCGTGGGCCTCAGGACCTCGGCGCGCGAAGCCGACCAGCTCAAGCGCAAGTACGGCTCGTGCATGGTCTCGCTGGTGTCGCCCGAGGAGCAGATCGAGGTGCCGAGCGTCGGCGGCCGGCCGCCGCGGCCGATGCCGCGCCAGGTGATGGCGCAGATCCTGGAGCCGCGCATGGAGGAGCTGTACGAGTTGATCAAGGCCGAACTGCAGCGCTCCGGCTACCAGGAGCTGGTGGCCGCCGGCATCGTACTGACCGGCGGCAGCAGCCTGCTCGATGGCACCGCCGAACTGGCCGAGGAGATGTTCGACATGCCAGTGCGCATCGGCCGCCCGCAAGGTGTCGGCGGCCTGGTCGATGTCGTGTCCAGCCCCATCTACGCCACCGGAGTCGGGCTGGTGCTGTACGGCCAGCGCTACCGCAGCCGCACCCCGGTGCGCAAGAGCGAATCCAAGAAGATCTCCCGGGGCTGGCGGCGGCTGCGAAGTTGGTTCGGCGACACCGGCTGACCGGGTTTTTGATTCAGACCACAAGAAACGCGCGAAACACACAAGGAACAAAAGCACAGGAGGATGACATGACGACAATGTACACGTTCGAGGATACCAAGGGACTTTCCGCCAACATCAAGGTGATCGGCGTCGGCGGCGGCGGCGGCAATGCCGTCAACAACATGATCAACCAGAGCCTGCGCGGCGTCGATTTCATCGTCGCCAATACCGATGCGCAGGCCATCGAACACAGCCAGGCCGAACTGAAGCTGCAGCTTGGCTCCGAGGTCACCCGCGGCCTGGGCGCCGGCGCCAACCCGCAGATCGGTCGTGAGGCGGCCGATGCCGAGCGCGAACGCCTGCGTGAGTTCATGATGGACACCGACATGGTGTTCATCACCGCCGGCATGGGCGGCGGCACCGGCACCGGGGCCGCACCGGTCATCGCCGAGGTCGCCCACGAGATGGGCGTGCTCACCGTGGCCGTGGTCACCAAGCCCTTCAACTTCGAGGGCAAACGCCGCATGCGCCAGGCGGAGCAGGGCATCGCCGAACTGCGCAAGCATGTCGACACCCTGATCACCATCCCGAACCAGAAGCTGATCGGCGCCGTCGGCAAGCACACCAGCATGCTCGAGGCCTTCCGCAAGGCCGACGACGTGCTGCTGCAGGCCGTCAAGGGCATCGCCGAGCTGATCACGCACACCGGCTACATGAATGTCGACTTCGCCGACGTCAAGGCCGTGATGTGCGAGACCCAGGGCATGGCCATGATGGGCTCCGGCGTCGCCTCCGGCGAGAGCCGCGCCTGCGAGGCCGCCGAGCGCGCCATCTCCTCGCCGCTGTTGGAGGACGTCGACATCCACGGCGCCCGCGGCATCCTGGTCAACGTCACCGGCAACGAGGACATGACGCTGGCCGAGTACGACGAGGCCGTTTCCATCATCCACAACATGGCCGACGAGGATGCGAACATCATCTGCGGCATGGTCTACGACAAGGATGCGGGCGACGAGATCCGCGTCACCGTCGTGGCCACCGGCCTGAACGGCGAGCAGCCGCGCGTGGCCAGCGTACCGAATGCGGCCGAGCCGCTGAATGTCTCGCGCATGCCGGCACGCCCGGCGATGGCTGCCGCCCAGACGGCCCTGAATCCGAAGGCGCAGGCCATGCAGGCGCCGCTGTTCGGCAACGAGCAGGCCTACGACGAGGACGAGCTGGCCGTGCCTGCCTTCCTGCGTTACCAGGCCGACTGAATGCGGCCTTCCAACCGGGAATCGATGGTGGCACAATGCGGGCCGTGTGCGCCTTGTCACGTACGCAAGGTGGAATTTTCCCACCATGCATACTGACGGCGACACGAGAACACGGAGGATCGAGATGATACCTCAGCGGACCTTGGATCATTCCATCCGGTGCAGCGGCATCGGCCTGCATTCCGGACGGAAGATCGAGCTTATGCTGCACCCGGCGGACGAGAACGCCGGCATCACCTTCTGTCGCTCCGACCTCGGGGTGACGATTCCGGCGCAGGCCGCGTTCGTCGCCGACACCCGCCTGTGCACCACATTGGGTAAGGACGGCGCCCATATCGCCACCGTCGAGCACCTGCTCTCCGCGCTGGCGGGGCTCGGTATCGACAACGCCCACATCGAGGTCAACGGCCCGGAGGTACCGATCATGGACGGCTCGTCCGCGCCGTTCGTGTTCCTGATCCAGTGCGCCGGCATCCGTGAACAGTCCGTGGCCAAGCGCGTGCTCCGCGTGCTGAAGAAGATCGAGCTGACCGAGGGCAACAAGCGCTGCGCGCTCTATCCCTCGACCGGCTTCAAGATCAGCTACCTGATCGACTACGACCACCCGCTGCTGCGCGGTCGCAAGCTCTCCATCGACTTCGCCCGCCAGGCCTACACGCGTGAGGTCAGCCGTGCCCGCACCTTCGGCTTCCTGCACGAGATCGAAGCCCTGCAGAAGTCCGGCCTGGCGCTCGGCGGTTCGCTGGAGAACGCCATCGTGCTCGATGCCTTCCGCGTCGTGAACGAGGGCGGCCTGCGCTACAAGGACGAGTGCGTGCGCCACAAGATCCTGGACACCCTCGGCGATCTCGCCCTGGCGGGGCTGCCGGTGGCCGGCGCCTTCGAGGGCGAGCGCACGGGACACGCCATGAACCATCGCCTCGTCACCGCCCTGCTGGCCGATCCTTCGGCCTATCGCATCGAGGAGCTGCAGGCCGAGGACATCCCCGGCGAGGCCGGCGAGGTCCAGGAAACCGCACCCCAGACCGCCTGATCCCGGTTACCCCTTCACCCCAAAGTAAACCTGCCCATCGACCGCCGACCTTTCACGGCCGGGTTCCGCCGATCCGGTCTCAAATCCAGCAAGATCCGGGTTGAGCGCCATCCGGCGCCGCCGAATACTCCCAGCCATCGAAACGGACATCTGGGAGAACACCGTGCACACAACCATCGAGCCTCCGATCCTTTATTTCGGGACACCCGTCGTTCTGATCAGTACGCTCAACAAGGATGGGACATACAACCTTTCCCCCATGTCTTCGGTGTTCTGGCTCGGATGGCGTTGCATGCTTGGCCTGGCCATGAGCTCGAAGACGACACAGAACATGATCCGCACCGGCGAATGCGTCCTCAATCTGCCATCGGCGGAAGGCGTGGCAGCCGTCAATCGCCTGGCGCTGACGACCGGTGCCAACCCCGTCCCCGAAACGAAGCTACGCAGGGGATACCGGTTCGTACCCGACAAATTCGGCCGGGCAGGATTGACGCCCTTGGATGCGGAAACGGTCGCGGCACCGAGGGTTCTCGAGTGCCCGGTGCAGCTCGAGGCAGTGGTCGAGACGGTGCATGGCATCGCGGACGACGACCCGGGGCTACGAGGACGCCTTTTGTGCATCGAAACGCGCATCCAACGCGTGCATGTGGAGGGTGCGATACGGATGGATGGGGAGGCCGATGGGATCGACCCGGACAGATGGCGCCCCCTGATCATGAGCTTCCAGAAGTTCTACGGGCTTGGGCCGCAATTGCATGAATCGGCGCTGGCCATGATTCCAGAGGCCCTGTACCGGAGCCCCGACGTGGATCGCGCACGGTGCGCGATGCGATGATTCCCCGCATCACCGGAGTTCGACATGTCGGACTATGACCACATAGCGGCAGCGATTGCCTTCATTACCGCCCGCGCCGATCGACAGCCGGGTCTGGACGAGATCGCGGCGCACGTGCACCTGAGCCCGTATCATTTCCAGCGCATGTTCTGCCGCTGGGCGGGGGTGACGCCGAAGAGGTATCTGCAGGTCCTGACCCTGGAGCGCGCCAAGGCGCTACTGGAGGCATCGAGGCCGGTACTCGATGTCTCCGATGCCGTCGGCCTGAGCAGTGCCTCCCGCCTCTACGACCATTTCGTGCATCTGGAGGGCGTGACACCGGGGGAATTCAAATCGGGGGGCCAGGGGCTGGCCATCGCGTATGGCGTCCACGACAGTCCCTTCGGCGCGGTGTTCATGGCCACCACAGCCAGGGGCATCTGCAGCATGGCATTCCCGGCGGAGGGCGGCGTAGATGCGCATCTGGCCGGCCTGTCCCGGGCCTGGCCGTATGCCGCCATCCGCGAGGACCATCAGCAGACCCGTATGCTGGTCGAGGCGATCTTCGGCATGAGGGCGCGCCCGGATACCCCCCTGTCGCTGCACGTATCAGGCACGAATTTCCAGATCAATGTCTGGAAGGCGTTGCTCCGGATCCCACCGGGCGCGGTCGCGAGCTACGGCGATGTGGCTGCGGCGATCGGCCATCCCCGCTCGGCCAGGGCCGTCGGCCTCGCCGTGGGCGCAAACCCCGTCGCCTTCGTCATTCCCTGCCACCGCATCATCCGGCAAAGCGGCGGGCTGGGCGGCTATCGTTGGGGGGAAATGCGCAAACAGGCGATGCACGCCTGGGAGGCCGCAAGGGATGCGCCCCTTGAGCCAGGCGGATAATCCCTATTCGCCGATCCAGCGTACGGCGCTGGCCAGCTCGTTGTTGTAGAACACCCGGATATCTCCCGGTATGCCGAAGCCGAACACCTTGATGGCGATCCGCATCCATTCGATGTCCGTGACGATCGCAATCCGCTCCCAGCCCGTGATGTGCTTCCTGCCCAGCTTCGTGTCGTCCCACATGGCGGCGGCCTCGAATCCTGCCGACTCCTCGCCGATGTGGTAGAGAAGCCGAAGCTTCTTCTGGTGGGAGAACTGTTCCTCCACCGCCGGGATGATCACCGTCTCATAATCCTCCGCGGTAACCACGCCCTTCGCGGTGAAGCCCAGAACATTGGCCGGCAGGCCGGGTATTTTCTCGATCATCTCTCCCCCCTTTCAGGAAATCATCGATACCATTGTAGCCGCTCATGGCCATGTGCGCCGGATGCCCAGCTTCGGCTGCCAGAAACGGCTATTCGGCTGTTGAAACGCATGCAGCGTCGGACCAGTTCATCCACTACCTTCTGGAACCACAGTTCGAGCAAAGTCAGGTGCAACGGCTTGCTGCCACTATGCCTTGCTCTTCGTCTCCCAATCATCTTCAATCGATGAACGGAGCATTCGCGGGACTGTTCGACCCCATCCATCGTCCGACGGGGATCTGCGGATTGCTTAAGGTGGAACCCATGCACGAGCAAGACAAAACCAAAGCGATTGCCATTCTTAACCGTATCCTGGAGATGGAACTGGCAGGCGTCGTGCGCTACACGCATTACTCCCTGATGGTTTTCGGCTACAGCCGTATCCCGATCACATCCTGGCTGCGAGATAGTGCGAACGAGAGCCTGGATCATGCCCATCGGGCGGGCGAATTAATCACCCTGATGGGTGGTCACCCGTCACTAAAGATCGGACCGCTTCTGGAAACAGAAAAGCATGACATTGGGGACATCCTACGCGAAAGCCTTGAGCACGAAAAAGCGGCGGTATCGCTGTATCACGAACTGCTGAAAACCGCGGAAGGCAAATCCGTGCTCATCGAGGAATATGCGCGGGAGATGATCGTCAAAGAGGAAATGGATCTCGATGAAGTGAACAAGATGCTGCGCAACCCCGGCGATGTTGAAAGCTTCAACGGCTGAAACATGGCGGCACACAGGTATTGAATCCCGAGCATTCGCTTTCAGGACATGCGGCCTGATGCAGTAATGGCATGAAGCATCCGCCACGGCACATCGGGGCGCCGCTTTCGGCAGCCAGACAGTCATTCGTGGCTGGCCTTACCTAGAGAGGCGGCGCGATAGGGATCATCGGCCGGGTTGCGGCGCGACCTGCTTCGGTTCCGCGATGCAGGCTCTATGCCGGATGCTTGAGCACCGTGGAAACGTTCTTCGCTTTCTGCATTTCCTGCATCAGCTTTTTCGCCTTGGCGCGAGCCGCCTGGTTAATGTAATTGTGCAGGCGATTACGGTAGAAGATGGCGTCATGCGGGCCGCCACTGGCAACGGCGAGCGTGTACAGCGCATAGGCGATTACACGGTTCCGCTGCACACCCAGGCCCAGCTCGTACAGGATGCCGAGGCTGGTCATGCCATTCACATCGCCCTGGTCCGCCGCCTTGAGCAGCCACTGCTCCGCCTGCTGATAGTCCCGCTGCACGCCCCGGCCATCGGAATACAGGATGCCCAGATGCACCTGCGCCTGGGGCCATCCCTGCAGGGCAGCCTTGCGGTACCAGCGGGCGGCCTCGGCGTAGTCCTGCCTGACGCCCTGGCCCCTGGCATACAGCACCCCGAGCTTGTCCTGGGCGATGGCATCGCCGTTCTGCGCCGCCTGGCGAAGCGTATCGAGGGCGCCACGGTCCCCGGCCTGAACCGCCTGCTGCAGCTTGTCGCCCTGGGCCTGGTTCATTGCTGCCGCCATGGCGGGGGAGGCCGCCGCGCACAGGATCAACAAGGCAGCCATCCATGACACCCGCTTATCCATTCTCCAGCCCTCCTCTCTCATCATCGGCTTCATCGGTCACGATCAAATAAAGGCATCTGCAATCTCCCGACGGCGAAGACCCGGATGCCCGGGCGGCCTCCCGGAGCCAGGGCATGAAGCCTCGCATAAACGCAGCCGTCCGGCACTAGGGCCGGACGGTCGCCATGAAACGGTGGGATGGGATTACTCGGAGCGGGTGCGCTCTTCCTGTTCCTGCGCGGTCTTGCAGTCGATGCACAGCGTCGTCACCGGACGGGCCTGGAGGCGCTTCACGCCGATGTCGCCGCCGCAGGACTCGCACAGGCCGAACTCGCCTTCCTTGATGCGGTCCAGCGCCTGGTCGATCTTGCGGATGAGCTTGCGCTCGCGATCCTTGATACGGATATCGAAGTTCAGATCCGTTTCCATGCTTGCCTGGTCGGTCGGATCGGGGAAGGAGCCCTGCTCCATCTCGTGCAGCGCGTGCACGCTCTGGGTCTGAGCCTCCTGCAACTCGGCCTTCCAGGCCACGAGCTGCTCCTCAAATTTGCCCAGCTGCTGCTTCGTCAAGGCCATCTGAACCTCCATCTTGTGCAAGGGCGAGTGATGATAACCATTCATCCGCCGATCTCAAAGGGCCGCGAACGTTAATCGCTCGCCAGGCCGATGTAAATGCGGGCCGGCCCTGCCCATTCAGGGCAGTAATGCCGCCAGATGTCCCGCCCAGATCATGGCCAGATCCCTGTCGTCCGGCAGGCGGACGCCGTGCCGCGCAACGGTGTCCACCGGCTGACCCAGACCGCAGGGCCGGATACAGGCGAACCAGTCGTGATCGACGCACACGTTCAGCGCCATGCCGTGATAGGCCACACCTTGGCCGATGCGGATGCCCAGCGCCGCGATCTTGCCAGCCCCGGTCCAGACCCCGGGGAAGCCGCAGCGCCGCTGCGCCGCCACCCCCAGATCCGCCAGGGTGCGCATGCACGATTCCTCCAGTATCTCCACGTAGCGGCGGGCGCCAAGCCGGCGCCGGCGCAGGTCGATCAGCGGATACAGCATGATCTGGCCGGGGCCGTGGAAGGTGGTCTCCCCTCCCCGGTCGGTGCGCACCATGGGGGCGGGAAGCGTGTCCACGATGCGGTTATCGCGCCCACGCATGCCCGTCGTATACACCGGCTCGTGCTCGCAGCACCAGATGCTTTCGGGGGCATCACCAGCGGCGATGGCCGCGGCACGCGCTTGCAGGCGCGCCCACATCGGTCCATAGGGCTGGCGGCCCAGCCATGCCGCGGGAAAATCGCCCATCGTTGCCTGCGCTTCCGGTTTCATCATGGCTTCCCATGCTAACATGGACCGCCGACCCCGCCATGCCTTGCAGGGCCGAAGGCATGGCTATGTCGCTGCGCTCGAAATTTGTGTGAACAGGTCCTAGAGTAGAGCTATGCCTAATGCAGCCGAGCCAGGGACATCGGACCGAAAGCGCAAGAGCCCGTGGTGGGGCGAATACGCGCCCGCCATCGGTGAAATCACCAGCCTTAGCTTCGGGCCCAGCCGCATCCTGATCTGCCGCCGGGAGCGCGAATGGCAGGTGCTTGCCACCACATCGACCCCGGAGCCGAGCCAAGAGGTTCGCGCGCGGGTGGCAAAGGCGCGCTCCATGCCGGTAGACGCAGCCACGAAGCGTTTCGTTTTTTCCAGTACCGAGCCGAAACTGACCGTCAGCCCGGCCCTCGCCGATCGTCCGGTCGTGGCCCGCCCCGCCAATGCCTTGTCCATCCCGCCCGGCATCGCCGTGCGCCTCTACGTCAGCTCTCCGCTATGGCTCAGTGCCGAGGTACACGATCGTGCGACCGAGGTGCTGGATGCCCCGATCTTCCGTCCTTCTGACCTGTGGTTCGGCCCCAATACGATGGAAGGCAAGCTTTGCTACTCCAGCCTCACGCACGCCCGCATTGATGCCACCAACCTGCTGCATCGCCAGCACCGGGCCATTACCCCGGTCGTGGTCAAGAACGAGGATACGGAGATCTTCCAGCTCGACCGCATCAGCCTGCCCGTTCCCTACCTCTCGATATTCGCCAGTGAATCCGGAGAGATCTGGACCGATGTCGTGACCCTGGTCTGCGGCAAGGGCGGGGAAACCGCTTCCATGGACATCTCCGGCAAGATGCCGAAGGAAGCCGGCAAGGGCAGTCGCTTGCGCAAACCGCGCGAAAACAAGCCCGCCGCCTCGATGCTGCATACCATTCACGAATGGCTGGGGTGATGCCATGAACGCGATATGGCTGGGCGCGAAATTCCTGCCTGCGATCCGGGCCGTCGTGCTCATGGGGGTGGGCATCGTCGTGGCCAAGCTCGCCTCCACGACCACGCGCAGGCTTGCCGCCAAGCGCCTGAGCGCCCATCACGCGCAGCTGACCCGGCGCGTGATCTTCTACACCATCCTGGCCCTGTTCATGGTCATGGCCCTGCATCAGCTTGGCTTTGACCTCAGCGTGCTGCTCGGCGCCGCCGGTATCTTCTCGGTGGCCATCGGCTTCGCCTCGCAAACCGCGGCCTCCAACCTCATCAGCGGGCTGTTCCTGATCAGTGAAAAACCGTTCGCCGTGAAGGATGTGGTGAAGATCGGCGACACCACCGGCGAGGTGCTGTCGATCGATCTGTTGTCGATCAAGCTGCGCACCTTCGACAACCTCTTCGTGCGCATCCCGAACGAAACGGTGATGAAGGCCGAGGTGACGACCCTGACCCGCTTCCCCATCCGCAGGCTGGATCTGAACATCGGCGTGGCCTACAAGGAGGACATCTCCCGCGTGCGCGAGGCGCTGATGCGCATCGCATCCGACAACCCGCTGTGCCTGGATGAACCGGCGCCGCTTTTCATCTTTCTGGGCTTCGGCGCCTCATCCCTGGACATCCAGTTCTCCGTATGGGCCGTGCGTGACAACTTCCTCGCCCTGAAGAACAGCATTCAGGAGCAGATCAAGAACGCCTTCGATGCCGCAGGCATCGAGATTCCGTTCCCGCATCTGTCCCTGTATACGGGCAGCGTCACGGAGCCGTTTCCCGTCCGCGTCATCAAGGACGAAGACGGCCACTGAGCCCCGATCGCGATCAGTACTTGGGCTGGCTCGGGTCGATCTCGTCGATCCAGCGCAGGATACCGCCGACGAGGTTCTGCACCCGCGTATAGCCGCGCGACTGCAGGAACTGCACGGCCTGGGCCGAGCGAGCGCCGGAGCGACAGTGCACGACGACCTCGCGATCCTGCGGCACCTCGGCGTAGCGCACGGGCAGCACCCCGAGCGGGATCGTCCAGGCCCCGTCGATGCGGCAGATCTCGATCTCGAAGGGCTCGCGCACGTCGAGCAGGAACAAATCCGGGTTGGCGCGCATGCGGCTGGCCAGCTGGCGCGGATTGATCTCGTCGGATCTCAGCTTCTCCGGCTGGCCCGCCATCTCCGTCGGCGGCAGGCCGCAGACCTGCTCGTAGGCCTCCACATCGCCGATACTCGGATGCTCGCCGCAGGCCGGGCAGGCCGGGTCGCGGCGCAGCTTGACCTCGCGGAAGTGCATGTCCAGCGCGTCGTACAGCATCAATCGCCCGGACAGCGTGCGGCCCTTGCCCAGGATGATCTTCACCGCCTCGGTGGCCTGCAGCACGCCGATGGCGCCGGGCAGCACGCCCAGTACACCGCCCTCGGAGCAGGACGGCACCATCCCCGGCGGCGGCGGCTCCGGATACAGGCAGCGGTAGCAGGGGCCGCCCTCATGGTTGAAGACGCTGACCTGCCCCTCGAACTGGAAGATCGAGGCATAGACGAGCGGCCTGCCCTCGAGCACGCAGGCATCGTTGACCAGATAACGGGTCGGGAAGTTGTCGGTGCCGTCGATGATGACATCGTAGCCGCGCACCATGGCGCGCACATTGTCGCGCGTGACGCCCTCGCCGTGCAGTTCCACCGAAAGATTCGGGTTGAGATCCAGCAGCCGGTCGCGCGCCGACTCGACCTTGGGCCGGCCGATATCCGCGGTGCCGTGCACGATCTGCCGCTGCAGGTTCGAATCCTCGACGATATCGAAATCGACGAGGCCCAGGGTGCCGACGCCGACAGCGGCCAGGTACAGGGCGATAGGGCTGCCCAGGCCGCCGGTGCCGATGCACAGCACCCGCGCCTTCTTCAGCCGCTCCTGCCCCGCCAGCCCCACCTGCGGCAGGATGATGTGGCGGTTATACCGCGCCAGTTCCTTCGCGTTCAGCACGTCCGACATCGACCCGGACGTGACGGCGCTCGTGAGCAGCGCCGTGGCGCAGTGGACGCACGGCGTCAACAGCGGCTGGCCGGAGGTGCTCGCCGTGGCCAAGCACCTGCGC
>OFHG01000451.1_pt1 | contig 16622 bp, 18 predicted proteins | sample 1521931 | NCBI WGS metagenome assembly OFHG01 (sample SAMEA2468438, study PRJEB22500) | soil metagenome | biome: Glassland; feature: Farmland; material: Clay | place: Australia | collected 2013-01-31 | depth 0.55 m
GCCTGGCTCAGGTAGTCGGTGTCGTTCTGCACGCGCTGCGCGGTGCCCACGCTCAGGTCGATGTTGTTGGCAGCCATGGCCGCGCGCTGCGAGCCCTTGACCTGCGCGCCCTTTTGCAGTGCCTGGCCGGCGGCCTCCTCGCCGCGCGTCAGGATGTCCTGCGCCTGCCAGCCGGCCAGCGTCGCGTTGTTGGCCTGCAACTCCGTCATTAGCTGGCTCTGGCTGATGCCGAGGAACCCGGCCAGCTTGTCTGCGGCCGTCTTCAGGTCAAAGCCAAGGCCCAACCCGGTGCCGCCCAACTCTCGCGACCGCGCCCGGTCGACCCGGCGGTCCTGAGCGGCCGCTTCGACGCCCCATTCGCCAAGGCGGCCGTGCCGTCCTTCGAGCCAGGCGGACAGCTTGAGCTCAGCCCGGGACCGCGGCCTACCGTCGGCGCCGGGGGGAGCGCCGGCAGGGGGCGCCGCGCCGCCGGCTAAACGGTCCGCGACGCGGGCGGGGTTCGCTTCTCCCGGCGAGAAATGGATGCCGGCCGGCGGGGGGGTTGCCCCGAATTTGCCATGCAGGGCCGCCACACTCAAGGACCTCAAAGTCTGGCAGGAGGCGGTGGGCCTGCCCGTCACCCTGGCTGCATTTGATCAGCAATTAATCCGGGCTGCCAGGGAATTAGAGATGGAAGTCTTGCCAAACGGCGAAGTTGCCACATGATCAGGATCAACGCTTGCTGCGCTGGAGGAACATCCACCGATGCCCTTCCAGATCTTCCACCCGGTAGAGCCGCCCGGGACCGCCATCCTCTGGCTCCGACAAGATGGCAGCGCTCGCGCTTTTGACGGCGATCAGGGACTGAACCGCGTTAACGGCCGGATTGAGATCAGTCTGCCTGGGCGGTGCCCTTCCGGTCACCGCACATTGGAATGAGAGGATTGACTTTTCGCAATAAACCATTAAAATCCTAATATCGGTCTCTTTTATCGTATTCAGGCTCTTTTGTTGACCCTTTACCCGCTACCGAGCTTATGTTTGTAACCTGGTTCGACGGCTTTACTCGCGCCCTCTCGACTGCCTTTCAAGATGGCGCCGGGCATTACAAACCAGGGCACTCCCGTATGGCGGGCTGACTTCCACACGCCAGGAACTGGCATGGCACACAGCCAACCAGTTCCATTCTTATCAACCATTCCAAGGGAGGAGAGCTATGCCTGGTCGTGTGGATAATACCGACTAAGCCGCCCGGTACCGCCCAGGCTGCGGCGGTAGCATGGCATCGCTCAACCGCGACGGGCGGCAGACTATACCTTTGACCGTAAAGTGAGCCAATTGGGAGGATTACTATGTCACTGCGTATCTTTCTCGTTTTCTGCCTGGTCGGCCTGTTCCTGACAGCTTGCGGCGGGTCTGCCCCCCCTAGCGAAGGCCAGGCGCAAGATTTCGCTACGGCCTGCGATAAGGTCAATGATGGCAAACGCGTGGCCGTGGTGGGCTATTTGCGCTTCCCCGACTCGTTCACCGGGGATCAAAGCGTGTTATTGCGCCTGTACCAACAGGAGGATTTCAGCGGCACGCCCATCGGCGTAGAGACCGATTTCGGCACCCAGGCCAATCAAGTGGAGCCGGTGAAAGACCAATACTCTGACAAAGACCTCAAAGTGCACCTATCGAATGGACAGGTAGCACAATTCGGCACCCAGGTAAAAGTCTCCGGCAAGGTGTACTACCCAATTGTCAGCCAGGACTTCGACTGTGGGCTGGAAAGTCCGCTGGTCGAAGCGGCACCCTGATCCCGTGCCCGCTCCAGCCGGCCCTTCCCAGTCGACGAGCGAGGCAGCCTTCCTGCGCTGGCGAGGGCTGGATGTGCCAGCCATACTCGCCGTTCCGGGTATGCTGTTCATCCCGTGGCTGCTGCTCATCCTCCTGCTGATTCACGACCACCTGCCCGGGGTCATCTGCCTGACGCCGGCCTTCTGGTTGTTAGGGCCGGTCATCGGGCTGGGGATGCCGCAGTTCTCCCGCAGCCGGACGCGCGTAGCGCTGCGCCGGGAGGCCTTCATCGCCGGCGGCGTGTGGGGGATCCTGACTGGCACAGCCTTCCTGATCAGCGGCCTGGTTGCTTTCGGGCCTGATCCGGCAACGCGCAACTTCGCCTTGTTCTTTGGGGCGGGCCTGATCGTTTTCGGAGCGGGCGGCTGCGCCCTGCTGGCAGGCTGGACTGCAGGGCGGGTAGTCCGGCATCTCGGGTTGCAGGATGACAATTAGGGGCAAAGCATCCGCCAAATGAGGCGGGTGCCCGCTTCGCCCAAGTCCACCGGGGAGCCAACCGGTGCGGCGGGCACGCCATGAGCTGCCGCCAGGGGTAGCAATGTGGAGTTGGTCGCAGCACCACTTGTGCGTACATATCGAGTTTACCCCTTTCACGATCTTTTCTTCTCCAAAAACCGTGGCTCAGCCCGGTATGTTACGCGCCAGCAAGCGCGGCAGGAACCAGGGGTTGCGCCTCAGGTAGCGCGCGATGGGCGGGTCTACAGGCCGGTGGTTGCGCACGTCTTTGGGCGCTTCGGTCCATTCAAACGGCAGATGGACGATTTCGCCTGGGGTCCGGATACTCTCCAAAGCCTGCAAGGTAGCTTCCAGGATAGCCATCTGTCCGGCCGCGTCGCAGGGCTGCCCGAGCGTACGTCCCAGCGGGTATTCGATAGCAGCCAGGCGGGGTACACTCAGGGAGGCGGTCAAATCCGGAACGGGGGTCAGGGTAATGGTGGTGAAGCCGGCAGTTTCGAGCTCGCGCTGTACCAGTCCAACGGACCAGCAGCACACCGGTCAGGCCGGAACCAGCACAACCACATCTGCCAGGTCTTCCTTCAGGCCGCGGATGATGGCCGGAACAGTCTCCCTGAGGAGCACCTCCGGGTTGAGGATGTAGCCCATGATCGAATAGTGCCGGGGGCTCGCGTGCCCGATCCGCCTGCAGGCTTCCAGCTCCTGCAAGCGCTGCAAGGGGAACAGGCAGTTCAAATCTTGCTCGGCATAAACAGGATCAATATGCATATGATACAGCCGCACTTCCGCCTGGGTGGCGGTCTTCGGCAGAATGCGGTAGGAAGGATCGCCCCACCAGGGGTTCTGGCGCTCGCCCTCCTGATCGAAAGGCATATCGGTCTTGAGTGCAATCCCGGCTGAACTGAGCAGTGCCACCGTGCATTCTGAGAGTGGCTTGCTGAGCGGCGTCCAGGGAATGGGGCGCGGCTTCTCCATGCTGATCCAATTCTTGATCATGCGCCGGGTCATGCCGGTGATAAAGCGGTAAGAGTCTACGGTTTTCGGCATGGCGTTCCTCATCTGGAATGATATGGCCCGGGAGATATGCCTGGCACACGGGCTAAGCAGATAGCGGGGCCGCCTGCCCGGCGTCGATATTTTTGAGCAACAGCCCGGCCATAACCAGGTTGAGCAGGGTCAAGACCAGGAAGGGAGCCAGGATCGCCGTGCTGTCCGGCACCCCTTGCAAGGCCATATTGATCCCCATGGCGCTGACCGCCAGCGCCATCGTCAGGCCCTTCAACACGGCAACCGAGGCCAGCAGGTAGCCCCACGGGCTGCGGCGCAACAGCAGGATACCCGCGAGGATCGCCAAGGGGGCGATCAACAGCAGATCTCCCACTGCCCGATCCATAGCAAACGGAAATTGCGCTGCCCGAGCACCTCCAGCATCGGATTGCGCGGTTTGGATGAAGTGATCGCAGTAGTCATAAATTCTCTTGCCTTATTTTTTGTGATTTCTTGCACTTAATTTTAACGCTCGCCAGGGAAAATTTCATCCCCCAGAAGGCGAGGCAATCCCTGGCAGGTAGGGCAGTCTTAAACCTGCCCGGGTGGGCAGGGCAATCGATACAACGCAATTGGGTCGCACGCCTCTTGGCATACCAAAGAATCGAGGATTTTCCCTGCATCGATCTCAGGAGGCCGATTCGCGGAGCAGGCCGCCACCTGGTTTCTCCGGGAATATTGAGATATACTGGTCAGGGGGTAATTGGCTACCAGGTCGGCTGGCAAGATAAGTATTCGAGGATTCCATTGAATTTGGAAGGCAACGCATGCGTATATTAACCATCAACAGCGGCTCCTCCAGCGTGAAGGTTAGCCTGTACGAGATGGGGGAGACCGAGGGCTTAATGCTGTCAGGGAGCATGGAGCGAATCGGTCTACGCGCTGGCTTATTCCGGATCAAGGATTCCAGCGATAAGCCCTTGATCGACGAACATGCCGACCTGCCCGACCACGCCGCGGCCCTGAAGAGGCTATTTGCGTGGCTGGAGAACCATGAAACTGGCAAAAGCCTGGATGCCGTGGGACACAGAATTGTACACGGTGGGCCCCAATATTACCAGCCGCACCGGATTACACCTGCATTGATGTCCGAGCTTAAAGAGCTGGTTCATCTTGCCCCCGACCACTTACCGCATGAGATCAAAGCCATCCAGGCTACCAGCCATTCTTACCCGGACCTGACCCAGGTGGCGTGTTTCGATACGGCTTTTCACCGGCATATGCCACGACTGGCGCAGATCGTTGCCCTCCCTAGACATTATCAGCACGAAGGGTTGGTTCGTTATGGCTTCCATGGATTGTCTTACGAGTACATCCTGCAGGAGTTGCGGAAGGAGGCCGGGGATGAGGCAGCAGACGGGCGGGTGATCATCGCTCACCTGGGGAATGGGGCAAGCATGACAGCCGTCCGGCATGGCAAGAGCGTGGACACGACCATGGGATTCACGCCCGCCGGTGGGTTGGTAATGAGCACACGCGCTGGGGATCTGGATCCGGGAGTTCTGATTTACCTTTTGGAAGAAAAAGGCCTGCGCCCCTCCAGCCTGAACGATCTGGTTAACCAGCAGGCCGGATTGCTAGGGGTATCGGGGATCAGCTCGGACATGAGAGACCTGCTGGACAAAGAGGAAAATGAAGCACATGCCCGGGAGGCAGTTGACCTCTTCTGCTACCAGGCAAGCAAGCACCTGGGCGCTCTGGCAGCCGTGTTGGGCGGATTAGACAGCTTAATTTTTACGGCGGGTATCGGGGAAAACTCTCCAGCCGTGCGCCAACGCATTTGCCAAAATATGTCAATTTTGGGCATTCATTTAGATGCTCAGCGTAACGCCGCAAATGCAGCGATCATCTCTCGTGAGAACGGCCCTGTTACCGTCCGGGTAATGAGGACCAATGAAGATTTGATGATAGCGAGACACACCTATACCTTGATTCGAGAAAAATAGAAAAACCTGATAAAGAAAAAAAGGGAGGTTAATATGGCTAAACAATCAGTTTCCCAACCCAGCGTTTCAGAAGGACCGCTTAGCGCCGAGGAGCTTCGTAAGATCAATGCCTATTGGCGGGCAGCCCCTTACCTGGGCGCGGGAATGATTTACCTAAAAGACAACCCACTCTTGAAAGAACCGCTCAAATTTGAGCACATCAAGAAACGTCTCCTGGGACATTGGGGGTCAGACCCCGGCCAATGCCTCACCTGGGTGCACCTGAACCGGATGATCAAAAAAGAAGATTTGAACATGATTTTCATCTCGGGTCCCGGCCACGGCGCTCCCTCCATGCTTTCTAACGCCTACCTGGAGGGGACCTATTCGGAGATCTACCCCGAGAAGAGCGAAGACGAGGAGGGCATGCGAAAGTTCTTCAAGGAGTTTTCCTTTCCTGGAGGCCTCGGTAGCCACTGCACTCCTCAAGTCCCGGGCTCGATCCATGAGGGCGGCGAGTTAGGTTACAGTATTTCACATGCTTTCGGAGCGGCTTTTGACAATCCCGATTTGATCGTGGCCGTGATGGTGGGTGATGGCGAGTCCGAGACCGGTCCCCTGGCAACCTCCTGGCACTCCAATAAATTCCTCAACCCGGCGCGTGACGGGGCAGTCCTGCCCATCTTGCACCTGAACGGCTACAAAATCGCCAATCCAACCGTGCTGGCCAGAATCAGCCATGAAGAGCTGGAGAGCCTCTTCATCGGTTATGGCTATAAGCCCTATTTCGTAGAAGGCTCAGACCCTGAAGCCATGCACCAGTTGATGGCCCGAACGTTGGAAACCGTCATAGCCGAGATACGAGAGATCCAACACGCAGCGCGTACAAAGGGAGCCACCCAATACCCCCATTGGCCGATGATCGTGCTGCGCACCCCTAAAGGCTGGACCTGTCCGGAGGAAGTGGATGGCCATAAGGTGGAGGATTTCTGGAGGGCTCACCAGATCCCCTTCGAGATTAACCACAACCCGGATCATTTAAAGCTATTGGAAACGTGGATGCACAGCTACAAACCCGAGGAGCTGTTCGACGAGAACGGCAGGCTAATCCCGGAGCTGAAGGAATTGGCACCTACCGGCTCCCATCGCATGAGCGCCAACCCGATTGTTAATGGCGGGCTGGTGCGAAGACCTTTAAGGATGCCTGACTTCCGCGACTACGCCGTCGAAGTGCCCGCGCATGGGGCTACTACCGCCGAAAACACGCGCCTCCTCGGCGGCTTCTTACGCGACGTGATGCGGGACAATATGACCAGTTTCCGGGTGTTTGGCCCCGATGAAACCGCTTCAAACCGCTTGAATGCCATTTACGAAGCCACCCAGAAGGTCTGGATGGAAGCAATCAAGCCTGAGGACGCCGATGGCGGCGAGCTATCCCGCGATGGGCGGGTGATGGAGATGCTCAGCGAGCATACCCTGGAAGGCTGGCTGGAAGGCTACCTGCTGACCGGGCGGCACGGTCTGTTCGCTTCCTATGAAGCCTTCATCCACGTAATTGACTCCATGTTTAACCAGCACGCCAAGTGGCTGGAGAGGTGCCAGGAAATCCCCTGGAGGGCCCCCATTTCCTCGCTGAACTTATTGATTACATCGGTTGTCTGGCGCCAGGACTACAATGGCTTCAGCCATCAAGATCCCGGCTTTTTGGATATCGTGACCAACAAGAGCGCCAAGGTGACGCGCATCTACCTGCCTCCCGACGCTAACTGTTTGTTGTCAGTAGCGGATCATTGTCTGCGCAGTGAGGGGTATGTGAATGTGATCGTATCGGATAAACAGCTTCACCTCCAATACCTGACGATGGATGAAGCCATCGTGCACTGCACCAAGGGCATCGGCATTTGGGATTGGGCCAGCACGGACCAAGGGAGCGAACCGGACGTAGTGTTAGCCTGCGCGGGCGATATCCCCACGATGGAAGCCCTGGCGGCAGCCGCTTTACTGCGGGAAAACTTTCCCGACCTGAAACTTCGCTTCATCAACGTGGTTGACCTGTTCAAACTGGAGCCGCACAGCGAACATGGCCACGGCCTGTCGGAACGCGATTTCGACAGCCTGTTTACTACCGATAAGCCGATCATCTTCAACTTCCACGGCTACCCCTGGCTGATCCACCGGCTGGCATACCGGCGCACAAACCACAAGAACATGCACGTGCGCGGTTACAAGGAACACGGCGACATCAACACACCGCTGGATCTGGCTATGCGCAACCAAATCGATCGGTTCAATCTGGTGATCGATGTCATCGACCGGGTTCCCGGGCTGCAAGTCGCCGGGGCGCACGTCAAAGAGCGGATGAAGAACCAGATTATCGAAAACAGCCGATATGCCCGTGAGGAAGGGATTGATAAACCTGAAATTACCGGATGGAAGTGGCCGGACCAGGTGAGTCAACATTTGACCCCCTAGTTGCAGGGTGCACGACAAACCAAAGTAACAGGGTTATGATTACCGCCGAGCTCAAGCACCAGATGCAGGTAGCGCCGATAACAAACGGCTCCAAGAAAGTCAGATAGATGGAAAAGAGCACACCAAACAGGGTTATTCCGATGAGGGCAAACGAGGCCAGGCTGGAAATACGCCCCTCTCCAATGCGGCTAACCGCCCATGCGATGCCAATAGCGGCATAGCCGGCTAACCCCAGCACGCCGACCGGCAGGACGCCAAATAAGCGCGCATATTCGCTCTGCTGCACGGCATTACAGTCCCCCACCGGCCCACAAACGGCGCGCACCTGGGCCGATTCAACATAAGCCAGATAGGCGGCTACAAAGAGGCCAATCCCGCACAGGACCGGGATCATCCATGAGAGTTTCTTAGAGCTGGCCCGTTGGGCCGAGGTGAAAAGGCGTGGGGTTGCACCACCAAGAGACAGGATCATGCCAAGCAAAACGACAATTGCCAGAGCGTTGCCGGCGGGATCGCTGGCCAGCCGCTCCGCTAAACCTGAGGGCGAGTCGCTCAGGACCAGGCCGGATGAAGCCGGTCCCGGAACAGGAGTAGAGACAGAGGGTGGTGAGGAGGTTGTTGCGGGGAATAAGGCAGCCTGCCCGGCTTGCGAGGTCCCGGAATCTGACGCTTCAGTACCTTGCTCAGTCGAAGTTGGCGCCGTAGAAGGGGTAGCTTGCTCTGCAGCGGGTGTGCCTTCAGTCTGAGGAGCCTCCAAAGCCTCACGCAAGCCGGGTATATCCGGCCAATCCACGCCGCCTTGCGCCAGATATTGTTCGATTAAGAGCGGAAGCCGCTCGGGGATTTCCGCCGAGCCCAGGAGCATCTGCTCGCCTACAAACAGCGTGGGCACAGCCTGGTTTTCAGGAGGGATGTTGTAGCACTGAATGGCTGCGAAAAACAGAGCTTGCCCGCCCGTAGTGGTTATATCCACGCCAACGATCTGTAACTGGTCGCCGTACTTCTCGAACAAAGGCGGTAAATCCTCCGTAATTACCTTGTGGCAGTGTGGGCAGGTGGGCGAGTAAAACAGTACGGCGCGCACGACCGGGGCCTGCGCGTGCCCTAGCGCAATCCGCGACCCGCCAGACAAGAGGCCAACCAACAGGCACAGAAGAAGTGCTAATCCAAATTGAGCAAGCAGCTTCATCGCGATTCCCCCCGCCTCTCAAGCCATCCAGAGCGCGTGGCAGGCCTCAAATCGAATTCGGACACGTAGGGTTTGATGTCGAGCAGGGGAGTCCCATCCAGCACATCCACGCCCTCAATCTGCAGGATATTCCCTTCCCGCCTCGCCAGCCTGACCACCGAAATCCCAATTGGGTTGGGCCGCTTGGGGTAGCGCGTGGCAAACAGCCCATGCAGGCGGTCATCGAGAAATGGCTTTACTTGAAGGGTAAAGCCGGACGATTGGTGAAACACGTACAGCAAAATGATATGGGAAAAGCCCTCGATATCTTCCAGCCCGGCGGCGAACTCCGGGTATACCTCTACCCGGCCCTGCGCATGGGAACGCGACGGCTGGATAGGCGTCTGTTCCTTCTCGTGAAATGGGGAATGGATGATGCCAATCGGATGCATAACAAATTCCATGAACCATGTTCTCCATCTTCGCGCGTAGCAGGGACTCTACATGCCCGGCCTGGACAGGGTCAGCAAGCGTATCCCTTCTACCTGCTGGAAGGTCGCCCCTTGCGCGACGGCGCGCAGGACTGCTGCTTCATCGAGCACCTGTGTTCCCGAAATGTAAGTGGCACCATGTTGGAACAAAACCGGCGAGAGCGGCGTGCTTGGCCCCAGCACCATCACCATCGCATCGCTGCGGCACAGTTCCAGCAGCCCATCCAGGGTATGATTAATCATGGAGCTCCCGGTGAGAGCGACGACATCGGCCTGTGGGATCAACTCTGGGGCCGATTCGGCCGGGTACTCGCCCTGCGCCGGGTACTGCTCGAGGACCCATAACTGCCGGGCAGCCTGGCGGAGATCCGGAATAAACGGAAAATGACCAACCAGCGCGACGTTCTTCCCCACACCGCGCCCGGTCAAAACCTCGGCCGCATTTACTTCCACAGCATGGGCGTCATTCACCTCAAGCAAAGAGTTGATCGCTGCCACGCCAATGCTGGCTTCCAGCAGGTTGTCAGAGCGGGCAAATTCGACCAGCTCGAGGGCGCTCCGCTCGTGCAAATGGCCGACGTCGCGCACTTTTTCGTGTCCATGCGGCTTATCCCTAAGGATGGTGGAGGCCATGCCACAGAAGCGGCTGCACACCACCGTCCAATGCGCGCCGACCAGGATCGAACGCACTGGGGCGTCTTCGCCGATGGAAGCGATCAGGTCATTCAACAGTTCCATTTTGCATGTCCCTAATAATCTCTGCCCGGTGGGCGGCCTGCTCCACCAGCACCTGGCGCATTAAATCGCACACGCTGACGATCTTGGGATCAGCGATTTGATAGTAGATCTCTTGCCCACGGCGCTCGCTGGTGACCACACCGGCATTCTTTAGTACAGCAAGATGCCGGGAGACCGTAGCTTGCGATTGGCCGATTAATTGCACCAGGTCGTTAACATTTTTGGGTTCATCGCGCAGCAGTTGGACAAGCTCCAGCCGTAAGGCATTGCCCATTGCCCGGCACAATTCAGCCTGTACTTTATAGATCAATGACGGTTCGTTCATTGGCTTTAGATATCCTTCCACCAAAAGTCTCGACTTCAGGATGTTTCAACGCCAGCTCATAGATTGAACCCTGCGTTAACAGGCCCAGCGCCACGCCGCTGCCACGCACTGCCAGCAAGCGATCACCTGGCTGGACGTCAGCCTCAGGTGGTATTCCAATTTGACCGTCTGACCCTATCTCACCCTGGCTGAAGGTGCGTAGGTGTAATGGTACCTCACTTTGTTCAAGTTTCTCAAGACAGCCTATGCTGAATCCGCCGGAGCGCCGGCTGCTGTTCAGAAAGAATACCGGCTCATCAAATCGAAAACCATATTCCTGATAAGCTTCGGATGGTAGGAAGATCTCGCGTTGAGGCCCAACGATCACCCAACCGAAAACCCATTTGCCGCCTTTAACCAGTTGTGGCATGGCCCCTCCTATCGCCGTCTCCTTACCTGAGGCTTCAGCACAAGCCAGAAGATAGCCAGGATGCCAGCCAGAGCGCCCAGGCCGATCCATATGCCGCGCCAGTCAAGCGGAATCTCGGCGCTGCCCTCCGGCATACGTGGCGTGGCCGGATCGAAATAGGAATACAGGCGCCCGATTGCCGGAGTGGATACTGAGGTCTGGCGCGCCAGGGCCCGAAATTCGTCAGCCAGGTGCTGCACCTCATCGCAAGCAGCATCGGCATGTTCTACCAGGGCGATGCGCATGAGGGGATCAACCAGCCGCCGCTGAAATCCCCAAACGAGGAGCGGCTCAGGGATCCAGCCGAATTTCCTGACGCTGGCAGGGGTAATGGGGATGCCAAGCGCCCGCAGCACGCGAAAGCCTTCACGGATGGCACGCACGGCTAATACGACCAGATCACGCGTGCGCGCCATGCGCAGGTTGTCTGTGCCAGCAGCATACAGAGCCGGGCCCAGCGAAGGCATCAGCAGGGCAACATGGGTCTTCAGCCAGGCATCTATATCGCTGCGCAGGTCGGCGCCAAAGCCGGGCATGCTGGCAAGCACGCGCCCCACTGCCTCGGTGCGTGGCGTAATGCTTCCATCCACTTCCCCAATCGGGATCAGGGCTTTCGTGCCTGCCCGTGCGCCAACCAGGTAATGGACCTCATGTCCCCGGCGATAGCCGGCTGCCATCGGGAAGCCCATCATGACCCGCTCGCTGCCCAGGGCCTCCACCAGCTCACCTGGCCCAGCGGCGTTATTCATCAGGAAGAGAACGTGGGGCATATGGCGGTTGGCAGCCAGGACCGGCAGGATTTCGAGCGCTTTGTTCTTGCGCATGATGACGAGCACCAGGTCATATGCCTCGTCCGCTTCCAGTCGTTCGACAATCTGAACGGGTGAAACCGTCCGTTCGCCGGTTTGGGTATCGACCAGGACGAGGCCATGTTCGTGCAAATCGGCAAGGCGCTGCCCGCGCGCCAGCAGGGATACCTCGTGCCCGGCTTGATGCAGCCTCCCGGCGAACAGGCTGCCCAATGGTCCTGCACCATAAACCAACACATTCATCGTCCACCTTCCATCTTTCTCAAGGGATCATTAGATCATCACCGTCCGGTTGGATAGATGGGTCGGCATATGTCTCCTGTTCCTCCAACTTGAAGATACTCGATCAGACGGTCGGTTTTATGCACAGGTTAGGCCGCTCGTTGAAGGGTCGAGATTGCCTTCCAGTCCTTGACTAACAAGATCAAACCGTATTCCAGGCGAAAGCGAGCGCTAGGAATGCTTTCATCCAGATATCCGTCTTCATGCTTGGTTGAACAAACGTTAAGTAGGTCAAGAACACTGCCGTGACTACGAGAATGGCTTGGAATGGAAAAGTGGCTTCATTGTATGCACCAACTTGCGTCCAGAAGGTTTCTGTGTCCATTTTTCTCTCCTTCTACATCGCAGCAGACGAATGAAGCCAGCCAAGTGATTAGCTCTTGGTACAGATCGAAAGCAATAAAATCATGAGGCTAAGATTTGTCAATAGACGCGGCTTCATCCAAAATATTGAGTACCTGTGAGCGTCTCGATGCCTAACTCGGCTTAACCAAAGCACTCATTACTTTTCTCTTCCATAAATGGCCGCCACTCGCTCTTTTAGCGGCAGGTCCATCAACTCGTGCATTCGCCGGTCGCCGCTGGTGCCGAATCGAGATGGATCGTAAGGGGCCAGGCTCTGCGCAGCACGCTTTTTATCGATATGCGCCAGCGCTTTTACAATCATCTGCTGCGGGTCCGGCTCGAACTCCAGCCGGGCGCCCACCTGGCTTTCCCAGCCCTCACCAATCAGCCGCGTTACTTCTTCGCTTCCACCTACCGGGGAGCTGATGCCGAAGATCGTATACACCCCTGAGGCGACGAAGTACGTACCAATGGAGAGCGCCTTTTCGCTCATCCATTCTGGGGCGAACCCGACTACCGGGAGATCAGCGATGTCATCGCCTAACCCACCTTCAGCCACCATTTGGGTCAGCACGGTCAAGATGCGGCTGTTGTCCACACAACTGCCCAGGTGAAGCACCGGCGGGATGCCGATCGCCTCACACACCTCGCGCAGGCCCGGCCCGGCGTATTTCATGGCTTCTCCCATGAGCATGCCACATTTGGCGTTGGCGATAGCTCCGCAACCGGTCATGACCACCAGCACATCGTTTTTGACGAACTCGCGTACCAGATAGGTGTGGGTTTCGTCGTGGGGGGTGCGCGGGTTGTTGCAGCCAACTACCCCAGCCGCGCCGCGGATACGCCCGGCGATGACTGCATCGTTCAGTGGCTGGAATGATCTGCGATAAGATCCTCCCTGCATGTAGTCGATATATTCGTTGGAGAAACCGGGAACCAGGAAATTGGTGACTCGTGGAATGCGCACCCCACTATTGCGATTGGGGAAGTTGTCTACAGCCATACACACGATCTGCCGCGCAATTTCGGGGGCGCGATGTTCGTCGAACTCGATATGGGTGGCGCCAGTGATATCAGCTTTAGGTGAAGTTGTGATGAGTTCTGTGTGAAAACGCTTCGACAGATCACCCAAGGCTTGCATGATGCATTGCACATCGACGATCATGGCCTCCACGGCGCCGGTTATTACGGCCAGCTCCTGGCTGAGGAAGTTGCCCGCCACCGCCACTCCCTGGCGCATCAAGATCTCGTTGGCGGTACAGCATATTCCACACAGGTTGATCCCTACAGCCCCCTTCGACCTGGCGTAGTCAACTAATTCTGGATCCATGGTTGCTGCGACGATCATCTCCGACAGGGTTGGTTCGTGGCCATGGATGACGATGTTGACCTGATCCTCTTTGAGCACGCCCAGGTTGACCTGCGCCACCGTTGGGCTGGGCGTGCCGAACAGGATGTCGGAGATATCCGTAGCCAGCATGCTTCCGCCCCAACCGTCGGACAGAGCCGTGCGCAGGGCATGGCGCAGGATGTGCTCAGGGTTCTGGTCGGTGCCTATGTGGGTGCGGTGCAGCGTCTCGACGATCTCACGCGTGATGCTGCGGGGGGTGATGCCTAGTTCGCGCCAGATTTTCTGACGCCTGGCTGGCGCCCTGCCGACGTAGGATAATTCCCCACGCATCTGGCGGAAGTTCTCGATCGCTCGTTCAGCGACCCCCAACGCCAGCTCGTTAACCGACCTGGAATCTGGCTGAATACCCATCAGCCTGGCTATATTGCGCAGCTTATTTGGGTCGCGCACTTCGTAACCGGGGGCTTCGCCTTTCGCCACCGCCTCCAGGGTGAAGGCCATGTCCAGGCCATGATCCGAGTGAGCAGCGGCGCCAGCAGCGATGGCACGCGCCAGGTTGCGCGCTGCCACGGTTTCCAGTGTGGCTCCACACACTCCGCGCTGGCCAGGCTTGACCAACCGGCATGGTCCCATGTGGCAGTTCTTGCAGCACTTGCCATTCTCGCCAATGGGGCAGGGTGCCATGGCTGCGGCCCGGCTGAAAGCGGTGGTTATTCTCATTTCATCGGCCTGCTCCAGCATCATCGCTGCAGCCGGGTCAACGGTTTTGAGCCTAATCGCGGTTCTCTCAGCCATCTCATAACCTCCTGTAGAGAGCATACTCAAGATCTTCCTAATCACTCTTTTTCAACCAAAATCTGGCGAAGCAGCTCAGTCAGCTTTTCAGCCTGGATGTAGCCAACGACCTCCAGTTCTTGCTCGGTGACGCCTTCGACTGCGCTAACCGTAAGCATGATAGCCAGCGAGAGCGGCACAGCAATCGGGCACAATGGCGAAGACGGGCGAAACTTATACATTACATGTCCATTCTCGTTCACCACCAGGTCTTCGATCAGGCGCATGCGCACCACGTCCACGCCGGTTTCGGGATCGATCACCTTCGTAAGCTTTTCCAGGATCGCTTCGCGCAGTTTTTCCGGATTTATCATGGCGTTCCTTTCTGTCCATGGTGCCGGCTTACTGGCCCAACTCATCCAGCGCCAGACTTACCGTGTCAGCCCCTGTAAGTCTCATCTCCACTCCAGCGTTGGCGAAGACATATTCCGGGCCTTTGCCTTGCAGATTCTCCTTAAGTACGACCTGATCCACCTTCTGAGATACCAGCCATTCAGCCACGCGGATGCCTTTCGCCTTCGAGAGATCCTGGTAAGAATTGGAGATCACCTCCTGTTGCTTAACCATCCCATCAGAACGCCGTGTTTCGACCAGGGCGAAGTACGGAGCCTCGCCGAAGTGCTCGCTCAGCTTCCCATTTGGCTCAGCTAGCGGGAATGCGTAACACACGAAGATGCGAGCCGCCGGCTCGTAATGGATCAGCACCCGCTCTAAGTGGGGAACCCCGGCCCGGATCGCTTGCTCGATACGCTGGCCGACAGCGTACGCTTTCTTAAGATCATCCACCCGCAGTGTCACTTCCGCTTCCAAGAAGCGATACCGCCCTGAGTTGCGGCCGGTCAGCGTCTTGACCTGGACCGTGGCAGGGTCATTCTCAATGATCTGCCGCACTTGGGCCAGGGTTCCCGCATCCAGGGAGGCATCCAACAACACGCGCATCCCATCTTTCAGCAGTTCCCAGCCGGTCCTGGCGATGAAAAACACCACCAGCAGCGCTGCTGCCTGATCCAGGCGCAGACCAAAAATGCTGCCGATGAGCGAAATGAGCACCACGCCGGAGGAAAGGATGTGGGCGCGGTATTCCTGAGCGTCGGCGATCAGGCTGGGGGAGTTGGCCGCTTTTCCGGCACGCAACTCGAAATAGCTAAATGCCAGGGGGGTTAGAGCTGAAAGCGTCACGCCTGCCAGCATCCACGCGCTGACAGTCGTCTTCTGCGGTAGCGCAAAGAGGGCCTCCCGGACAATCTCGTAGCCGGTGAAAAAGATAAGCAACGCCACCCCTACGGCGACCACATTTTCGACCTTATACAGGCCGTAGGGAAAAGATTTGCTGCGGCGTTGCGAGATCTTGAGGCCAACCAGCACCGCCACGGAAGCTACCAAATCCACCAGGTTGTGCACCATCTCAGCGGTCACAGCCAGGCTGCCCGAGGCGGCGGCGATGGCGAGGTTCAAAAGGCTCAAAGCCAGGTTAATTCCGATCGACCCCCACCCCCAAACTTCAATGGGGGCCTCCACACGGTGTTCCCCCGGCTTTAAGTGAAATTCAGTGGCGTTCATTCTTCCCTGCTAAGTTCATATGATTGAGAACCGCCCGCCAGATTTGTTCAATCGCCTGGCTGGCTGGCGCGGCCGGCAGGCAGGCGGTCACCGGCTTAGCCTTTACCATCGCTTCGGTGACGGAAAGATCGAAAGGAATACAGCCGATCATTTGGATACCATGCGCGCGGCAGTAACTCGCGATCTGGGACCGGCCCTGTGGGTAAACATCAGCCTTATTAATGCATACCAACGCCGGGAGGCGAAAGTGGGCTGTCATATTCAGCACACGCGCCATGTCATGGATGCCGGCCGCGGTCGGCTCGGTTACGATCAAGGCCAGGTCAGCCCCTGCAGCAGCCGAGATCACCGGGCAACCAATGCCGGGTGGGCCATCAACAATGACCAACTCGGCGCCGGTGTCCAGCCCTAGCAGGCGCGCGCGCTGCTTGACCAGGGTCACCAGCTTACCGGAGTTTTCCTGCGCCGGGCGGAGCTCGGCATGCAACAAAGGCCCATAGCGGCTTTCTGATCGAAACCAACGCCCAGCGAGCTGGACTTCCATATGAATGGC